>JAAUXU010048160.1_pt1 | contig 117108 bp, 104 predicted proteins | sample 7278151 | NCBI WGS metagenome assembly JAAUXU01 (sample SAMN14350113, study PRJNA611818) | marine sediment metagenome | isolation source: surface marine sediment (1.8m) | place: French Polynesia: Moorea | collected 2018-08 | reverse complement strand
GAATGTTTGTTAAGGCACTAGAGCACTTCAAGTGTGATGAGTTGACAAGAGCACCGTGCCAGTCACTGCCCAAATTCGATGTTTTTGACCAGTAAATGAAAGTGAAAGTGGTTGAAAATTTCTGGGGTGCTCCCAGCCCCCAGGCCCCCCCACTTTTGGGGCACTTCGCCCCCCAACCCCCCTGCACCGTCGTGCTAGGCCCCAAAAACACTATGTAGCACTAAGTAAGAGATACCAGGCTGTCTAGGCTGAAAAGGCCGGCCGGGCAACAAGCGCGGAGAACAGTTTATTCAAAGACAAGAACAAGACATGACGGCCTCTTTACTCCAGAGAACATGTGGCATTACTGTTCCTTTCTGCACCGGCCATTTCAGCCTAGACAGCCCAGTATCTGTTACATCGTGCTATGTAGTGCTTTTGGGGCCTAGCATGATGGCACAGGGAGGGTTGGGGGTGAAGTCTCCCAAATGGAGGGGGAGCCCCCCAGAATTTTTCTACCACTTTCACTTTCATTTACTGGTCAAAAACATCGAATTTCAACAGTGCTCTTGTCAACTCATCACACTTAAAGTGCTCTACAATGACAATGAGAGCCTGAAACTTGACAAAACTGCAGGATCTCATATGTAACACTCTCCATCATGCATTCCAACCTAAAATGCAACCTTACAATTATCCCACTAGGCATAGCACAACAATTTGTACCAAGCGACATTATTTACGGCAAGCACTGTATATGACAGTGATAGCAAGAGAAACTTATGTGTTACCCAAGTAATGATGCAAAATCATTGGCAGAATTCTGTGAGGGCTATCCACACCACCTGGTGGTGACGCCGGGCTATTGGATCGAGTGTTCTTGTTCCATGGGCCTGGAGCAGAAGGGTTCTGCCCCTGGCGGGATGTCTTCGGGCAAGTCACGGAAGGTAAAGCAAGAAGAGGACAAAGAGCTGCAGGAAGTAGACGAAGGAGTAAGACTTAGATAATGGTTGTTCGCTGCGGAACATTGTGAATGCTCATTTCTTGCAACTTTACAGGTTAGCAATTCTCCTGACGGTTCATTTAGAGATGTAGGAAGCGTCGACGATGAAGAAGAATCGAGGTAAGTTGAGCTCAGACTTGATTCCTGATTTAGTGCTTACTGATAAGGATAGCACATAGGATGCACACCAATAGTTCTGGCTACGTCAGTGCATTCAGTAGCACGAGCCTATCTCTAGGCTGCAGACTGATGCATCATTTCATCATAGAAGAGGGTCACTTAGACGAAGCCACCTATGTAATTACTGCTCTAGTTGAGGACATGTTGGGTCGAGTAACTCTGACCTTTGTCTTGGGAATGCCTCTCCCAACATCGACACATTTGTTGGCTTGATCTGTTTGGGAGTGGATGAAATTCTAGGGACATGATGTTTTTGAATTTGGTGCCAATCGAATCGTTCCACTGAGCCCAGACCTACATCTTATGGATTCTGTTCATGTTCAAAATAACATGAAATTGCACGATAATCACTAAAGAGAAGTCTGGCAAAAAAATGAAAATTTCAGTGGAAATAGCAGGTCATTTCTAAGGACTTCGAGTCCTGATTCCAAGCTGCGATGGCCTCGAAAGGAAAATCATTTCGAACAACTATCTACATAAACACTTTATTTTAAGACCAAAATATGAGTAGCCTAAGAATCTAGCGTATCAAACAATTTATTATTATAGCAATACAAAATCTGACTTTTTCTGTCCCCAAACTTATGTCAGTCCCTGCATGCACAAACATAAATCGTACACTGTGTCTCAGTTTCATACACAAGCTCCAGGTGCGGCCGATAAAATGCTGCTTTTCTTTAATCATGAATTGACTTCAAATACTGTCCGTGGTGAACAGGCAATATTCTTTGACTGAGCCATTTGTATACAAATATCTATGGTACATCGTATGATGATAGCTTCTTGCCTCTGCCCATTGTATTGTGCAATGTGGCTGACATGGCTTGGTCCACAACCCGTGCCTTTTTATAGCCATTTTCTTGCTCATTCTAAAGTTTTGAACAGGACAGAAATCGTCTTTTTCTGAGGAGTTCTTTCTGCTGCTCCTGAGATCACCTCTCATGGCTGTCAGCATGCACGTACATAGCGTGACAAGGGTACTTCCTCATGTAGAACAATCAGCTTTGCAGCATCAATAATCAGCACATTCTCAGTGAATTTTGCAATATTCTAAACTTTTGAACAGCAGTGTATGCATCTGCAAAAGTGCATACAAAAATTTGGGTCTCAATCTTGGCTCTAATCAGAGGAAGAACAGATGAAAGTTTTGATGCCTCATGCAGCATTTTATCGGCCACACCCGGTACATAAATCGCCCATTTTTGGGCATCCACATTGAGCTGTGAGGAGTGACTTTCAGTGTGATTTACATTGGGATAGATTCACATGAATGAATATAGAGGTCAACAATAATATGCAGGTATTTTAGGAAAAACAAAATATGACAATGTGCAAGTGTCTCATTTTGGTAGTGAGCATTAACAATATAGTAGAAGAGTGTGTCTGATCAAGCTCAAATCTTTGGTAATAATATATGGCATGTAGAAGAACATTTTCTCCATATCTGAGATCAATTAGGCATACTTTTAGAACCTAGCAATTTGGGAGTCAGTCCTACTGTACTGCAGAGTAGTAATAATAGTATAAGTAAGTGGGACTGGACAAGTGATGCAAAAGATGGGCACGTAAAACTTAGAATATAAAGCTCAAATTTGAAGCAAGTCAAGCTCCATGTGTCTTCTGTCTCCACCTAAAATTTGAGCTCAAAATTCCAACTGTGAGTGGCGCCATCACCATAAGCTCTGGCACTACAGTGATACAGTACAGTCTTCTGAACGGTCATTGCTTTGTTTTTCCTAAAATACCTGCATCGTTGTTGACTTCTGCATTCATTCTGACTCAGACTCACCATGTCTGAGTTACTCTGACCCAATGTCAATCACACTAAAAGTCACATCTCACAGGTCAATGTGGATGCCCAGAAATCGTTCATTTACGTACTTGGCTATCAAACTTAGATGCGGTGTATGTTTAACTGATGCAAAACCCTTCAGCCTGGTACTGTAGATAAATCTACTTTATTGCTACATCCATTTATTTATATACTGCACATCCGTCAATACGTGGGCACAATGGCGCTATGGACATTCCCTAAGGCCGCTTGCTCAAGAGTAAAGAAAGCCATGATAGGTGCACGTGCGTGCGTGACTTTATGTCCATACTCTACGGCATCCAACAACTCTTTATTGATGATGAATTAGGGCGTCCCTTTGGATTAACTTACTCAGTATATCTTTGTAAAAGAGCCTTCCCACGATGAAGTGGAATAGCGATTCATTACTGTCCATAGACACATGCAGAGTGTAGGCTATGACCTCTGTGTACTGTTAGGTCTGAAAGGTACTGAGAGAGTATGCTGCACGGATGTTTTTTCGAAAAGAAAAGGTTCCAGGGATGACAGCATGAAATCATGAATCCACTGCATTGCCTGTTCCTACCAGGAGAGAAGGTTGACTGTCAAATTGCTGATGCTTTTACTGGGCCTCAATTGCTTTCCAGAGCTAACCGCAAAAAGACCGCCATTGAAGAGACCTGGGAGAAGTACGGTCAGTTCGGGTTCACCTCAGTGGAGCAAGAGACGCATGAGAAATACTTCTACGGGACTGAGCACTGGAACTACTTCACCAACGATGAGGACCTGGGACCGGTCATACTTAGCCTCAAGCAGGAGAACATTAACGGCAGGGACCAGTTCAGGTGTGGTGTTTGTGTACCACGCAAAGTGTGAATGAAGACCCTCCGCATCACTCTTTGCAGAGTCCTAGTTCGAGCTGTCAGCTACACGATCCACGGCCTGATCCCGGCCAGCTGCGTCTTCGCGGACCGCTACAATCGCGAGGAGGTGGTGGCCTCACTCGGCAGGGAGGTCAACCTCAATCCTCCGCTCACCTTGGGCCAGCTACCAGACACATCAGAGGAGTTGCTCAAGCTAGACCAGGTACATGGCACGAGAAAAAATTCCAATCTTTCACCGACGCAGATCCTTTTCTTGGCTTTTCAGGTGTTCATCAAATTCGAGCTGAAGGTTGGCGTGATCTATGTGAAGGAGGACCAGTGCACCGAAGAGGCCATTTTGGGAAACAACGAACACAGTGAGCAATTTGACGAGTTTCTCTCCATCCTGGGAGACAAAGTTAGGCTGAAAGGTTAGTAGTACGTGATAGTAACTATATATTGCATGCGCGTCCAGTAGCTCTTTATTTTCCGAGTTTTCAAATGATCAAAATCTGACGAATTTGACCAGTCCGAGTTATTTTACCGCCCGAGTCATTTAAAGTCAGTTCTACTTTTCTACAGAGCCACATAAGTAAATGGGGTTGGACTATTGACACAGTACAGCAAAAGCAACTGCAAAAGGTCTGCAACCGAAACACTCAAAAGAGGATACTGATTTGTCTACAAGATTGAGCAATTTTGTACTGCAGCTGTCCACAAAAGTGACTCAAAAGTGTTCTTTTCAAGGCAGTGTAAAAACATCCGGTTTCTTTAGTACGTGAGAGTCATTCCATTATTGGCACCCTTGTGAGTCTAAGTCGATCATCACATTCACATAGTTGACATGCACATTCCGCTGCACAGTGACGTCAAGGTATCAATCCAAGCAGATGCCCACCTCCTTGTCTTTGCCACCAGCTGCTGGACCTGGACACTGCAAGAATCTGGTCTCGTCAAAAAAGGCTAAATCAACGGCGTATTTCACCTACTCCTGGGAAGCACCTGCGCTTCCGTTGGACTTTGGAGTGCCTATGAACTCACTCTAGCGAGATTTTCGACGGCTCGGGATTTGTCAACACCTCAGATTTGTGTCGAGGTGACTCTTGAGACCAAAGTCTGCATCATGGTGCGCATTGGACGTCAGGCTTGTGACATGGAACAAGCCATATTCATTGCACAGCCGTGACGGGGATGACCTTCTCCACTCCCGTTGGGCCGCACGCTTGATACTGTTGGTGTCCCAGCGTCCACAAATCAGGATTGATTGAGAAAGAAAGACAATATTGAGTCTTCTAAGCTGAACTGTCACTATGCTATCAATAGTGACATACGGTGACAATATCGGGGAATACGGCCAGGGCATTGAGATATCCTCACAAGTGATGAGTGTTGCGTCGCCTGTTACATTTGACCACTGCAGCAAGATGCAGCTTGCACCTCGAAGCTTGGGAGGCCGAATTGAGTAGATTTTTTAACTTTTTAGAAAAAGTCTTCATTTCTGTTTTTTCACGGGACTTGGGCGAAAAAAAAATTCCCCCAAAATGGCGCTGTCATGGGCCATGACACCTACGCCAAAGAGGGTCGCTGCTGTCAAGTGATCGATAATAAAAGCCAACACTTTTCAGCTTACGCGTCTACACTAACTCACGCGCGTGAAGTAGACTACGTCAACAAGTAGTACAGTAGTTTATGCTGTTACATCTGAGTCACATTGTGACTGCCTATTGAACTGATTCCCAAGTTTTAAACAGTTTCGGTAGGATTGGGTACAATAGCAGAATGCACCTGAGGAAAGTACATTCAAGAGGTACTTTATAAAGGCATGCACAAATAGAGAACGAAGGCGGGGACGTCCGTACGCACAGAGACACGTAATGTGTTTCCCTTAACCATGATGAAAGCCTTCCAAAAGAAACTGGCAAAGGCTCTCCCGACTTCTTCCTCAGGGATGTCTGACCCTTGTAAAGGTAGACTTCACCCTATTGACAGTTGAGTGAAACGCAGCGTTTGTCCTTTTCGGTGATAGCCCAGGTATATTAATTAAGTGCGGAGAACACGGTAGCCACTAAAGGCTGCCCTGAAATCCCACAGGTTGTCCTTCTAGAAGTTCCAGCTACTAACAGCCAAGGCAGAACCAGTGGTAGCTGCTCAAGGTCTGTGAGAACGTAAGCCTTGGTCAAGGCTGTCGGGATGAACGTTCAGAGGAAGAGAGGTTGGAACATCAAACGAACGTTGCCATACATTCGGAGTCCCCGTAGTGACACACACTTATATTTTTCCTCCCGCTTCTGTAATGTTTTGTGAACTGTTCCCTAACCATTAGGTTTTTAAGTACCCGAAAAACTTCTCTCGATAATGTGTTGCTGAAAAACAGGGGTGCGTAGAAGATATCTGTGGTTCTTTTACGCGAGCAACATCAGCATCACACGAGTACTTGAGTTGCTATCTGCATAATTTACTACGTCTTTCTACTACTACAACAGTAATTACAGTTATACAACTATATATAATTATGTTATACAACAGTATAATTTACTACAACAGATATTCCATTTTTTGTTTAATTGGAAATTCTAAGTTTTTGCTGCTGACCAAATTATTATTAATTAAAAGGACCACCTTTCACTTTTTGAGCAAAACTCTTAATATTTGCAAGATTCCTCAGCTGACTGACCCTACTAGAAAATCGAATATATACTGTTCTTACGTTCCTACGTCCTTAATCACTATGTTCTTGTATTACTACACACTTAAGTGACAAAGGACTCGTCTTGTCTTGCAGGGTTCGATCGTTATAAAGGTGGTCTAGACACAGTTCACGACCTGACTGGCCTCCACTCGGTCTTCACCCAGTGGAGGGGCATCGAGATCATGTTCCACGTCTCCACACTCCTGCCCTACGAGCAAAATGATCCACAAAAGGTAAGATCTCAGATGCGATTTGTCTGCCGGAAGAGTGCCCGTATTTGAGCCCCAACCAAGTGAGAACCTTCAGGGCCCGCTAGCTTTGTTCTTCACCCTTGACGTCTCTCCCGCCACAGGAAGTTAATCCATTCCTCTTTAGCAGCACAGCAACGTTCCAGATGGAACTATTCGATTATTTTTCCCATGAGCGTGAGGCAATCAGTAGCTGCACTGTACTGAGCACAGTTTAACATACGTGTGTACGATGCCTTGCAGAAGTGAGCGGCTCCTGTCTCAGCAGTGGAAAATCAAGGGTGTGCAGTAGTTTCTTTTCGTTCAGAACTGAAATAAAAAGCTGACGCTACTAAGGCCTGAACCTTTGCCACAGTGTAAAGAGGGTCTGGGTAGCCGCAATAGTATAACTGCATATTACATCACTGCAAGGTGCGACTTTATTTTCCGACTTTAGATCCGAGTCAATTTGACCTGTGCCAGACCTCATATTGTCTGAGGGCGGCACCCTAAGGACAATATACGGCTGAGGTCAAATCAACACAAGGAAAATTAAGTCCGCGTACAGCGATGGATTTGTGACGTCACGTGAAATTCATTGCTCAAGTTTGGAAGCACTATGAGAAATATTCAGTCAGTGAGCTGGCTGAACCTGCTGGCTCGGCTGGCCTGGGCTGCTGCACTCGCTGCACGTACTTAAACCCTTTGTAGTCCGATTTTTCGGACTACCGGGTGCGTCAGATGAACGGGACACCTACAATAAAGCTAGCAACTATGTGCATGTGTTTCGCCGAAAAATAATTGCACAACTCATTGCCTTAGAGGATAGAATTTTTATAGAAATCATTCATTTTCGTACGTAGCCCATGATTTCTTGTCAAATCAAATGGATCTTTTGATGCCACATTGAGAAAGATTTGGTTGCTAAATTGTCCCGTTCGTCTGACGCACCCGGTATGAAGTGTTTGTGAGAGAGGAAACAGATTTCGTGTCTTCCGATTTCAATGACAGCACATTAAAGCAAAAATCTTCGCGCCAAGTATTCAGCAAGGTTTTTAAGCATGAAATATGACTTCTTACCCTTAACTTCCGCTAGTTAGCGGCCTGCTTGTAGGTGAACGTGTACTTATGTAAGTGCACAGTGAGATGTACTTAGCCTCAGTCGCCTTAGGGACACTGAGGAAGGCAAACGGAACTCAAAACCTCGAGTGATTGGGTGATTTTCTCGTCATTTTAAAGAACGGTAAACAGTGTGTTTTAAGTACACAGCACAATCGTATTTTCCGCCCAAGAAACTCGCAAGGTCCTGAAAATTGGAGTGGAAGTCATGTTCCTGGAAGACCGATGTCATTCCTCGAAAACAGTCCTCCAACCAATGAAATGCTGCCTCTTACGTTTCACTGCAAGCACTTAGCAGACCATAGGTAGTACAAACAGCGCTGAAAATACTGCACACAGGACAGTCTGATGTACTGCGTCAGAATTCGTCCGAAGCTCGAGGTTTCGAGATTCATCTGCTTCCAGAGTGTTCCTATTTACGTGCTGGCTGCATGCAAAGGGAACTCACTGTGGAAGAACCTGAAACGTTTAAAAGACATCTGGAAAGTCCCGTGAGTGGACCAGTTGGTGATGCAAAGCATCCTCTGCTATGCTCTTTCTGTCACTCACTTGGCTAAAAGTGGGATGTCTGGTGCACGTAGATTTGGCCTTGAGAGTCGTGATAGTGACAAATGTGGACGTGCCGACAAGGAGCCGACTATTTTCGGTTCTGATGCTGTTCAGAAAGATCAAAGGTAGTTAGTGCAATCTGTAAATGTGGAGGCCAGACTGGCCAATTTCTGTCCCCAAACTGACTTCGGACTTGCATCTGCAGCTGTGGCATCCACGGCATTCGCGAAATGGACTCAACTACTCCCATATTGTGACTGCACGCGCTGACCGCAACTGTTTCACGGTGTCCGCCAGTCCTGTTCGTCATCTGCTAGGCTGACCTGCCAATCGCGCCCTCGTCCATTCTCTCGCTCGTTCTCACGTGCGCACGTACGCAGACAATTCGAACGAGAGAACATAACAGATGTCAATATTGCATGAGGAATTGTCTGGCGGAGGTGTTGTCACAACTTGAACTGCCTGCTTGTGTCACGGACGACGCCTTTTGTTTCGAGTCTGTAAACTTGAGAAGTGACAAAAAAGGGAAAAGCTGATAGGTGAACGTCTTCGCTGGAGAAGATTTTCTTCTCAGCTTTGTCTGATGGAAGCACACACGTTTATTCGTTCCCTTACCTTTCATCTCTGACCTCAGCGGGAGCAGAAACATGTGATATTTCTATGCTGTGGCAGCATCTCCCTCGAGGAGAGGAGAGCTGCTATGTTACACCGGAATTAGTTGCTTATTCTCGACATTGCTGACGTACCAAGCGAAGAATGGCGCACGTTGTGCCAGTGTGAAATTACTCCTACGTGTAGGTAAAAGTTTTGAGGCAATGTGAGCGGTGTTGAGCGAGAGATACCTTTTAGAAAGGTGAAGTCGTTTGAACTTACAGCAAAATGCACTCATGTGTGGAGTTGAAGCCCTGTACTGTCTTGTTCGTAGCGTCACACAGCGACGTGGATACGGTAGATGTCCTGTACCGGGTGACACGCAATCACTTTCGAGTCAATTTCCGGCTATCACCTACGTTAACTGTTTTCTTGAAGAAACCGAGCCACAAGTGCTACAGCAACAAAACCCGCAAGTTTCACCAAAATTTGATGAGAAATAACAAAGTTAGCTACTGCTACATCTATACATGTGCACATAGACACTATGTGTTCCTAAGACAGAACATAACCTTGGTGAAAGTTTGTGGGAACTGTAGAACCTTATATGCTCCGTTTTGCTCTTACAGCTTCAGCGCAAGCGCCACATTGGCAACGACATCGTGTGCGTGGTGTTTATCGAGGCCGACCACACCGACTTCTCGCCCGCGTGCATCAAGAGTCACTTCCTCCATACCTTCATAGTGGTCAGATGTGGCACCAAGAGTCCAAGGAGGGGACTTCAAAAGTATGAGGTGAGTGACGCACAGCATGTCAAGGCATTGATTGACGCTATCTTCAAAGCTCGAGGGTCACTCATCAATTGGGAACAAAACGAGTCCAGATTTATTTGCCAATCTAATAATATAATGTTATTCTATTGTTAATTTAAAAATCGCGATGGCTGTATGCACCTGTGTCTCAGTGTGTATGTGCTTCAACCATCTGTATGTGCCTCAATCAACTGAGGTACAAGGTAGGTGCCAATAATCATTTGCACATTTTTCAATCCAAGTCCAGGGAAAGTGATAGGAATTTTCAGTTCCCCAAACACTGTTACGATGACTGGTCTTCTATGCATTCTCTTAAGCAGATTTTTTTTAGTTCCCGTGAGCTCAGAGCTCAAAGCTCTAGGGATGTGTTTGAGCCGCCTGTTTGCGAGTCAAGTAGAGAGATATGAACTCGAATGGAGTCAGCAACTCGACGACATCCCCGGAGCACTAGGCCTGAGCTGATACGCGCTGAAGAAATCTGCTTTACTGAATTTAAATCAGTGAAGGGTTCGAGCCTGGCCAGACCTGAATAGGCTCGAATGTTCGACCCATCTTTTAGGCTCGACAATTTGGACCAGCTTCACGAGCTAACAAAACTGCTGACTAAAGTGCAATCAATGTGTACGGTGATAGAGAATTTTATAGTTGGGACTTTTGGAAGAAAGAACAGAAGATGTTGAAAGGGTTGAATGGCAAATTGCGAAGCTACAGGTGCTTCTGGGGGCCTGATGGGAAACAGTGTGGCATCGAAGCCGTTAGGCAGGACTTTGGGCTCAGGGAAGCTAAAGGCAGCAGAAGAGGAGCTCAAGAAAGAGCAATTACCAGCACCTAGAAAGCAAATATTTTGGATATTCCTTGACATGGAAGTTCAGAGCAGCAGCAACATCGTCAGGCTACCCGAGGTCACTGACATGGAACTACACAGCTACTGGAAGCAAAGGCAAGCTGACCCGCTCCAATGGCGGGTCAATGAAGCGGCTAAGATTCCCTCTCCTCGACCAGGTTGCCACGAAGTACCTGTCAATCCCCGCTGCATTTGTCTCATCAGAGCGAGTATTTTCTGTGGCCAGCGATGAGATTCCATGGAAAGGGTGGGAGATCAGCATGCCGAACAATTGATCTCACAGCATGCAAATCATGGGAGGAAGTGATCCTACTGTCTCAAATAGTTTCCAATATCGAAGTTGTTGAAGGGTTACTGCTTTTCTCTGCTGGCCAAGGTGTTCAGAGTAGCTCGGGTGTTTATAAAACAGATCTATACGAGAATTGGTTTCAAACTATGACCCAATCTACACTGGGAGTCAGAGGCGCACGACTGCAAACATGGGTGAACTTGATGAACCGCGCATTTTTCATATGCATGGCATTGGAGCGTCCTACAAAGGACGCTCAAGTTCCTCTTAGCCCTGACAGGTCGAAGACGTACCCCAGGACACCGAGCACGTCGAGCTTGACAACTTTTCGTCGGGGGTGCGTCCTTCTCACAGTTTGTTCTGTTTAAGACATATACAGTTCGCAACAAAAAAGGTCAGACACTTAAAAATTTGTTTATGACTTTGACTCAGATGCTTCAAATTCGATGAAACATCATGCATGCCCGTGCCATGACCACACATCCACTGTACTCCTCCTACAAAATGGTTTTCTATCAGCAGCAACCAAAAAGGTCTGACACACATTATAAGCATGAGATTTTGAGACCATCTTTTGAGGAATAAGAAACCAAACTTTTATGCATTTTTGCTCCAAAATGATCCACTTCCTTCCCATGCGGTAAAGAAGACACGTACTTTTATTTTTGAAATTTTGAGATATTGCTGACCTCCTTTTGAATTTTAGAAATGAAAGAATGAAGAAGTCAAAGGAGAGAACTAGAATTGTCTACCAATAGATTAGCCCACTCCAGTGACACAAATGTCTCTTCTGACGCACAGCTTTTCTGTGACCCTTATGTACTGCACAATTGCTCTGACAAGGCCATTTTCTCCCTCAAATGTGGTGAACTTAGCAAGGATGAGGCGAACTCATAAGGTAGAAATGAAACGAACTCAGGGAGGGTCAGATCGAGAGCAATTATTGCCTTTTGGATACTGTAACATGAGCTTAGCATAGGTGAAGAGAGATGAGCTTGGGTGAGGAGAACGTGCACATAGAAGGAATGTAGAACAGGAGAAGGAGTAGCAAGCTATCAAATAGATACCGTATGTGTTGTAAATACATGAGATACCGTATGTGCTGTAGATATTTGAACTTAAGGTACGATGCATTACAATTAGTTGCCTTTCTTAGAGCCATGTGGGAGACACATACTGACAGACAGACACACGTACATGTACAATGAATTCGCCAACTGATGGGTTCAGGAAGGATCCGGACGACCTGATACCAGATGCATAGACTCATACCCACCATGTACCAGAGTCAAGTCTTGCAGAGTCAAGTCTTGCAGTAACCCACTGTTTAACTACGTATTTTTCGGATTATAAGGCAAACCAAAGCAAAGCTTGAAGCAAAGTAAAACTTTCTTGAACTCCATCAAAACAACTCTCAGTGATGTTCAGTTGAAACACTAAAAATTTTTATGCTATTTTGCATAAGGACATACATAATGCCGGATTAAAAGGCGCACTGCCCATTTTTTCAGAGGATTATAGGTGCTCCTTCAAGTCCGGAAAAAACACCAATAATAGTAAATCGCGAGCGAGACACGTGGCAAGCAGGTTGTGCATGTGCATGTACAATAATAAGCACCACCAGCACTCTCACTATACAACGTGAGAGCAAGCCCAGGTAGGCAGTGACTGCCTCTCACGGGCCAGTCAAGTGGTTGCCTTAAGAAAGTACTCTTTAAAGTACACGACTTCTTACTTGGACTTCTCGATTAATGTGACACTTGATAGATATGTGTGTGCACTGAGGTGAGACACCTTGAAAATCCTACGACTTGCTCAATATAATATAATCATAATCAGCACGCATGTGCAGAATTGTCTAGTGCGCATTCCCGATACTTTTTTAGGCGATAAAATGGTCGGTTGCTTAGAAAGTGTCGATACTTGAGTCTCTCACATTATTATGCTGTAGTGACGTATTTGGCCTGAGTGATACGTGAATCCAGCAGGCACGCGAGTATTCAATGTTTACTGGTTCCAACATCGCTATTTTCTAAATTTCCGGAATGACCCAGACATAATACTCGAGCACATTTCCCTTTCCTTCAACTTTATATGAAATGAGTTCTCTCTCATCGCTAGATGAGGGTTCAACTACCATCACTGTTCTAGTCAAATGTGCTACAAAGAAGTTTCCTACGTATTGAAATCAGACAATTTCCCTCATCATATTTGAGCGGTACTTGCACTCACATCACGAAAAAGACCGGCGCTCACTAAACATCTGAATTAAAACTACACAAAGTTTGTGGTGATTAGTTACTGGTTACAGCACAACCTGGCTTATCCGACAAACCCTAGTGAACAGACCAATTTTTAGCATATGCGTACGTTCTGGTCCGCAAAGCTCTGCATAAGTGACATTTTATCTGGTATCACTGGACTTATTCCCTGATGTTGGGTGAGCAAAGTTCTACCGTACAGTTAGCTACAGGTTTCCGTCCTCCACTGGATCACATAGCCATGATCATTGACAAAGTTACGTGGTCAAAGTTCTCCTCATCTTAGTTACTGTGTAGTTGGTTACCACTACCATATTGGTATGCAGTGCTGCTCCCGATCATGCTCGCACGCACATGTTGTGAAGTGCTTGTAGAAGGCACGATACTTCGCACGAATTCAGGTACAGTCACAAGTGCTGAAGGTTGAAATCTGTCCATTGTCTTATAACATACTTTTTTCCAACTCAAGGAAAAGCTATTTCTCAAAGAAAGAGATCAAAACAAAGTTAAAAGTAAATTTGAAGAAGTTGGGAGCAAAGTGACTCGAAGACCCGTTACTTCTACCTCGGTCGGTTCCACAAGCGACACCATGCTAATAGGTGTGAAGGAGAAACCAACCGGTGCCGCAACACTGCGGTGCCAGAGACACCGGATTGGCCAGCGAAACGCTTGTTTTGGTGGAACAGCATAATAGTGGTAGATGTTCTTCTGTGAAGTAAATTTAAATGTGGGCCAAAACATGTGTAAGCGCTGTTGTTGGCCAAAGACCTGCCTGAAGAAGTACAGCTGATGCGGTTAATTTAGGGATGCCCAGTGAGCACCGGAGAACAATAATGAGTCGTGCACCTTGAACACCCGCGCTGCCAGTACCATATGCATGTACTCAAAACCTTTGTGGCCCTGGGGCTCCAATTCTACAAGACATAGAGCAAAACTAAAAATAGATTCAGAAAGCCTGAGTCTAAAGGTACCAGAAACAGAGTGTCACTTTCTGAGAGCCAAGGCTTTGAGGCCTACCTTAATCTACAGGCTTTTTTTGGATCTCGACACTTGCAACCCAGCGCAATACAGAGTCTTGGAACCTAATCACAACCGTAGAGAATGAAGTTTAGGTTCAAGAGGGTCATTTTAAGAAGAAAAATAACTAGTGGTGCCTGAAGTGAGTTTTAGCATTATTGGAGCATATTTTAATAATATTGGAAACCATTGGAGGTGTTTCAGCTCAATCTGTTCGTCTCCGTCTAGTTCTTCCACCCTTGCTTGTCTCGCAGCTATTCATTCACCTCTGTTTTTCTCATCTCACGATATTTTGTCTCAACTTTTTTTGTCTCGCGTTTTTTTATCATCTCAAACAAACTGACGAATTTCCGATTTTCCGATTCTACAGCACGTCCTTCTTCATATGAAGATGGAAGAGAAAAAATGCGTCCCAGAACTAAGATTTCACGAAGTGCGCGAAGGCCCAAAGTTGGTGCGCCAAGCACCTAAATTGCACCAATTTTGCGCAATTGCACTAAGTCTGGCAACACTGAATGGACACGTTCTCCTTTCACCCCAGCGCAATCACCCCGACTCTCTCAAGGAAAAGTGCTGCGCTGTACGAAAATACGAATTATCCAGTCACCATGTGTACACCTTACACCAATGGCTAAAAGAAAATAATAGCGCACTCCTTCATACAAGCAATCACTGACTGTGTGTGTAAGAGAGACAGTCGGCAATGGGGGGAGCTTCACTTCGTGCTACGTAATATGCACCGTAGAAGGCGAAACGATCTGAAATGTTAGCACACGAGTGTAGCCTAGTTATATCAGTGCTATGCTAGAGCTAAACATAAATCAGTTCGTGCATAGCAACGCAACCGTGGTACATAATACAGTGAAATATGGTTAAAAATATGGTTAAACGAAGACGGCCGGGGATTTTAAAAGCTGTTTGAATAAGCGATTTGTTCGATTGAGGGGATTTTCTGTACTTCGTTTGATTCGATGCTGTTGAAGGCCGAGCAGGCCTTCACTTTAGAGGCCATAAGTTCTTTCAGAGGGATGACTTTGCATTGGGAGCTTCATAGGTTAGGTTTAGTCTAAGAGATCAACTGAAGTCACAGGAGTCGCTTTGGCGCTTAAAATGGCCATTCCTGACAAACGAGGTGGCCTCGAAAGCTGCAATTGTTGTGAAGGGTCAACTTTCGCTAAAATTTCGTAGGAAGGTTTAGACAGTCTCGGAGGCTAGATATTACCAAATATACGGCCAAATAGGGTCACTCCAGGCCATTCAAAGCTATACACAACCTTTTCTGGCATACAGGATGACCAGGAAGACTCACATTGGTCGAGAGACGTAACTTGGTATGAAAAGCGGCCTGGTATGTGTTAGGTCAGTATCCAAGGCCTTCCGAGGTTAGTGGAGGAGGTCAACCGGGGTCACTTGATTGCATCACTATACCCTATAAAAAGGCACTGCCTCGCCGGAGACACTACCTTGATTGAAGACATATTTTGTCACCACAGTATTTCGACAGCCAAGCAACCCAAACCCTGGCAACGCCGCTGATTCATGCATATACATGAATGTATGAGTTCTATGTATGATCAGCAGTTAAGTCATAAATTTTGTAAGGGGAAAGTTTCCTGGCTCATGGCTGTGATCTTTTCTCGCAGATATCAGTGGTGACGAGAGATGAAGTGAGCTCCTACAGGCCTTATCTCTTCGAGCAGTCCACTTTCACCAACGGGCCTATGTTCAGGGAGTGGATACTCACGAAGGTGCCAAGCAGCACTCTTCATTGGAGACAGCCAGAAGCGATCTTGGTCAATGAAACGATTCTTACAGATTGTGAACGGCGAACGCGCGTCCTACGCGGCCCCCAAGTTTGCGCGCATGCAGGAGCGCACCAGGAGTCAGATGCTGGAGGACCTGGTAGCCAATTTGCAGAACCACGCCGAAACCGGGCAGATTCCTAAGCCTTACAGGTGCGCCCTCCGCGAGCGAGAACGTTGTCTTAGTGATAATTCACAGTTAATAATACATGTATTTGTCACCATCCCCACATCAGGCGTGGCTCTTGGCGGCCGATCGGCCACATGCGTCCGTCCAGTCCGTTGCTCGACTCTGTGCGAGATCTCTTCGAGGGACAGGACCAGGTGAGACCGCAAACGCACCTTGACAATCTCGTACTCGTATGGATGGACAAGTACTACATGCACATGCGTACCCACTGTTTGTACTGCTATGCAGATGGCGCGTGACTTTTCCCGAGCATTTCACTTGCCGCCAAACGGCCAAACCCCGCCGCACGTCGGTCTCTTCGATATAACCTTCGTCGTGGGCCAGGGCAAGTCCAAGACGAAGCTCTATGGAGTTAGGGCAATTCTGGGGGTCCGAAGCAGGTTAGTTAAACCGAAGATTTGTTAGCCGCTATGTCAGTTGTACTCACGTCGTGTGATGGCACTAGCACGTACTGCATATGCGCTATTTTCGTCTAACAGGGTGTTTCAAGAGCTTCTCTATGGCATATCCACCGGATTTGGCTCACCCCAGGTAATCATCGCTAGGGAAAATTCCTAACAGGACTGATGTAGTTCACATTATCTCAATAGGTCCCCGTGGCCGAGATTTTGGCCAGAGCAGCGCCTTCTCTTCACTCTTCAGCAGTGGCAACTTCGTCGTCGAAGACGAAGAACCCAAACTTGCTGCAGGTGCCAGAGATAGAAGGACCAAGGTAGGTCTGGTGATGATTGAGAGGAAATCACGGCTGAAGCATTTGTCGTCTCCTTAGGCCCAAATCTGTGCCCAATTCCCCAAGCATTCCTCGAGCCTTCACCTCTCTCCGCAACCAGCTGACCACGGCCTGGAGCAGCCACTCCTCCAAGAAGAAGCAACAGCAGGAGAAGCTCAACGGGGACGAGGCGAGAAAGTGGCCCAGCTACCAAGACTGCAGTGAGTTCGGCGCACAAATTTTTACTGCACATACACTGCGTCTCAGTTTGATATGAAAGTAGGTAAATGAGCGATTCCTAGGGATCCACATTGAACTGTGAGTCCCTGTGAGATTGATATTGCGTCAGTCACTCAGACATGGTGAGAATGGTCAACCATGATGCCCATGTAATTTAGGAAAAATGAAAAATGGTAGTGAGACATTTGCACACTGCCATTTTTCATGTTTATCGTCATTGACTTTTGCAATCATACTCACCATGTCTGAGTGACTCTGACCCAATGTCATCTCACAGAGAGTCACAGCTCAATGTGGATGACCAGAAATTTCTCACTTGCACACTTTTATATCAACTGAGACGAAGTGGATATGTACATATACTATGCAGCGTGCACGTATATCAGGGTCCCCCCCGTAACAATATTCTTTTACTTTACACTTTTTCCCTGAGGTTTTAATACACAGGAGTGATACTTGTAGATGAAACGTAATGATAAATGTAATTAAGCAGAAACTTAAAAAATCATCGATATTTTTCATGCAATGTGTCAGAAAGTCAAAAATGCAAAAAGGGAGTTCCAAAAGTTCTCGTAATGCTGAGATGACTCGCAAGAGACTGCTCATGAAGGATGATACTGCGGAAAAAATTCTGAATTCGCACTCAACGTCCCTCAAATCACATGTTAAAGTCAATTTTAGAAAAAAAAATCTTACAATAGATCTTGCCAGCGAAATTGATAGCTTTTCAATGCTGTGCTACAAGCATTCTGTGAAGAGTTGTGAGTGGTTAAAAACTATAATTTATGATTATGACGAAGTCCATCATCTTCTGTATAAATATAAAGACTTGTCCACCATCCACAATTCCTCGCAAAAAATTCCTGAAATTTAGCTGCCAATGCAGCATTAAAAATATATGAGCTTCCTTTTCGAAATCCTGTTTTTGAAAAACTTTCCCAAGATTAACTTAAACAGACGATTCGAAGGACATTGAGTGCAAGTCAGAAATTTCTTCCACAATACGTGCGTGAGTAGTGATCATCCTTCTTGACCAGACTTTGGCGAGCCATCTCAGTGGCAAGAATTCTTTTGTGATCATCATTTTGGCTCCTCACAGTTGTGCTCTTGAACATTCAGCATTACAAGACTTTGAAGTGAATGCTGTGAGAGAGCAAAAGAGGGGCCCCAATCGTTACTACCACATCTTTTTCTAGTTATGTGAATCCTTCGAGTTACTTTTTGTCCGATACAAAAAGTGAGAATCGCGAGGTGTTATGATTACTTTCGAGTTACCATCTGACTGTATATCTGCACGAGGTGCCTCAAGATGAACGTTCTATCGATGCTGTGCACTACATGCATATATACCTGCAGCAAAACGACTCATATCAACTAAATATACACAGAAAGTAGAGACTTCTGAATAACTTCGACTAAAAACAGTGTTGTCTGAAAGTCATTTGAAAGACAGAGCAACTGTTGATAGTGCAACTGATTCTTCTTCCTTTCGTGTAAGTTCCTCCATTTCATTGCTGCTGAGAGGGTTAAATGTTCGGCATTTTGGCAAGAGCGAAGTCAGCGTCTCTCAAACTGTGTACGTAGGTAGTCGAGCCTTTCATGACTCATAGCAAACTAAGCTTACTTTCCATCGGTATCACTATTGATCTATACGACGCCGAAATGAAGGAGATTCGCATCGTCTTCTAAGGGACGATAATTCTGCACCACTCTGTACAGTGCAGTGGAGTTGTTATTCAGTTCTTGAAACAAGCGTACGTTTTTGTCGGAGAAAGAGATAGAGTCAATCAATTTCCTCCTCGCTTTCCACTTTTGTCGGTGCCTCTGGGAAGACTGAGATGAGAAATAAGAGCTCGATTGCTTCTCTAAGGAAATGAAAATTTTGCTGCGTGCTGCACATATTGTTCGAGAATATAGCCAGATACGTGCGTACAGCACGTCAGTATGTCAATACATACGCGTAATGCTCGGATCTCAGAACAATGAGAAGAAATTCTTGGCAATAGTTCTACGGCAACCATCTTTTGAGTCAAACACACTCCACGATCGATGCTGTCATGTTTGGTTTAGGAAACCTCGATTTTGTCAACTTTTCAGGGCTATATGGTACGGCGCAATTGCCTTTGTTACTGAAGAAATGTGGTCACTGCATTGTACAGCAAATCCGAGATCTTCACTTCTTTGGGGGTCACATGCAAGTTTCTGATCTCTGCAAATGTCCTGTGAAGGAAAAGTTAGTCTCATCAGAGACCTACTTTGCTTCGGGTTAAAGGAAAATCCTTAGTAAAATCATCCGTAATGACGAACGAATGAAAATGCTGGTTAAGTCCGTCTCTTTGTAATAAGGTATTATGGAGATGACGAATAGAAGCCAGATGACGTCATGGTGCTTCCATGGCATATGCAACTTATCCCTTAACAGTGCTACATGTCAAAGAATTGAAGTCTTCTTCCGAAAGCTCCTCAAACTCGAATACTTTTACCCAGAGCACTATTTATAGCAGAATCTGACGCAAAATGTGAACGGAGAATGGCACCAACAAGTACAAGTACTAAGTAACAGATCCTGCAGGAGTCAGATGTCCTGTGCGATCAGATATCCTGCACAACGTAGGCAAAAAATGCTAGCTTTCGTAGAAAGAAAGTCAACGGACGATTTTAGGAATATTTCCCCTTTTTTTCTGCCTGGGGGGAAATATTCGTGCACAGTATTTCCCTCTCCACAGGGAGATATTGTGATCTAACAGGGAAACTAGAAATTTTCTCCTCGCTGTTGTCACCATCGTCATGATCAATGTTGGCCATCACTTGCTCTCGAGATACCTTGAAGGCCATAAAATGGGGTCAGGGGTTGCTCCATTGTGAATCGAATTCTGACTCACTCTCTGCAGGGCATTTCTTAACTTTGTATTTCACCTCTTACAATTTGTTTTGGAGTGGTGAAAAGCCAATGACATGAAGCATTCCGAAAATCGTGCGCTACATTACAAATACAAAACGCCATTTTACTTAGGGTCATTTTATGGCCCCCGAGCAGTCAAGTCCAAGTCGTATCCGTGTAGCGCTACAATATAAGCCGTTAATACATATAGTTATTAAAAGCCGACATCAATTTTTTTTGCATGCTATGTCCTGTTCTTTCTAGGTCATACTTGCTGAAAAATATCCCTTGGTTTTATGTAAATTACGTAAATTTGCACTACTACTTAAATTGTTAAATTGTTGTTTATTCATGGGGTTGCCCTTGAGACCCGATTAGAAACTGGCGACTATGCAATGAAGTTTCTCGGTTTTAGGCAATAAGGATGATAGATGTGGGAGTCATGGTGCAAGTGGAGACCCCAACATCCCGGAGCTGGCGGTGCCAAAACTCAGCTTTTGCGCAGACGGACAAAAGGTGGACAGGACCAAGCTCGCCCAGACAGAGGTTCACAATTCGTCGTACTCACAATAGTTCTGTTTTAGAAAGTATATGTTAAATGTACGTTTACCGATTGTCCAGTTCCAAATCATTGAATTTGACGGCGAAACGTTCCGCATCCTGCTGATGTACCTGCACACGGGATCTTGTCCACTCTCCTGCGTCACCATCCCAGGACTGATCTGTGCCGCCGAGCACTACGACTTGCCAGAGTTGTTGCAGGCTTGCTTCCACCACGCCAAGCAGTTCATCAGGGTGGACGTGGTAAGGATTGTGTTCCCCCCACTTCTTAACTCAGTGGGTGATGCGTATTGCAGTACTGCACGCACAGGGTGCGTGTGCCAGTAGATGAGTGTCACCCCAACCCGGTTGTTCTCATTGCTTCTCAATACAGATCAGAAGATGACATTGAATGTTTTTCCCCCATGCGTATGAAGTACGTAAAAAACTCTTATGATTAATAATCACAATTATGTTTATCTGCAGCTGTTATCTGCTGTAGAAAGTTGATTTGGTGAAATGAAGACGTCCACTTTTTTGGTCATGGTGAATAACTCAGTCAAACCCCCAATACAAAGAAATAAGCGGCCTTCTACTGCGCTATACATTTTCAAAAACCTTAATCACGTCAATGAACCTTGCAAAACATTTGTCTGTCTGTTACACAGTGCTGCTTGATGCTGAGTTCTCTGGAGAACTACTACTGGCGCTACACGTCTGCCTCTGAGTTAGTGAACATGATCTTGGCCTACATCGAGGCACGAGCGCTCGCCGTCTTCCACGACCCAAACTTCATGCACCTCTCGGAGTCGATGGTGCAAATGATCATGAACAGGAATCTTGAAGTCACGGAGCTGGCAAAGTCGGAGTCAATAAGTGTTACTATGAGACCGGAGTTCAGTAGCTCCTTATTTCTAGGTTCGAGACTATGCTTACGTGGGCCAAGCACAAGGTTAAGAATAAGTCTTTCTCGAACCGTGTGGACGCCAAGATCGAGTTCCGCTGCTGCATGGACAGGCTTACCAGAGACCTCAAATTATACAGGATCATGCCCCAAGATCTGATCAGGGTAAGTCACGCCAGCCACCAAGCGGACAGCTCACGTCAAAACTTCTCTGTCTCCTTCTTCCCCAGGCTGTGCTGCCAAGCAAAGCCATTAGGAACGAGAAGATACTCGAGACCCTGATGTTGCAGGCCAACTCGGGGATGTACAGGGTCCAAGACAGCCACCTGGAAGCTTGTCAACGGCTTCAGAGGCAAGAGTCCAACGTGAACGAGTGGGAATCCTTTGACTACGCTTTAGGCTGAGACCGTTATTAAGTTGATCACAGGCCTTTGGGAGGCTCTGCCAGACAGTAATTTGACGTTAACTGATCGAACCTTCTACTAGAAGAATCCTAACTAACCCGGAATGTAGTACAGAGAACAACAAAAACTGCTGCTTAGAGGATGCAGAGGAGATTGGGAGTTCTGCGGGAATTGCCTGATACGCTTTTGGCTGAAATGCACATTCAGCACATTCAGCTCTTGGATGGTGATAGAATACGCTTGAAGACTAGGTTGAGAAAGATCTTCAAAACTGTGCATTTCATCTGCTCGCCTTCACGTGAATCATCTTTGTGTACTACTGTACTGCATAGCTAAACGTAAATACTGTTAACTACCTCCAACTGTTGGCTCTGTACGCAGTGACGGATGCGGTCTTCTTATAAATATGTACAGGTATTGATGTTATTTTGAGTAGAACAACCAGTGGATGCTGCTTCCACTTACCTTTTGTGCGTACGAGTCCACCAGAGTCTGTAGAGCCTCACAAATGCGAAGAGGACGTCAGTGCAAGGACGTCCACAAGGTCAGTAGTTCAATCTCCCCAACAAGAAAAAAGACCTATAATATGCGTAGCAAGAAAGCCCTGGCAAGAAAGCCAAAAACGTGTGTTACTGGTGGTCTTCTTATGCTTGGCCATCGGGATTCTTCCTGTTGACAGCTGGACCTAAATTCACTCCCCCAAGGACACCCTTCCAGAGGCACAAACTTTGCAAAAGATTATTTTTTTGGGTAGGGGGTGACTTCGTCCTCGGAAGGTTCCACCCAGGGGGAGTTCCTCCAAAGTCTATCTAGATAAACGTTTTGGGTTTCACCCATTACTCTCGGCTTGGGTTGGGGCCCATCCATTCACAAAATTCTGCGGGCCTTTTACTGGCTCTTGGGATCAGTCCTCACGGCCGACAGCCTCGCCACACCTGCGGTGGACAATTCCACCACATGATTGTTACTGAGTAAGTCTGCCCATTTTTTAATGCAGCGGGATCAGGTCTGCCTCCAAAGCCCTGAGACCCTTCCACCACCATGTCGAGTTGTTCTCCATCGGTCTAGACAAACAGCTATATCTGCTAATTTTTTTGACCACCTGTCATTACTGACGGGCAAGGGTTTTGGATCTGACCCCTAAGGACCGCTACTTTTATATCAAGTTCGGTCAAATTGGTCCAGTGATGTCGGAGTCAAAGCAAAATGAGACAGACACACGAATACACACTCCTTCTTTACACATGCGTGCATAACTTTCCACCTGTACTACTGTATGCTAATACAAAATACCTTTCTGCAGTGGTATGTGCAGTGTACTTAATGTAAGAGTATTACAATGATTCGTTGTATCATAAGCTGCAATACTCAGCAAGTGTGTCATCTTGTACTTAAATCCATAAATCTCAGAAATAAACGAATCCAGTGGGGCTCCAAAGTCTTAATTGCCCTCAAATTAGCTGATGTCTCCTACTTAGTTGCAATTCGACTTAGGCATGCAAACTACGAAAACAAGCGTCTCCATTTTTTAACAAATTGCCGGAATCAGTGGATCAGAGTTCAAAACGGTGCTATTGACTAGCATTCGAGGCGGGTGCGCTAGTCCGATACATGCGTACGTAACTTCAATTGAACAGACACACGGAAGACGTGAGATGTTTGTTTTTGTGGTGAGGTTCCACCTACATGATAAATGTCCAGCATGCATGCACGTTTGCATAGGAGTGTTAGGACTACTCAATCTTTTGAATTTGAGTCGTCCTTGGTGCATTGTCATATACGTATAACAATTGTGCTTCACATCCCTTGTCGCAGCATTTTCGGTCACCCTGCAGAAAATGAGAAATCAAGATTCTGTCTTCGTGAACATATGCAAAAGAATGCATCATGGCTACAAAAGATGAAAATCCTCCACCGTCAGGCAGAAACAAATCTTTCGCCAGCTGATCACAAAACGGAAAGTTAACCCAAACGCACAGTTACACAATGCGTTCTCTTCAGCCTTTGGTAGAACCTTTGTGGTGTTGCCTTTGAGCTCACTGGGTTTGGACATTCACATTCCACACCTCAAGCTGGTTACGCAACGTCGATCAGAAATTAATCTGACAAGGGCTGCATAATAAATTTCATCAATTCCGCAGCATGCGCGGTGGCAGTGACACCTACTTCAGGTCTGAAAGTGAGCCTTTTGTCAGAGATACCTCGGTACAATAGAATGAAACGATATGAGCATCTATAAATAGAAGGGCCTAGCAAATCTGCTTACAAGTAGAGAAGAATCAGCAGAAAAATCTAGAGCTTCGACTCAAGAAGGCAACAATGGGACAACTAAACCTGGTCCAAAATTAAAGCGCCTGCACGCGGCCTCCCTGATTGAAAGGCTCTTTTATGCAACTCCCATGTCACCACGACCACGGCTTCAATTTACGTACGTACAAGGGATTGCAGTCAATTCTATAACTTCTTCCCTTTTCATGCCAGGTGAGCGTAAGTGAGGAAAAGAACCACCCAGTCGTTCACGCACCAGACACAAAAGATATGCTCATAGGCAATTCCAGGATCTTGTGTCAAAAAGGCCAGGATTGCATATTGAAACATTCAGCTGAAATCCTAGGGTTTGGCAGTTGGAAATTCTGTAAAGGACTCCCATTCGATGTCTCACAACAGCAGCAACATTCACAGATATACAAGTCATTGTTGTAAATGGGATCTTGACCATGCATATGACGTTGTTGCTGTGATTATGTGTATTGTCACTTTTCCTCATTTTACATAAGACAAACTTACTCCTATACGCTTTACGACAAGTTAAACAAAATCGGGTTCGTAAATGCTATTTCGGCTAGGATGACAAGAACCTAAAGAATTACAGCCTTGGTTTTGCGTACATGACATTAGAAGAATAAACATTGGTGAAATAGTAGTTTTCCCACAAGAGTGTTGACACTTCAAGTCCATCTTTCAGTATCACCATGACCAGCCCAATGAAAGCCTCCCTGCTGGGTGATGTGTGCCTACTCCAGTGTGTGCAATCACTTACTGTACAATTAGGTCTCCGAGACCTAGCATAACGCCCTTAGATTGTCAAGATCCAGGCCCAAGAACGTTAACAGCGTTCAGGCCTGGGTGTCCAGTTCAGGGGCTAGATGCCCTTCGACGGTGCTATCATCATCATGACGGGCTTTTGGAACTGCAGCTTCCAACTAACGCCCGGCCTTCTCCAGGCTTTCTTTTTTAGTAACCTTCACACGTGCACCAGGTTTTACCTTAGGGTCCTCTTGCCGCTGCAACTCGCCCCCGCAAAAATCTAAGATCATTTCCACGAATTGGTTCAGCTGGAGGCGATCTTGAGGGCCATATTCAACGTATAGTCGACCAAGTTCCTGATGAAGGAAGAACCTGAAGTATTTTCTGTGCTTGCGATGCTCGAGCTTGTCCTTCTTATAAGCGGACATCAGCCGACCATAGCTCAGATTTGCCCGGATCATGACGTTAACAAGGTCATTGGCAGTGGACTGTGCCAAAGTGGCTGGGACGGAGTAACTTCGTTGCAACCGTCGAGTGTAGAAGCTGATTGCAGGCAGAAACTCCTGGTAGTCCATGTGCTGAGCATCTTCCCTCGAGTGATCAGATCCAGAGGCATCTCGGCGGAGCCTGAGCTGTTCCCCTGACATGGAGTTATGATCAAGCTTTGAGGATGCTTGAGAACTGGACGACACGGCTTGAGGTTCTACTGGCAACACTGTGTGTTCTTTGCGTTCTGGCAGCAAAGTCTCCTTCTCGTCCTCAAACTTCTTCTCTTCCAAGAGCATCCTCTTGTCTTCGATCTTCGCCTCTTCCAGCAGCTCCTTCAATGGCCGGTGCCCGTTCTGACTAAAATAGGTGACGATCGACCTCGCCGTCTTGATGGTCTGGTCCACGACAGCTCTTGGTTCTCCTGCCATCTTGCCTAGAAAGGTCGTCCGTACAATCAGTTCCAGCTGTTCGCGGCCTTCCTTCACGTAGAGTTTCAGCATCTGGTCGAAGTCGAAGCCCGCAGCCACTAGTATCCTACACACAGTTTGCGCCACTTGATAAGGGTACGACGAATGATACGTGGCAGCATCTTCCTCGGTCACGGCATACATGCCATCGACGATTAACTCTCCTTGCTCGGAGTCCAGCTGACTTGCCACAAAATGCTTTAGAGGGGAGAACAGGGCCAGTCTCTCGCGGACGTTGCGAAACTTGAGCATCCGCTGCATGGGCCTCGATCCCGGAGGCAGCACAAACCTGGAGAAAAAATTGTTGTACGTAGGCTTCGTTTCCAGCAGCGTCTCCAACACCTTGTAGCAGGCCTGAGCTTTCGCCTCGCTACTGCAGCTCAAGTTCAGGCGAAGACCAATGACTAACCAATACACGGTGTGCAATGACAGGTCCAGTTTCTGCATGGAGGCTGCTGTCAGAGCTATCGAGATGCGCTTCATGTGACACTGCGCCAAATAGGTGCACAGATCGCCCATGCCCTTGACAGTCTTGGAAAAGCGCTCGAGCAACTGGCAAACCTTCACTGCCCGGAAGATGATGGGGATGATTTCCTCCACGTGCGACAGGAGGAGGACACCATCAAAATAGGGTCTTGACGAGCGACATCCCTTCTCCAAAAAGGTCAGGAACTCCTCGATGGCCGCTTTGAGCGACACTGTGGGCAGCCAGCGCAATTTGGAGTGGTGCTTGACGCACCACGTCCCGTTAATCTTGCGAAATAACTTGGGGTGGTCTCGCAGCTCCTCATCTGAGACACCCTCGGGTAGCACACACTGCAGAAACTCGACCCCATGAGGTAGGAAGGCACCCAGTTGGTAGATGAGACGTTGAGGGTGATTGCCTTCTAACACTTGGCAGTCCCAGGTGCACAGAAGGTAACTGCCTGGGCGGAGCACCTCGGGGTTCACTGCCGCGGGGGTCGACGACCTGACAGAGACGACTGCAGCAGTACTATTGACTAATGAGGAGGTCGTCGCAGCTTCGTCAGAACAACGCTTGGTTGAAGGTACGGTAGGATGACTAGTTGTCGTTTTCGCTGCCACCATTTCTCGCCCGCTCGCCCGCCGCCCCGATGTTGCCGATCCCGCGGGGAAGTCACCAAAGTCGTAGTAATTGTCACTTCTTCGACACCGATGTCTCTCTCTAAGCATTTGTCTCTGTGCCTCTTCTACCTCTTTGCGCAAGCGATTTGTTTCGTTCATCTCGTCGTAGATCTCCTGCATGTCGATGCCGGAGGACTTTCTTAAGTCAACATCGTACGAAAGCCTTGTCCTTGGAGAACGACTTCTTCTGTCGTAAGGACTGCGATACCCTCTTGACTCCTGGGAACTGCGATACTGACGTTGGCTCCCGCAGCTCCGTCCGTCCGAGTAACTGTCGTCTGCATTGAAGTAGACAGGCCGCTTTTCAGGACAATATTTCTAACATCTTTCTTACTCTTAATTCAGGTAGAAACCTGCAAGGCACTGCATAAGCATGTAACAATTTAAACTGTCAGAATACCTCCTTCCATGTAATCCCTATAACGTGATCTTCCTCTGATTCCGTAATGTGTGGCCAAGTCAAGTTCTGGAGATGAAGAAAGCAAATGAATGAGTGCACATTGACATCGAAATGTTTTGTATAATAAAATGAGGTCCCCGAGCTCAAAAACTTTGGTCACATAGTTATGGTATTACTCGTATTATTCAAAAGACAACTTAAGTAGTATAACACGTACTGTGCAGTAGCATCTACCAAGTTATCTGGCTTATCTACAGAAAAACACCAAGGCGCCAAAAAAAATACATTATCCAGATGCTCGTAGATGATGGCAACGAACCAATCAGTCATATGTGAAGTGAAATGGGCAGAAGCAAACAAACGATCACATCTTGCCAAAGCCAGCAAAGTCGCTAGGATCAATGCCGAGCATCTCCAGTTCAGAGGGATCCATATCTTCTCCTCCTGCAGCTTCTTTATTCGACTTTTCCTCCTGGACAGAGGCTTCGTCAGCTTGCTGGTGCTTTTCGATCATCACCTCCATTTCTGTTTTCTCTTTAGGTGGAGGTGGCGTTGGGAGCTTGGGCGGCCTGGTGTCCAACAGAGCGTCCGGGTCCTTGTCCTTGGCTGCAGGGAGTGGGGGCAGAGGGATGTCAGTATCGGAGAAGTTGGAAGGAACAACAGTCACACTCTGATACTGCTTGTGCTGCTCTTCAAGGGACGGCGGGGGAAATTCGGCTGCATTGCGCTTGCTCTGGATGTGGGCCTGCGCGGCCGCCAGGATTGTGTCCAGGTCCATATGAGTTGGCGTTGGATTTTTCTTAGGCTGCTGCTGCTGTTGCTGCTGGGGCTGAGGCAGTTGGTGCTGCTGCCAGGTGGCTGTGGCAGCGGCCACAGCAGGGGACACCTCGGGCGGCGGCTCCGTCGGCATCGTCGCCGTGATGGCTTGCATATACATTTCAGGAGTGAGTCCATACATTTCGGAAGGTGGGGGTGGCGGTAGTGATCTTTGGGGCGGATGCTGCTGGTCAAAGCGAGACTGCGTCGGGGGTCTTCCATTGCTCTGAAAGTCCGGCGTCTTTCCTCTTCTGCCGGGCATCTTGCCGATGACCGGTACAGCCTTCTTCGTCGAAGCGGCGGCTTCTGATGGCTTCTTAACTCCCTGACCCCACTGAATAGCCACTTGAGGGCGAGGACCAGTGGGAAGTGGCGGCGGCTGAGGCTCCTTGTTACTTTCGGTTTCTTTTTCCTCTTCTTTCTTCGTGGTTTCCTTCTCTTGGCTAGTGGAGGTTACCCAGCGCTTCCTGTATTCCTCCTTTTGCCTCTCCTTCTCCTCCCGTTCCTTCATCTTCTGTCTGAGGGACGCCAACGAAGGATCAACAGCTATCTCGGACTCCTTGGGCTTCGGAGCCCATTCTTCTAGATTGATCCGATCAGTCTTGTCCCTGACTTTCCTTTGCTCGGGCGTAGGTGACCTCTTCTCATCTCTGTCGTCCCTCCTCCTATCATCCCGCTCGTCTTTTCTGCGATCATCTCTATCATCTCTGCGATCATATCGACTTTCACGATAATCATCTTTCCTATCATCTCTGTATTCCCTGTCCTTCCTGTCGTCGTAGTAGTCTCTGCCACGCCTGCTGTATCTGCTATCAAAGCGGCTGCTGTCACGGCCTTCACGCCCGTCACGGCCTTCACGCCCGTCGCGGCCTTCACGCCCGTCGCGGCCTTCACGCCCGTCACGGCCTTCACGTCCGTCACGGCCTTCACGGCGGTAGCTGTCGAAGCGGCGACTGCTATATCTATTGTCATAGTTGTCTTGGTAACGGTTGCCACGCCCGGGAGGAGAATGCCACCTGTCGGATCTGTCACCCTGGTAATAATCCTCTCGGTCTCGATCTGAAGGATGCCTCTCCCTGGAGCCACCTCTTCCCCCTCCTCGTCTAGGTGAGCGTTGACGGTCGCCTTTTTCCTCACGCCACCCTTCGTCTTCACCTTTCCTCGGGCTGCCTCTGTCTTCTTGCCGTCCATGACCGATGCTCCCCTCTTCTGTGTTCTTCTGTTCAGGAGGAGTGGAAAGACGCTTGATGTTTCTTCGCTCATCTTCATACCGTCCTTCCACCGCCTCCTCTTGACTTTTCTTTGGACGAGGTGGCGGAGAGGCTAGTTTCTTTTTCTCCAGACTGGACTCGGTCTCTGATAACAGCATCTGGGCCTTCTGCAATATACTGGTAGTTTTCTGGTCCCCGGCCATGGTGGGAGGCATCTGGTGGTCCCATTTGCTTTGCTTTCTGGTTGAGGTGGCGGTGGCTGCAGCGGCAGCCTTTTGCTGCTCTTCTTTCTCTTTTTCCTTGGCTTCTTCTCGTTCTTTTTTGAGTTCCGCAAGTTGCTTCTTCAGAACAAAGTTTTCGGATTCCAGCGCCTGCACCCGATGTGATAATTCGGCAATCTCCCCCTTGGCCTTCAGGTAGGCTTCTGACATCTTTGCCAAGAGAGAGGCCATCATAGTATCCTCCGAGCCCTCCCCTTTCTTCTTTCCCTTCTCAGACTCCTTGAGGATTCGTAGCATCTTCGCTTCATCGTCTTCCTCCGCGTGGTTTCCTGCAGCTTCTTTGGTAGAATCCTTCTTGGTCTGCAGGAAAAGAAAACACCTTGTTCAGTCAGCGCTTACACACACAGTAATTCATAGAGAAGTGCAAGCCTGTCGTACCTTCTTTTTTTCCACCTCTGACTCCGAGCTGGACTCGGAGGAGCTGGACTTTTTCCTCTTCTTTTTCCTCTTCTTCCGCTTCTCTCGCTCCCTGTCGGAATCATCATCTGAAGAAGAACGATCCTGCAAGGAAGGCACAAGTGAAAAATAATGTTTGAAGAGCCTTGGATTACGTGAGATCCTGCGTAAGATAGATTTTATTGTTTGTTGAGGACATGTTAGAGGTTCTTAACTTTATGAAAGGAGGCTTCTATTAGGCCGAAAATACTCTCCCGCGAAAAGGCAAGGGCCTATTTGAAGCCTCGAGGCCCCCCGAAAGAGGTGGAAAGATATAAAAAGATATTCTTCTCTTTGATTTTTACCTCTATTTTTGTTAGTTTTCTTTTGAGGAACGATAAACACCCTAGGGTCTATCTTTATTTCTTTCTCCTCAACACGCAGACGTAGAACTTTCCCCGTCCACAGTTTTTGCGCTGCTACACAAGAGAAAAGCTTAGCTTTATTGAAAAATAATCGCACCATGTCCTCTGCCTCGCTTTACGAGGCTTCTACGGCATCAATCCGACATCCTAACTCCTCCTCGAACTCTAGCCTGCCTATGAGTAACATAGATCTGACCCATGGAAGTCTTCGCATCCACAGCCAATGAGGATACTATACGAAAAAGTGATCACTAACTTATCGTACTTAACGATACATTTTCCCCTCCGGGACGTAACGTAAATTGGAAAACGTCCATTTCCGCAGGGCATTTGCTACATATCTTTGCGATGCTTCTCACACTTAAGCGTCCGATTAAGCAAGCTAGTGGAAATGAAGAACCATTACTGAAGTATTTGTGGTCTGGCAAAGAACATTACTGCAGATGACGTAAAAAAGCAAGCTACTATTGTTGTAGCCAGCATCACTAACTAAAACAGTGAAGAAATCATACTTAAGATCTAGGTGAGTGGCGTTTTAAGCCCTTCTTGAGAAAAAAAGAGAAAAAAGAAAGAAAGAAGGTCCAAAAGTCCCGAAGTCCAACGTAGAGCCCCTCCAAGAGCCAATTACCTTCGCTTTCTTCTTCTTCTTCTTCTTGCTCTCCTTCTTCTCTCTCTCCTGACTTCGCTCAGGACTGGAGCTCTTCCTAGCGCTCTTCTTGACCCGAGGTTGTGGTGGCGTTGGCGGCTGGATTGCGGTAGATTGGGACCGCTGCGGCTGGTGATCACCAGACGCTACCGCCGCAGCAGTAGTCGATTTTCTCTTTGGGGCAGAAGGAGAAGGAGAACGGCTAGAGCGTTCATCGCCATCGCCCAAAGCCAAGTCCAGCTTGTCCAGGACCTCGCTCATCTGTTGGATTCGAACCTTGACTTCTTTCTGTGAAAACGGTAAAAAGATTGAGATCAGACACGAACTCATTGCACCACTTTCAACAGACTCCTCTCTTCTTAATTAACGACTCCTCGACTTTGGATGAGAGTCCAGCAAGTTGGGCTGGGCCGTAATCTTAACGAATGGCCTCACCTGGAGCCTGGCATTCTCCTTCATGATGGCATCCTCGTGTTTGGCCCCTCCCTCCTTCAGACCTTCCCGTTGCTCCTTGAGCTTGAGCAGCTGGCCCTCGAGCTTCTCCCTTGCGTCCAGATACTGAATGCGCTGATCCTCAAACTTAGCTCTTTGTTCTGGAGTCAGACCTGCAACCAGAAGTAAACCACGGCTTTAAAAAACAATTGACTCAAGGCCCGACTGATCCGTTCTTAAGGTTTTCAACCTGTCCAATAAAGACTCGTGAGGGGCCACGCATCGTCAGAGAGACAGAATAAGAGCGATGGGGAGGAGAAGTCTCAACAGCACGGAAAGCTGCAAGAAATTTATCTCTAGGTAAGAACCGGAACTACTAAGAATAAGTGCACTTGAATCCTTCGTGGCTGGAGTGGGTCTGTTCCAAGGTTTAATCCATCTTTAGTGCCAAACATCCCTAGGCGCTCCAATGTTCCAACACTTTTCTTCAAGTCTCTTCTCATACTCACGATAGTCTTCTCAGCAATATCAAGGTTCTCCACTTCTTCGAATGAAAAAAAGGAGCTGCCAGCATGACTAAAGCGTTCTTACCTGAACGGATCTTCCTCCGCTTCCGCTTGGAGTCTTCGGCGTCCTCGGACGAGCCGTCGTCGTCGCTGACCTCGTCTTGCTTTCTACTTTTGGAAGATCTCCTGACACCCTTGCCTCGGCTATCCTCATCTGGAAGATACCGTGAGAGCAAAGAGCTATGAGGAGGTCTCGGAAGAAGAGGAAATCAACTAATAGTTCGCGTTGTTTATACCCACCTGGCCGCCAAACTTAACAATATTCATGTCATCAGGCAGCTGAAGTTCTTGGCAGAGAATCACACGCTCTTCTTTCGTGACATTAAGTAACAAGAGCTCGGGGACGCTTCAAACAGCTTCACTACCTATGTTGGTACTTATAACTACAAACCTGGCGTCGGCCTCCTGCGGACCTCCCGGCGTTCGTGGCTTCCTCCGCGCTTGGGCAGGACAACAGCCTGTGGAGAATGCAAAGAATGTGATGACACGTGGCAATACACAAACGTACGTTAGTGAATCTCACCGGATCATTGGGATATCCTCCTCCGCCTCTCCCGTAGGGATAGCTCGTGCCGAACGTGGCCGACGGGGGATACCCCGTGGAATAGTGACTCGGCTGTGGACAGGGAATCATATCAACATTTGGACAAGTCCTCTCTTGTGCTAAGGTAAAATCGCACCTGCTGTCGCCTGTCGCCTCCGGAGTTCTCGAGATTGCTAAGAAACGCCTCAGTGCTTCGGTTCCAATCATCGTCGCCTCCGCGTCCTACGCGAGGGGCGGGTGGAGGCTTCGGCGGGGGTCCCTCACCCGGAGGATACACCGGCAAATCGCTCGACGCGTCCCGGTTCATCCGGTACCGTTTCTTTCTCTCTTTTTCTCCGGTCTCAACACTCAGTCACCAACGTCGATTGCGCCGAACTGAACGAAGATGGTTCTCTGGTTCACGTTTCACGCGGGGTCATGAACGTCGGCACTGGGTTCCTGAACTGGTCTGAACTGAAGCCTGCACGACTGGAGCTGCAGCGAGGTGCAGGGAGACTAGGCGAGGGGAGGCGAGGCGAGAGGAGGCGAGGCGAGGAGTTCAGCTTTGCCACGCTTTTGGCCATCCGGGCCAGGCCAACCAAGTCCACACCGATGGTGCCGGCGGCCTCGCTCATTAGTGCCCGGGCAGCAGCAAGTGGGTAGCACAGTACCAAGCAGGGCAACCGTGTCTGCGCCAAAATCCCCCCCTCTCCTCGTCACGGCGGCAGCGTTGCCAGAGACGTTGTCGCAGGACACGGGAGGGACTCGACTCCCGGACGAGCGAGTCTGCGCGCTTATTGTGTTCTAATTTTTCATCAGAACAATTAATTATTACTTTCCGTGTGCCTTAGACCTGTCGCATAAAGGACCCGCTTGATCCGCATCTCCTGCGGGACTGGGCTTAAACGTGACGTGGTGGGAGACGACGGGAGGGTTACAAAGGGTAAGAGACGACTTATTGAATTGAGCAAGAGAACGCAGCAGCATCTGAATAAACCGGATGTGCGTACCACATCTTGTCCCAGGGCTAACTTGGAAGGTACGCACTTCACCCCTGACGTTGGCGCGGTGGACCAAGATGTTGATCCCGAGAGGCCGGTGCGACTACGCTAGTGGCACACCAGTCGTCTATGGTCCGGCACATGCGCATGCGCCTATGGTCGGTGCTGCCACAGTACGTCCTCACCTTAGATATCCTCTCAGCGGATCTCTGTGGTCCTCACGCACACGCTTGTGCTTTCGAATTAGAACGAATTAAGGTCACCCCTGATACCTACTCTCCCACCCCGGAGCTTTTGGGTGCCGAAGATTGAACTGTTGAGATGAAACAGTCACCTATGAAAAGTGCGTTGTCGGTTTCTCTTTTAAAAAAACTGGTCACTCCTTCACTACATACGACCCTAGAATCTCAACAGCTGAACTTTGGCACGCACGAAAAGCGCATTTGCGCCTCTCCCCTCTCAAATCTCTCTTTGGCTTTCTACTTGGGCTCTCTTGCTTTGAGTAGTGATGTAATCGGGTTGAGTCGGGCTGTGGTTGCTTCGGCCTCAGGAGAATCCAGTCCAAGTTGGCTCAACTGGGAACCTTCGGAGTCGGGTCGGGTTAAATCGGGTCATCAACCTTCAGAAGAAGAAATAAATTAGAAGCATATGTTGTATTGAAAAAACAAAAACATTTCGTAGTCCCGGTGACGGACAAGCCGCAACTGACAAGTCATATTCCTCTGCACCAGAACCTAGGAACTTGTCTAGCCTAGGCACAGCTCGAGTAGGATTGCTGTTCGAAGCAAGTACAGCTAGAGCTCAGCTTGACTTCTTTCTCCTCGTACTTGAGTGTCCAAAGCAGTGAGCTGTTGTATTTGTGCGTATATTGCCTAACTGCTAATTGCTTGAGGTCCTCAAAGTTCAGGTTGGAGGAAAGGGATCAGCTGTGTCAGAAATTCAGAAATCTGGTTCGATCAAATTCCGGTTGGGCAAAAAAGAATTCGGAGTATCGGGTTTTCGGGCTCAGCTCAATCACATCACTGGTTGGGAGACCTCTATTTGGCAGAGTTAGCAGTGGAAGTGGGAAACAAGAGGAGGAAGACGCAGACTGGAGAGATAAAAACCCCTTTTTGCATTCCCTTTCGAGTGCATGTGTGGCAACCCTGACTCTATAAAGAAAACAGAAAAACATGTCCGGGTTCGAATCCGGGCGCGTGCCGAACTCGCACTCTGTGCCCAAGGGCCACGCGGGGCGTGTCGTGATGCGCCTCGTCGACAAGATCTACGAGATGACCCCGGGATTCACTGACGTCTTCGACGAGGATTCCTTCTACCTCTTCGCGGCCGCCTTCACTTTGCTCACCTGCCTGGTGGCATTCACAGCGTCCAGATTCATCAGCATCAAGCCCAGGGACTGACAAGTGCTGTCGTTAAGCGATTACTGAGGAATGCAAACACATGTGGATTGTCATACGTGTTATTTGTATTCTTTGGTTCTTTTAGCCTCACGTTCACGGTTCACAATGATTAGGATCCCATCTCCGGCAGGAAGGCTTAATTGCTTAATCAGGGCAGTTGGGGCGAGGCTGTGTGGATGGCATTAAGATGTCCATCCCAAACAACAGCATGACTAACTGGTCATACACCGAAAATAAGGACACCATCGTTATCAACTAACGTTATGCCATCACCGATCAAGAACCAGAAGGACAAGACTGAAGAATGGCATCGGAAGACTTTAATGCCAAAAGGGTGTCCGGAAACATTGGTGGCTCTTCTAGACCAGCGTTTGCTCCTTTCAGACTTTCTTCTCGTTAGTTTTGGAGATGGTAGCTCCAGTTATGGATTCAGCATAGCAATGTTAACATCACCGAGAAAATCAAGGACACCTTAGGCAGGTCCTCAACTTTAAGTTCAGGTTCACACTGGTTCATGACCAGTGAGGGGACTTCGCTCAGCCTGCAAAGTCCGGTACGCCCGGACAACAACCGCTTTGAAGCTCAAGATAGGGATGTGTCTTAAGATGGACAGCATTGAAACGTTGGAGAAACCAGTGTAAAATGTCAAATATAGTCTACTTCCCTATGTCTGTGTTAAACTGATGCCCATGAGCATGTTCAACGATGTTGGGGTAATTTTGTACTTCCCTATGCATAGCACTGTACCCTTGCAGCCACCTCCCAAAACCTACTCAATCAAAGATCGAGTGCACGATTCTTATCCGCCTCCGCCTCGAAGACCGTTGGATCTAAGTCAGAGGTAGTCATGTTACAAAGACCTTTCACACTACTATACAAGGGTTAAATAAGCCTATGTGGTAAAAGTTGGTCTTCGCGCCGAGAAGACTAGTGTTGTAGTCAAGAGAATTGCTACTTGGACTCTTCGAAGCAAGAGGAGAATCTGAAAAGCTGACCAAGTAAGAGCCAATCTTGATATGAACGGGATGGTCTGCCGAGGTACTGACATTGGCCTTGAACCGACAAAGTCAACGAAGCATAGAGATGTGATAGAAGTCCTAATGTGGTCCTCGGGCAGTCGTAGCAGGGCCGGCCGAAAGGATTATGACAAAAATCGATGAGAAGCTTTCTTTTGGGGCGGGAGATCCTCTTGGCCGCGGGCGCCGAGCTCTCTCTCTCGGGGTGGCAGGGCAGGAGCTCCGTTTTTCCTTTGTGAAAAAGAAAGCTTCCGGGGCCTCTTTCCGCTCTCACTATTGAATTTTTAAGGCCCCCCCCCCAAGCTGGCGTCGCCGCACTGAGGGGCCCCTGGGAAAGTGTTTCTCAGGCGCTTGAGGCCGAGATGTAGCTGGCGGAGAAGACGCTTTAGAAGCCGACGGCCTCGGAAGTGGAGAGGATGGCCAAGGTGACAGCGATTCTCGGAGCTCTGATCGTGGGTGCGCGCTCTCAGTCAGGTACTTCGTCCATGCTTACGAGGAGCAGTTCTTTGATGAAGTTCAGTCTCCCCGCACGTTGTCTGGAGCGCGATCATGGTTGGCATATGGAGCATGATTCAGATCATCGCACCTGAGGCGTGATCCGCGACTGACATCCTCGTGGCATCGCCACAGGCAACAGGACGCAAAGTAATTGTTTTTTTCTTCAGCGCCTCCGTGCTCTCCTCCAGCTCAGATCGACCACGGACTCACCGACTGGGACGGCAAGTCCGGAGTGGCCAGGTACGCCTGCTTCCAGGGATATCATCTTGTCGGGCCACCGCAGGTACGACAGTAAGCTTTGGCTCAAAGTCTAGCCTCGCTGACCGGTTCGTGTCGACTCTCCAGATAGAATGCCGCTACGGCAGTTGGTATAGTGACACCCCGGTGTCACTGCCAGCGTGCAAGCCTGTGGTGTGCAATCACCCGACGCTTTCCCATGGGCACTTGGAAACCGGCGAAAGCGTCAGATATCGCTCGGGGGAGGAGGGAACGGTCGTCTGCGACGAGGGGTTCGAGCTGAGGTCGGTCAGTGGCAAGATCGTGTGCACCGAGGACGGAAGTTGGCAGGCCGCTGATCAGGGAGAGTTTCCGATCTGTAGGGGTGAGTGTCAATCTTCGTGGACACTTCTGCATCAAGTGACACAAGTGTACTTTGTGTTTGCATTCGTGAACGACAACGATCTTCAAGCAACATATATATCAGTGGCGGATCTATATGCCCAACGTTCCGGATTCAGCTCGTTGCTCTTCATTCATGACGTCTCGTCTCGACCCCCAATCCGGGTCTGATCTGTTCTGTTTTATCCACCTGTGCCGCAGCAAACCTTTGAAGCACCCGGCGCAGAATAAGTGAGGGGGGGGGACCCAGCCGCACCTTCTAAGGCTGACAGTTGCGAGGTCGCCTTTCGCGGCCTTCGCGAATCAGTCTGATCTTGAAACCAGTGGTCGGCATCATCCTTGGCAAACGTGCTCGCGCATGACAAATAAGCGGCCAGAGTGGAAGAAGTATCCCGTGGCTTTGGATGATAATGATTCGGATGGCGACCAAAAATTAGAGCTTGAGCTGTCCAACCTTCCAAGGTGGACAATGAAGGCGACTCGTCCTTTCGACGCTTCTCGTTGCTGTCCGCCATGGCCTCGATGCTCTTCCACTTGTTGAAGACGCGATTCTTCAGAGTTGAGAAACAGATGTATCCCCCACTCCATGAAGCTGAATCGTTCGGTACAGGGTCGGGACTACCAGAATGCGATCGTATCCGGGGAGACAAGATGGTTTTCATTGACCCAATGTTCAAATTTGCTGCCTGAGTGGCTTTATCCAAGTCTTAGTCAGCTTTGAATCCTAATAATAATTCAGGGTTACATGCCCGTCAAGACCAGTGTACACAGCTACGTGCCAATGATTCTGTGCCCATATGATATATTCAGGTGAGCCTAGTTTGCATATAGATGTTCACTAAGTTTCAATGGGCTTCATAATTATATAAACTGTTATTGGAATTTCCCGCCGAAACTTGTTGTGATCCTGTACGTAGAGAAGCGCACTGTTAAGTTGTCAAATTCCTCAAACGCCACACCGTGGCGATGGTCACTTCAAAGTCAAAGACATCAACGCCACTGCAAGCCTAACAATGCTTCGCATCACTTTTGTCCTGTGAAAAATAGGAGCCTCTCTATAAAAATAACCATTGACATTTTTCGATTACCAGTGAGGTCCTCAGGATGACAATCAAATTCTTTGGCCACAAGCTGGCTCTTGAGTGAAAGACGCTAGATTGGGCCTAAGAAGGGCCAGGTGCTTAAACCGGACAAAAAACCCTGAACCAAAAAAAGTAGCCTGTTTTTATGTAAATTATGACTTTAATGATCCAGTGAGACTGACATCCAACGGATAAGTGGGCCCCAAAGTGGTGGTGCTGAAGTCAGTCAATGATGTCTCTGCTGCTGCATTCGCAACTTTACCTGTTTCAACTCAGCAAAAGCTGCTGCTCCGTTCTCTCTGACTATCTCTGGATTTGAGGCTTCTCAACCTCCACAGTCTTTAATGTCTCTGGCCAAAAAGAAGACGCCATTTTCTGGCCCATAAGCTCAAACGGGCAAGATGCTTAAACGGGCAATGTTGCTCGGCCCACGGCGTCGTCTGCTGTACGTAGAGAGGACGTACTGTGTACAATCATCTCCGCAAATCTGATCAGACGAGTTACTAGTAGGATGATGGTGATTGGGTCTTTTTTTTTTTAGAAAAGACATGCCCCTACCCAGACGACAGCATTCCGACGATCTCCAACGGAAGCATTGAGATCAACGGCAACCGCCACGGAGGACCCTCCGGCGGCTACAAGCCAGGTGCGGCAGCGCTCTATCACTGTCATTCCGGCTTCATCTTGGTGCCGCTATCCGCGGGGAAGAGAGTCTGCCGTAAAGGGAAATGGGAGGGAAACATGCCTGCTTGTGGTAAGTCAAAGCTAACTATCGTTGTACAAATACTTAAGTTTCTTGTTCTCAGTCACGCAAGAAAAGTCTATACTTCCTCGTACCCACTGCTCTGCTCCCTTGTCCATCAGTAACGGCTACTACTTCACCGATCGCAGCTCTGAGGCTCCATTAGCATTACCCAAGGTACTGAGCTTATCAAGCAATGAGAGTGCGTAAGTGTTTGTCATTTTGCTTCTAAAAGCTCAAGGTTTCCGAGGGCCAGGAGCAATACGAGAGGGGCACGATCGCTCGCTATCATTGCAAGGACGGCTACGCGCTGAGTAGCTTCCACGGGCAGGAGATCTACCGATGCATGTCGAACGGCGAGTGGTCGCCCAAAGTCCCGCCGGTCTGCATCAGCATGGAAACCAGTAACCTAGACGGTACTCTAAAGATGCGACACGTTGAGAATGTTTAGCGGTACAGGCAGTCTTTCTTACAGACCCCCTGGAGGAAGTGATGTGCTCTTCCCCGCCGCCGATCCCTTACGCAGACTTTGAGCGAGTCGAGGGGTGGCTGACGTCCAACGGCGCTGTCCACGGTACTGTGCTTGAGTACAGTTGTAGGGTCGGGTTTAGGGACTCCAGGACACCTTGCCTGCCCACGCGTAGGACGTGTCATGCAGGCCAATGGATAGGAAGGAAGCCTTCTTGCAGTGAGTATTATCAGAAAACATTCTCTTAACGCTCCAACATCTGATATTCCTTCAGTGCCATTCGACTTTTGTGAGCGCCCGCCAATCATCAGTCACGGTTTCATGAAGAGTGCGCCCGAGAACGTTTATCACGTGCTCTCGGAGGTCGTGTACGAGTGCCACATCGGCTACAGGATGAAAGGAGCCAATTCCTTGAAGTGTCACGCCACAGGCTGCTGGATGCCCAACGATCTGCCCGAGTGCATAAGAGAGGATCTCTACGGTAGGCAATTTTTCTTCAGCACTTCCGTTTATTCAGACCTGTGACATCTTCGTCTTTACAACGCCACATTACAATTGTCTGTACATTGCCATTGGCACGATCCGTCGTGCCCCTCCCAGCTGTCATCGAGACCGCAACAGTCGCCAACATCATTAATGCAAATCTAAGAGAAAAATCGGTATTATCGATGGATCTTTCACTCTGTGTCTCTAAGCTCAAGTTATTAGTACCGGATCACCAAATTCACAAGGATCAGGAAGTTCAAGGCACGTGTGCCAGCAGAACTGGAATCCGTCCGGACATTGCTCATCCTGGGCATCCCGAAACAGACTCTTGTAAGCAGTGCACTGGTCTTGGGAAGAGCTGCCGGTATTGTGAAAGACGTCACCGAAAGTCTTCATTCTGTAAGTTGAATAGTGAATTCAGGTCGTGAGTTTCGTGTATAATGTACAAAATTATACGCTTTTTGGATCTTGGGCACTGCATCCTCGGAGGCCACCAACATCCTGGCAAAGACCACCCTGTCTTCCTTGAGATTTTCGCTCATTCTCAGGGAGGGGACTGCATGAGGAGCTGCCCGGAACCTTTGTCTTTCGGTGATACCCTAAGTGTTATAACTCCATGTTTCTGAGTTCACACTGCAGAGCTATAGTTCGTATCTCTATTAGCGTTACGCTAGTGCGTCAGTTAGGTGTGTACCTCTTTTCCTTGCAAGAGCCACTCTTCCATGGCCCTACCAAATAGGACGGCGACATCGCCATTAGAGGCCTCGAACTCGTATCCGTGGACATCTCGTACCAGTAGTGGATGCTCAGGTGTGGGAGTGATCAGCAAAAGGATGCCATTATCTCTATGATATGGGACAGTGAAAAGACCAAGTTCAGATTCTTCGTCATACTCGGGCTTTTGATAAATGTGAATATGGTCCAGATGAGGAGCTTCACTTAGTTTGGTCAGTTTTCCTCCAGCGTCGTAAAAAGTAAAATCTTCGCCCCCATTCATCGCGGCAATGACCTTGTGAACAACTTTTTCTGCCAAGTCCAAAACTTTTTCTACGATCTCAACGTCTACACAATCAGGGTGTTTTTTGTCGAGCACAGAGGCGGTGGCGCTAGTGAGGCGGCGCACGCCATCGTCCAGAAGGGCCGCCTTCACATCTCCCCCTAGGTGTTGCTCGAAGCAAGAAGGAGCGCTTTTGGCAAGGTCCTCCAGAGCCGCGTGGTAAACCTCTCCTCCCAAGTCGTCAAGGACGAAGGCGCCGAGGTGGCTTACAGCGTGGGAGAGCTCATGCGGGATATCCTCAAGGTGTAGCAGCTCAATGGCGGATATCTTTGGCATAGGATTATGCTTGGCGTAGGATTGGCCTAAGCTTATGCCTACAACTAGGACGAGGAAGAAAGCCTGCATGGTGTTGTGATTCTCTGTTGTTCCACACTGGGCGTCTGATGGGTCACGAACTACGTGCTAAGTCATCCCTATCTAATGATTAGACGTAGATGATGACGTTGTTAGTGATGGATCACTCAGTTCGTGATAAACGCTCAGTTTGTGCTAAATTATGTAGTCAGTTTCCTGACGCTTCATCATGCGAGATTTATCTAGAGTGGCTGCTCTCTATCCATCGGGCACCAGGGTTGCCAGCTTTTTGCCATGCAGGAAAAGGTAATGCATGAACCTTATGTTCTGCACTGATGTGAACCGTACCCTGCAGTACATACCGGGAGCGCCGTACATCCTTATGCATATTGTTGCTTTCCGGAACGTGCTAGCGGTGAAATGAAAATGAGCTAATTGGTATTGGTTTTGAACTTTTACATAACTTTAGTGACAAAAAGTTGCACCTTGTCACGCTACATTGTCTGCCAAAATGCGCAAGGCAACCTTTTACCTGAGTTCAGACATCTTTCTTTAACACTGTTGTCACTTGCACAACAAAGCTATCCTACTCAGCAAATAAAAGCTGAGATTTCTCCGAAATTTATGCGTTCTTTACCATTTTAAGCTAAACTTTACTTGAACCTGGTAAACGAGCCTTTCACGGCCTCACAAGATCGTACCCTGTAAATTATAAACATCATATTTATTTTTAATACTCTACATGTCTCACTAGGCCTAGGGTATAGCAGCACTCGGGACTTTGAAATAAGAATTTCGGGAGATCCCAGAATCAAGGATAAAGAAATCGGAATTCCAGGAAATCTCGATTTTTCAAAATCGTTATGAAATCAACAATAAGGTAAACAAAACTGTGTTTGTTAGTACAAAAAGACTGCATCACATTCGCTTCCATGACTGCTGCAACTGTTTGAAATGGCACGGCAGATTTAGGAGTTAATGTTATTAACCTCGGTGTCTCAGCAAGGAACAGATTTTCGTCATGAGTGAATTAGTCACTGGAAAAAGCACGCTCACTGTCCACAAAAGTGGGCATCAATCCTATGACTTTGGACAGAAGCCGTAACTTGCGACACCTCGCAATTTTTGTAGATGTCTGGAAAAAAAAAGAAGTTGGTCTTGCGTATCCCAGGACTCTTTATCTGACTGGTCTCTGACTGGAAAAAGTAAGAATTTCCCGGAATTTTCAGTCCCTGAAATTCCCGTCATGAAATAACTGTGCCATACAGTGCATTGCGCACTGCATGCACCCGGACTACATGGTGATGCATAAGCACTGTCTGTACTGTACTTGCACATGTATGCAATGTTGCGTCTAAAACATATCGCGTCTTTTGTGCCGTAGTTGCGGTGCACGCCCAGTTTACAGTCCCATCTATTTTTTCCAGAGTCCAGCTGGTCAACGTCAGAGGAGACCACCGTCCCCTTGGTGGCCATTCTGATCTCGCTGTCCGTATGCTTCGGTGCGGTCGCTGTGCTCACGAGCGTCTGCTTGGTGGTGGTTTGTCGACGGAAGGGTGGTGCTGGTCCACCTCCTGCAGGTCCAGCGCACTGGTCAACCACGGTAACAGTGACGCCAGAGTGCAGACCAAGAGATCCGATGGGTAAATGGCATAAATTGTGATATTAGCGCAAGGCACATGGACTGACTCTTTTCTCGGTCAGGCCATCATGTTGCCAACGGTCATGGCAATGGCAGCGTCTCTTCGTCCTCCGTGGCCTCGTCGAGAAGTCGGCAAGAGCAGGACAGAATGGCATTGATTGCTTTTGCTGATGGTGTTCAGGTGTGTCTTTGTGCTGCACTAAAACTCCGCGATTATAGAACTTTATTTTGTCCCGCACATTCCTGTCCACATACAAGGACCTTACGCGTGTCTCATTGCAGCAAGTAACCTTACCTAGTTACGAGGAAGCTCTTCGGGACAACAACAGCAATCGCATCATCAGCAACGGCGGCAACATCTGCGACTTCAGCGATCAGCAGCAGCATCACCGTCACATCATATCTAACGGCCACGCGACGCATCCCTACAACCGGGGCAACAACGGCTACGCACGCACGACTACAGCATCCACCGGGTCAGCCGCTGTAGCGTCCGCCAGCCGGGTACACCATCCGCGTCGGTCGAGGCACCCTGCAGGGACTGGTCATAATAGGTCCTACGTCTCACTTGACCAGAGATCCTCAAGACAACACGTACCTGCTGTTCCCAATGGAGTAATCAGCGGTGACGCTAATGAAATCCTGAGCGATTCTGCGTCACATCATTCAGTTCAAGTGAGTTCTACTATTACTTGCAATGTACCAGTATGTGAGCGCTTGTAAGTGAGGTTTTTATTGAATATTCAACCTCATCAGTCATGAAGATGAGCATAAGACCTGGGATCACTATTAATGTTTGCAGGTATGGCCGTCATGCAACAATGGCACTGTGGCCGGTGGCGGCGTTAGCAACGGCGTGGTCGTAGTGCGCCAACACCGACGCGGCGGCAGCACTTCTGGCAGCTCCATCATTACAACGGGAAGCAATAGCAGCAACAGCGCCCTCGGCGGCGGGAGCGCCACAGCCTCAAACACCAGCAGCAACAACTCAAACTCCACCAGCCTGCGCTCCTCTCAGTCGTCTAACTCCGCCGAGGCCACCGAAGGGACTACTGTACAACAGCAGCAGCAACAGCATCAGGGATGTTCCGCGTCGTTGTCGAGCCAGACGCCGTCATGCAAGGCGTTGGCCGGGTCGTTGGCCTCCTTTGACGCTTCCAACACGGTCAGCACCGAAGGTAACATTGGTTACGAGCACTAAGTTTCCGCTCGTATTGCGTATGAAATGAACAAAAAACGTTCCAGGTGTTCCACTCTTGGAGGAGAACGAACTTGAGACCGAAGGCAGCAATTCCCCCTCTGTCTCTGGCGGCGACACCGGCAGCGCGACCTACAGCGAAGGCAGCTCGAAAACCTGACAAACAAAGGATGATAAGTCCAAGAGAAAGAGTAATCTGGACGAATGTCACAAAACAGTGGCAGTTTCAGTCTTTTAACTGAGTCCCATATAAAATCTGCATGCCCAGTGTACTGTAAATAAGTAGTGGAGAAGATATACAATGCAGTGTACAATGATGTAACGGTATTTTTGCCCCAAGCCTAAGTACAAAGGTATTTCATAGTCTCCGTAGCTTAAACGTACAACTAGTAAGTTATATCTCTCACTGTTTTTCGCACCGAACCAGAGTTTCAGTCTCAAGCTGGTGTTCTGCAGCATCCAGCTCAACACGGCTGTCGCCCCCAAGGCAGACTCACGACTTTGCAAACTGGACTGAACTAACAGTTAAGGTCTCGGCCATTGTGCACTATTTTTGATGGCGCATATAGCATACGTATACCGGCGTGCACACCTCAGTTCACATACATTGGTACTGCTTCAAAGTTTAAACTAAAATTACAGCCCATTAGGGGTGAGTACTTGTGAGTACGAACGCATTGAACAAGTACAGTTTTAGGCATGGACTGAACTTGCCTGCTTCGCTGAAATCTCTATATAAGCATAAGAAAGTTCGAATGAAAGTAACCGTCTGGTGAAGTACCCTACTGCCAAGTACCTGACGACGTGAAATATGTTGTTCCCTGTCGTTATGAATCACTTATATGCGTCTTCTGACTATATTTTTCTGAACGTACGATGCTTACAGTGACAACATTGGCAATGCTTCAATGCAAATAATTAGAAAGTTCATTCGTGAACAGATTTTTGTATGTACATACGATGTCGGATATTGTAGCTACGTATAGTCTTGACCTCTTGACCTCTCAATAAAGTCTACATCTATTTACATTATATCTCTTACGTATTGTAACGTACAAGTGTGTCTGTACAAAATATAACTCTCAAACAATTTCGTCTGCGTTACCTCATGACTTGTTAAGGAACCGGGTTTGCGTATGCATTGAGAAAGAGGTGATTCTGCGCTGAAGACGTCTTGCTCATGGTGGCTTGAACGTGCATGTACGAAGAAGATTCCGTAAGTTAGAAAGGAAGACAAGCATTTGTATGGGGTATCCAGTAACTAGCACTAAAACTGACCAATGAGGAGAAATCGCGACTGTCCCTGTCGCACTTTGCGCCGGACGTTGAGGCTGAACCTGCAGCAAGTTTAGCGATCGAGCAGCTACTTTGAGTCGTCCTTTGTTGCATTTCCAAGACAGTTCAATGCCGAAATATCACTGTCATTACATCAGAAACAAAGAAGAATCCACTTCTTCTGTTCAACTTGTTCTGCATCCGCTTAGTCTGGGTAGAGTCCTCTAGGATATGTCAGAACATACTGACGACCATACTGTGCTGCCCGCTGTGTGAAACACGTCTCACCTGTGCTATACACCTTATCGCTGCATTGTCATGCTGCGAAGCCAAACAACTTGAAAAAGGCAGTTTCATCGTGATACTGTATTGCATCTTAGAGATATGAAATTCATTGAAAGAAGAGAAATGACAATGGCTTATATAGGCAACCTGAGGACAATACAAACACGCTATGATGTGTACTTTACAGAGTATGGTAGTTCAAGTAGAAAAATCCCATTGCAAGCAGCATGGCATGGAAAGAGATATCCGGTGCTGATGAATTGTTCTCCAGGGCGACGAGCTCCTCTGCCTTGACCAGGCTGACCATTGCTCCCCTGGCGTTTTCCGGAGTGAACTGCATCTTGCAAACCCCGCACTTGAGCCTGTGCGAGCGGCGGAAGATGTTGAAGCGGTTGCGAGCGCAAATGCACTTCTCATCACCCACTGAAGCCTGCATAAGGAAGGGCATTTGTTCAACTTATGGTCAGAGTGTCATTGGCGCACCAGTTGGTACGTATATGTCATGTCCCCCTCGGTTCATGACACGGGTGACAAAGGGTGACTGAGGACTAGACTTAATACGCTATACTGACCCCATCGCAGACGTCGACACCCACTAAAGAGAAGAACTTTTCCGTCTGCGGGTCACTGTCTCCTCCAAATTCCTCCTCCCCTCCGCCGGCAATTCCATCATCCGCTCCTCCTCCGCCACTGCCACCGGCACCGGCACCGGCACCGCCACCGCCACCGCCACCGCTACTGCCGCCGCCGCCTGAGGGAGGTGGTTGGTCGCAGGAGTCGTCACGACCCAGAGGGGCTTCGTACCAGTCCACCTGCCCGAAAAAGTTGGAAAAGATTCCAGCTGAGGCCTGCTGAAGAAGAGCCAAGGAAGTTATGAGTGCCAACGCTTTTCTCATGGTGAATGATTCGCGACTGTTGGATATCAGACATGTTCAAGGTGTTTTATAGTCATATTCCTGATGACAAATGCGAGGAAAATTTCCCCCAATGTGTGGGGTAGGGATTTCCCCCTCTTTCGAATGCTTTCATTTGTCGGATAAGCTATCGAACAGGGTGTCAACAAGAGTTTCTGCTACACTTGTACATTTAGGAGGGCACAAGTCAAAGTGGTTGTTGGGCAAAGTTATAGACTCTTCCGCTGGACAAAGCTCCATTTTCCTGAGCTAAGTTACAAGATGACATTTGAAAGATTAAAGTAGCCTCAGCTAGAAGTGGCCGTGAGGGAAAGCAGAGATATTTGCTGGAATTTCCAAGTGGTCGAAAGCTTGTCTTTCTAGCGTTTCCGCTAGATGCTTGGGCTCAATCTGGCCAAAAAAGTGATAGAAATATCCCGTTCAGTGGGGAGTACACTGTACTTTCTGATTGACTTTCAACAAAGGCAGAAAAATGGCATGAAAACGCTCGTATGGCTGCCCGTGTACCTGAGTGAGTCATTGGGGAAAGCCAAGGTTTTAAGATGGGCCTTCACTGACAAAAGGCCAACAAAGTCTGTCTGTGCGCTTTCGTTCAGTATGACAAGTACACTGAACGTATACTTGCAAGCAAGACGAAAACTAACCCTACATGTGTAAACACTGGAGAGGGCACGAGCGTATTTTCTAGAGAAGCTGACAATAAAAGTAGTTTATATGAGTTTCATTCAAAGACGGCTATCCACAACTGCCGTATGAAATAAAACGTTACCATGAAATTTTTTCACGCTGAGGGCCTATGGCTCAGTACTGATTGAAAAAGTTCTTGCTCATGACAAGCAGCAAAAAAGCAAGATAACTCGATATTCGCCCACACGCACCTTGATGCACGCAGATTTGATGCACTTTTCTGCAGGCCTTATAAATTTTACTCTTGCAGTCCAACCACGTGTGCAGCAGCCGCGGGATCGACAGGTACGTTGAATTCAATTGCCTCACTAGCTGCGTTTGCCCCCCTACAATGGCTCGGCATCTTGACCGTTTTGGAAGGTTGCGCGGCAGTAAATAAACCATTAGCACTGTCAGTTTGAAATCACCTTCGTGTATTTCTTATCTTAAATACTCCAAAAAGTTCGAATACGTAAAACTTCAAATGTCAGCACTGATGCACTGGTTCTTTTTTCGTTGACTGGAGCAGCAAGGACTTGCCGTACAAAGACCATGTGATATTCGAACAGATCAGCTTCTACTTGTGTCTTTATGAGTAGATGGAATGGCACATGGCAATGGGATTATCGAGAGATTTTTGAGAGATCAAAGCAAAAAGGCTCTACTCATCACTGAAGTTATTCTGGCTGCCGCAGCACACACTCCTTAAAAGTCAGAAGCAATCAAAGTGACGCGTCAAAAGCGCTCTCTCCCCATACCGTATATAATTAACGATACATTCCTTCTCCGTGAAGCAGCACTTTATTGACCCGAGATGGGCTCGATGTGCAGATTAGATTTCCCAAAGCAAAGCCGAGGGAAATCAAACCGCTCAAGGCCATCAAGCCCATCAGCGGTCCATGAAGGCACTTTGCGGGGAGGAAAATTTGTAGTTTGATGCAAAGGTTCATGAATACCACCCTTTCTCATCTATTTGTCGCAGAATTCCGCGTATCAAGGGTGGGCAGCGCTGTGTTCTATCGATTGCCTCTCACCTTTTGGAGTCCAAGCCTAGACTGGCCCGCCAGCCCAAAAAGTGGGCAATATAATGTATCAATTACTTTATAGTCCTAACTCCCTCTCACTCTTGCTCTCACTTTTGTGCTCACCGTCGCCCTCGCTCTTGCTCTCGGGATGTGTAAGGTGGTCTCGCATTACCGCCATAAGAGCAAATAAGGTAGGGCAGCATTGACAAACCCTTGCGTCAGCGGACGTAAGTAACGTAAATTGCTCGGAAGCGTCAGTTCAACGCACAGTAGTATTTACAGAGATTTATTCATTCAATCTTATCTTTCTGCACAGCAATATAAATTTTATCATATCGAGAGCAACAATCTTCCTCTTGATAGGAAATTTTGGGTTATATTGTCAACGTCTGCAATGACGAATATAAAACTAGGAAATTTTGTCAAACTAGGAATTTTATTAACCTGTGTCTCGTGTAGCTTTCTCGTTCTGACTGTGACTTTTTGGCCTGGATGTGACTGCCACAGCTGCAGGTGAGTTCACCTGGTACCTGAGTTCACTTTGCTCGAAAGTGAGGTGATGATTTTCTAAGGGCAAGCACGAGACGTGGTACAATCACGGAAGAGGAGCTGCTGGATCGTCACATGCGGCTTCGTGAAGACAAACTGGAGGAACAGCGAGCAGTTGATTTTTACACAATGCACTTTAAAAGTGCTGCAGGGTATCCCGGATAGATCTGGTCGAAATTAAAAGTGTTCTAGCTCCTAAACCAAGAACATTAAAGAGCATTGAATTTAATGACATGTGAAAAGTTGCAACATGCCTGTTAGTTATTGAAAAATGGAACTATAAATTAGAGGTTTGAACGCACCAGAACACTTTGCTTAAGTGCCCCAAACTTTGTCCGGATTTATGCATGACTCCCCGTAGCTTGCCAGGTGGGTGGACATGCACAGTGGCATAAAACATCTATGGCCTTTTAATCTCTGTGAACTTATAGGTGACAGTTAAAACTTATTTTCAATCATAATGCTGTCCTCCAGTTAACTTTCGTTAATGCATCATTATCTGTTAATGTTTTAAACCGCTTATGGCGTCAAAAACCCAAGTTCCGAATCATTTTGTCTCAAAGTTACTTTCGTTACCTATTAGGTCACACCCCGGAGCCGGCAAAAGTTGTCTGGTCCCAACAGTCAGGTATTAACGGGAGTTTACTGTACTTTAAACTTTCAAGTCAGTCTATTTCAAACATACCTGACAACAAGGCTCATTAACTGCACAAGTCTGAAGTGTGTTGGGAGACCATCCGTAGTATGGCAAACTGCTAGCAGGTACCACAGGTGTACTGGATCCTTTTCAAGAGAAAACATACGCCCCCCCTTTTTGACCCCTGGTGCACTGACCAAATTCTAAGCCAAATGTAAAGTTCTACCCATCTTGTCCGGATGGCAGAGCTGTGTCCCACAGTGCCATCATGAGCTGAGCTCATGACTGACATGAAAACCAACTGCCCCATGATAATCTCTAGGAGCCCGAAAAAGACGACAAACACTTCACTGATCCATACACTTCCCACCAGAAGTTTCACCTGGTCAAACAAGTATTGCTTCAGCGGAAAAAAATCAATTCTGGTGCCATCCACGGGAGGTCAGAAACAGGTCTTTTTAACGAAGATGTTGGCCATGAAAGGCTTCGATCCCATCCCGATTTAGAGGCAAATGCATTCTTTAGTCTCCAAGTCTGTTCAGTATATGCTCCTTTTACGTGCATATGTGCAGGTGCCAGATGCTGTTGCCAAGTCAAAGGGCCAACTAACCTCTTGCCCAGAGCTTAGGCAGCTTTTCGGACCACTTCGTCTTCCAAAGGGTGATGAATCCGACCTGGAGGAAGCAGATGCTATGGTTCAAGATTTCATTCCAGGAGGTCGTTACACTCCCCCACATTGCCAAGCTCTCTCGAGAGTTGCCATCGTAATACCGTTCAGAAACAGAGAAGTTCAGTTGAAGACACTCATGGGTTTCTTACACCCAATCCTCCGACGTCAGCAGATAGACTACGGGGTCTACGTTGTAGAGCAGGTATTGGTCTTCTCGTTCTTGCTGCACAACATCCCAAGATCGATGATGACTAGTTTCAAAGACAGATGAGCTGACCTTCAACAAGGGAATGCTTTACAACTTGGCGTATCTGGAAGCCTTGAAGGATTATGACTGGGACTGCTTTATTTTCCATGACGTTGACCTCTTGCCGGAGGACGACAGAAATCTCTACACCTGCCCCGAAGAAGTCAAGCACATGAGTGTTGGTGAGTGCAACGAATTTTTGTACATATAGGTTAGATTCATGAGGGTGTTGTGTCTTTCCTCCATGGCAATTACAGCTGTCAGCACTCTGCACTACGAGCTCCCATACAATAACCTCGTTGGAGGGGTGCTGGCCGTTAACACTGATGCATTCAGGAAAATCAATGGTTACTCAAACCTCTTCTGGGGTTGGGGAGGTGAAGATGATGACTTCTACCTGAGGCTGACAAACGCTGGGTTCAAAGTCCAGAGAGGTGACCCTAAAATTGCCAGGTTTTAGACAGTTGTCTCCAAGTACAGCAGTACATATACTACAGTGACTTGTTGTAATGCTCGAGATCTTAAGGTACACAATGCTCGACCATAAGCTAGAGAGGCCAAGCAACTATAGGGTGCAGCGACTTACCCAAGGAAAAAAATACTACGATACGGACGGTCTATGTAACATCAGGTAAGCATGTGATGCTCTTTCAAAAACGATTGTGGGCATTTTTCACCTCAAGAGTCATTCGCCCCTGATAGGTATGATATCAAATTGAAGAGCAAGGAACGCCTGTACACAAAAATCAGGGCCTCCCTGGAAAAAGTCTACCCGGAGAACTATGTCAACCTGGAAACAGTGCCCGACGAGCAACAAACAGGTAGAGTGCACTCACAGGGTACTGTGGATAACTACGGACAAACTTTTTTTTTCGCAAAAAGTTGTATTGTACTTCTCCGATCAGTAGCCCTTTCTCGAATAGTAGCTCCTCTGGAAAGGACACAGTGTACTCCTTTTTAGGGTTTTATTTTTTAAGCTTGCACAGAACTGGGTTTTTCAAGTAGAACAGGCTAAGTCAGGGCAAAAACATATTAAAATTGTTAGTGAATTATTGTTCTCGGACATAAGAAGCTATTGAATGCGCGGGACATCTCTCTATATGAAGAAAACTTGATCTTTTGTAACCAATGCACATGACAACAGCAAGATATAGACCCCTAAGACCATACATCAAAGGAAAACTTGATTTTTTGTAACCTTTTCACATGACAACAGCAAGACATAGACCTCTAGGACCATACATATTCTGAATCAGCATGATGAGAAGCAGGTTTTAGAACCCCATTTTGGGGGGTCTGGGTCCGGGTTTAAGTGCTAGAGTGGATTTGCGATCCAAGGGGTTCAGGAAGTATTGATAACAAAAAAGCAAGCACAATCAAATGTTTCTTTTCATTTCTCACGTGCAAACTCTCTGACTGGTACTGGAGGCCGTGGAAGCAATAAAGCCAAAAGTCAAACACCATTAGCTTTGTCATGATATTTTTCAATTGCCAACTTCTAAAAAAATTGAGCAATCGCAGGTTAAAAACTGGAAAACAAAACTAAAACTCTGCGACAACTTAGACAAAATGGTGAAGATCAAGCATAGAGTGCATGTGTGACACGGAGTGTGTGAATAGCTCAGAGAGTGTGGGCGCAGAGCACACAAATTGTACATGACACTTGGATGGCAAATGCTAGGACGGAGCAGAGGACGGGGACGGAGATGAATGATAAATTTTTCTTTAGTCTCAACCTGAGTAACACTGGGTATCTCTTCTAGGCTACATGCATGCAGGGTTGGCCAGCGAAGTGTTTGCACCTGTTTGAGCGGGAATTTTTAATTTTTGAAGACGTTCCCCTGTGGTAAATCTAAACCCTCCCCCCCGAAACGTGTGTTCGCACGTTGCTGGTCAACCCCGCAACGACAACTTGATTTTTGTAACATACAGCCATGACAACGGCAGGATAGAGACCCCTAGGACCATGCATATTCTGAATTAGGATTATGAGCAGCAGTCTCCCATTTGTGGGGGGTTGGGTCCAGGTTTGGGTGTGAAAGCGGGTTCACTAACTTCTGGGTTCAGGAAGTTTCCATTACAAAAACCAAGCACAATCAACAGTTTCTGGGTATTTTTCAAATTCCGACTACTTGAGTACTACGACTCAAGTCGACTTCTTGAATCTGCGTGCTAGTCAGTGAATTATGCAGTTTTAAAAGGAAAAGGGAAACAAAACCCTCGCTGATGACTTGGACAAGACAAAAAAGGATTATGTACAGAGCATAAGGGGGGCATGGAATGTGTGAACAGCACAGACAACATGAACAGTACCGAAAGAGTGGACAACATAGAGAGCGTGGATGGCATGGAGAGCGCAGACACCACAGAGTGCGCGGACAGCACGGAGTGCGCGGACAGCACGGAGTGCGTGGACGGCGCAGAGTGCTGGGCTCATATTTTATACTTTCCTTTTGATAGAGAGATTTTAGCTTCGTCTTAGTAACCCGAGTAGCAGAGGCTACACACATCAGCACACGCTTTGAATTTTATGTATATCATAAATGCTCCCCCGTAATCAGACAGGACCTCATAATCCACCACCCTCGGATTGGGGTTGAAAAGTAACCCAGGACGTTTTGACAATCTAGCAAGCTTGAAAAATTCAGCAGGATCTCTTTATCCTCTTCATTCCAATACTTCACCATCATTTTCGACGTCACTGGCATCCCCGGGATCCTCCTCGTCTTCCTCTACCCGCGAGCCATCAGTCGACTAGAGCAGCAAAATTGCGGAACTTTATAATCAAGCTTGCGATAGCAGACCGAGGATCTGCTTCAATGTAAAAACTGCAGGGGGCACCCGTTTGCCACCTTCCAAAGCTTTTTTAACTGGGAGCACGTCGGCATGGTCGTTGAGGGCGGCATTGTTTGCTATCATCTGCACCGGTACAATTGTTGCCCAATTGACGTTGATGGAAAGGGATAGATTGGTAAAGAAAATTGAATGAAATGGCTTTTAAGAAGATTAAAAATGTGTGAATGGGGTTATAGACCCATTCTCATTCTCCGTTTCCGTCATCTTCTTAAACTGTAGACCCAAGATAGAATTATCATCCGATATAAAAGCATCAGACCCGAGAAAGCATCAAAATCCGCCGTCCCAAACCGAGCGGATCATGTATGAAGCAAAATTCTGACTTATGTAAGCATCACTCAATGGGTGTAAGCATCAAAATTCAATGAAAGACAACTTTTTCTGTTAGTTCTGGGTCTTTCGTCCCAAGATTCCTCCTTGCGTTTTTTCGTGCACCGAGGGAGCATAGAATGGCCATATCCTATGAATGAGCTCACTGAACACTATCTTTGCACAACCATTTGATCTGGCTGCACTGCCCATTCACTCAGCACCATCTCCTGACTAAATTTGAAGGCAGCTGTGAGCAGCAGCACTGGTCAGATCCTGACCCATGGTAGACACTTGTGCGTTCTTTCCCCCAGACTCTTCATTTAAGTTCCTTAAACTTGTGTCCGTTATTATCTTCGATACTCTCTGCGTCGTTTCACTTCTTCTTGGCCAACTCGTGAACCGTTTCAGAACCACCCTATGGTCTGTGGGACAGCATTATGAAGCCCGGATGGTCGAACAAAACGCCAATGAGGTAGAGGTACAGATTTGCGTCACGTAAGTCGAAACATGCTATATCATGTATGATGGTACTGAAGCGAGATATGTTGTACGAATAGAGAAGCTTGTTGTTCCATTTGTGCTCCACAAAGTCTATTTTGTACCAAAACTTCATTCCTCACAACGTTTATGCTGTTATGAAAAAAGCAGAGGATTTCAGTCCGGGAAACAGTTGAAGGTGAAGAATATTGCATGCCATGTTAGTCATGTTGGCGAACACGCCTTGCACAGTGCGAGACGCTAGGAAATGACTAGCGTCTTTCCTATACGTCTTGAGTCCCAAAGCTGTCTGAGTCATTCAGTGATGTCAACAATGTTTTTTGTGGGAGCAACGTTAAAGAATCTCTCGAAACTAGGCTAGAATCGAAACTTTCCCTCATCTCATAAATTTATATCATCTGGAAAGAAGACATACAGGTGTTCTTAAGTTATTTTTCAATGCTGAGGTCTCATTACCAACCAAACTCACGTAAAATTTCTACGTGTTTAACAGCACGCAGAAGTTTTACGACCATTCGGTATGCTATGGACTCGACATTAGAAAAGTCAGATATTGGAATACTGTTTTAGAACAACATACGTACGTACAGTAGCCCCTCGATCATATGAACCCTGATTTTATGAACAAACCTTCATTATGTGAATTTCTCTCTGATGACCAATTTTTGACTTAATAAGTGTCTTGATTATTATAAGAAATTGTTGCTAAACCACAAACTTGTATTGAGGTGCTGACGTCGTGGGAAAGACCTCGGCCAATGAAGCACATGTATTACATAATCAGAATCAGAAGGGTGCTGATGTGGTTGCTAGGGGGGGGATGCACAGCATTACTAGAATCATCCACTGAAAAAGGAGAGGAGTGAAGATCAAAATTTTGTAGCTCTTCAGCGATTTTCCCTCACTGAGAGTCAATCTCAATCCAAGATGAACCTACCTCTTCTCTGAACCAGAAATGTAATGTCACTCTCTTGCTGTTATCATATCGGAATGTTTCATATATGTAGGTGTTCGTATGACCGAGAGGTCATACTATATGTCGAGCCATGATAGCCAAAGAAAGGTCTAGAAACATACGATTTTGATTTCCGTAAGCTCTGTCACAGTGAAGAAGCTTGAGACTGCAGTCTGAAGCTGTCAATTGTGGACAAACTCAGTGTAGTTAATCACCCAAATCCTAAAAGTAAAGTTGATGATAGTTTCAATCTGGGGGGAGGGCAAGGCCTCTGCAATCATTGTCCGGTGCCAGCACTTTCCTCATAACTTGAATCAGCTGTACACAAGCACCGGATTCACACTCGCGTACAGCCACGTCGTCGTTTCCCACTGTTCCGGCATTAAACATGACGTGATGGAGTTAGGGAGAGAATGGGAGACTTTTTGTTTCATCCGAATGTCATAAATGCAATTTACGACGTGCTCTACTGCGCGCATCATGTTTGTTGCAAAACGATTGTTACGAAACCACTGACTAATCGTGGTCGCGGCAACAGTTCAAGGTGGAGGTGCATGCTTCATGGCTCGACGTCACACTGGTATAAGCGCGTTTTGACACGAGATTGAGTGAAAAAAAGGAGCAAATGGAGAATGGTTTTTGCTTCATCGGAGCCTCACAAGGGCAATTTGTCTCATACTCCATTGTGCTCATCATGAATTGTCGTCATGAAAGACTGACGAATGCCAGACTTGGTAACAGAACCGGTTTCTGCTTATTACAATATCGCGTCTGCCGACGAATAGAAAAAGTCATGGGGGAAAAACAGTGGGGAAGTTTATATGTAACGCCTCAGTCGATCGTAACCATTCAAAGTGCACGCACGTTGCTCGTAACTATGAAGGGCCTCTTGATTCTGCTGTCCCTCTGCCTCATGAACGGTCACGCTGTGTCTGCCGAAGAAGAGTCTGGATTCTTCAGCAACATGGTAGGCAAGAGATAGATGTCTCTGTTATGAGCGAGCGCTCATAAAACAGCATCATCTTTCATATGGCAGATAAATAAGGTTTCTGCTATGGTCACGAGCTTCTACAAGACGTACGAGACGCCAAGCTACAGCGTTACTCAAAATTTTGGTGAGGTAAGTATTGAAAGTGCTTGGGAAAGCAAAAGCTATACATACTTTCATTCCGTTTGGCCCAAGTTTGAAGAGAGAAACTACCCGGGAGGAACCAAATGGGTGTGCACGAAATCGACGTCTCCTAGAGATACTGAAGGATCTGTGGTAACCATGTTTTGGAAGCTCTTCCGTTACATCAACGGAAACAATCAGGAAGGTTCGTGCTAAAATTTTTCTCACGTCACGAGAGCAGAAAACACTTAGATGTTCAAGATCAATTTGACGTGAAGTGTGATCTCGACCAAATTCACGCGTACAAAATTTGTTCAGGTGTTAAGATGGACATGACAGTGCCGGTGAGCACCAAGCACCCAGGCCCGCCAGACGGTGACGCATCAGATTCAAGTAACGTATCAAGCGGAATCCTTAGTACTTTATAATTATCACAGTAGTATTTATGAATGTTGTGTCATGCTAGCATCACGAGCTGATCAGGTCGAACGCACCATGTGCTTCTTCTTGCCCGCTGCCCACCAGCAATCGCCCCCAGAGCCCTCAGACGAGAAGGTGTTTCTGCAGACTTGGCCTGAGCTGAACGTCTACACCAGGTGGGTCGATGGACACTTGTAGGGCTGTTCTTGCTATCGCTCATCAATTGTTTCTGCCCCTGCAGAAGACGCGGCGGTTACATGACTGAGACGTCTTGGAACACAGAGGCGAATAACTTAATCGGTCTAGTGGAGGATGAAGGTCTCGAAGTTGAAAAGGACTACTACTACACGAACGGCTACGACAGCCCTATGAAGTTCCTTAACAGACGCAACGAAGTTTGGCTCCTCAAGAAGTGAGGATGCAGGCGTATCAATGATGTCAATCTGTTTAGGACTCCAACTGTTTATTGCCATATTCGATACAAGAGGGCAAATAAAGGTATGAATTGCTCAAAATTGGGTGGGATTTTTCTGCGGTTATGACTAGAAGAAATGCGTTGTCATAGACGGTCCAACTGTACACAAAATTCTTGTATAAAAGATACGGGAAATGCACTTTTTTCATTCGGATCTGGATCTAACTTGATGCATCATGAAGATGTCCGTACTTTTTGTGCTCTGGGAAACCTACATGGTGACCGTTGTATGGAGTGTGGAGCCTGGAGCCAATCAACTTGCTAATGTTGACCAGGTGGAAAGGAAGCTGTTGATGAAAGGAGGTGTCCAATTCCAAGCAACTAGCTACTTTTTGTACTATTTCCAGATCGTTGGGGATCCTACTGTTATTTTGGGAGCAGGGGGATGGATGCCACTCGACCAGTGATTTGACAATCAAGCAGCTGTTCTTTTTCGATCCCCAGTGTGTCCTCAGGTCTGTCCCTCTCTTCTTCGTTGGGACTGGCGCCTAAAATGGAAATCTGAATAAAGCATCATCGATATTTCTCTGCATATCCTTGAATGCCTAATCCTTAACTGAGATGTAGCATGTCGGTCTCACACTCTGTTTTGCCGAGTCTGCCATGTGTGCGAACGAGCACAAACCCCGCATCAACTCACCCTAATGTGGTCTCCACTGTTCGTCAAGGAATTAATGTCGCGTTCCAGCAGCTCCTAAGACTCTATTATTTCTGTCCACTGCACCATTTATGGAAGATCTGACGCAAACCCAGAACGGAGAAGAAAGGCCTCCAAGACGTACTTGGTAATAGATCCCGCAGGTGTACTGCAAACATAGACAGAAGATACTTGCTTGCGTACAAACAGAACTTGAAAGCCGACATCATTTTCTCGACATACTGTAGCTTAGCTGTAAAATATGACGGCTTCACCAAGAACAGCCATAGGCTGGCTTCCTGTCTGTCCGTTGCTCCATAGGCAATCAAGGGCATTTTCTTATGCCAAGAAAAATGAGAGGACATCGTGATAAGAGAAACGAAAAATGAGCTGCTCTCTGACGAAATCCAGCCATGTGTCTTGAAATGAAAAAGAGAAAAAGCGAGAGGAAATGGGCCTTCAAGGACAGCCCATTCGCACCCATCGTTTGAGTCATAATTACTGACATTGCAAGCGTCCCGGCAAAAAAAAACAAGCTCTCGTCGTGTCAATGGCATTCACAAGTGCCGGTAGTGCTAAAGGTGTTGTTTTTCCAGCTGACTTTATGGTAGACATAGCACAAAAACATCTTAAGTGGCAAATTCTGTAACGTCAGGCGCAGCTTGTGTTCTGCCAGTGCAATAATGGAAGAATCTGCACATGAAAGGCAAGAAAAAGAGACTATTAATTCTAGACATTTCTCTTTTTACACTGGGTCACGTACGGACAAAGTTCTCAAGGACATAACAGCAAATCTCCTAACCTTGTATGTGACCTCCCTTATGGAAAAAAAGGAACACAGCTGAGCTGAACTTGAGAAAACAGATTAAAAGGTAGCTTTGCCATAGCGTTCTACATCGTCAATTACTTCTTCCTTTGGCTCCCAACGCGCAAAGGCGTTGTATGTACTCCTATTCATAAATCTTAGCTCTACTGAAGCGGACGCAATTCATCTCTCTGGCTTCTCGTTCTAAAAAGTGTTAAAAATGAACCCCCCCTAACACTTTTTGCCTCTCATAGCAGCAATTTTTCTTGGAAAAAAAGCCCTGTATGGTTCATTGAGAGCGCTGTATGACGTTTTTGGCACTCGCAAATGTAAATACAAAGTAGCAAAATACTCCACGGGGTACTTTTTGTAGAGCAAACACTGGCGAAGGGTTATGGCACACATTCAGCTGATTGTTTGATCTGTCCATCCCAATTTCTGCTGTATCGGTCCATGAATGGATTGCGTGTGCCATGCACACACATGAACACAGACAGAAAGACAAAGACAGTGAAAGAAAGCGAATCGTTACGCAGAATTAGAGAGCTTCCTCAGCAGGAAATGGCACTCATCGTCGCCATATTACTGAGGAAGAGGCCTTTCTCTTTTTAGGCCTTCGTACAGCACAAGAAGAGAGAGAGCGACAAAAACCGTGTTGTCTGAGCAGCAGCCGCCGCCCATTTTCATTGTAGCCAGAAACCTCCTTTGTTTTCGGGCTGGTGTGCGGGGACAACCGTGTGCCTCAAATTGATTATTCATGGCGAGCTGAAGACGATCGCTGGTTTGAAAAACTCCTCATCTCGTGCAGCATCGTTGGGCTTGTTGCGGAGTCACTGCCAAGCTTGGAATACTCATCCGGCGTCAGCGTGCACTACTTGCTTGTGGTCTCTTCAGACACCTACAAAGGAAGGGTCCGGACATACGCAGGGAGACCCATATGGACTGCACAAGAACTGCGGCGACGCAGAAGAGTCGTGGATGATCAGACTGCTTAAATTTTGGGTGAAATGCATTGCATCCTACGTAGGAGTATGGCGATGAGGGGAAAGTCACAGTATCTCTGAGCTTTTGACAGTCTGAGTGGTTCCAAATCAGACGTCAGAATCGATTCTATCGTTAGAGATCAACGAGAGCAGAAGATCGGCCACACCAGAGCTCACTTTCGTCCAGGGCTTTTTCCTCACCCTGTACTTGAGCCAGAGGCATGTTTACTACATGCATAACTATCATCCAAACTGGCCACAAACTTTTGTCAGCTATGTCGAGACGTTGCACAGAGTGACATAGGTCAAGCGTTGGACACTGGGGAAGTGGCAGTGATGAAGAAATTTGTGGTTTCATTTAAATGAACGAGTTTGGGAACAGTAATTGGTTCAAAGTGGCCTTTGGGGCCTCAATCCCCGAGGATGCCAGTCGCTTGTGCCGCGAAAGACTTCACAAGCACCATCTGCAGGCTGTCGTCGAGGCCAAAGGGGACCACATTGAATGAAGTTGTTTCATTTGAATAACACAACAAGTTTAGTCTTTAACACTTGGCCTGTGCCACCCCGTACATGTATGTGGCTTGTACATGCATCTGAGATATGTATTCGTGTGTGGCAGATGTACAACAGAGACATGTAGCAAAGATCTGCACAAGTCGACGCCAGCACTTGTCTGAGCAGAATCTGTCAAAAAGCCTTCGCGGGGTGCATCCCACTGTATAAATGGGCTTCTTAGATACATCCTGATGGTGCAGCCGTCGTTACGACCACTTTTATGCCCGCTACCACCTATCTTTGAGTGCTCTTAAAACCCTTCTTTGAACAGACATGTGGACGAACGTACATAAAAAGAAGGAAAGATGCAAGCCAGGCTTTCCTTTTCTTCAGTTGCCACAAGACAAGACCGGAAAAAGAGGATAAATTCTTCGTACTGCCGTTGTGGTACGTGTGGACGTAGCTGTTTCCACAAACGCTCACCAGTTGGACAATGTCAGATGCAAGTCCATGAAATGAAAGATCATTTTGTCTGCTCTCTCATGTAGGAGAAACCATGTGTCTGACCCGTTGAAGGAGCCGCAAAAAGCCACAATATCTCCATCTACGCGACAAAGATGTTCGTCACCACCTCCTCGGTAGAGAAGTCAGAGGGCACCGTTTGTCCGGGGTAACGGTCAACCACAATCTTGGCCCTATTCATACCCCACTCAGGTAGCATTCGGCTCGTTTGTGGACCATGAGCCGGCCAACCTGTCCTCGAGGAAAATGGCATACACGGACTAAGGACTAACGTCTTGACTCATGGCATGGCATCACCCCTGCAGATGCACGCTAGTGCAAGAAAAAGCTCATCTGCCTCATCACTCACACTTGATGCTGCAGCAAGCATAAAATTATGGGAAGTTTCACTCTGCACACTCCCTCACCCTCAACGAGGTATAAAAAAGTGAAACTATCTCACGCCGCGTGGAGGGGGAAAATCGGGAGAAAGAGGGCAGAGGAGCGGGGTAGACAAGAGGGGGCGGATGCTTCTCATAGGATACCGCAATGAAGTGCCGCGATACCTTTACCGGTATCATCCCGAGCGTCGCCTGAGCGTCGACTCTGGGCGTGCTGCAAAACCCGAGGCGACCAACGCGCTCACCTGAGCCTGTGGAGCGCTTGCGCGCAAGCTCTTGCCGGCCTCAGCGTGCGCGCACGAGCGCAACAGATGACAGAAATGCCGTTGCCCGCGTGTTAGAAGACGGAGGCATCATATCTTTTCTCCTTCTTGTGAGGATGATTTTCTGCTCGAGCAACAGAACACTCTCTCCTTAAGGGAGAAAGAAAAATCCTCAAAAAGCAGCCATTTTCCAAGCAGTGACGAGAGAAGAGAGAGTTTGGCAGATACATCTTCAGAAAATGTCAGTACTGGACATGGCTGCACAGTGCTGAAGGAAATTGGGATTCAAGAGATATTGCTGGACGTCTGAGAGCCATCCTTGTGCCACACCATAAGTGACTGAGTGTGCCAACAATCCTTGGCTTTCACATAGTGTGCACGTTTTACCCAAGTGCTAAATAACCACTGGAGACCAACGCGACTGTGCTAGAGGTTGTGACCAGGCAAGCCACTGGTATGTGTTTGTTTGTGTAAGGGAGCTCAGGTTTCTTCACTATGAGCATGAGCGAGGGCGTCGTCCATAAAGAGACCATTCAAGGAAAGGGGCCTCCAACTCCTCAGAAATATGTGTCGCCAAGAAGGACGGAGGCCTCCGTTCAACCTCAAGCATCTTCCATTCTCTTGGACGATGACTACTACGATTACTACTACAACTACCGAGACCTCTTGGACGACATGACCTTGGCTAAGGACAAGTCCGGCGGGAGGACGGAGTCCTTCGACAGGGAAAATATTGGCGAAGTTTTCGGAATCGAGGATGCCAGCAAGGTAGTGGGGATGATTGACAAGAAGCCGAGGTTTAATGGTCCCCAAGCCAGTGGAAGCGACAAGGGAGGGTCGCCAAACTCGTCGCTCGCCAGCGTCGATTACGACCTCGGTGCCTACAGCTACGACGCCTACGAAGATGAGGAAAATGCCTCGAAAGCCCTCGAGGGCTCCTTCGCTTCAACCCAATTCGGCTATGACTCTGGTTTGAGCACTGGATTTGGCACTAGTGCACCTTGGAAGATGCATATGAAGTCCGAACAAGATGAAGTTGCTGCGGTCAGTCCTAGAGCACTGTCAAGAGGAGCCTCAACCGAAGCCCTCACAGGGAGCGATCCCCAAAATTCGGACCTTTTGGCGAGTCGTCGGAAACTAGCTTTGATGAGGCGCCGACTCATGCAAAAAATCCTCCTGGAGCAAAAGAAGTTGGAACTGCTGGAGCGTCAAGCTGCTCACATGGACAACGCCGCTGGTGCTGGCGTCGGAGACAATCGTGCAAAGCCTGGACTTGACATTTACGACGAAGGGGAGGCTCTGGTCCTTGCTGCGCGGAGGCGGAAGCAGCAGCGGCTGAAGGCTCTCCAGAACGCCGGACGGTACGAGGATTACTCGTATGAATCAGGGTCGGCTGGCGGCACAGGTGTTGGCGTTGAGGGCGACGGCCTCACTGGAGGAGGAGATGGCTCCGATTCGTTTGCAGCAGCCAGACGGGTGGCCGCCCTCCGCCAGGCCCAGATCCGACGGGCCTTGGCCCTGCAGCAGGCGCGCTACATGGCCGCCGCCGCAGGGGCACGCGACGGCTACTACGACGGCTACGGCAGCCAAGAATACGAACTAGACGTACGTCATCCTCAACCATGTTTAGTGTGAGGTTGCTTGTACTGATATGATATATTCTTTCAGGGAGACAAGAGTTTCCTGGACGACTTCCTGCACAGTCTAGGCTGCGAGATCTACACAATCTTAGGCATCTTGGCCGTGACTGCGTTCTTGGTGTACCGGATCATTCTCCGCAATAATGCTGGAGGCGGCAGAGCATTCAAGTCAGAGACACCCAACGCCAAGCCCCAAACAGACTTCATCAATGAGTTATCCAATATCGTCTACCAAGGTAGGAGCAATCTTTTCACCACCAGTAAAATGTTTTCATCAATGTTGTCATCAATTGCACATTTTCATTGATACCGTGTCTGTTGCCTCGTGCGTTTAGCGCACGCGGTAGATCATCGTAAAGTTGTACTATAGGGCCATGTCCAAGTTCACGACACGTCCGTCCAAGTACAAGTTGGCGTCCTGGTCGTACGCAGGACCAGCAGCAGCCGACTACGCACGCACGTCCCAGTGTTGTCGACGTGCATGAGCAGGGGCCATCTAGTGGGAGTGACGTGCACTAGGTATTCTTTTTTTTCCACTGAGTCACCTCTGCGGTACATTTTCTCTATTGATGGCGGCAGGTGATCTCTCCGCTAGCAGTGAGAGAAGAGTGTGGTTTTGCTTAAGAGGCATCAGTGGAAGATTTTTCTCTTCAGCTGACCACCTTTTCCCTCGATTGCATAGAAACTTTTTACTCAGCAAGAAAATTTAGACTTTTCCCGGTGACAAATTGTCATAAGTGACGAGTTATCCAAGGCATCAAGTTAAGGCGTCGCTCACGTGTTACTGAGAGGATCGACAACACAGTTGCGGAGCACCTCGTTGAGGCCCAATGGACCGAGCACACGAAGAAGCCCTCGATGCCAGCAGCTTGGTCGCCAGCCTCACCACTAGAGGCTTCGACGACGAAGGCGAAGAATATGACGACTACGACGAAGGCGAAGAATATGACGACTACGACGATCTCGTCGCTGCTGCTTCGACTCACTCATTCTCCGGTACCAGTGAAGGCAGGAGGAGACTGGAGAACCAGAATGGTCGCTTGTCTCAGAGGCAAAAGATCGCAAAGATGCAGCGACGCCTCAGGCAGACGCTGCAAAGGAGAAAGCAATTGAGACAGCAACTTCTCCTGAGCATGCAGGGAGAGTTGGAAGGTGAGCCCGGCGACGAAGCAATGGGTCTGGACCATCATGGCGTTGGGCTTCAATATCGCCCAGGAACCGAGACTAGGCGGAACGACGATGATGCCACGGTCAAGTTGCTTCAAGCGCGATTGGCAGCTTTAAAGCGCCGCTATCAGAGTCTGTCGGGTAGCGACCCAAAGACAAGATTTGAGGCTTCAGCTCTTACGCAAGGATTGTCGGGGTTCAGGGACGATGGCGATGTCACCTTACACGGTGGACTGGATTGGAAGAAGAGTGATGGCGCCAGCTTTGACTACGGAGCTACAACAGGAATGAGGCCAATTTTATACGGAAAAAAGAGCGCTGTCCTTTTTTTGCTTCCACGTGCGATTTGCTTAAGCCAGAGAGAACAATTTTTACGCACGCAATTGTAATTTTCAATGTCTGGGTGATATAAAATTGGCCTATGACATATTAGGCTTTGGCGTTGCTACATATAATTTGGCACCGGTGGACAGGGTCACTTCCACCGACTATAGTAGCAGCGACCTCTTGAGGGCTTTCTTCGGCCCCATGGATGCCGAGTCCATTTTCATAATGCTCTTTGGCCTTGGACTGGCGGCCTTCGCGCTAATGCAGACCGCTACCGGCACTGGCGGAGGCAGACGTCGGGAGGTCGTCACCCAACCTACAGTTGTGGATGAGATGGCACAAGCGGTTCATAGCGGTAAGTGTACAGCTGTACATGCAAATTATCACCGGTCCCGTGCTGAAAATGCGCGTTCGGCTCAAAGTATGTATGGTATGGAGTTCCTTTGGTTAGTGGTTGACCATCAAATCGTCGTCAATTACGTACACTCGCCATAGTACACGCGCATTGAATGCGTAAGTGGCACGTGCGCAAAAAAAAACATTTTCTTTCCTTCTCAATACAAACTTTTACTCTCTCTTCATTTATTTGTTGTGGCTGACCTATTTCTCTCTCTCTCTCTCTCCGTGTGTGTGTGTAAATCGCTTTGCCAATTCCCGTTACGCATTTATCCTGAGGCAGCCGCAACTGTAATCTAGGGCGTCAGTAGGGGAGGTAGCGAGGAAAGCGAGAGTTTGGGCATGTCCAGTTAGGTTCCCTGGATTCCTCGCAAACCCATTGCTTCTCCGGGAATGAAGGCAACAGTTACTTTTCTGGCTGTCGATCTGAGGCGCGTTATATATCTTGCATTACTGAAGTCCTGTGAGAACCATTTTTACCAATTCACACTCTCGTAGAACCCGAGAGAAATTGCAGCCGTCCCATTTTTAGTGCAGGATTCACACGGTGAAGTTCCATTTCTCTTCTTCTCTCCCATGCATTTGGCGGCAAAAAATACCGAATGCTCCGTTTGCCTCCGCCTTTTCCAGCCAGAAAACGCTGAGAGGCTGATGAAGACGTGGCCGAGCAATTGTCTCGTTTATTTAACCGTCACCTAAGACTGGACTTTGCGTGCATTGCACGGTCCAGCGCTCTGGTCGTCCGCAGGCGAGTACACGCACAACACCTTGCACTTGTCTCAATCCGCGTAGCTCCATCTGTCGCCGGTGGAGAGCATTAAAGTGCTCATGCGTGAGCGACGAGGGAGAGACAAAAAGTTTGTGTGAGAACACGTACATCGGAGAATGAGGGCCTGTGTCCATCACTGGTGGCGTCCGGCTCCACGCTCGAAAAGTACCGTAAGATTAATCGTGGGCCTCCTCAGCCTCGGCGAGATCATTACGCATGTAACTCGTACAGACTAAATACACGCCAGGAGCAAAGTTATAGCGTCCACTTCCAAACACGAAAAAGTCGCGTGTGCTTAAGTTAAAACTCCTAGCCAAGAAAAGGGCCAATTTTATGCGCTGAGGGGCATGAAAAGCGAGAGAGAGCGCGATAAGGAGGAGGAGAAGGCAAGCAACAGCAACCACAGCAGCAGCGGCGGCAGGAGCGGCAACAGCAGTAGCATCCTCAGCTTCAGCTAGCGGTCGGAGGTGGAAGAGAAAAGACGCGCGTGTTCTTGCGCGCTCGCCACTTCTACGCTGTTGCGGGAAATCTAGCTGCAGTCATGAAAACAGCAGTTGTGTGCTAGAGAAGTCCATATTTTTTTGCATATCGACGGAGAACAAGATGAACTCATGGATTAAATTGGATCAGTTTGGAGTGAAGACCGACTATTCCAACAGAGTGCCAGTTGACTTTTGGGAGACCTAAGATGTTATGACGTCCAGATCTGCAAACAGTAGTGGTGGAAGTGAACCGCAGTACTACGTCTACAAGCATAAGGAAGACTACTACGACTACGACAACGTCGACGATTATTCCTCCAGGAAGAGAGCGAGAGTGCCGTCAATTCGGTTAGACGATCGACGCACCTTGTACTTCCTGAAGTTGATCATTGACGGCGGCGAAGAGAGCAGGAGCCGGAACCACCGCGGACCACCGCGGCTGTACGTGCTTTCGCCGCAGTCCTACAAGTCCTCCCCGTCGTCCAGCTCGAGCATGGCCAAGAGGAAGAGGAAGACCTCGTCGTTGTATTCCAAGTACCGTTCGGGCAAGGACGCCAATTCCTATCTGCCCATCGTAGTGCTGAACTCCAGCGGGGACAACAGTGACGGCGGAAGGAAGACGCTGAAGAAACAGCGCCGCTCCTACGTCAATTACGGGGACTTCTACGACAGCGGCGAGCAGGGCGGCGACTTCGAGATCACCTCCCAGTCAAAGAGGGTGTCTGATCGCTACAGCGACGACCTGTACGACAGCAGGAGGCGCAACAACCGCATGTCGTCTCATCTGGAGAGGCCGCGCCACTGGCCGATGTCTTACGCCGACGACCCGCACTACTACTACAATGGCTATGGTCGCTATCACTACGGCATGCCTAATCCTACGGCCTTTCAGCGGCGGGTGGGCGGTGGCGGCGGTGGCATGTACGGGTCTTACTCCGATGGCTCCTCGTATGCCTCCGCAATCGTTCCCTACGGGGCGGCCTCGTTCATCAGAGCCCAGGCTCCGACTTCCTCCGTTGGAGCTCTGACCAGCTGGATTGACATGGAGCTCGTCGTCTTGCTGGCGGCCATAGGTTTCGCCGTATACTTCCTCAACGGCGTGGTAACCATGGCCGCCAACGGCAGCGGTCGCAGGGGTAGGAAAATCGGCGGCACCATCGATGCGTTTGACGCATGGGCTGACCTCGTGATGACAGGTCAGAAATAAGCATCTCGTTTCTTGGAGACTTTGTGTTCCATGTTGTTAAGTCGCACCCCTCATTGCCCCTGTCCTTTACTCGGGGAAACTCGCATGGCTCAAATTTTTCATACGAGCCATGCTGAGATTTGTTACCCACCTGCCTGGAATGTTGTCTGCTGCCACCGTGCCAAGGTGGGGAACCACAGAGGCCCCCCTGGTGAGCATTCTCAGATATTGCACGTATGGTTTCAACAAAATCCACCAGATGTCATCTTCTGCCGGTAAAATGTCTATAAATAACGGGAGGGACCCTCCTGAACAATAGCTTTCTGAATCAGCGTTCATGCTATGATTTTTCATTTTCCAGGTATGTGAGCTTCCTTAAGAGCTGGCACAATTTTGCTGTTTTGTATGTACAAATATGAGCGGACTCCTGCTGATGAAGTAAGTAACAAGGTTTGTACACATGAGAGCAAAGTTTTTCCACCCTCGGAAGTCCCCGCATGCGCTCTCCAGTGTTCTTGTGTGGGTCGCGGAAAATTGTGTGCAGACGAATAATATCCTTAAGCAAGAAAGGCAGTAGTGATGAGCCGCCATCTATCTTTTCTTTCAGTGTGTGCGATTGTTTCTTGTAACGGGGTTGTCTCCTCTCCTCTCCCACGTATAGTCGAACATCCTCGATCTTTTTTTGCACTGGTCCACGCACGCACGCACACACACGAGAGAGAGATTTTCTTCATCCTTGTTTCTTGTGAGCAGCGCACACACCATGCATGGCCGTACGCGCTTGGAGAGTCAGACCAGCATGAAATGTAACGTTATTCCCAGAGATGCTGCCTACTCTAGGTACGTGTTCGTATCTAGGCACTGCTTAAAAGGCACTGCTATACCGTAGTTCAAGGAGGCGAGGCGAGGAGATCGTGCCTTCCTACCTCCTTCCTTCCTGTGTGTGAAACTGTTGCTTTTAAATGCGCGCGCGCGGGGGTTGGCCGAGGGCGTTGCTTTGCCTTCGTCAGTGCTAGAAGAAACTCAACAGCAGAAGTGAAAAGTGCCATAAAGTGAGAGAAGGATAAAAAAAGTGTGCTTTATTAAGAAAAGTTGTGCAAAAAAATTATTTCAAAGTCAACTTGGGCTAAAGGAGCTTCTCCTCTGGGACTCCTCTAACCTACTGTGAAGTCGCTTCCAACAGTTTTATTCTCATTGAATCGGGGCTGTAAAGTTTAAGGACTTGCCTTAAAAGAAATGAGCAAAGACTCTAAATTGAGCAGTCACATGGCTTCGCGAAAGCCGCAAGACCTCTTCATGTATCCGAAGCGAAGGAAGAGGAAGAAGGAAGATCGTGTCAATGGCACTGATGGGACAGCATCCAATGCCACGGATGCTGTTCCAATCGCTTCGGCTTCAGCCGCGCCGGAGTCCGTCCCGGAGGGGGCGCTGAGAACACCCAGACACTATGTGGGCAATTACTACGGCGGCATGGGCGGTCATAGTGGTTCATATAGTGGCTCCGGCCTCTATGGGGCTTTCAGGGAAGGAAAAATTGGCCCATTTTGATTGATTCGACCAAAGCTATTGATAAAAAGTAAGAATTAAACATTGCTGACTTAGATACCTCTGGTGACTGCCAGGTGAGTCGATAAAATACCCTCTACGCAGGACGATGTGACAATAGTAGAGAGAAGGGACAATTTATAACACCAGTTTTGTTCAACCGGTAAATTTTTCCAAGCACTTTCTGTTATTCCTGCAGTGGATGTGTGCAACTGGCGACCTAATTACGGCTTCCGCGCAAAAGAGTTGCAAGGTGTAGCCAAAAAGACCCTTTTGCGGCTTTGGCGCTCGGGAACTCACGCGCTGCGTGGAAACTTCTTGTGGATGGAGTCTCCTCCACTTTGAATTGACCCACTGCACCACTCCATTCTTCACCAGAAACTTGGAGGATTCTCCAAGCTTATCTAATGTAATGCATTCTCATGCTGCATTTGCTTGTGTGCAAGGCATGGACTGTACGAGCTGATGACATTCACAGTGATGCTTGCAGTGCGAGTCGAAAAAAGAGTACGAGGACACCTTCTCAATTTTGTTTTAAAAACTTATGTCACTTCTCTGTGGGCCCCTCCGCTTGATACGTGAGGCTTGGACCCTCATTTGGTCCAAGCTGGCCATTTTAAGCCGTGTCTCTATCGAATGTTTCACATGACTCGCACTGTATGTACTGCACTACACACTCACGATATGGTGTAGGAGGGTGTAATTATGAGAACTAGGTGCAGTTAGATAAGCCGATGCTACCTGTTCACTGACAAAGAGGAAATAGTTACGGTATTGGCTTCATCTCGACCGTCCCATACCGTACAATACAGACATCCGGTAAGACCCAACCGTCTTGACACACAACTAACACAAGCTTCTTAACTTAAAGTATTGTGGAGGGGTGGGTAAAGAGAGAGTTAGTAGTCCTGGGGCACCTTCAGAATGTGGGTCGACGCCGAGATGGCGCTTTGGGTCAGTCGTGAAACACGGGAAGTCCGTGTTGTCACAAAAAAAGGTCGGGATGTCTTGGCGAAAACCCGCCTCATTTCTCATTCAGCCGAGGAACCTACAAATATTCTGTCACATAGCAAAATGGCTGCTCTCTGAGTAGAATGAAGAAGCCGTATGTAGCATCAGGCACACTTGTACAACTTGCTGAAGACAAATATCTAACAAACGATTAGGTATTTGTTGGCTTTGATGTCACTGATCAAAGCAAGCGAGAAATTCATGCTTCCAGCAACGGTTGCACATGCAATCGACCATTAAGCGTCGGCTGCCATGGACTCTTCTTGCTTAGGTTTTTTTTCTCTCTCTTCTGTTTCTTCTCTGGTAGAAAGGATGAATACAAGACTCCTCTCATCCCACGACCCACTTTGCCTTAGTATCACTTGTCCCAAAAAACTTGATTTATGTTGCGGTTGTGACTTGCACGTTTACTTTTTTTTTGAGATGGAAGATCGGTAATTTTGGTCGACAGTTGTGGCTATTCAGAATAGGGGACGTGAGACTATGGAAAACTACAGTTTTGATGAATACTTTCCGTATAATTGCGATCAAGGGTGGAGTGCAGAATGCAACACATTTTGCTAATGGTGATCTGACTGTTGTTCCCACACGTGATGACGTCAGATATAGCGTAGTCGAGTATGCAGAGGGGGGGTAACTTAAGAAAAAGATTTGATTCTTTGGAGGTTTTGAATCAATCAATAACTCGCAAATAAACAGTAGTGGCTATGGAGGCGGCTGCTGCTGCTGCAAGGACAAGGACAACTTGTTGCCGTTGTTGGCAGCGCTGGCGGCCGCCGTGCTCTTTCTTAACGGGGTCATCACCATGCTCATTGGACGGCGGCGGAGGCGCAAAAGGCGACGAAAGAGATGGGGATTGGTGGAAGCCGATGATGACATTGTCGCTGACGCAGAAGACGGTGACTCCGCTGATGCCCTCTCAACCCTGTTTGACCTGACCTGGAGCGGTATGGCACAGACTCAGATCATGCTATACAGACGCTGTATGCTTTAAAAAAAAGCCGTGTTCTATCCTCGCGTGTGTCTGTCTGACACTCTTGCATGTTCTTGTACAGAAAGCTCAGTGCTATAATGGGGTACAGGGTCATGCAAGTTTCATTTGATACAATGTAAATAAGACAAGAGGTCTGCAGTAAGTGTAGGTCAACGTTTCTGATGACATCATCAGGTCACGGTACAATTGATATGCACAGGAAGGGTAAAAGCTTGGCCTAGGCAAGACGCTTTCTCGGGCAAGCAAAGCTGTGCTGTCTTGTCATGGTGCTCAATATTCACCCATGAGTCATGCAACGATGTCTTTGCTCATAGTATTTACCGGAGTTAAAGATCTTAAACATATAAGTTGTATCCATGACCAGAAACCAGTGATTTAAGATGCTCCAATCAGGAGTCTCTACGAGTTCAGACCTAGAGAGCTCGGAACGCCATTTGGAATTTTTCGAGTCACTCATATGCTATACATCAAAATTACACAGTGCTCAATTGTTCTTTCCCAGTAATTCCATTGTAGACATTGTCTTTTTTTTATTGCGGTGCACCATGCATCAACACTGACACAATCTGAAAGTTTTACCATGCAACTATTGGGGAAGGAGAAAAAGACACTTTCTTTTTCAAGGAGAATTTTGAATTTAAAAAGTAACTTTTTGGATGACCCTGTGTGATGTGTTCATACGAGGAAGTAAGTCTCTCTGCTATCTTCACAACTTGTACAGTCTGTACTGTAAAGCTCTCTTGACTCGTCTAGCGAAGAACTTTATTCAAATTTGAACGGGGAAAGACGCCGATGCTTTTTGTGACTTTATATTCTGTAAATATGCTGCAGATACTCACCACACACACTGACTTACTGAATTTTGTACATAATTCTGCTTCTGAAAGTGAATCAATCAAAAGAGTCCCTTGATCATATAGCAGCGGCTATGGGGGCGGCTGCTGTTGCTGCGGCGGCGGCGACGACAACAACCTACCCATTTTACTTGCCGCTCTGGCTGCCGCCGTCCTATTCCTCAATATGGTCATCACGATGGCCCTGGGCGGGAAGCGGAAGCGGAGAAGGCGGCGCAGAAGCTTTGCCGATAACCTGTCAGAAACCAGCACTGTGGCGTCTCCAGACATGAACGAGCTGGAGTACATGGAGGAAGACGACGACAGTGGAATTAGTCAGTTGATGGACTTAGTCTGGAGCGGTACGTGGATGCTTTGAGCAAGCCTCTGAATCTGGGTGAGACCAGGGCTTGCTCGTCGTGTCTTGAGGTGTAGGAGTATCGGCTTGAACCCATAGAAGTGCGTTCATCATGTAGTCGTACCATTCTACTGCCGTACACGTACAGTCATTCCTGATGCTTGTACAGGCTGCATGAATGCATATGCTAAACACGCAGTGCACAACTAACCATACGTGTAAGCTACCGGCACATAATTCACAGCGAAAGTATCCTCTGGTCTGTTCTTCTTGAGTAATGTGTATATGTACCTTCTTCGCCCATGCTATATTTTATGCGCCTTATATTTCACCTTTTTTTCGTATTCACACTTTTCATGGCTGCATCATACTGAAGGCAAACATGAACAGCACACGAGTAATTGAAACTAACTGTAAGTCAAAAACATTATTTTGGTGGTGGTTGTCTAGCATATGTGGCCCCAGCTGTTGCGAGGGTGAAGACGACAGCACTGCCAATGATGTTGCTGGCCGCTTGAGCAGTTGCTGTCTTCTCGGAGAACCTGGTCATTACGATGGCCCTAGCAGGAAGCCAAGGCGAAGACAGATGAGCCATGAAGATGTTGGTGAAAACAAAGATAACAACAGACTTGCAATGCTGCTTCCGCAGGTCTGGGGAGTGGAACGTTAGAGCATCCATCATTGACTGCATTTTTTGGTCTCAATAAGTGAAAACAATGGCTTTTTTTCCTATACGCATAATATGAATCAATCAAAATATCCCCTTACTCCAGTGGCTCATATGGCCACAAAGACTGCTGTAAGAGGAAGAAAAAGGACGATTTGCCGCTGCTGTTGCTGGCTATCGCAGCCGCCACCATCTTCTTGGCCCAGGCCATCACCATGGCCGTTGGCCGGCGAAGGCGGCGACGACGAAGGGCAACTAACTTTGATGAGGCATTCGAGCACGTCTACCTAAGTCTTTTCTGGAGCGGTGGGTGGCTCAGTTTAGCCATTTAACCACATAAAAGACACGATTGATCTGTAATTTATGAAAGCCATCCTGCACAGTTATTGCCCGTGGACTCCGTGTAGAGCAGTGACGTTGCTTACACACACGTTCTTTTTAGGCTATAGAGGTGAACCAATATTAAGGAATCTTTCTCACACGAACAGGGTGCTGGCTTGCACGAACCTACAACTATTTACGCACTTACGGAGTGTTTCCTGTACGATCCAAGTGTACATTTATATTTTCTTATTTCCGCAGGTCTGGAGGACTTCGAGAACAAAGTGGATAAAATTGCTCAAGGTACCGACGACGGCGACTCAGATTCATGGATCAACCAATTATATCAGCAGTACAAGGACTCTGACACTTCCGATGATGACGGCAGCTCGGGTCAAGATGATATCGTCACTGAAACTGGAAGACTCGAAGGATTGGAGTCCCCAGTCCTGGACGACTCATGGGACGCAGACACAGAGAGAGGTAAAAATGCTCAGGAGTTGTAAGCATGCTTTTGGTATAACACAGAACTTGTCAGTGTCTCATTACTTACATCATTTCAGCTTCGGAGAATTCCACGGCAACGATCAGTAAGCGTTCTACTCACGACGACCTGATGGCAGAAGAAAATCATGTGGCAACTATATTCTTTGACGGCGACGAGGACCAAAGCTGCCAGAGTAGACTAATCAAGTGCATGACCTACGGACTGGTCGATGGCGGACGAAGGCTCAGTCAGCAGCCAGACGGATTGATCGGGTCAGTCCCTTTGGAACTAGCTCGTCGAAGCACCAGAGCTAAAATTTTCTTTTTCTCTTTCTTTCCTTTGTCTAGTTCTCTGAAGAAGCACATCTTGAGAGTGATCTTCCGTAAGGGCCTTGGTAAGGCAGCTCTGTGGGATGGCGTCATGAGTATTCCAGAGGTAGGTGTCCCCAGGGTATTATACAGTACAGTTTTAAAGTACCGCAGCACAGTATCATTATGTTTCGTAAAATGTACTGGGAGGATAAAAGCGGTATCTCGCACAAAGTACTTGCAGTACTTGTCAACTTGTACTTGCCAGAGATATTTTTCTCCAAAATTCCAAAACAGTGCCAGGATGTGACAAAAAGTTTGACGAGGTTCAACACAGATTTTCATAAAACTAGACAAGGCTTTAAAGCTGGTACCTCAAGACCAAGGCCTCATTTCTTTGTTAACTTTATTTTTTTAATTTAGTGTGGAACTATTTTCAGATTAACGTTTCAACAGTATTGCCCGTTAATTGCAAAGACGAGCATGAGTTCATTTTCTCAATTGTGCTTGGATTGCCAGCAGAAGAAGTGTTCAGCAGTCCTCGTGTCCTTACAGTACAATGTTGCACAGTCCACGCCAATTTTGTCTCAACACTTAGGCTCGATTACTTCGCCGATGTTGGAGTCACCATAGGTCCTGCCAGGAAAGCGAAGTTCTGAGATCAGCCTTGATTAAGAAAAATCCAGAAAATGAAAGTTCAGAGGAAAAACTACAGCGAATGAAGAACGAGAAAAGACTTTTGGTTGTCCCCGAAGCCATGAAAGAGCAAGAAGACTCCGGATGAAAAGACGAGCTCTTCCTGGGCCCCAATCATATCCTGTACATTTTTTAACAGCTTGCTTACCCGTTCACAACAGCACATTTAACACTTTTTGTAGCATAACTTTTTAGCCTCTCCTGCTCCACTTATGACTGTCCTGTTGAATGCTTCCCATCAGTTAAAGAAAAAGGTTTCCACGTACGCATGTTCACACCCGCCGTAAAAAAATCTTTGTGTTCTGTTTTGTTAGGTGACGGCCCAAAATCGTCGTGAATCGACCGTGCAATAATCTACATTTATACCAGGGTGGTAAAACGGTGAAGAGATCAGTATTACTCCAGTTAACATGTAACATAATATATACGGCTGTCTTTATGCTTCAATAAACACACATCTGGCGACTCGTCCCACCCATCATCATTTATTGCATGCAGTCAGAGCAAAGACTGATTACATCCAGCTGTCATTGCGTCTTTGCCCGGTTTTGGCACGTTGCGATTGCCCGTTCAGATTTTTATCCCCTAAAGAAACGTCTTTTGGTCGATCCTGGAACAAGGAAAAGATCTCTAGCTGATTGCCCCCAAAAGAGGAAGAGCGTATTTCTGCCAGCGAAAAGTGGCGTTCCTCGTCGGTTTTCCCCCCTCCCTCTAGTAGTGGAGAGGATATTTCATGTCCGGAAAGGCCTTTGCGCCTCCTCCTTCTTTCATTGCGAAGAAAGGGCATCAAAAAAAAAAGAGAGACGGGAGGGGCAGTTTAAAAGCGGACAAATCTCGGCTCCATTGCCATGCACTTGGCGCACACTCAAATAAATGCTCTCGGTAGAACGAATCTGAAGATACATAAGCCTCGCCATGTATCTGCGCATATTAAACTTTCACACCAGGCGCGGCGAAGCACTCGGAGGAAATTCCTCGACACTTTGCCTTTACATTTACAGCACGTTCGAGTGCATAGGACATTGAAAAAGTGCTCGATTGAAGGCGCAGTTGACTGGACACACTTTGGAGGAGGGGCGGGGGGCAGCCACAGTCGCCCGAGTCTCCGGGCAGAAGGTGGGCACCGCCGTCTGGTGGTGGTGGGGGGCGTTGTGGGTGCGGACGGCATCGCTCGGCGTCGCTCGGCGTCGCTCGGCGTCTTGTCTTAGGGTGACTCGAGCTTTAAAGATCTGCAGACAGAGACGGAGCTATTTTTCATTCAGGCTTCTCTTGAGCAGCAGCACGACTTCTAGGATTCCTTTCTCAGTTCGAGATAGATGCCTTTTTACTGTCCTTTGTCTTGGTTTTCTTAGTATAAAAATCGCCCAAGCGAAATGCGCTCGGTTGAAAAATTTCTCCCTGCTGCATTTTTTGTACTTATTCGGAGAAGCACCGGAAAAAGCGTTATTGTACCTTCGGGCAAAGCCCAGATGTGCATACTCTCCCGCATGCACTAACCCACAGTACACATCCAAGTCAATGCATACGGACCGCAGCATCATGAGCCTTCGAAGGATGGACACAGCGTCTTCTTCAGCTCCATCAATTCGATTAAAGCCTGTTAAATGTGAGCTGATATTCCCTCTCTGTTAGTTGGGACAGCATTTCCCCGATGGGATAAGAAAGAAAAAAAAGGGTGAAGGGCGACCATCTTCTTATTTGCTTTTTTACGGCCTTGTCATCGCTGTAGAAGGCATAAACCATGCATCAAGAGGGGCCGTAAACGCTGTGAGATGCGTATGTTACTCACGTAGTGCCTAAAGTTGCAGTCAGCACCAAAGTTGGCCCACATTTTGCGGCATCAAGTAGCGCTACCCTGAGTAGGTAGAAGGTGCTTCCTCCACCGGCGCTCATGGGCGTGCAGACACAGTCGGCGGCGATTGAATGCACTGGGCGAAGAGACACAACATGGACAGCTTGCAGTTTGCAGCGCAGACAGAGAGAAGACGTCGCACCGACCCAACCTTGTCCAGGAAAATGAGGGCCTTTCACAACTTTTAACGCGTAGCAGCCACTTTGTATATTCCTTAGGGACCACATCTGCCGCGCAGTTTTAAAAAAAAAACAACAGGATCGTAAATCTAAAGCCAAAAATGACACCTTAAAAGCATTCGCGACACTTATCCGAGTCCCTGGAATATAAATTTATTGCCATTCGGGCAGACAGCGGCGAGAAGTAAGAAGTGTAAGCCCTGGTAGGAGATTGCAGGCAAAACAGAGCTGCTATTGTGCTCCATGTGGTGCATTTCACGTACACTAACTGTGTGAGGGAAGAAGATCCTTGGAGATGTACTATGACGAATTCGCTTGATTGAGCTGCAGCATGCTGGTACTGCATTGCCGCAAAGGAGGGGGTTAAAGAACCGTGAGTAAATACCTATACGCGTAGTGTTTATTCAGTTGATTGTTGGAGCACCAAATGATGCTTTGGTGGATTACGTGGTAATAACACTGTACACACTGTCCTACTCTGCTTAAATATGCGGTGTAATAACTGTACCATGCCCACACCGTGAGCAGGCATCTTTTCCACCAAATGACCACGTACTGCATACCTACTGCATGTATCACGGATAAATAACATTTGTCGTGTATGGAACGAGGGTAGGTATTTGCGAAAAAAGAAGGAAAAATCTCACGTATGTGCATATTTTAGTAACGCCTTCAACCAAAGCGGCGAGGCAGAAGAAGCAACCGATGGGAATTATACTTTATGCGATTGCCGCCGAGATGACGTCTTGCTGAGTTTGCGCGCGCACGCGTGTGGAAGTAGAAGTGCTGCCCCGGCTGGGACGCGCACGTCATGGCCATGGGGATATCGTTGACAAGCTTGCTTGCCATCGTTGGGAGCCACATTGGTGTGAGAAGTGGGGATGGGATCACACTTATCTTGCAAATACCGACACAGTAACGACAACCACGACATCGTTGCCATCCATAAAAGTTTAACTTCTTTAGCACTGATGGCCTCCATTGAGAGCTTTTGTTTATTGTCCTTGAATAGGTCTCTTCTGGAGAATAGTCCAATAGGTGCCGACGTCGTGGAAATGTCCTTGACTGTGATCGGTGCCAGGCCCTGCCTGCCTGCCTGCCTGGGACAAGTGAGTGTACAGAACGATGAATCCCATTCTCTCCCCATTCTTCCGGCAGCTTTCTTCTTAGCTGAGGAGGTTTTAATTCTTCTCTGCCAAGAGATGCCCACGTATACATGACCTTTCTAGAACGCCTGGCATGTGTCAAATATTGTTACTTTTTGTTGGTACACAGTGTACACTTTCGTAAGTAGTGCGAAACTCCCTCAGGCATTCAGGAGTCCAGGCTTGATGTCAGGTCGCGTTACCTGTGATTCGACGTTGAAACTTCGAACAAGATTTGAGCAGGCCCACCTTCTTTGCCTTTGCTGTGCCACGTCCGTCAGCGTTACACAGAGTCTGACACGACACTTGAGGCAGGAAGTAGAAGAACATCCTCTGCGTGTTTGTCTGCTGTGCTTTAGGATACATGCACTGTCTGGAACTTCTATTGACGTCGTCTGGAGCGCTATATCCAATACTCCGCATACGCTTGGTTAAGCCGAAAGTGCAAGATATCAGCTTGCTTTTAAAGGCTTGCCATTTGTCTTCTGCACTAAACAATGAGACAACTTCCTTCCAAAAAATGCTGTTTCTGATAGCTCCAAACTTTGGAATTCGCTGCAAATAAAACGAGAAACTAAGATGAAGGCAACGCAAGAGTGAAGCGAGAGCCGAAGCTCAAGCAGCTTGTCGATATTGGACGGGATGGTGAATACTTTTTTTTCATTTGCTCTCTTCATATAACTGTCAAGCACCTACGCGCACTGCAAAGTTTTCAACATGCACCCATGACGGACCAGCTATGTCAAGACTCCAGCTACTGGGCAACGGGATACAAGCAGCTGTTGCGTGGTCATGGCCATAGATAGGTGTAACAGGCCAAAAGGCCCGGGGTCCGAGCTGGTTTAAACAAAGTTAATTTGATCAATTGGTAAAGTCTTCTGCTATGAAACCATGTATTTGTCGTACTATGAAAAAGTACAGCAGACTCGCCCCTTTAAGTCGACGAAGGCAAAACATGCACTTCCAGTGTAACTATCATCCCGTGTATCTTGTCCTCTCTTTATCTTTCATTGGAAGCGCGTGGAAGTTTGTGCACGGCAAAAGTGTAGTTGCGCTGTCAGATATATTTCACACAGGTCTTCTTCTATTGTCATCTGACAAACGCCTCCCGTGTAAGCACACCTAAAGTGTCAAGGGGTGAGCCCCAAAAGATTACGCCTGACAGATTGTTACAGTAACAGTGACAAAATGTAATGCCAGAGACACTGTTCGAAAGTAAGTATAATAAAATCTTACCTCTCAGACAAGGCTAATTCCAAGAAAGGATCACGCCCCAAATATTCTCTCCCTACTAGCGTACTACAGTACGCTTATACGATTTGACTGTACATAAGCTTTGTCCTGGTGTACAAGTGGCGTGGTAGTCGGAGGATTTTCCCTAAGTCTGCGTGTCCCTTTTTTCACGCAATTTGCTGGATCGCGTGCCTGTGGCGAATTGACGTGAGCAAAGGTAATTTTCTTCGTCGTCACTGCTCAGATTGACTTAATGGGTGACTGATGGACTTGACAGGTTGGCCGACAGCCAAAGCAGACGTCAACTCGCGATTGAAAACCCCCCCATTGTTTTAACCATAGCTCGACGGACTCATCTCAAGGGTTTCTCGCTCCTTCATGAGCTTTGATCCCTTTTTTCCCGTGCGCGACCCTCACGTCAAGTGGGTTCACTGTGGCGTGACTGGCGGAGATTGGGCCGACGCTAATTGCCGCTCCAGCCTTGGCTGTCCGTCTTATGCCGTCTCTGGGGGAATCTACTCCGTCAGACAGATCGAGATCAAGTCCGGCTCCTCCCGTCAGTTCTGCTAGGCAGCCCACATGGAGAGGCAGAAATACTGTGGTACTCACGCCGGTATGACTAGAGCAAATTGGGGCAATTTGGAGCCCACGATATGCCCAACAATGTGATCGAGTGCCCAATTTCGTATTTGGTCGGTTGAGTAGCGAAGCCTGAGCCTGAGCTAGAGCCTGAGCCTGAGCAAGGCATCCATTCCAGCTGTGCTATTTTCCTCGAGAAGTTGTGCGTGTACTCGTATGGTAGATGAACGACATCTTCCCGTGTGTCAGAGTGCGTGCCTGGCTAATGATCGGGAAATGTCAAGCGAGCGCTCTCATTCTGAGGGAAAATCTACAAGATTTTCCTCCCTCTTGGAACTAGCATCGCTTTGATAGAACCACAGCTCGAATACGTCTGTGGTGTTCTTGTCCTCCGTGCGTAGCAGCTTCATTTCTGGGGGGGTTTTTTAGTATGCTGACTCAAATCCCGCACTCGATCGAACTCAAGCCGGTTGTCGCAACTTTTGCCGCATCGTGACGCCAATTTGCCATAATGACGAGGCCAACGTCACAAAGAGTTAAACTCTGACGAAGCGTCGACATCCACTGTGGCAGCCCTAGTGTCTGCAATGAGGAGAAAGGGATTTTTTTCTCTTTTCGCTCGCTTCTTCATCTTGGGGTGTCTCTATCATGTCGTAACACCACCGACGATGATGGACGAGAGGCATGCAAGATGCTCCTCGCTCATTCACTCCTGCTGCTCGTGTGTGCATGTGTGTGTACGTATGAAGGCACACTTAATACGTCAATCGCTGCTGCCTTAAACAGGCAATCGTCGACTTCACCTTATGTAGTCGTTGTCAGCAATCATGTCTTAGATGAGCTCTCCTCAACACGTCTCTCTTGACATGAAAAGAGATACAGGAGCTGCCGTGCATAAAGAGCACATCTAGGCTGATGCAGTGTTTAGCTGATACCCGCCGGGTCTCCAAGTGTTGTTGTGCACTGGCGCGCCCTATAAATCATCTAGCTAAAGTGTTGATACACAGAAAAAGAGCGCATTAAATTGCGAGTGCCGCGTAAAGGCATTTCTTGACAGGGGAAGAAATAGCAAGTCCATTCTCCCAATAAAGTGATAGCTTTTTTGTGCTCGCATGAATAGAGCAAAAAATGATAGAGGAGTAGTGGAAAGTAAACGTCGTAATGGGGGGAGTGCAAGAAGAGGCGTGCGTCTTCTCATATCTTCTCGCTTTCAGCTGAGGCCTTGTACCAAGTGTGAAGATGTTTTTCCCCCTTATTTCCCGCAGCCCATTGTGTTGGAGCCAGTTGGCTCCATCCGAAGCCCGAAAGCGCACCAAACTTTTCAGGGCCACGCAGGACGCGTTGTCGTCTTATCAGTTTGGACGCTGGACGTATGGAGGTGCTCGTACAGCATACTGGCGGACAAGCTGGGCAAGCTGGCCGACGCGGACCTGTTTCGAAGCTATTTGCGCGAATTCGTTTCAGTCAGCCTTACCGGGGAGGTGTGCGCACAATCAATGTTCTTTCTTTTCTTGAAAAGTATCGACAGAAAAGAGGCAATGGTCCAGTAATCCAGTCGAAAGCAAAGCCCGCATTTTTTAAAAACGAAGGAAGCTCTTCAGCGTTTAGTTTTGCCCACGGTAGCGTGGCCTGGCCTCCATAGAACGTGTGTCTGGGCTTGGATTAGGCTAGCCCAGTCCAGCCTACATAAGAGGTGTGCCTAGTCTAGCCTACCTCAGCCTGGCCTGACCCGGCGTAGCCCGGCTTAGTTCAGCCCATGCAGTCATTCAGCGACGACAGAAAGTTCAAAGGGTTTTTAGCTTTGAACGTTACTCACACTTACTGACGTGATATCAAAGCATTCATTCGTTTAACGGCATTTTGACGTGGAGCTATTTCCACATCAGTACAGTGTGTGACCGCTGAGGTCGCTGTGATTTGCAGTCGCGTAATGGCACGTGGAACCGGTCGATTGCAGCAGCCTTGCCAAGATACTCACATTCTCGCGGATGTAGTGCCAAATAGGATGGACTTAGCATGCACCGTGTCAGGTGTAATTCAGTTGCTAACTGCGCCGCGTCCGTTTTCCTCGTCTCGTGACACGACCGTTTTGTATCTCTTCTCCGGGCTCCAATTTGCTCCGGAGATCGATGTCGTTTTCCATGTTTCTTCCATCCCCGGCACTTTGCAGCTGTTGCCGAATCGTAATATGATCATCTTGCGTTCTTCAGAAGTGCAGCATTTGAAGGAGGGAGAGGGAGTGCCATAACTCTTACACAGGCCTTCTCCTTTTCCTCCCCCCTTATCGCACCCGAGCATCCACCAAGGTGAGTGTGTAATAATAGCCTCTCATTCTGCGCACCAACCGATCACAGCTGTGACGTCACCCACCAATGGGGACTCAACCCAGAAGGAAAGACAGACAGAGAAGGCTACAAGACTGTACCATCACATCGTCCGTGCACCGGGTTTCAATCACTCAAAACTCGCTCTCCTTCGTCGAAGGGATAATGCATGGAAGAAGTTGTATGAGCTCAAATACTTTTTGCGAGATTGCCTCTCCTCCTCCGCCCACTGTACACATACTGCACAATTTAGGGTGGGTCCCTTGAGAGGGATTTACTTTTTCCAAAAATGCATACTCATTAGCAGTGGCGTGGAAAATAATATCCCACCCCATCAGACTGAAATTGGTCCACACACGAAAGGCTTGACAAGAAAGTGGACCCGGGACCCTCCAGGAGAACATGGGAAAGTGTGGTTGCTACTAAAGGAATTTTTTTTAATAAAATGCGGCCATGCTAGACAGAAAGTCATCAGTACAACTTTTTTCAAAAATTTAAGCATAACTTATGTAATAAAAGCTTCCAAAATGAAGTGTAATCATGCAGAATATTGGGGGGAAAGCTGCTAGCTCTTTGCTGAGAAAGATAGTATTGAGAAAGATAGTATTTGATCATGAACAATTTTCCAAAGCATATTTTCACTCAGGATGCTCACATTTACTGCAGTAGCGCTTCTCGAGTCTTTTGAAAAACTTGTTATCTATGAAGATTTGAAAAATAGAATGATCCTTAAGGGGCCCACCCAACCGTACATGTACGAACGTACAGTGTGCGCACACAAGTGCGCAACGCTCATAGTGCACTACAGCGGAGCCTCACGTACGAGTAAGTAAAATGTATTACGAAAGGCGCTGGCGCCTGCTTAAGGTATTAGCGAAGGTACGGCAGCTCTCTCGTTTGTATTGGCTGCCGCGAGAGAAAAAAGGTATTGGCCACTCTTTCTCCCCCTCTCTCCTTCTTGCGCCCCACTCAGCGTTAGGCCTAGTGAAGCGCAGTAGGCCTAGTATGCCCACGCCATAAATTGTGCTGCTGCTGCAACAGGCCCTTTTCACACGCACATGCAACGAACTCATACCCGGAGTGGAGGAGCCCTCAAGCCCTCGATTAAAGAGGATTGTAGTAGGATCTACATGGATACGCATTGCAGAAGAAGCCTCCTTAAGCGCTGTTAAAGTTTCATTTCAGTAATTTAATCTCTCCAACTGAAATAGCCTTAATTAGCTTCAGTTATTACATGCTACTCAATGACTGTCACCCCCTATGTCCATTTCCAGGCTATATTGCACTGTACAAATCACACTGTCCTTATTCTTGTCCCTCGGGAGACTCGGCCCATCTCCACCAGTAGAGGGACGTCCAGTAGAAGACGTTGAAGCAGAGGAAGAGCACTGGAAAGACGACGAGGAAGAGAAGGTCTGTGCGGCCGTAGTTGTCCCGCCGGAGGGGCAAGTGGATGGAGGGAGTTGGGTGGAGACGAGACGCGGTCGAAGTGCTCTGGTTGTTGCAAACCGTGCTGCAAAAGAGCCAAGCAAATAGAGTGAAACGGAGAAAGTACAATGGCGTCTCTTGTTAGCAGTCGCGTCTCTCTTTTTTTTCGCACTAGGCTTTGTGACAGTGCGAATGTCGTAAGTGCATATGTATGCAGAGGGTAACGCTATACAGGAGAAAGCAGTCAAATCAAATTACGAGAAAGGAAGCAGAACTGCATGGCAAGGCGAGGCCGGGTTTGTGAAAAATTCAAATTCTACTCTCGTCCGTACGTGGTGCAAGGGACGCAGTACGTAAATACACTTCAGACGAGTCGGAAGAAGACTCCAATGCGTAGCCAGAGGGAAATTACAGTATGCCTGCTTGCTTGCTTCCAGTCTCCACTGACGGTTCTGCGTCTAGCCCCGAATCCAGCACCTTATGGAACCAAACCAGGACTCACACTGTGCTTCCAGCCGTGGTCTGCACGCCCGCGTTGTTGGTTGGCTGTGACTGTGGCTGCGGCTGCTGTGACTGCTGCTGCTGCTGCCTTCTCCTGGTCCGGGCTGTTGTCGTCCTCCTAGGTTGCAGCTTCTTCAGCTTGATCTTGAGCAGGATGACCGTGTACTCGCCCAGAGCTCCAAACACAAATATGATACACGCGATCACCCAAGCTTCGATAGCCGTGAGACCCTCGGCCTTGGGAGAGTTGGTCTGGATTGTGTTGAAGATGTTGATCAGCACCAAGAAGATTGTAACCAACAGAGTCATGCGCCCGGGGATCACTTCGGGGTTCACCTGGGGAACAGATGACAGGAATCTTAGCGACAGACTTGCCTATACACGTTTTTTGCTTCAGCTAGCCAAGAAAGTCGTCACTTGCTATTTCTTCGGACTTCAGAACAAGCTGAAGGCGCGTGTTTTTTTGCCGCTGCAGCTTTTAAATAGAGTCTGTCTTTGGCATGGACAGACGTTGTCACAAGGAAATTGCGCACCAAGTGAAAGGAAAGAAAAGAAAAAAAGCTGCTGCGGCTTAAATACCAGGGGGTTCGGCATGGCATTTTACACTTAGGCCAGGAATCGGCCCAGAAATCAGATCAGGTTGAAGCTAAAAGTGACAAATAACGGTGTGGATTGATAGTTGAAGGTTCTCACCATCACTTTAATGACTAATCACTTACTAACTCTAAAATTCCTCCAAAGCCTCCTCACAATCGTACTCAGTGAACAATTCAATGTGACCCCCTCGGTACGTTCGTGTGGTGAGGCCTACTGCTGTACTGTGGACGTGGACTAAAGAATGCGTATGACGACCATGGGTTCTTTACCAGGAATGATATCCACGATACGACTACAAAGAGTCCCGATGGGAGGTAGTAGGTGACGATGTAGAAGGAGATCTTTCTGGTGAGGATCATCTCGAATCCCGCCACCGAGTAATTCATTCCGAGTGCCGTGTAATGTGTCTGCTCCGGACGGAGGTCGTTGATCTCGATCTCGTAGTCCAAGATGGACTTGATGGCCTCCTGCTCCTTTGGTACGAAATCGTTGGTGAAGACCATCTTCGCCATGTCGTAATTGAAGCTACCAACCTGGAGCAAAGTAGACAAGAGACACCGTTCAGCGCTGACAATGAGACTTAGGTTTGCTTACAACATCCATGCAGAGTTCATATCAGATTGCACTGGTAATTGAAACCCCAGACCAAATAAATTGGAGAAGGCAAAGATCGTTAGGAAGCTGGCCAAATTGAAACCCGAGAAAATGTGAAATATGATGGCCACATTTGGAACTAACGAATTTGGGTCAGCGATAGAAAGAATTGGACTTGCGGCTCTCTCCCCCTCTCTCTCTTAAACAAGACCAACCAAGGCTGCCGCCGCAATAGTTGAAAAGTGCCCGAAACATTAATTCTCTTCCTTATTCGTAGCGTGAAGCTGAGCGCTCTATGCAGATCTGCTCTTTTTGAAGTCGTCGCCGTGCTCTTCCTCGTCCGCGTCCGTCGCCCCCTGTACATTGCATTCCCCCAGGAAGGTGGGAGGGAGGGAGTGAGGGAGGGTGGAACGAAGGCGGTGGAACGTCTTTGAGGGCTATTCCCTTCAAGGGCATGTAAGTAATTGAAATTCTTAAGTGCTCTCTCACACACGCTCGTAAGCCTGAGCCGGGCTCGTAAACCTTACACACGTAGTCAATTCCTCAGCGCCCTTTATCGCTGATCAACCTATAGAAATTCAGATTTAATTACTACTTTGCTAAACTCTCAAACCACTTGACTTAACAGGTACAAAGTACGGTAGCAAAGAAGGTTAATCTTATACAAGGCGGAAGTTCGTGCTACAAATACGGGAGGGAGACTTCAAGGGAAAATGCTACTTTAGGAGGAAAAGTAGCCAAGGAGTTGGCGTAAATTGCAGCGCTCCCTCGTTCCACTCCAAAGTTTGCAAGGAATAAGTCGGTCGACGGAGAGTCTGAAACAGTGGGAAGAGGAAGTCTCTGTTGTTTGCATCAGTGCAGATTGGCACCTCATCCGACTGGGCTTACGCAACGTCTAAGTACTGCTACTATCTGACCAGTTGGAGAGAGCCGGAAAGGAGCCCCCTTATCGCCACTGCACCGGCGCAGCAGTGGCAGGAGGCAGTGCACGGACTGCCACTCCAGCATTCGCGACACAGTACTTAAAGAGCTTAATCTCCAGAGGCATGTCTGCATAATTAAGTATACAACGCCTTGCGGTCCCCTTTCGTGTCTCTTTGATTGCGTTTTCGACTTGGCAGAAACCACTCCAACTCCGCAATTGGTACCAGGGCAAACAGGAAGAAAACGTTGACGAAAAAACTGTGAAACTCTGTTGCAACCGAGTCTCCCCCCACTGCTTCCTCGGCGTCTCTTAAAAAGTTTTGCCAAGTAAGGAGCTGCCAAGGCAGGCAAGCAAGGAGAATAAGAAGAAAAGATCTTCTGTGCGCTGCCAAGCCAAGCAGGCAGGAAGAGATGGCAGACTGTCCTTCCCCTGCAGCATTTGCATATATTCAAATTGTTTCCAAATGCTGAGAGGGAGGACTACGAAGAGGGCGAAATAAACAAGGACTTGCTTGCAACCTTCGTTTAGTATTACGGACATCAAGTAGCTGGACTTGGGCACGCGTGGCCAGAGTGATGACCATGGATTCATTACACGGATGCGCAACTTTTCCTCTACACCAGTGTTGCGTACGGAGGCTGCACACGACTGCATCCAGACAAGGCCGGATCGCTCTTGCTCTTGTCTGTTGTTGCTGCTTGTGCTGTTGTTCTTGTTTTGCATTCCAATGTCAATGTCAAGGAGCGGCGGAGCAGTAGAAAAGTAACAATGAAGGAAATCTTCTTGCTTGGGCCCACTCGAACAATAGTGGAGAACAAACGATACTTAAACAAGCTCCAGCTGCTGGGGCCTGCACGGCACCTTCGGCTAGTGAAAGATTTCTTTCTTCCACTCTAGATTTTAGTAGACAAAATAGTTCACCTCAAAACACGCTCGAAGACGCTTTGTCTTGCGGGGAGATAAGCGTACGTTACATACGCTATGAGATGGTGCTTAATGGGAGAGCTCTTAGTGGCTTATTCGCTATGAGTTATGGTGGTAATAGCCGTCCATAAAAGTCTACTAAAAGAGAAGGCTCGTAAAACACATGCATGTGGGCGTGCTAGTGGGTTTATCATGCAGACAATGGACGCTTTCAATGAATTTCGGACCACTTATAGCAAACGCAATCGATTGTCTCAGTGCGTATGCGGCGCAAGTGCGGACAGACGTTTCGTTGCTGGAAGACGGGATGAATACGAAGGCAAACCTAAGTGTTTACATTATGCACTTTACTGGCTGGCAGCAGCAGTGGCTACAATATGGATTGAAGAACACTGCCAGGCACCCGAACAACGGGGAACTGTGGACAACTTCAGATGACGTGAAAAGAAAGCAGTTATTGACTGCCAAGAAGGCTCCGGACTACGAGCAACCGCATCAGTCGATCTGTGCTGCCCATGCAGCATATGTAGAAGTACCTGCAGGTGTGCACTGCATTACGCGTACTTACTGACCATAAGGGGGCTGGAAGAGGGAAGCAAGACATCCAACACGATTGGCTGACGAAGGGACTTAGGTACTTAAAGACCGAATAACGTTGTCATTGTTCTACAAATGCTTATGGCCGAAAGATATTCAGAGACCGGATGTGTAAGCAATTGGTAGCACTATTTTTTCCCCATTTTAGGATAAAAACCAAATCGTCACGCGAGAATAATCAGGCGAGGATTTAAAAGGGGCCCTTGAAGAGTTTCCAAGTGTTGTTACTGACCAATGAGTAGAAGTAAATGCTATGTGATGCAAGGCATAACCAGCCCACCCATCTGTTCGTTGCACCAAAACTCCGGGTGGGCCCCCCTGCGGTGGGCACTCCTTGCCCCTCTGCTTTTTTCCAGGAGACCGAGAGAGCACTTACTACATAAACCCGTTTTAAGTCTTTCTTACAGCATGAATATTATCCCCGTGACACTCCCCAGAGGCCCCTATCACCATTCCAAATTTGGTCTCAATCGGTCCACCAAAAGAGCAAGTCCATTTACTAAATAAACCCCTTTTTGGGCCCCGTCCATAGTTGAGGGGATGGGGGCGGGCAGGGTCTTTCCCCCATACTCCATTTGATAGCGAGCATTCAAGAAGTGATATCGGAATTGCTATAAGTTCTTCGGTTAACTTCCTTTGCAAGTGGTTCTTTTAGTCTAGCGCTATTGGTGTGACTTTTCGCCAATGTGTATTGTATAGACAAATGTTTTTTCTTACTTCCGTGCGTCTCGGAAAACGTTATAAAATCTAAAGTATCTTCGACGGCACGCAGCTTAAGCCCGCCAGGTGTGGCAAGAAACTTTCAGGGATGCATACATTTATGCACGCGCAATTTAGAGAAGCTTTCCAACGAGTAAGAACTTTCTTAAGAATGTTCTCCCGAGAGAGTTTTGTATGACCTGTGCATGGTTGACGTCTAATATGGGACCATGATCTTATTTAAAGTCTTGAAATATGGAAGAGCCCATTTGTTGGGGCACATGGTCGTTGAACAAACTTTTCAGGGCTTTAAGCCAACTCAGGTCTATCCTATCTTTTTCGAACGAAGCTGCGTTCTTTTTAGAACAGCGAATGAGAACGAGTCATTTAGGCTGGTTATGTTTCCAGTAGTTAGATCAACTTCTTATGTCTGTATCCACGACTTGTGCAGTACGTACCTAGTGTGGTCAGTACTTTTAAGCTGTTTTTTTGCTTGTTTGCTCCACGCTAAGCACGTAGTATGACACACACATGCGTGCACACACTCGCACACACACGTGCGTGCACCCACCCACCCACACATCCACACACCCATGCACACAAACGCACACACACTGAGGAAGTTTGATGGTTTCCCCCTCCCCTCGGTCCCAAGAGCTCAACATGTTAAGGGCAAAGAACACAAAGAAGAATATAGAAAAAGCCTGAGCCAAATATTGTCGACACTGGAAGCAATCCCAGGGCTTTCTAACAAGGGATTTTTCTCTCTCACCCTCTCTGCCCAAACGGTGTTCTCCCAATTGGATTAGGAAAACAAAGCTGTTGAAGAGAGCACTGAAATTGAAATGCTCGGCAAGGCAGACCCGAAATCCTCCAGAGTGCTAAGGCCACCACTACCAGATGGCTGACGTCCTATTCGCCCACGTGTCCATTGGGTGGTCCATTTTTTGGCGACATTTGAAAGCTCAAAGTTAACGCGCAGGAATGATGGAGATTTGGTGTACAAATCAGGAAACAAAATCCTCATTTATGTTCCACCGACCAAAAACATGCTGCAGGGCCACACATTGCAACTGCGGCAAAACTGTCCCTAGGGATCATGGACCTGCTGTCGTTCAAAGGTAATTTTCTCTCAAAATGAAGGTTTATCATAAAATGTCGCTTTTGGGGGGGAAAAAAGCTTTAGTTAATTTTCGTCATCCTTTTGACTTGACGAAGAGATCCCAAAAGAAAAAAAAGCTGATCATTGGTTAAAGCAACATTGGTCTAAGAGGTCATATTTGGTGTCAAAGGTGCCTCATTTTGAAGTTTTATTGTTTAGATATGGCATTGCCAACAGAAAAGATAGAATAAATTATTGATATCCTCACCAAAAACTTAAATTTTTTTAGTAACCTCATGTTCTTTTAATAAGGGTTTGGGCCACTGGTACTGTAGGCCCAATGGACATTGACGGTGCAAAGTCCTCCTCTTTTTGACTGCTGCTTGATTGCATTATTCAGGAAGATCTCACACAGCTAAAAATTGCAGCGGATGCATAGTAACGCTATCAGCATGAACCCAGCAAACGAGATATTATAAAGTGTCTTAGTCCCACTTTGGGTCGTGAACGTAGCAGAGTCCTTGAGAATAGGTACAAAATAATGCTAACACTGGTTCTTTCGCGGCAGGGAACAGCACCAGCGAGATCGACTGACACTTCTCTACGCCTTATATATCGATATTATAACTTTGCTGAAAAGGGCCAAGTCTTTTGGTAAAAAAGTGCGTAAATCAAGTGAACCTGTGCAAGACTCCATAATATAGAAAAAAGAAGGTTTTTGGACAAAGTGAGTATATTTGGGTTCTTGTCACCTTCTGGGGCACATGAGATTGTGTTTGGCACTGAGAGATTGAGCTTTCAACATAATCGTAGTTGATCACTGGACGACACCAATCATAGGTCATAATGAATACCTGACTAAATGGAATCAGAGAGATAAACATCATCAAGGTCAACCATGAGCCGGTGGTTCTACTTGGTCTTTCCGCCCAATTTTGGTGACACCACCTTACTTGGTGTCACCATTGTCATTGATGTCCTCAGGCCTGAGTCTGACTTGTCCTCCGACCCCGGCACTGACTTCCGAGAGGTTAAATTGGCTGCCCTCGTTACTGACTGTCATGAAAAACTAGCGCTCACGCCTTCGATACACACTTCGTTGGGCAGGAGGAACGTCAAAAATATAAAGCGCTTTGCGTGTGTGGTGCATCTGCTTAACACCACCCGCTTCGTACCTATCTCGGGCTTCGCGCTCATCGTAGGCAAAACCTGGAAAAGCTGAAAATCGGCCGCGCAAAGACGGAAACCGGCCGCGAAAATCAGCGTCGCAACAGCTGGAAATCAGTCGTGAAGATCGGTCGCACTAAAGCTTGAAATCGGCCCCGGACCGACAGACACACGTACATAGGGTCATATATATACCAGACTGTTCGTCATGTAACCATACACTCAGCCCTAGAATGATAAAAAAAATTCAAGTCAGAGTGTCCGTCAAGCCTTAACTGTGATTCCAATTATCACTGGAGTGGATTGTGACCCGTGCTGCGGATAGGTGACTAGGCCACCTACGCAGATTGCGTTTTTGGTCATTTATGAATTTGCTGCATTTTTTTAATGTAGCAGATTTAAATTTTAATTTCAGCGGGTAACACAGGGTGTGCAAGAAGTAGAATTAAAATTTTGAGCCAACGAAAACTGTACTTAAGGGTTTACTTAAAGTTGACAGGAAAATATGTACAATGAAAGGCACAAATTTTTCAGTGGCCCACGGCAAAAGCCTTTTCTTCCTTCTTTTCTGTTGGCCCGACCTCGTCTGAGAAGCAACAGCTTGTGTGTGAGTGTGCGTCAGGTCAGTGGCTTGGAAGAGAGGCCCCAATAGGTCACGAGAAGACTAGGGTGACTCCAGTGACTGAAGTGCGTTGGTTGGGGAGAGCGTCCTGTGCTGCCCGCTCATCATGTACTGCCTATGTACTGGTGCAGTACAGCCATGTGTGTTTCGAAAGTACCGTGCCAGTTGTGAAAGTCACTTCTTTGGTTTCGACAGTACTTTCAGCGTTGATTTGGGTTCCATTGGATGCCTGATTTTTTTTTACAATTTAATAAAAGGAGCAGCACAGATGCGCACAGGTGTGGGTGAAGTTCCTGTACTTGTGTGCACTGTACAAAATGCTCGTGCAGGTACCATTTTTGTGCCTTGTAGCTGGCAAAAAAAACCCGGAACTTTTACAGAATGAAGTTTCAGATGAGAACAGCAGACTGAATGAAACTAGACTGGGTGTCATTTCACAAAATTCACAGATATGTTACAGCATTTTTGTACAAATGTATGTAGTGCGCAGTTGCTGCATAAGGACCGCATTTTTCGCTGACGTGATTGTTGAGGCAATTGTGGGCAGTTTCTATTCACTTCCGACCAAGCCTTAACAAATGTCCAATGACACCACCGACAGCTGTTTCAGTGCTATAATAAGGAAGAGAGAGCTAAACTAGCACAGGACTTTCGAAACATATGTACTAAAGGACAACTTACTTTAGTATGTACGTGCGTACATGCTGTTATACTCCGCACTACAGTGAAGATGTACAACACGAAGTGAGTGAAAAAATACACTTACATTGTTCTTCCAAATGCGTTTTTCACCCACTCAGATATCTCCCCTTTCAGACGCGTATCGCACTCATTTTTTTTTACTCATTCTGCACTGCGCGCACACAGAATCTTTGAGGAGGAATGTCTGCTTGTCTCAGAAGAGGGGTCCTTTCACTAGGGCTGTCATAACCTCTCCCCCAACAATGTGGAGACCGCAAAAAGCAGACCTATTTATTAAAACTCATTTAGTAAAGTTGCTGTTTTGACTGTCAGTGATCATTGCCGGGAATGGGTCACCCCAAGAGGTTGAAGGTCGAGAAAAGGGCCAGGATGTGTGTATTTGGGTGTACAGTGTGGCTCCAAACACCTCATACGCTGCATTTGGATAGCCCTTTCTAAAAAATGGCATCAATAATGGTCATGGTTTTTCATCACTTGAGCTTAAGTGTCCAGTGCGGAAGTTTTATTTTCAGTAAACCGTCTTTATTTGGTGAGCGCTTTAGTCTCAACTGAAAGGAACTCGAGTTCGAACGATCAAAGCTCTACGCGCCGACCGACTGCCCACGAGGCCGACAACGATCGCGGCAAGACTCAACATCTGCCGGCAGGCCATCTGCAACATAAAGAAGCCTGCGATGAGACCGGTGGCTGCTCCAAACGACGCGTCGGAAGTCGACCGAGAACCGTGAACACAGAGAAGCTGAGGGCGAAGATCAGGGCTCAGTGAGAACCCCGTGCGCTCAATGCGACAGATGGCAAACGAGTTGAATGTGGGCACAAATAGCATCATGGCAGCAGTCATGGAGATGGTTGGAAAGTGGAAAACCATCAAAGTCCAGCCCTTGATCACCACAGCGGCGAAGCAGAAGCGCCTCGAGGGGTCGAAGGTCCTTTTCCGCTTCATGAAGAAGAAGGCCTTGTCCACAGTCATCATCATCAATTACAAGAAGCTGTTCAAGACGGACAGAACATCGCAGTGAGGGAAAGATCGTTACATTGAGTTCAAGAATGCGGTCCTGACAACCGGACGAAAACAAAGAATCCTGCCTACATCATGGTCCTTGTCATGATCGGCTCAAATGGCCAAGCTTGTCCCCCCCCCCCGTCAATCTTTGCCTCTGCCAACCCCAAGATTGATGCCATGGTCTGCCAGAATCTCCCCAAGGATCACGTCACGCCCTAAATTGAGTTCAATTGCCCCGAGGGAGACTGTGTCTTTGATGAAGATGGAGCGTCAGCCCATACAGCCAAGAGCACGAAGGCCTGACTCAACAGCAACATGACGAGCTTCTGATCCAAGGAGACGTAACCTTCATTCAGCCCCGACCTTAATCTCCTTGACATCTGATGGTCGAGCAAAGTGGAGCGGTGGTCCAATGCCATCTCCCACCCTAATATGGAGAGCCTGGAGTTCACCATCTCTGAAGCCTCGGCTGCCATTGATCCCGATGGGACCAAGACGGTTGCCTCCCACTTTCGTGTGCAAGCTGGAGAAATGCATCGTGACAAAGGACTGTTATTTTGAGTAGATATTTGTATGTGAAGATGAAACAGCTCATTTTAGTGACTTGTGGTAATAAAATGGATCCATGGCGCTCCAGACATCAATCTTGATGAAAGTAAGAAGTGTTTTGGTAAAGGTTGTTCGTGGCCGCACTGTGTGCTTACCAAAAGTATGACCTGTAAATGCATAACTGGGCTACTTTAAAAGAAAGGTTTAACGCCAGTTCGGCACAACCCTTACCGACACTGTAGGTTGCGATTTAATGATGGGTTTCGCACATGAGTCTTACATGTACTTGACATACATCCTACATGAGATGTAGCATGCATACTCCAATGCCATCAATGTCTAAAGTGACGCCAAAACAGTCAGAAATCTGCAAAAAGAGCCAAAAATATTCTATGGCGAAGGCGGATGTTTGATGATGCAAAACGATTAGTTGATCTGACATGGATGCAGGTACAGAGTGTAAGTCATTTCCAGGCATGCCGTGTGCATGAGATGGAGAAGCAACAAGGTAAGAGAGCCATTGTGAGTCCTTATCTGGTATGTGAGGAGTACATACAGTCAAGGCCAAATTTATTGAGACTTACATTACCAGCCAGCAATGTGAAAACTATTAAGGAGGAATATTTCCTTCCGCACTTCATCATGCATGGGTAAAATTCCATGAAGAATGTCAGTAACACAATGGGAAATCTTTGCTTCCCAAACACGACAAAACGTAACACTGTCAATCCTGCAGTTACAGAGGTTCTCTTGATATTGTTGGACCGCTTGAAGCATTCGTAGGTGAAGCTATTTACTTTAGTTAAAGTAAGATTGCATATTTCAGGCGCTGTCAGCACACTTGCCTGTGTAGTGTTTACGTACTGGGACAGGTCAAGGACCTCCTATAAAAAATCTAACTTTGTTAGTGGGGCAGCTGCAGAAAGGCTCTTCACCTCATTGGAAAACTTGAGACATTAGCTCTCAATGTTGTTTACTTCACTTTGGACAAAATTGCATATTTAAGGCAGCATCAATGATTGCTGCAAAAAACCCTGGTACATACACTTGATTTGTCACTACAGAAAAAGGGGTTCAATGCTTTTGTTCTTGACTGTACCGGCCGGTGCGTATGAGATGTAGACATAGAAATGCACGGGAGGGCCCCGAGGGGCCCCGACGGGGGCCCGTTGAGGGATTTAACAGGGGTGTCCCCACCCCCACCTCCTTGGTTGCAGAAAAGTTCTGCCATTTTTCACCGATTTCTCACTGATTTGGATATTTGGATCGATCTATTGCGTTGGAAAGGGTAAAAGAAGAGATTCAAGACTGTTTCAACCAAAAGCAATTTTTAAGTTAATTCCAAAATTATGCCATCCCAAAGTTGACAGTCATTTTTCTCAACGTTTCATCATGCCAGGGGGCCTTATATTAATTTTCTTTACCGTTTAAGTTAGTGATGCAGTGAGGAAGAAATAAAGTAGGAGAGGTTTTAAGTGCAACAGCAACGTGTTGTGCGGGTACATCTGCGAGAATACCCGCGAAAGGACATGTTTGTACCACCTACTAATTCGAGCAGTTCATGATGCAAAAATTACTGATCTATATGTGCAATAACTATGTCAGCTGTGGCCCGAAATGCAAGCTGACTTGAACGTGTAGTTGACTACAAAGCACCATGAACGTGTGGTTCATTTGCTCAATCAATGGTTATATCCAGGTTGAAAGATCACACAGATTTTGAGGAGCAGCGGCGAAAAACTTGGCAGAATCGGATTCTTCCTAAAACGGGGTCGAGGTCTAAAGTGGATGATGATGCTCTTATTTAAGGCTATTCCAAGGACAAAATACAAACATATACAACATAAACAAATACCCGGCCAAAGTGGCAGGTCATGCCCACCTCTATTTGCTTTAATGACCATTCTTTGTTGAAGGTCGTGACAACGAGTATTTTGACAATAAAATTTACATGAAAGAAAGGACAAATGGTAAAAAGTGAATTTTGTGAGGAAATTTGAAGGAAAAACTTGACAGAATTGAATTTTCCCCCATTTGGACTTTCCGAAATCGAATGATTTTACTAAAATGAAAAAAAGATTTCCGTCGGAATCGTTCCATAATCGAACTTCTACCCAGAGTCGAGATTCGGCTGCTCCGCCAAACATAGAAAAGGAGCTGTATTTTTCCACACCTTCATTAACCCTTCAGTTGATGATATGAGTGACTCTTTGTTAGTGCAAAATCTATGATCTGCAAGGTGTGTTTCCCGAAAAAGTGCGAAACTGCTACTCATCCAACAGGGATGATTTGATCGGAATACTTTGTATATATCTTTTTAACGACGCTAACCACGTTGTCCTCATGTTGCTCATGCATGCCTGGCATCACTTGCTCCACATTTTAAACACATAATACGGGCCATTAGAACGTAGAGAGCCTCTGCTGAGGCCACTTTAATTCCTCGTCACTATGAAATCATGTGCCTGCAAGGTCCCATTTTAGTTGGGCAAAGCGAAAGTAAACACATGAGGCCAAATCAGGTGGGTAGGGAGGCTGGTCTAGGAGTTTGAGCCCCTTTTGGTCCTGCCAGCCAGGATTGATTGTCACAACAAGCTCCATGGCACAAGGGTGTAGGAGTAGCCAAAACCACGGTCAAAATCTTTGCAACCATTCATTTCCCCAAAAACGTCCGAAAAAATCTGGAGGAAGGCTAGGCCTGCAGACCTTTTACGATAGCAAATTCTAACCAATTTTGTTTCCTATTTTAGATATGGCAATTGTGAGCTTTTTGGTGAATCACCCCCCGTAGTATCCACTGGTTTGGCAGTGAATCGAAACCATTAACATATTATGGATACCACGACACCAGAATCGCTACAATTTATCTCGCACACCCTGTATACATACAGTGCGTTTCGCAAGTTTCGTCCGCAAAATTCTCGGCGCAGAAATGGCCGAGCGAGCCAGGATTGGTACCATTACAATGGTGTTTTCCATTTAAAAGTTTTAAAAAAGCTTCCAAGGTGGCTCACGCATTTCCTCTGGAGTAAGAATTAGACGGCAAGAAGAATCTCTTCCAGTAGCTATGTGTCACATTTTGGCTGAAATGAAGCCATGACAAGTCACTCCAAATACCGAAAAGAGCATCTTGTTAAACTAAGCCATTACAGTAGTATGTCTAGCAATGACAAAGTGTATGATAATGTACAAGCAATGAGGTAGAGACAAAAATGGTCTTGGCACATCTGAAAAGCTATGCGAAACTTAGGGAAAACACGATTCCAACGGTACCAATACCGACTCGCTAGGCCATTTCCACGCCAAGAAACTTACTCCCCAAATGGTGGGGGAACTTTCGAAACTTACGGTACATAATAAAATAATATTATATATACAGTACGTGTGTGCAAATCTGGAACTAGCCGGTATTATTTAGCTACGTTTCGCCTCTGGCTAAGAGCATTCTTGCCATGAAACGAAAGGAGCTGACTAAGTTATTGTTAGTGTAAAGTTGCGGACCCTTTTATTATATGCGTGCGCAGCACAGATAACGCTCTATATTTTTGCACTCCACACACACACACACCCAAACACACGTGCTAGCGCACATAAACAACAACAAGTACGTCGCTCGCTGCCCCAGACGTTTCTCATTGTTGCACTCACTTCACCTTGGGAAACTTCCTCCTGGGCCCACGCGCAGGCCTCCTTTATGGCCCCTCATAAAATCGGCTGTGCCAGGAAAATTGCCAGAAACAATTCGGTTGACAGTGCAGGTAGTGCGAGCTCTTCCCCCAAAAAAGTTTATTCTCTGCGGCGCAAAATTGAACGGCCTCGCTCGCTGACTCTGGCGAGCGCTTGAACAATATCACACCGTCATTCAATGACTGCAGCGTGCCAGAAAGTAGGGGAAAGTCAATAAGACCTTGCAGCATTGCACTTAAGAACGTAACTGCGGGAATCTTCGAGCCAAGGAAGAACAAAGCGTAATAAAAACTTGTAGATGGAGCTTGCTAATGAGACGAGGAGAAAAAACATTCTTTGAAGTCGCTGCCTCTCTTAGCTGATGAGCTCAAGTCTTTGCTTTGATGACTTTAAAAAGAGGAAAGAGCCGGGAGGGTGTATTTGGCTCACATTTGCGATCTTGATCGAGATGAGCGCGGTTGTTTGTCGTCGCAAGTCGAGGAGTCGTGGCAAGCCAGCACTGGGTGCGGGATGACTGAAATGCACACGCGCTGCACGAGCCAGATGCAGAACTACCCGCACGTGGGATAAAGGGAGGCGACCCTGACTATAACCTCCGGAGGGCTGTCACGGTCGCTGCGCCCTCGCCCGGGAGCGCGAAACCGTTGTTGGCCTGACGAAAGTTACGCGCAGGAGGGAGATAATCTTTATGATAATGAGTGAAAGGCGGTGAGGAGAGAGAGAGGAGACGCCCAAAAGGATTTAGCGCGGAAGAAGCCCTTCTATCAACAACTTCCTCTGACAAATCCTTTTCACCATGGGACGTTGGTTCCATCTTCGCATTTAGCCCGGACGTCCGCACCATCTACCGGTCGTGTGGACCGGGACGACTTCAAAGTTTTCCACTGCTCGCTCCTGAATCGCGCGCTGCAGACATTCGGCTTGGGCGGGGGTTGCCACTTCAATCAGTGCAAAAAACCCGATTTTTGCCAGATTTTGCTAGCCGAATCTTCCTTGAGCGGAGAACAGACTTTCAACGTTGCGAAACTCTGGATGCTTCATCCAGCTGACTGACTGACCCCTTGCCCCAATGGAACCAGCACTGCACGTCCGTCCGTCCGTCCGTCCGTCCGTCCTGCGAGGCCCATGACGTGCAATTTGGCATTTTTTTTCTATTTTCTGTTGTTACAACAGCTTTCTTGGCGTCCCTCCTCCCTTGGCCCTGACAGAGCTGCTCATAATTCGTTGCAGGGTTTGGTCCCTGGGGACCACTAGGGATGAATTAATCTTGCGGCCGAGGAGGAAAGGACACATTAGTCACATTCAAGGCCCGTAATTTGTCAACCTGTAGAGAGGAATTTGCCAGACAAGTCTCCGCAGAGAAAGAAAGAACCAGGACGTTAAGCGGGCTGCCTAATAGCAGCCGGATGCATTTAAGAAGAACAGGAGAGCCTTCTTAATTCTTCATATTCCTCCGGCTTTACCTCTGAGTGCTCATAGCAGTGAAATGTGCCTCCTTCTCGTCGTTGGCGAGGGATGAGGCAGTGCTAGTTTGTTGCGAATGTCTGTCTGTCTGTCTGTCTTTCCGTCTCCCTCCTGGTACAGCATGAGCAGTGCATAAAACTGATATTTCCCGCCGTGATTTATGACGCCGCCGCCGCCATGAAGCACCTAAAGTTATTACATGTGTACGGCAACGAAGCCTTATGTCTCAGTGCGTGTGAGCGAGCGCGAGCCAGTGACAGAGGTAGGAAAGTGTTCTCTTCGCAGAATGAGAGAAAGAGAGCGAAAAATCTCTATCCGAGTTGAAAAAGGCCCTTACAGGATGCCTCCTTTGGGGAATCTTCTTCACAGAATCTTGGTTTCAGAGCTTGGGAAAGGAACTTTTGCAGTTTGGCAAAAAAAAGTCGCGTAAATATAAGAGAAGGGATGGATGCAGAATGTACGTGGTGGGAGTGGCTGCTACTTAGGTAGAGGTGCCAGCGAACGAAAGTATGATCCACATTAGCACAGTCTTTATCTCTGCAAATTCTTGCTTTCTTCTTCTTCACGCCAACTCGGCGTAAGGAGGCCTTAAACACATAAAAGAACATTGTGCTTTCATTCCTTTTGAGGATGCCAACTACCAGACGAGATGACTACATGTAATGAAGTGGGTTTTTCCCGGATCTCGCCGTCGTATGCATGCTAAACACAACTTTGCGGTGTCGTCCGCTGTCTGATGGAGTACTTCAGAGCAAGCAGCCGTGCCCCTAATCGCTTTGGCCTTTAAATAAGGCAAAGTGGGACAAAAAATATTTGCGGAACAAATAGATTCACTTTGCCTCCCTCTCCTTTGTCTTCGCCCTCCTGCTCCGTTATGTGAACGAGGACTTCACCGAGAAAAGGGATAAGAAGAAAGGTCGTCCATCCTTCTCCGCGTATCTGACTTTTTTGTCCTAAGGGACGCGTGTGCGTTGATGCAAACAAAAATCAAGGACAAGAGAAGAAAAGCGAGTTCAAGGAGAAAGAGTAGTAAATAACGTTGTCTGGGCTGTGACGGAAATTCTGCTTAGGTGAAACTACACGAAAATATTGGGCTGGGCAAGAGTGTCTTGGCGTCGTCAGACCACTCCAAATGAGCCTCATGCATGTGGCAGGATTCGCATACACTTGGGCATAGCCATGTACGTCACACTGAGGAGAAACTTTCTGCAAAGTTTACGCACTACTGGATCGGCACATGTGTGGCTCTTGAGTGTGGACGCGTGCGTATATGGACAGCAGAAAAATTTTCCTTTACTGGTTGCTCGGAGATCGATCTCTTACGAGCCCTTGGGTGTCCATCTACAAGGCCGGTCCGAGGGAAAAAAAACCGGAGGGTGGGCCTGGTTGGCTGCGCTATGCATAAAATCTGCTTCTATCCAGTATTTGCTATGACGAAAATACGCAAAAGAGCGTGGATCCATCCAGATTTCCTGCGCAGGAAACGAAGATAAGAGAGGCTTAGGTCAGCCAGAAAAAGCAAAGTCCTCTTTCACCCATCTCCTTTTGGCTGGCGTAATTCGATGCACATTTGTGGGATCATTTGTCTGCCACAGGAGGGATTGGATGACTGGACAGATGAAGAGAGAGGTGAATCTACTTGGTCTGGTATAACGATATAAAATATCGTCGAGTTGGAGTTGGAGCTGGTCCTGGCCGGGGACGAGAAGACGGAGAGATCAGCAATTACTTTACAGTGCCATTACCCGTCCGGGGAATGCTCGTTGCTGAGTCTTTTCTTGAATGGCGCTTGGCTAAGCCATTCTCGTCATCTCTCATTGATGGACGTGGTTACGGACAAGAGAGAAATGTCTCATCACAGCCCTGGCCATGAATGATGACGACCACGGAGCACAGAACAGAGGACAAGAAGACTCACACACTCATCGTCATCTATCGGCCTGCGCAGTAATTAAATCGAAGCATGCCTGGGTAAATGGTGACTCTATCCTCATTTGTGGAAAGTTTGATGCAAACTCTTTTCTTCGCACGCATGTTCAAGATAAGCTTTCTCTAAGGAATGCATTCGTAAAGTTTCATGTAATCGTGCGCACAAAACCGCACATTAACATAGTCTACACGTAGCTGCGCGCTCTTTCTTACACTCACACAGAGGCGTAGTAGTACATACAAATGCTTTTCCCTGAAATGAAACCAAGGTGAGAGGACACACATGTATCTTGGGGGCCGGGGAAAGTAGAGAGAAAGAAAGAAGCAGGACAACTTTCGAGAGAAAATTTGGAATGCAGCCTAGCTTAAAGGCTCAGCGGAAAAAAAATAAATTGTTGGAAAGGATGCCACCACAAAGTTGTTTCTGTCCTCACTGTTTTTACATTGTGTGCTTAATATGCATCAGAATCTGCCTACCTGAAATAAGCAAATCTGTATATCCATCGGAAAGGCGTTGAACTTCATTGGGCAGATGAAGGTGATCCTCGTGGCGAGGGCGTAAATGAGCATGTTTTTCTCGTCGATCCAAATACCCTCCAGCTTGCTCAGCACCGAGTGAGTCTCGAATTCCTTCAGGTTGAGGATCTCCACGTCCGGCAGCCACAGGCTCCTCAGGATCTGAAGGTTCACTGCCGTGAGTTTTGCGGGTTCTTCCTCCTCCAGCGCCGGTTGCACGTGAATCGTTTTCGAGCCCAACGGCGGAGAAGAGGGCGTCGAAGATGGTCCTGCACTGCCGCTTTCTCTCCTACCCCGCAATGGCGACCTACTACTGCCTAGGAAGCTGTCCGTCGTGGTCGACGACGTAGTCATCGGCGTCGGCCGCTCCCGCCGCAAGTGCGACGACGAACCTCTCGTCTTATTCCTCTTGGATATGAGGAGTCTCTGGTCGCGCCACTTGACCATGAAGTAGGCGTTGATAGTAATGCTGAAGTCCTTATCGTTGACTTTAGGGATGTCCTTGATGTCGACTCCGATCAAGACGTGCGTGGCATCGCCATCTTCGGGCAGCTCGAACTTCATGTAGTCCTCCGGCACGCAGATCCTCATAGTCTCTCCGTCGGCGCACAAGTCTTCTTCCGGTGCAGTCAAGCGAGAGCCACTGCTGCAGTTGGGCGGCAACAGCAGGTGGAAGAAGGCCAGTAGCAGTAGAAGGAACATCACTGAGCGCACGCTGGAGGAGTAGCAGTTTCCGATCTGTCACTTCTGCTTGTCAAACACGTCCAACAGTTATTATTAGGATTAGGTTCCCCTGTCAAGTTTAGAGCTTGCTTTTCTTCAAGGGGGTGAAGAATAAAAATATCCTTGTCCTTGGAGTCCATCCAACGGCGTAGCTTTCACTTTACGTCGTACCTAGATACCCTGGATGACATATGTCGTCCTTGCTTTAGCCCGAGAAGATTGCACGGGAGCTTCAATCTCTGTAGGGGAAAAGAAGAACCATTTAGGGACGTTTACCTCTACTGCCAGCTGTCAACATCTTGTGTGCGTGTGTGCGGGAACGAGAAGAAAAAGAGTTGGGTGGATAGGAAGAGGAAGAGAGAAAGGCCATTTCTGGGGTCAAAATCTAGCCCACTCCCCCACCATTATGTCGCGCTATTACGGCTACATCTCCTTTCACGTACATTGCACTACGCAGGACAAGTTTGTACGATGTGCTGCTACCATCAGCTCGGGGCCGGCGGTGCTCGCGGAGCACGTGGAGCACGCGGAGCACTCGGAGCACACGAGGCTATCCACAGATTGGCCGCTTTGACCTCCCGCCGTCTTAGTCAGCACATACTGTATGTTGGTAGTAGAAGGATGCTTGCTTCCTCTAAAAAAAAAGGGACAGCTTTTTTTCCTTTTCATTGTATTTGGTCAGCACCAGAGAAAATAACGGAGGGAAGCTGCGACAAAGTGACGTGATGAGATTTCCTCTTTTCCGCCCAGAGAAAAAGAGAAATTGCCTTCTCGGTGACCGCTTAGAAAAAAAGGCAGAGAAGAATGACCAATTATGAAGCCGTAGAAGATTCGTAGGAAGAAGAGCAGAAGCCGACGGTTGCTGCTCTTCCACACACATTGAGAGGACGACGACGAAAGGAAGAAGATTGAGAGGATGGGGAGAGACGGAGAGGACGTCGGCCTCCTTATCTGGCAGCCATTGAAACTTTTCCACAAATCTCGGCGGCAGCGACAGCATCAGCGACAGCAGCAGCAAGCGCAACACAGACGCACAAAGGACTCAGGTGTGAATCGCCATTGAAGAAAATGACGGCAGGCACGCCAGTGGGCCTGGCGTGAAAGGGCCTATCTGCACACGCACAAATAGACACAGATTGCCAGAATTGTTTACGGTACGGAACTGTTGAAAAGAAGTGATAACAAAGAGGTGATAACGCGAAAGATCATGCTATCACCTCAGCTGTGCTCCGGGTAAAGTCCAAATCGCGGGTTCGAAAATCGCCGATCAATGAGGGCCGTTTGAGGGGTTACCTAGTGTTCTATTTCATACTAGATCTTTATTCTGCTCAAGCACAACAGACAGACGCTACGTTGGGGTGTGGGGTTACATAGGTCACCGCTAGCTAGCATGCATTGGATTAGTAGCGCAGGGGAGGATTAGGGGTGGATCTGATGTAGAGATAGAGCATCACACAACACCTAGCAGTGGTGGATGATTACCTCAACCGTATGATGATATATGCGGAGCTACTTCATGGTCCGAAACAAACAGTATCGTTCAGTCCAAAAGTTGCAGATTATGGCAATGCAAATGGTGCAAAGCCATAAAGGCAAGAACCCGCTGGCCAAGGAGAACCACCTCTACAGGTCGGAAGCGATTTCTGCAAACACCATGAACTGTAAGTACAAACAGTACAAGTGGAAAGCAAGACTGGCGGCACTGCTCTGGAACAGGGAACCAAGCAACGAGGAGATTATTACCCGAGGTGAGCACTCTCATCATCCCGACCCAGCCCATTTTGGCAAAAACAATTGCAAGCTTCTGTGAAGGAGAGAGCAGAAATGACAAATGATCCTCCATGGGCAATCGTGCAACATGCTTTGCAACATGTGTCTGAAGAAGTTGCTGCCAGAGTCCATTCCAATAAGAATCTGGCCAACACACTTCACCATAAGAGCATGCAGAAGAAGCATTCCCTCCACCACCAATTCAATGCCACAGCTGTGACATTTCGCCTGCTGTTAGACAAAATCTGATTATTGATACCGGATGTGAAGACCACCAGCAAATTCTAGTCTTCAGTTCCAGAGAACGAGAGTTGGTTCCAAGATGGAACTTTCAAGGTAGATCCAGAAATTTTCTATCAAGCATACACCATCCAAGTCACTGTTTGAGCATCTGTGATTCCATGCATCTTTGCCTTGCTGCTGAACAAAATCAGACAAACCTGTGACAGAATGTGGGCAGAAATGAAGAATATTGATGAAAGGCTGTCACCACGGCATTTGGAGACCGATTTTGAAAAGGCAGCCTCCTCAGCATTACCAAAATCTTTTAATGACTGGATGCTATGTGCACCTCGGACAAAGTCTGTGGGCCAAGATTCAAGAGCGTGGCCATTGTGTCCAGTACTTTGTGGATGAAGGCTGCAATGCAAAAGTTTGCTCGCACTGGCGTTGTTCCCACTGAATGAAGTCATTGAAGCCTTTGAAGACCAAGAAGAGGAAATTCCCCAAGAGCTTGAAGATGTCTTCAAATGCTTTGAATCTTACTGGGAGAAGAAGACGGTGCAGATGAACAGAGGTTCTGTTCCCCATTCCGCTATGGAGCATGTATGACAGGTATCAAGCAAGTCAGGCAAGGACTAACAAATCTGTAGGAGGGTGGCATTTTCAAGGAAGCCAGCAGATGATCTATCATGCTTCAACATGCCAGGTATGTCCAAATTAAGGCAGGGAACAACCCTGATCACCTGCAACGTTAGTATGAACAACTGAACTGTCAAATCTGTGATGAGTATGAACAAGGATAGATTAATCGCCAGCACCTTCTACGGGGAACTTCACACAATGATCAAGTAGACGTGGAAAATGTAACTGTGGGTAGATACAGCATCTTGGAGTGTGTGTCGGTCATGTTGTACTGGATGTTTGAGCGCACATGCTTCCGCGATTTTGGAACGTGCAATTTTGGCTCCCGCGCTTTGGAAGGGATACGCATATGATTCTTTGTTCAACGTTCGGTCCGAGCAGAGGGCAAAAGGTCGACAGTTCTGCTGAATTATAGAAAAATTCGTGCGTTTGTTTTTGTCGTTTCGAAAGCACAACAAATTTCCCTGTAGCACCGCGCTTGAGGAAGCAAAAAGAAAAAGAAAAGGAGGCCTTTGAATGACTCTGACGGGGCCTTCTCTATCCAAATATTCTCCGTACACTGGCTCTGTATGGAGGAAAAAACGAGGGAGAGATAAAATCTCGAAATAGCGACAATTGGGGAGGGCCTGGAGAACACGGGATTTCACTCACGCTAGCGCCCACTCCCACGCACAGAGTGGAAAGCTCTCTCTTATGTAGTGGAGCGAGCAGCGAAATCTCTCTCTGTCAAGTCCTCTTATTGAAAGGATTTCTCCTTTCTCTCTCTCTGGTGTACAGCCAAGCTATCGCATAATTCTTTATGTTGGCATTGACAATTCAAACAACTGTGCAGTACTACAGAGTGCAAGAGAATGGCAAAAAGCTTACTGCTAGTGTAGTGTGGCGGTATGTAAAACTTTCTCTCCAAATGATATTCATAAAGGAAGTTTATTTTTGGTGTGGCTCTGCATAATGGCTGCGCAAAAAAATAGAGGCCCTTAAGTGCAATGAGGATGCAAAATTACCGCGTATTCAGAGCAGTCGACTGTGCGCGTGCGCGCGCGCATCTCGGCGTGAACTATGGGCGTATAATACGCACAGGAAATGACAACTGCGGCTGCAGGAGCGATAAGATATTCAAATTTCCACAGACAAGTCATAACAGCAGGCCAAAATGTCACTCCGGGGGCTTTCCTGTGACTTCACACGTCGTGCACCCAGTGCTTCTTCTCGTCGAGCGACGTTCCATAGAAAAGCTCCTCACAGCGTCGTCTGACCGAGTTGAGGGGAAATTGGTTGGATCGGCCTTTGATCAAGATTACGTCTACATCTCCATGCGATGAAAAGTGCGGCATTCTGATACTGGACATCGCCCTCTTGGCTCTGGGTCGGGTTGACCGTGCGTGGCGCGCACACGCGGATGCGCGCACGCACGCACTCACCCATCCACCCACACTCATGCACGCACGCACGCACGCGCACACACACACACATGGAGGCTGTCCCCTCTCAACTGAGGGCAGGCGGACTTAGAGACGGATGCGTCAAAACATCCTGCGACATAAATACTGAATCTGCTTTCACTGGCAAAACAGATAAGGTGACGGCAGCGAACAGACGAAAAGCAGGAAAAGTAAGCCTTGGGGAGGGAGGCCGTGAGGCAGGTGAGTGGGCAGACAGGCAGGACGGTGGGACCCTGAGCTGGGCCAGACGTGTGAGGGTGATTTGAGTGTTTTTCAGAGTCAGTGGAAAATTAATTCACAACTGTATCATTAATGAGTGAGCGGTTGCAGCAACGAACAGGCGAGAGAAGAGAAGTGACGGTAAATGAACATTAGTTAGCTCATTTATAGTCACTAGATGATCTGATTTGGGACAACTTTGGAAATGCAATATGATGCATGATGAAATTGCACCTCTCTGCACAACCCTGCAAAGGTAGGCCGGAGAAGAGAGCTTTTGGAAAAGTGAGTGCCAATCCAAGGAGTCACAATATCAAATTTCATTCATCAAAGAGGGCCTTCTGAACAAAAGACTACGAAACAATTTGTTAATTTTTAGTCAAAATTTGGACTTTATTGAATGAAATATTGCAGAATAGTTTTGTATGCCATATGAACCAAAAGTCCCTTTTAGATGTTTTTGGTTGAATGTCGGAAGCCTGACATCCTTCGACTCAAAAATTACTGATTTTTCTTAAAGGAAATGTCACTCTGTGAAATCCTAACTTGGCTTGAAATTGAGAAAAGTTATTTACTATTTTTTTTTCTGAAAATCCTCTTTTGTCCATAGAACTATCTATTGAGACTCCTTGGACCAGCACCCTCAGCTCCAGAAGCTCTCTTCTCTAGGCAACATTTGCAAGGCCTCATTGGGAGATAGATACAGTGAGAAAAGTGTTTGACTACGGCTGCATCTTACATCACAACCAGATCACTCAAATACTGATGCTCTGGACTGCGCTGATGAGACAAAAATGTATTTGCTGCAGACGGTTTTGCCTCAACCTTGTCAGCTCAGATGTTCTTTCACTTCTCAGCGAATGCACACAGTGAATGCATAATGTTGATGAGGCAGAGAAATTTGCAAACTCATCTTCCATCACATATTGGCCAAAGCACCATAGACGACTCATCAGAGACACCAGTGTCGACTTTCGTGAAGTAACTTTCCACTCACCCTGTATGTACGTACACGGGTTAACTCCTATTGTACTCAGCCTCGATGTCGTAGCCTCGCAGCCTTTTTCCTTGTCCCCTTTCCAAGATTACTTTCTTCTCCTCCCATCGGGTTATGCTAACATGTATGTACGTTTATTTCCTGGTCAGAGTAAATGCCTTCCTCTCCATTTTTTCCTCTATTATCTCTTCCTTGTCTCAAGTTGGCAGGACTTTTTTCCTTGGCTCAGCTTTTGTTTCCGTAAAAGAGATATGACGAGACCCACTTCTACTTCAGCTGCCCACTGAAGAGCTCAAGGCAGTCTGGGTGCTGTCAGTCCTCACTCACGCCGGTGGAGCTGAGTGTCCTCCAGCTCCTGCCTGCGTTGTCACAGTCACACTTCCAGTCGACAGACAGTTAATGCATATTTTGTCCTCATGCTTGCAATATTTTTCCGTCACTACGTCGATTGTCTTGGTGGGCTCCGGCCACGGCGTTTTTCTCCAGCTCCTCCCGTCATCGTCTCGTCCAAACAATCAGGGTTAGCACGCAAGAAAAGAATCAGGTTTCATGCGTTGGCAGATGTTAGGACTGGAGGAGTTCCCCTCGTGCTGTGCGCACCTCTTGTGTCTCCGTTCATCTCTCTGCACTGAGGAAAAAGACTCCGTCTTTTCTCTCTTCCTCCGAAGCCAACGGCCATTGGCAGCGCGAAACCCCCATTGAGCAGGACCAACGGGCTCGGGGGCGGATGCCGTTATTGGGGGGAGGGAGAACGCTTCGGTGCCGGGAGAAAAGAGAGAAATTCTCGCCCCGGAAACTTGACCGGAAACAATTTTTTTTTGGCTCCCTTCTCGTTTTTGTCCTCCTCTCTTTTTCTTTATGGTCTCGAAGACTTTTGGTATCACTGGACTTGAATTAGAGAGTCTTTTTCCCCCCCTGGCACTAACGTATGGACGAGTGTCACAGTCACAAGGTGAATCAGGCCGGCTGGAGGGCTCGTGTTATTGTGGCGCACCCACCGGTGGGCGGCCACATCAATACAGCTCATGATTCACCCGGAGACAGAAGTTCAATAAGGAGTGGTACAACCCTCCTCGGGTGCGCGGGTACGGATGAACGCTCACATGTATGTTTTTACTCCTAATGTGAGCATCACAACGGAAGATGACGCTTCAGCTACTATCAATTTCCCTCATCCTCCGTCACCTTAAGCAATGAACCGAATAGACGAGCAAAGTTTGGACCATTACTTTTTCTTCTGTCTTCTGGGACAAGAAGTAGTGGAAGACCGCAAATCATTTCAACCACGTTCTCTGGTCCACGTATCTAACCTCCAAGACGAAAAAAATCAGTAAAAAGCGCAGCAGAGCACGGCCCCGACACATTTATCCGATGTCTCCATCCAATTTATCACATTTATCATCCTTTGCTCAAGGTTGCGTCTCGGCAAAAAAGTGAAATAAATGTCTTTCTTTCTTCAACTTTCTTGTTCACTTAAGCTTCACTTCACACATTACGTCCCTCATATCACGGGGATCTCCGATTTTTGCACACCTACCGCTGTCTGCCTTAGTACAGTGCAGAGCAGGGGAAAAGTTTCTCAGGAACACATCAGATAGGCCAATACATACGCTATAATGTTGGAGATCTCCCAACGGAACGGCGGTACAGCAGGACTGTGCACTACATGTGCCTTCGTGCAGGACACCGTAAATGCAGGTAAAGTTCCCAAAGTTAGTGCACCAGCACAGTGGGGTGAGGACACGACAATGAAGTAGAATGTTGAAATTGTACCCACCTATAACTGAGATTGCTGCTGCACTGAATTAGTCAGCTATTGCGCTACGAAGCCAATTCTCTTTCTGTGCAAATCAAAGAACCGCCGGAACTCCTTGGTGGCCCTCAGAACGGCCGGGAACCTGAACTGGCAGTCGACGACGTACTCAGCGGCCACGTAGCGCTCGGTACATTTGACGAAAGCATCGCGCAACTTCGCAACCGTCAAGCGATCCTCCAGGATCACGTCCTCCAGGCCCTCGGCGTCGAAGAGCATCACCATGCAGAGGAGAACATTTAGGACGGGGTCGGTTCTTCCCTGGGCAGATTTCCTCACCCACGGCATCACCGACGCATAAATAGCCTCCAGCTCTTGTCGGCCTGCGGAGTTCTCGCACAAGTTGCAGACGTTGATAAAATACTTGGCAAAATCTTTGTCGTGCTCTCCAGTTCTCAGTTCTGAACTAATGCCGTCCCAGTGGTCCAGTACTGGACCTACCTCTGGCCGGGAGTCACGATTTTTGCGGCCGTAGCTGATGAAATCGTCAATGTAGGTTTCAAATTCCTATACAGAAGAATGAAATTTACACGTCTGATGGAGTCATTGTGATGATTGTCTGTTTTAGTCCGTCCTCACTGACCTGCCCTGACATTGACCAAGCCATCTGTAGTCCGTTGATGGCACCGAAGTTGGCGCCAATGAGCGTCATCCGATCAGAGGGGGACAGGCGCGCCATCTCCGTCAGGTTAAAACAAAAGTTCTTCGTAGCGATCTCGTCGATCTTGCACAGTTTTTTCAGAAAGCCTGTCCTCAGCTGTACGTTTACCATTCCGGCTAGGTAATAAGTCCGCACAAAGTGGTCGAACTCGTGCGGCTCCGCGGAGAAGAATTCGTAGGACTTGGCGTGGTTCGAGTCGTGCAAGGCCTGGCCCAGGCGGAAGTAGCTCTGTCGTTCAGACTCGTCGAAGGCGAGTGAAAGCGTTGTGGTGTTAAGGAGACTGCAAGAAAGGACTTTCACAACACGTGCGACTGGCAAATGACATATACGGCGAAGCTCAATTCAGTGCTGCCAGTCGAGGCATCATTCAAAAGAAAAGTTGTAGTCGCAGGTCTGTCTAAGTGCTTGACCACCACGCCGGACCTACGCACTACGAGGACACTGGATATTCGGGACTGCTAATTTTGCTCACGCACATAATGCAATCAATTTTTGAAAAATCGACTTGTACAGTTTCTAAGGTTTGCTTAAGTTTTTGTTACGTGCACTAAATTGCACAGGCTCCATATGTACAGGTTGACCTAACGAAACCTTGAGGTTTAGCAGCCCGAAGAAAGAGAAAGGTGTGCGGGTGAGTGGGATGCAGCATTGGCAGGGTGAGCAACGAGCTTGACCCTGATGAGGTGAAAGGGACAAAAGAGATAGGGAGGAGGCTGCCCAACTCACGGACAAATAGAAACTCTTGCCAACTCCCACGAGGAAGGCGGACAGGAAGCTGTCCACGGAGTGTGATGTTGATGACGACAAAACACAGCCTACGTCCTGGAACTCGGTCCTGACCTTGGCGGCTTGGTACGAAGGACAGATAAACATTGTATAATTTCTTCAAGTTATATATATCCGTTATCTGTAATTTTCTCGTGGACGAAGAGAGTTAGTTACTTTTGTACTATGATGGGTACTTTGCCTCATCAGTGGCCTGGAAATTAGTTCGGTCTGTAGTCAAACTTACCCCATGCACACCACCTTTTTCATTCGACTGTGAAACTCACAAGAAGGACAAACTTGTGTCTTCTTCCTGGAACCATCTGATCACCTGGTCTCTTGACTTCCCACTGTTTAAGGGATCCCCTGACCAGAGACTTGGAGCAGGCTTTGCTCCTTTCGCCAAAAGTCGGTACCAACTTGGCTCCAACTGGGGGATTCTTGTCGCCTCCACAGAAATATGGGATGTCTCTTCCTCTGATGCCCCATTCAACGTGCATTGGTAGTTTCCAGCTGGGGAGGGGAATCAGTATTTTCTGTGAAATCCTCTTATCTCCACTCTCCCTTTTAGTCCCCCGCCATTGTCAGAGCTAACTCCACTAACTCTTCCTGCCCTTTTTGTCTTTGCTCCCTTGGGGAAACTCATCCGGACAATTACACAGGAATTATTTCTGCTTTGATCAAGACGACATTGAGTAGAGCAGACAGATTTCAAGAAGAGAAAACCAGCTTGCAAACTGGGAGACGAGAGCCTTGAAGTGTTGAGACTCTTCCTGGTATGTTTGCGTATGCCGATGCTACTGGTGCCACCACCTACGGGCTGTTACCACAGTGACGAGTTCTGGTGTCGGGAACGCTGGCCAACGCTGACAGCACAGTGTCGTGAGTGATGGGAAACGGTGCCAAAATCTGATCAATATGACCGGAGATGAAAACAGAAGTGGCTGTAATCCCCAGCTAAAGGGTTGAAGTAGGGGATAACTTGAAAGCCTCCCAATCCTCCAAACAAAGCACACAGAATGGACCGAAAATCTCCATGAGGCAGAACATATGGTCAAAGTTGATGTGAACACCCAAATTGCTCTTCTCTGTAACACTTCTCCGTAAAAACATTCCAAGTGCCCTTAAGAACGGAGTTGCTTTGTACACAATTACGCAGACTCTCCTCATTCAAATCTCGCATGGAAAGCATGCTCAAATTCTACCTCCCAGTAGCCTCTATTATGCGCTTCCACTCGTTGGCCGTCTCTCTCTTGGTCCTCTTGCTCATCCTGTCCCGTCGCTGCTCGGCGGACATGACGAGGCTTGGGTGGAGGCCGGCGGCCGAGACGCAGCGGCGGAAGCGGCAAGCCTTGCAGCTCTTTCGAGACTTGGAGCGAATCAAGCACTCATACTTCTGCAATGACACAACGTAGAGCGTGGAAGCCAAACTTCCCCATTCTTTTTGAGACCCACCCCTTTGCACTGGAACTCGTGGTGCTGGTTACTTTGAACGGACCTCCTGAAGAAGCCTCTGCAACTGTGACAGGCCTTGCCGCCATAGTGCAGGTGCTTACCGCTCTCCCCATCGACGCACACAGGACAATCACTGACCTTTACAGCGAATTCGTTGTCGACTGAGTCGCTTTCATGACAGACAACAATGGAGTCACTTTCATTAATCGCTTCAGTGGAATCAAACGAAAGCCCAACGAAGGCCTGGGTGGGCTCTTCAGACAAGATCTCCTCAAACAACTTTTCCGTGTCCACTAGGGATGAGTCTGTGTTCTTCTTCTCGTGGCTGTCGGAGGCGAAAGGCCTCGCGCTATTCCCCTCCTTGGAGGCGAAATACATGGTATTTTATTGTAGACGTGGTGAACAGCGCTTCCTTTCCTCGGCTCTTACTCAACTACATTTCCAGGTAAGAACTATTGCACATTGCAGGTGTTCATACATTTATTTGCGTCATTGGTGTATCGCACTTGTCAGAGATGGGAGACGGGCCGGCCCGAGGCTTGAGAGGCCGAAAACGAGAGTATCTTGGTTGGACCGACGTGACCGATTCCTGAAGATCCGAAGGCCCGAGAGACCTGACCTGACGGACTTTAGGCCAGGTTCCTTTGCGACCTTGCCAAGTGCAGCGGGAAGAATCCAGAGTGACAACTGTCGAGAAAGCTAGACGTACTGCACATTTTGATATTTACAGATATACGAGGCTAGTTCAAAAAGGTTCTAGGGAATGACATGGGGGCGACGGAGGTTTTTGGCTTGTGACCAAACCATTATTAGGACTTTGCTAAAAATCATTCATCCAAAGTGCTATTTCCTATGTGCATTTTTAACTCAAAGTTAACCTAAGGTCTGTTGTAACATTCCAGAGAGAACAGAAACAGGGCGAGCGAACAATTTATTTGAACATGCGTTGGTGCGCATACTTCATTTTCAAAAGTCTTTGCTTCTAAATGCTTTCTTCATGTGCTTTTTGCCATTTGCTCGTTTGAAAGTACACTTTCCTCACCTAACTTGCCTAACGAAATAGCCCATAGTGGAACATATACTTTTTAAAAAAATCCCTAAGGTTTGTAGTAGCTGTGACAATGTCCAAGGTCAATTTCTCAGCCCAACACAACACAGTCGACGTTTTCGAATGCCTAGTATATACGCGCATGCAACCCACAATGACCTCTAATCTACGTACATTGCCTGTTAAGCAATCGTGTCGTTGCATTCTCTCAAACACTCTATACTGGCGTCCTTGCTGCGAACAGCATGAAACATTGCGTAGCATTACCAACTTATAGCACAAACATATAGCTCAAGTTTAACCTAAGATTAACTAAGTGAAACTTAGGTTAAACTTGAGCTCAACGTCGGGCTGACTGAGATCCGCCCGGCCCGTATTTTCGAAACTCGGTACATCCTTACAAAGCACACACTCACACGATTGTTCAGCATTCATGGAGTAGATTAACAATTGTGTAGCTTCGTCTTAAGCGAGTCCTGAAAAAAGTCTGTTGACTCGAGCATATTGACTTTGTTGCACGAATGCGGGTCATATCAATGGTATTTTTACTTAATAATGTACAAATTATTCTTGTACCGGGTGTCAGACCAGTAGTTGTGCATATTTTTGAGGCCGCCATTCTTAGCACACTTCTGCGAGCTGTATGGGCACGGTGACAATTTCTCATTATTGAGTTTAGTCTAAGCTTTAGTTTGCTTTATTGAATGGTTTTGAAACGTCAGTATAAACAGAGTTAAAGAAAGATGTCTAGGCTCTGGTAAAAGCTGTCGCGTGGATTTTGGAAGATTGATCCTGGAGTCTCTCTTGACTCTATTCTCAGGGGTCAATTGCTGAACCTTGGACAGAACACTGGAGATCTAGGTGCTTCTTGATCATGTCCCTCCTGGTCTTCTGTGCCATCTTGTGGTCCTTTGGTCAGTTTCTGAATGGAGTTGCCTGGGTTGGCCCTGATGCTTTTCTTGATGGCCTCAATGATCTCCGCGGTGAGCAGTGACCTTGGTCTTCGTGGACTGGGACGCTTGGAAGTGCCCTCAGTCTCCTCGTGGGACTTCTTGATCTTGTACACAGTCATCCTGATGATGCTCAGTCTCTTGGCGGTGTCCGTTGGGCTGTTGCCGTGCACGAAGTGCGTGAGCACTCTTTTTCTGATCGCAGTCACCTTCCCCTAATTTCTTTTGCTTCCGCGGTAGAATGTTGTTTTACCCTGTAAATTAGAGCTGAGACTCTTAGGAATCTCATAGGAGAACCAAATTTGCATATTTCTTAGGGGGTATCCATAAAACTTGACACAAAATGTGTTGCCGACAATATGACGCGCCCGGTAGTCCTAATAGGCAAAATATATGTGGTAGCAGTCGTTGAAGTGCTAGTAGTCATCATAGTTGCCGAAGATTTCTCAAAAGACGATAATGAAGTGGTGCTTCTAGACTTTATGCTAGCAACTACCATCAATGCTCTTGAGGAGGCATCAGCGAAACATTAGTTGCATGTTTCTGTATCCAGTCATAAGGTATTCCTCCTCTTGAAGGGTTGAGTGACTGTCATATCTTGCCATTGAGGGTTTTATGTTAGTTTTTGCTGTGCACGGTAACTACTATAATGTCTTTATTTCGACTGCATGCCTAGGTCTTTGAATTGTCAATTTGAGTCAGATTCGGAAAACTAATGTTTGTTTTCCCTCTTCTCCCTTCACACCTGAAAGGACAGAAAGGCCTTAAAAGGTATTGCTTTTTTTGGATCTTTCAAGTATGTTCCCATTTTCTCTCATACTTCATGCTTCGTGTCTCTAAGAATGCGGTTATGTATCTACTTGCATTCGTCATGAGCAGCGTTCACGTAAGTCTTACCCTAGCATGATGACATCTCCAGACCACACTTTTACAATGAGACATAGCAGTTAGTGGGAAATGAGCGATTTCTTTCTTACATTCGAATTTTGTCGGCCGCTGGAGCAACTTAAAGAAGAAATCTTCGAATTAGGATAAGAACATAAGAGTTAGCAGAATGAAAAAAGTGAAGAATTTGGCTGTAAGGTTATTTACCTCAATCACGCTTGAACCAGTCTTGTTTATCTTCTCGGTAAGTTTTCCTACGCAGCTGATTCTTTCGAGGAGAACCGAAGAACTGAGCTCTCAAACGGAAAAATAATGAGTCCTCTACTTTCAGTTTGGGGGTCTCATTGTGTCAGGGTCATCGGTCGACGTTAATCTGTTGTACACTAAGGTAATAGCATGATTAGGCATTTGTGCATGAGTCAAACTTCTTAAAAATGGTCTCAATAGATGTGCAACGTTGAGTTGGGCTATCCGGAGGAAGTCTGCGATAACTTGGACGCAGATGAGAATGCTGAGTATGAGAATGAAGGTGAACAATCAGGAAAGGAACAGTTTTTGATAACTTGCACATAAGCAAATCATGCACAGTTCAACGAAGAGTGAACAATTTTCAACTGGTCCAATCCTGGCTCATCAATGGACCGCCTATATTGTATGTCTTCTTCGCTGGAGCGTTGTCCGATAACTTTGGCAGGAAACCGCTTATCTTCATGCCCCTCTTTGGTATATTCCATCATAACTATGGCATGGGTGGAGGAGTTTCACGCTGCAAGTGCTACAATTTCAGGACATCTGATTGCAAACACTTGCTCTATCATCAACTATGCATTCATAGAAACACTTCCTCTGGAATTCTTCTATCTCGACACCATTGCCTCCGTCTTTGGGGGATATCAGGAACGGACTTCAGTCTTTGCACTTTGGTTAGATGTTGCTTTTTAATGTTGTTTTACAGGTGTTCTACTTAGGAACCTATGGATTGGGAGTGTCGCTGACAGACAATGCAGATGACAGGTACCTACCTACGTCTGTCAGTCATGCCTCGAGTCACTTTTAAAGAATTCATCCTATCAGAGCTCATGTGCTTTCTCGCTATGATGGTGTCGAACTGCTTGCCCAAATTGCCGGACTGGTACTCAGTCCCATTGTGTTCGACGCACTAGGCTACTTCGGATCTTTCGGGATCAGGCTCGGTTGCACCTTCACAGCAACACTGTACCTGTTGGTATTTATCAGGGATCCGCCAAGGCCAAAGGTGAAGTTTTTATTTATGTGGCAATAGTGACTTTTAGTATTAGCGGAGTATTAGCGGGGAATTTGCATGAGGGGTGGTGGTACACTTTCCTCCATAATGGGCTTCTTTGGGCTCAATCCTCTGAGTTGCATGAGTTGCGGTACAGATGAATTGCAGAACTTGAGGACATAAGAACACTATAACAACTAATAGGAAACGTAAACATTATGCGTTGCACCCCAAGTCTTCTATACGAAGTCTTCGATTCGAAGCCGTGAGGACTAAGCTGTAGATGCAATACTGTATTCAAAGTCGTCTTCTACCATACAGTGTTTCCAAAGTTTATGCTGAAGGTTCAGTCCTTGCGACTCAGATGACTAAGGCCAGGAAAGACCTTTGTTCAACATTACAATTGGCAAGGGCATGAACTTTTCACGTGATAACGTTACGGCACCCATTGAAAATATTACTCAAGCTCATAGTCATGTCCCGATTTCTGTAATCACAGAGTGCGGCCGTTTTAGATATCAGTGAAAAGTGCCAAGAAATATTGATTTTTGTAAAAAGCTAAGAAACGGACAATGTATTTTACCCTTCGCCACTCGTGAAGTACGAGTATCATTTCTAGCCCCAGCCAAATCCGAGGTGCAAGAACTGAAATTTCTACATAAATTTTTGAAAAATCTGTAATCTGTATAACCTATACTGCTGTTCTTCGAGACCCTTTTCAGGTCCTCCGTATAGAAATTGCTTCTTTTGATTGCAAACAGCAGAAGGCAAGATTCGGCATGAATCGCTAAATGAAATTATTCAAGCTGCAATAAAAATGGTCAAGTACGCAGGACTTCATCTGACCTTGCGGCCAACTGAAGGCGAGGCTCGTGACTTTGATTGGTGTCACGACATTTCGCCATGTGCCACTTTGCCATGGCACTTTTTGGCACTACCACTTTCGCCATGACCAGTGCTGCCACGTACAACTCGCCATGGTGCAGCTTTTGCCACTGCCATTTTCGCCATGACCCATTTTTGCCATAATCAATCCTGCTGTGTAGCAATGCAGCTGGCAATTCAACAAGGAGAGAGCTCACATACGTGCGTACATCTTCAATCAGACAAGGGGAGAGCTCTGTCACTCTGATTTAGTTAAAGTGTTTCTTGTACATCTTTTTGGAGTTAATTGTATGCTTTACATCACTATTCTGCATTATGACACTTGTGACAGTGTAATGTACATGACAGTAAAGGCGGTGGCGACCTGAGACCTCACACAATGGCTAAAAGGGACCATGTCGAGTTGTACATGGCAGCAGTGGTCATGGTGAAAGTGGTAGTGGCGAAAAATGCCATGACGAAGTGACACATTGCAAAACATCAGGCAACCCTTTGATTGCCTTGTATTTGAAATAACTACTACAAGATAATAATTTGGCGACAAATTACTTTCCTGCTTAAATGGATGATATCTGTAGCCTTAAAAGAGTAACCAAAACACATTGTGTCCATGCTTTTTTGAATTTGGCTAAATGAATACTTTCTTAGCCTAAATAGCCATATATTCTAGCACAATTCAAGGTTTCCTCGAGATTCTTTGCACGTCAACTT
>JAAUXU010006972.1_pt1 | contig 118187 bp, 104 predicted proteins | sample 7278151 | NCBI WGS metagenome assembly JAAUXU01 (sample SAMN14350113, study PRJNA611818) | marine sediment metagenome | isolation source: surface marine sediment (1.8m) | place: French Polynesia: Moorea | collected 2018-08 | reverse complement strand
GGTGTTTGTTATGCAGATCTACCTCCGGATAGAGCAGCGTGCAACGATGAGCTGCATTCATCGTCTAATGTGTTGTGCATTGTGTAGCTAAAATACCAAATAAGCGCTGTACTTTAATCCATTTTAACCCATAAGGCGACCCTTGCGAAAAGTAAACGAGTTTTGTGCAGACATCCCTACCTATGACTTCAAGCAGCAGAAGTACAAAGAAGCTTGGATGTTCCATTGTGCGTAATGGTGCAACCTGTCAATCAACTCCCACAGTTAGTTGCCATTCGATGGACAGACAAGAGCAGAACTGAAAAATTTCTCCTGAGGGGCAACGTGCACATCGTGGCCACCTTGGCGAAGTTGACTGCTGGCTCGGTACCGCCGTTAGCTGCACGTGGGCCTGTTGACCAGTGGAACTCTGCAATTGACGACATGTAACCTCCTATGTGTGTTTTTTTCTTTTATGTTTTCGTGAAGATTGATTTGAGGAGGGTGCATCACGCTTTGCATCGTGAAATTTCACCTGATTGCCAAAGCAAAAAAGCCTTCTTCCCTCTTGGCTGTTGCTCAGAGAAACATTGGGATTTGTGGTCAATATCTTTTGTTTTCTGAGGTGTGCTTAGCAGTAGGCACGTCTTTACCTATGGGACCTAGCAAAACATTGGAGATCTTGTCAAGTTAGCGACATGCACATCATTTGACATTTTGAGAACTACAAGGGACGCCGAATGTTTGCTTGTTTCCTTTGTCTTGTCTGATGAATCGAACCATTCTTCATGTTCAAGCTTCATTGCCTACTATGGTTCAGTATTTTACCCTCTCTCCTACTTCATCAAAATCAGTCATTTTATTGAAGTTTGTTGCACAGTTTATTTCCTTCTTGTATCCACTTGGTGTGACCACTTGTGTCCGCCAAAGTCTCATCCAGAATCTGATCCAGAATCTCTCCCCTAACAGGTGTTGCCAGGACGATGTTGCTAGCCGTCAAATCGGAATATGTTCGTACGAGGAAAACAAGTCCACTTGCTCCCCTCGTCAATCACGCGACCTCCCGCCTTTGTGCTGCGGCAGAACTGGCGGGAGAGGGACCCCAGTTCCGGCTGCTGTCGCCCTGCTAGCCGCTGTCGCAGCTAGTGAGGCTGCTTTCTCGCCAAAACCTGCAGTAGGCGTCAATTTCTCCGGTCAGTGCACCGCAGTTTGTTCAGAGCCATGTCGTCTGCCAACCGCACCCTCGGTCTGGGCAACCTGAACCCGTGCGTGAAGCGCATGGAGTACGCGGTTAGGGGACCGCTCGTCATCAGGGCTGTGGAGATCGAAAAGGAACTGCAGCGCGTGAGTTACTTGGCCAGCTTGAACGACGTCATGTATTCTTTGTAGTTGGTACGCAATTCAGGACCAGCTCAAAGTGCGATGTGGGAGCATTGCTGCCCTGGAAGCGGACATCAGGCATGAGTTCCATACAGCAGACCACATGTACCGATACGAACAGTACGTACATCGTACGTACCATTCTGGCGTACGGAAGGATTGAAACAGCGCTGCGTGGAAGTGGACGTGTGTTCAATCTATAGAAAGTGCAACTTCAGGCCGAAAACCTTGACTTTTTGGAGTTGAGTGCATCTACCTGGAGCGCTCACATCACTCCCAGATTCCCGCTCCGGCAAAATTTCTCTGCTCAAGTTTACTGTACCTGCAACTGTATACTGTACATACGGTACAAGTTTTTATTCAAGTCGGACCACGGCAGACATGTTGGAGGGTGCATATTTAAGTACATACTGCACGTAGTCGACAAATCATAACCAGCCATCAATGGTCAGGTGTGCCCCTTGTTGATTACAAGTGTCTTTTTTCTTTAGGGTGTGAAGAAGCCATTCAAGGATGTCATCAAGGCCAATATTGGAGATGCTCACGCCATGGGGAACAAACCGATCACCTTTATTCGTCAGGTAATGTGTTGGTACATGTGTACGAGTATTTTTTGATGCTGAGCAGACGTTTGCTCAACCAATCTTCTGTGTGATTGGTTCTGTCTCTCTTGTTTGTGACTTTTGTTAGCTGTAACATAACTGTACGATTGTGCTCTTAGGTACTGGCGTTGGTGATACAGCCGTCACTGCTGGCCAGCCCGGATTTTCCCTCTGATGCTAAGTCACGGGCCCGGGACATCCTGGCAGGATGTGGCGGGCAATCTGTTGGGTCGTACTCAGCATCACCAGGGATAGAAATCATCAGGAGGTGCAGCAGAAATTATTCTCAGTCAAAACAAGCATTGCAGACACATTAGGTTATCTCGTCCTCCCACAGGCATGTTGCTCAATACATTGAGCGCCGCGATGAAGGAATCAAGTCCAACTGGGAGGACATCTTCCTTTGTGCTGGCGCTTCAGAGGGAATTAGAGTGAGTTTCAGGATTGGCAAATAAAAAAAGAAAGACAATATGATTGAGATTCATTCATCGGTGCTCAGGCTGTTCTCAAATTATTCACCAACCCAGACCGTCCTGCAGGGAGCCCCAAACCTGGTGTGATGATACCAATCCCTCAGTATCCGCTCTATTCAGCCTCGCTGGCAGAATACAATATTGAACAGGTACAGGTTAAAAAGAAAATTTAGACAAATGTTCATGCCTTGCTCAAGAATACTACTTCAACAGATCGGCTACTACTTGAACGAGGCCACCAACTGGAGCCTAGAGATTTCAGAACTGGAGAGATCTATTGCAGCAGCTAGGTAGTAATTCATTTTCATGGACAGTGAGTAAATGTGAAGGCCTGACAAGTACCCAGTCTAACAAATTCTTACTCTTGGACTTTTAGAGAAGCTGGTACTGACGTCCGTGCCCTGGTTGTGATCAACCCCGGCAATCCCACAGGCCAGGTGTTGTCCGAGCAGAACATTAAAGATGTTATCAAGTTTGCTCACAAGGAGAGACTCTTCCTCTTTGCTGATGAAGTCTATCAAGACAATGTTTATGCGGATGGTTGTGCATTCCACTCATTCAAGAAGGTACTCGGATCTTCTCTTTATGACAGTGACTCAATGAGCTCATCTCATTCCTTGTTGCAGGTGATGACTAATATGGGTGATCCTTTCAACTCGATGGAGCTGGTCTCCTATATGTCTTGCTCCAAAGGCTATATGGGTGAATGTGGTATCCGCGGTGGCTACGGAGAGCTTGTCAACATGGATCCTGACGTCAAGGCTATGCTTTTCAAGTCCATTTCTGCCAAGCTCTGTCCCACTGTGATTGGGCAGGTGAGAAACTCACATGTCGTATTTTTCAGCATAGACACATTTGAAGCCGATCTTCATTACTTTTACTGTTACTCTTGCAAGTCTTGCATGGATGTGGTGGTGAATCCTCCCGGTCCTGGCGAAGAGTCCCACAAGAGCTTTGTGGCTGAAAAAAAGGCTGTACTTGCATCTTTGGCTGAGAGGGCAAAATTGGTTGCAGACACCCTGAACAAAATAGAGGGATTCTCCTGCAACATCGTGCAAGGTGCCATGTATGCATTTCCACAGGTGAGGATGAGGTGGAGTTTTCATGTTATACGTGAGGCATACAACCAAGTTTTTATTGCAGCTCCATCTCCCTGCGAGGGCCATAGCTAAGGCTAAGGAACAAGGACAGGCTGCGGACGTGTATTACGCGTTCCAGCTGCTGGAGAATACCGGGATCTGCATCATTCCAGGATCTGGATTTGGACAACAATCTGGGACCTATCATTTCAGGACCACAATTCTGCCTCAGAAAGACAAGATCGAGAGCATGCTCGGCCGCATCAAGGAGTTTCACCTGAACTTCTTGGAGGAACACAAGGACTAATGAAGCCTAAGACTGAATTTTAGAGACATGACTGTAGGGGCAGAAATTAATTGGCATGCTTTCAACGAGTATAGCTACTATGGGACTACGTTACCACGTAAAGTGTCATTTTGAAGAATTATGGTGCTGTATGCACTGGCATTACTCGTCCTTGCGGAATGAGTGTTATTTACGATAATGCACGCATTACCTTACGTCCACAAAACACACGTAGTGTTTTAGTGCGTGCTCGTAGTAGCGATGAGCATATGATAATTACCAGATCAATATCAGGAATATAGTACGTATACTGCACAAGTAAGTACTTTCTACATACGGGGGATGTCTCGTATGTTCATGGTAGTCGCGCTGGACACGTGACAAATAGATTGCTACAGCAATAGCAAGAATAAATCCTGCGGCCAAGACCCCGTCAGAGGGGTAGATTTAGTCGTGCTGCCCTCCAGCCTATCTTTATCATGTTGCTTCTCTGAGTCAGAGGTCTGAAAAACTAGCACGTTCGTCAGAAGGCTAGAGAAAAAAGTAAAATATGCCCCGGGCCCGTTGGGCCTCTTCATGCAACACTGTACACCAACCGAGACGTTAAGATGATGTCGACTCATCTACAGCTTCCCCGGTTATTCCTGTCTCCATGATCCCAAGGAGAGCCGCAGTTGATGTCCTTCCTCATCCCGTAGTCCATGGACTGTTTCATCGGCAACCGGAAACACGTAAGTCGACCCGCACGCGATTCTTCCAGAACGAAATGTCTGTAGGCCTCTGGAAAAAATAAGGTCCAGTCAGGTGAAACAAAGGCAGAGGCACTCTCAAGGACGCCCTTCTAAAGAGGGTCCACGACTGTGTCATCGCACACATTTAATGTTTCCTTCTTTGGTGCATCGATGCAAAGAATAAAGAGACTGCCAGCGAGAAAGAAAGAAAGAATTGTACCGTAGCGACGAAGTTGGAACAAGAGCCGGTTTGGATTGAGGCGAACTGTTGAATGCCAAACTCTTTTGGACAATTGGATATGTATGTTGATTCCGCACTTGCTCAAGGACTGGGTCAGCCACTGAAAAGAGCTAAATATTCTTCTGAAGGAGATGACATGCGAAAGGAAGGAGGCCCGTATAAGAGGATTAAACGTTTACCTTAACTGGTCATGAGTGACGAGTTCTCCTTCGTTTCGACGCTCTGGGAGGACAACAATGAAGAGACGATGTTTGCGGAGAAGCCGTAAGTACGACCATCCCAACGGAAATGTCGGCCGTGAAGATCATTTGGCAAGGTTCCTTATCACAGCTCCGCGGAGTGATAACGTCAAAAAGCCTTGAAGCTGCAGATCAAGTAAAATTCTGTGCACTCGGTCAAATATCGCGGGACATTCATTCCACGGAGGGAAGCCTGCCAAGCCAAGAGGGTTCTCGAATATTTTTCCGTGAAATTATGTTATGATGAAATCTATCACCTTATGCAGAGTTGTCCAAGAGGACATACAGAAAGGTCGTTATATGTATGTACTATGCGTGAAACTTCTTTGAGGTCAGTCATTGAACGCAACCTTTGCTGGGATTGCTCATATTTATGCTGCTCTCGATGCCCTCTCCCGTTAAAAAACTTTTCCTTTTTCCACGAAACTCAAAATTTTTCATTTCCTGTAGCAGAAGTGAAGATCCTTATTTTCGAAGGACCACAGATATTCTATTCTTAGCAGATGTTATTCTCTTCTCCTTTAAAATGTGACAGATGTCTGGGCCCACAGTATAAATATAAAGGTTTTTTTTAACAAACTGTTGGCAGATAACATCCTGCATATGCGACTATGTCGATTTGGCACAACTGGGTGGAATAGAGGATGAACAAAGAGAAGACGAACATTTTGTACTTTCGTAGCGCACAACTTTGGATGTTGTGAACTGAAAATAGACAGTATGTACACTTACACACACATTGTACTATATACATAAGGCTTGACTGCTGACTCTTTGCCTGGGCTATGGTATAGAAATACGAAACTCAAACTACCTGTGCGGATGGAGAAAAAAATTGAGTGATCGAGTCTGCACAAGCTCGTCATATCTTTTTAAGACATTAGTAACGCCAAAATACGAGAAAGCTTTGTGCAATGTATGTTACCAACTTTAATAGGGTCATTCTTTTTTTACCGATATTTCGAACAAAAATGTCGTCGGAAACTAAGTTAGTTGAACTCACGAAGTTTGTCTGTCCCGTGTGTGCACACGGGCGTAGAAAGAGCAGTTTGCTTCATTAAGAAATGGACCTTTTCGGTGTCTGCTCAGAATTTTTCGTTGCTCTTCAAATTGTACAAGTAAAACTTTGTCGCAATTTGAGTTTTTGCTCTCGTTTAAGCCTCAAAAACACCCCACCAATTTTCATGTCCCCTTGATGCTAATTATACCGGCGAAAATGAAGGCGGGATTCGTGTAACGAACGTTGGCAGGAGGAAAGAATTCTATTAACAAAAAGTTGCCATTAAGAGGGTTCTGTCTGCCCTCCCTATTTGTACCGCGAGTCGTCACACGTTCAACGTGTCTAGTGGCAGCAGCTGAAGCTGCACCGGGTGTCCCATAAGTCTGGGGACGCCTCTTTAGGCATCCTTAGAGCTGAAAGTGTCCTCAGGCTTGAGGGACACCCCGTATTTTGTGACAATTGCCGTGTCATTATTTGTTACGTTCAAGAACTGAAGAGACATACTTCTGTAGGTGTGTACAAATGTGCCTACTACTGCATTCCCAAGTGTGAACGCCGCTCTCAATAGTGTGGAGGTTTAGTGCCTGTTTTTGTTTTGCCGTTTACCCAGCGGAAGAAAATTTACTGATTATTGAATTCACCTTCCTTGGAGCATTTTTGTCTCATCCCATCAGAAGGGCCAAGCCCAGGTGACCACCCGGGCGGGACATCGTTCCACCTACCTGTGATCCTGACTTCCTCATGCCCGGAGCGAAAATTCTGCGGAAGAACACGAAACTTGAATCTGGTACTACTCTAAAAGTTATGTAGCTCTTCAGGCGTAAAATCTCTTTCAACTAGGGGTACGGACTTGTTATGTACCCTTAGGGTCCGACAAAATAGGGGTTAGGCGCATCGGAGTTCCTTCTCGCATACACATTCGGTAGGGACGGGACGCAGGAAGACCGAGCTTGCGTTTGACCGAGTTCCTTCTCAAGGATCGAACACGCGCGGTACGTTAGGGTGGTGATTGAACGGGAGCAACAGTGTCAACTCCACATGTGTCACTCCGACTTGTACGAGTCGTCATGAGCACTGTACTACTCGAAGGTGCTGGCAGCACCTGCCAGACGTACAGTACAGGAAGGCCCTTACGTCTGCTTCAACATTTCAAAGGGCTCCTTACGTGCCTAGCCGGATAAATAGAAACATGTTCAGTACATTAGCAAGTGGAGACCATGCTCCACCAAACAGAGACACACCTCGGACTGCTTTGCGCCGAACTTTGTTAACGTGTGCGGGAACATTTCTGTCGAGCTGGAGCAAGCGTGCAGCACGTAACGTTAAACGTTGCGCGTCGCACGCCAGATGCGTTTGCAGTACTGCACTTGACACGATCTCCGCAAGATCCAGTATGCATATCCATAGTATACGCGGGTCTCTAATCATGTCTGGTGTAGCATGTAGCTTCTCTGCCTGAGTAGGCTTTCTCCAGTCTTAGCTTTCACTTTGCTGCTCTCTTCCTATCCTCCAGGCTCCACTTTCTGCCTGTTTTTCTGCCTCCATAAGCTGCTTTCGCTTCCCAAGGCGAAGGAGCCCTCTCTCTCTGCCCGCTGCTCCCTGCAGTCAAAGTAGTAGTCGTAGTAGTCGTAGTAGTAGTAGAACTGCGACGTGCTGTTAGTGCTGCTGCTTCTGCTGTAGTACTGTGCTACTAGAGCACTGTTCTATCGGATTTCTCTGCTCACCATGTAAGCGCAATTGTGGCTTCGGTGGTGGCGCTGCTGGTGATGCTGCTGTTGCTGCCGTTATGTGCCTACAATGGTGCTTCGCTGCAGAGTTATTGCTTGGCTGAGAGAGGGCGCAAATGAGGGAAAGTGAGAGCTGCAATCTCTCTTCCGCTGTTGTTTCCTGGTAACCTCGTCCTCTGGAGGATCAGGAAGGAGGATCGTCAGCCTGTTGTGTTCCACTGAAGATTTGTAACTCTTATCCTTCGGCTTGAAGTGCTCCTGAAAGACATTTTCAGAAGAAGGCGGCGGATTAGAAACGTGAGACAGATAACGAGTCACCTGCTGCACGTTCCTCAACTACCTGTGACTCGGACCATGAAGACAGTGAGAGCTGGTGTCGATCGCCGACTTGTGTTGAACGACTTCAGACAACTGCTTCAGTCCGGCTTCAATCGCAGGTCACATCGGTCATTCACTTCTCGCTCCTGCTTCCACGGTAGCCAAGAGAGCTGGAGTGGAGACGACGAGATTTGAGGAAAAAAGCAACAGAGCGCGGCTGATTTGTGTCGTCGTGCCAACACAACTGATGCTGTTCTTCGCCGATTGAAAAATTGCCCCATTATTGGCGGAGGTCGTTGAAAAAGTGGAAGTAACATAACTCTACTCGCTACTGTTTCTTGTGCCTCTTTCCCAGGAAGGTCCCCTCTCTCATTTGGTTGCTTTCCAACAACACCAAACAACGTTGAGTGGAAAGGGGGGAATGGATGGTGCTTTAGTCTCCTCTTGTTGATGGTAGACATAGTGCTGTGCCAAGAATGGGCGGCACCGTGCACTTTCCCACCTATCACTGAAAGAGCAACTCAATCTTATGTGGTTCCAGCACTTCCTTGGAGGTCAGCAAAAACAGTCACTTTCTGACAGAGCGGACTTTCCATGCACCACGAACATGACGGGCATGGACAAACATGTCCTTCCCCCCCATGAGAGCTGCCTGTTAATTGTTCCCCAGCCACCAGCGGAGCAACAGCAGCATCGCAGCTATGCCCAGGTCCACTGAGGGGAACCAAGGTAAGTCGAGTTATTTGGTCTCCGTGAGTGATAGACAGAGCGATGGATGTGACCTCTTCATTATGTCCGTACAGTGCGTGTAGGACCTGTGCACAAGGTGCAGCAGTGCGGTATTGCTTAGGCTAAAGCTTTTTTCTCCTTCCACTCTTAGAGGCATTAAACTTGAATGAAAGGGAAGAGAAGCAGCCTCGCTTCCCCGAATCCTGGAACACAGAGTACAAACCTTTGTAGGCCCTATACCTTACTGTGTGTCTATGAGCAGACTTCTTGAAACCTTGACATGACGCAGACGGGCCCCATTTTATTTACGTACCTACTGTATATTCATTCTGTCAGGGTATGTATGCAGAGAAAGCTGAGCTGCGTGGCAAGTTATCTATCCCCCATTGATAGAAGCCGGAGAGAAGGCTTTTGAAGTCAATCCTTTTCGGAAGTCTCAGCATGAAAACCTTTTTCACACGCGTGCCACCGTCTGCTGTGCAACTGAATGAGTACGTGAATGTGGATACAACCTGCTTCTGCTTGAACACTGTGCACCATCATCGTGCACCGTGTGCAGTACCAGGAATTGCGGTGCGAGGCTAACTAGGACAGTCTCGAATCTCGATGGACCGATATCGATGAAACATTATTACGTACCGTATTGTGCAGGCTGTGTTCACACTGGTGAGAAAAAAAGAGATGTCAGTGTAAACAGGCACCTAACTAATAAGAAGCTTTGTTGCTTGCTTTCTATCGGCGACATGGTTTGGTCTGCAGTTAAGTACAGTATTGGTTTGTTTTCCTTTACCTTCCCTCATCCATCAGTGCAGTCGGTGTACCATACGTACAGTACTTGATCAGGCGGAAAAGGGTCGGGACGAGTACTCCACTAAACAATTATCAGAATTGTTTGCACTCGTGATGACGCCCTTGCCCAGAAGAGAACTGACGAGTCCTGAGAATGATACATTTTGTGAACCATTCTTTCCGTACTTCCGTGACTTCTCTCAGTACGCAGTAGGGTGCGCTCATTTTAGAAAAATGCACCTACAATATTAATATCAACGTACGTAGGACTTGCAGTAAAATGGAACCTGAGTCAAATACTTCTTAAATTGCACTCATCCGCCCCCAAAAAGGACTGCAGTTGAGATCCCAGCCCAAAATGGTACAGATGGTAACCCCCAAATTGTGCTACAAGATTGCCACAGCGGAGGAGTGCGTGAGTTTTCTCCCACCGGACATGGACACTTGTGATGAGCGCCACATTACATTTTTTATGTAACGTGCCCCTAGTGAGGAAAAAGCTTCCTACGACGAAAAAAGCCATGAAAACTATTACAAACTTTTTCCTAAAAAACTTACTAATTATTTTTTATCAATTGAAACGTAGAGCTACTTTATTTAGTGGAAGCTATTTTAAGAAGCTTCAAATAACATTTGATGCTCTACTCTCCCCGATTACAGAGGCTTCCTTTCTTTTTGCTTAACTTTTCATGAAGTCTTTTTTATTGAGGAAGTTGCCACAGAAAAGTGTGACCTGAGTTTGAGAAGTTTTCATGGCTTTTCTGTTAGCCAATCGCCGCTAGAGAAGCTTGAGTTACATCAACAAGTATCCTTTCCACATCCTAAGAGTGGCGTGGGATGGGATTGGAAACCATATCTGTCTATGGCACCAATGCCGCTCGCTCTCTTTTCTTCAAAGTCATTGTAGAAGGTGGCTTGGTCACAGTCTATTGAGCCAATGTCAATGAATGAAGTGTAGGGAGTAGCTGAGAGTTTAGCCAGTTGAATATCATTGTTGAACCGCCAAGTGAGATGGTTTTGCAATGTGAATGGAAATGAATGAGGACCTTCCAAACAATAGGACTTTTCTAGGAAATTATTTCTTTCAATGTCAAGTAAAAATTTGAACTTGAAGTGGAAGTTTTGAAAAATTAACTAACATTCATGTCTCAAAAGTTGACAGGCTTCCAAAACATATTCTAAAGAAAGTTTTTGTTCATGTTGCAGAAGCAATAAAAAGGTATATTTTTTAAGAAACTTCACTTTCAAGTCCAAACTCTGGCTAAACATTTAGAAAAGTTACTTGCTATTGTTTTGCTCAAAAGGTCCTCCCCGGTAGATGAAAGTTTACATTCAGGCTCATTGGACCAGCAGTCGCAGCTCCAGAAGCACTCTTCTCTGAGCAATCATTGGAAGGCCCTCAGTTGTGAGGTACAGTCAAAAAAGTATTTGGATGGAATTCCATACTATGCAAAGACCCACAAAGGTCTTGCAGGTGAAGTGTCCAAAACTTTCAAAAATCAGGCCACCCTACGACAAAGTAAGGTTCAGATCTCATGATTTCACCTCCCCTCTTCTTTAGAATACTACCTCACGCATACTGGTGGGTATCCTGGTCCTCTGTCTGGCTATGACGAACTGGACGTCACACTGATGCCTCCAAGGCCCTTGGGTGGAGATCGGCTGACTGCTGCTTCTGCTAATACGCCCGGAAGAGACACAATGGCAAATTTAGCAGGTGGAAACGAAACTAACCCCGGCAGTGATCTTTTGCTCAATTCTCTTAACCGTGAATTGTCACCTGTTAAGGCTCAAGCTGTGCTGTCCAATGGCGAGATCCTGACCTGCACGAGGTGATCGAATTCCTGAACAGTCCCAACAGTGTCATCATGTCGAATGCTGCAGCCTACCTTCAGCACCTGTGCTACATGGATGATCCCGTCAAGGCCAAGACCAGGCAGTTGGGCGGCATCCCTCTTCTCGTGCACCTTCTGTCACATGACGTGCCCGAAATACAACGAAATGCTTGCGGGGCTCTGAGGTACCATGCGTATAAATCACTGCATCTATTCTAATGTAGTATGCGCGTGCAAAAGTTCTGCATACACAATACATGTACTGTCCGCAAGGACAGGACTTACTTTCAGGACTGCGCAATGCAATGTCTTGATAAAGGCTCACGTTCACTTTCAGGAACCTGTCCTATGGTCGTCAGAACGACGAGAATAAGCGAGCCATTAGAGAAGCTGGCGGAATCACCGCTCTCGGGAGACTCGTCAAGCACACATGCGAAGATGATGTCAAGGAAACTGCCACTGGAGTTATGTGGAATCTGTCCTCGTGTGCGGTAAGATCATTCTTAGTTTTCAGCCCCCTCAAAAAACTTCAGAGAAGTGCTTACTGTATATTTCAGGATTTGAAGCGAACCATCATGGACGAGGCTTTGATTGTATTAGTGAACACTGTGATAATTCCCCATTCTGGCTGGACTCGAGGTGGTGTGGGGAGAGAAATCACCTGGTCGAAAATCTTCAAGAATGTGTCCGGGGTGCTCAGGTAATTTTTGTTGAATGAACCCAAAGTTCTTCAGTATAGAAAAGTACATCTCTTTCCTTCTAGAAATCTCAGTTCCGCAGGAGATCATGGGCGTCACAAACTGAGAGAATGTGAAGGACTTGTAGACAGCATCATGTACTTAATGAAGAAGGCTATTGACAGCAGCAACATTGACAACAAGAGTGTGGAAAATTGTGTCTGTGTACTCAGGAATCTTTCTTATCGCATTCAAGAAGTGGAAGATCCTGAATACGACAAGCACCAGGTTCCAGTTGGAAATCAAGCAGGACTCAACAAGGTTATAGGAAGTTCTTTCAGCTGCTTCAGTGATAGCAAGCCCAAGAAGAAAGAGTCAAGCGTTAGGCAACACCAGCAACAGCAGCAAAGAAGCACCTACTCTAGTTCTTCCTCAGCTCGAGCTTATCAGTCCGGCCAGTATTCAGGGATGCAGCTCCTGTGGCAGCCAGAGGTAAGCGCTTCTCTCTTCAGACAGGTCATTATGAGAGAGGAAGTTATACATTTAGAAACTTCTCTGTATAGCATATGTAATAATGTACATACCATCATTACCTTCCCTCTCCTCAGGTGGTGGTGCTACCATACTTGAACCTGCTGCGCAGCTCTTCTAACGCCGACACTCTCGAGGCTGCTGCTGGAGCCCTCCAGAATCTAGCTGCGTGCTACTGGCAGCCATCCATCGACGTGAGAGCTGCCGTCCGCAAGGAAAAGGGTCTTCCCATCTTCGTCGAGCTTTTGCGCATGGAGGTGGACAAGGTTGTTTGTGCTGTTGCCACTGCTCTCCGGAATTTGGCCATCGACCAGAGGAACAAGGAACTCATAGGTCAGAAATGGATGACAGTTAAAAGCACGATTAACAAGAGACTACCTTGATGGCTGCAGGAAAATATGCCATGAGAGATCTGGTGCAAAAACTTCCTTCTGGCAATCCAAAGCATGACTACGGCACCTCTGATGACACCATTGCTGCTGTCCTAGCAACCTTGAACGAGGTCATCAGAAAGCATCCAGAATTTTCAAGGTTTGTATCACATTGACATCCAGCTACTTGACAGTTCTGCCACATCATGAAGTGTACATGCAGTCAGGCTCAAAAGTATTCATAACAAGTCGAGGTTGACACATTTTCAGCGTTTGCTCTACACGAAAAAGGTGCAGCAAATACCCTTTAGTGCTCTGTCACAGCTTACTCAAAGAGTGTTGTGATGCTGAATGTACACTTGTACATGTATACGTATGTACTTGCATGTACATGCGTGTCATGTCTGGACAGGTCTCTTCTGGAAGCTGGAGGCGTGGAGAGGCTGATGGCCATCACCCGTCGCCACGAGCAGTTCTCGCCTCGCGTGGTCAAGTTCGCCAGCCAGGTGCTCTACTCCATGTGGGTCCACCAAGAGCTGCGTGACGTCTACCAGAGGGCTGGATGGAGAGAGCAAGATTTTGTCACGAGCCGGTCTATAGCGGCGCGCAACGCGCAGCAGACCTCTTACCGGGACATGAACTCGACCCTGAACCGCCCCATGGCTAGCCAGGGAGGCACTCGCTACGAAGATCGGACCATCAGGAGAGGGGGCGGAGGTGGAGGGTCCTCAAACTCTCACGCCACCCCGTCCAAGTCAGCTTATAAAGTATGTATGAAAGTGTTTGGGTCGTGGAATGAAATCAGATATGTTCTAACTGTCTCCACAGCCTGAGAGCGTCCCGATGCAAAACCTCTCCCTGTACGGCCAGAATGCTGCCACCTCTGCTCAAGGAGGATCCTTCTCCGTATACTCACCGTCAAATCATCATGTAATGCATCATCATTAGCACGAACTAACCAGTCACTCATAGACGTACAACCTACGTGAACCTCGTAGGCGTAACATTGACGTTAAAGATACGTATGTGGTGGTTGTTTCATAGACACTTAAAAAATCTTTCAGCCCGAAAACAGCTACTAGGACCCCCCGAAGGACAAGGTAAGATATATATCACAGACACCGTCTCATAATGTGTGCGTCGCTCCATATTCGTAATTGTGCTGTTATCGTTTCAGGTTTGCTTTAGAGGCCAAGACCCCAAACTTGCAATCCTGTGATGCGACGGATAAGACTTGAAGTAAAATCACTAACTCTGACTCTGGACTGAAAGCTCTAACAGTCAGGTGGTGTTCAGTGATTGCTCAATACTTTATAGGAACGAGTGCATCTGCATCGAGAGTATGGAAGGCACTAATAACGATGCCGCCTCGAGCGTAGGCTCGCGAGTCCCCGAGTCTTTTTGGGAGTTTTGGCGGAAAATTCGTACAACGATACGGGACGTCCTGTACAAGCCTTTTGGTGAATTCGGCGGCCGGTGAATACCCAACACAAACAAAAGCCCAGTGTTAGGAAACCGCAGAATATAGCACAAAAAAGTCTGACATCACACCTTCGGTTCTAGTGGTGCACTCGTGCTCAGTCATTTTCCACGATGTTATACGTATAATGCTACTTTAGCCCAAATGTTCAAGCCCCTTTTAATATTTATATTTACACATAATGTGTGGGAGAAATAGGCTCGGGGGCTCGCTAGTCCCAAAATTTGTGGCCCGTATCATCACTAGTAGACACCCCAGAAGGAGAGACAACACGAGTTCAAATCATTCATTCTAATAAGAAGTTGAGTATGTATTCGTGCATGGCAAGGAGGGCGGGAGCAAGGGAGATTGTTACCAAACACAATAACACTTGAGAATTCTTCGAGTAGTTTTTTTGTCCGTAATGCATGAAGTATGGCAATCATCAGACTTATATGATATGTACATACCATGGATGTAAACGAAAAATTCCATTATCCCGTTATCTGCTTAGAGCTAATAAAGGTTCATTTTCGCTGCATCTCGTCGCAAGGATGATTTTATATATGTACAACGCACTGATTGTTCTTGAAACAAAGAGCTCTCCTCATGTGTACAATACCCAGGGAATCCGTATAATTCATGTTGCATGATTCAGCAGCGCAACATCTGGACGTTTTTCTTTGTCTCCATTTCATACAGAGATCCCTTGCGTGCCAGTCGTTGCTTAGAGCATGGCTTGTATGATGGTATAATGATCCATATTCTAATACCAGGCTCTTCTAAAAGACACATGTTCACGATCGTCAACTTTGGGTAACCACACTGACTTGTCAGTAGCCGGACCCCCACCGTAATAGGCCCATGATGATGATCGACGTGTCAGAACGTGACCTATAAAACACGAGGCAATTAAACGTGATGTGCGCCGCGAGTGATGATGAGATGAGAGCCGGGGGAGCTCTCAGGGTCAACGGCAACCGAGTTCCCCCGCCAGGAGGCCGCCGTTAGACGCATTCCCGTTACCAACGTGATGCAACGAAACAAATCGTGAAATGAATAATTGCCCGAATATTAGTCAGAAAAGCATTCCGCTAGATGGAAATGGGAGCTCCTGAGCAGTCAGATGAGATCTTCTGTGGGGATGACGCCGGATGTGAAGCAATCGCGTGAAAAAATGCGGTTCTCAGGCATGCCTACGTTGGCCCGGAGATATGAAGTGGAAAAGTGAGTGTTTCATGTTCTTCTATCACTTCACAGCTCGTAAAAAGATGTCTCAAGACGTGTGACGCCAACGGCATCGCCGTAAGCTCGGCCTTCTCAAGAGTAGTGTATAAACGGTAGCAATGCTAAGCCAGACATCTGACACAGCATCTACGTACGCTGGCCACGACATATTGCAAATCTGACCTTGTCTCGTGATGTATGTGGTATGAAAGCTGACGGCTAAAGTAATACTTCTCCCGCACCTTAATACCAATCAGGAATCTCCTAGACGATGTGCATCCCACAATCAATACTTGTGTTGCACTGATTCGCACGCACTGCACGTGTTTCACTACACTTGCACAGAGAAGCGTCACAGTGGATCTCGCAACGTGAAGAAAGTCTTAACGGTGATCAGACGTAGTACTCATCTTTCTTTTAGTGGACGTAGTAGTAGTAGTAGTAGGCATATAGTAGTAGTAGAAATATTGACATCTGGTTGGCTCACACTCTCACCGAGCAACCGTAGCCTAATAAGACCAACGTCCCTGGGTGATGGCATGACAACAGGTGTGACATCAGCAGGATTGGTAGTCTCTTCAGTGCGTCCCCACTGAACATTCCGCCTACTGCGTCAGGTTTTGCTTCCACAGTTTGATCCGGCGGCCCATAAGGCACTCGTATCTCGAGCATTACATTACATTGTACGTAAATCGTACTAGGAGTCCAACTTTTTCCTCGTCGGAGACGTTGGTTGCTGTACAAGTTGTAAAGTGGTTGGCAGATTTTTTGCTGACGCCTTCTTTTCCTTTGCACTTCCTGAAAATCGCCTCTCTTGCCTGCCATACAAAGACGGAGGAGAGGAAACAGATTATGAACGTGTAAAAAGCCAGCTACTATCAGATGAGGAAAATGGATAAAAAAATCCCTCTCCCACAAAACCTTCCAGTGATAAACAAGACATCATCATCTAATCAGGGTTTGGAAAAAAGCGTCTGTTTGCCGTGCCTACAACGTTGTGCTGCATACGTAGCTAGTTTGTCATGTACATTTCCGCCAATGCATCAATGAACAGATGCTTAAGACCCTCTTTAAGCCTATATGAGTTTCACCTGCCCTGAAGATGACCTTGGACTGTTGGCCGCAGACAACTAGTTATAAATCCGGATTAGGAGTAAACTTAGGGGCGACAAAGGCACCGCGCAGTACGGGTATGCTTATGTCCTAAAAGCACGTATGCTGAAGAAGCGCACATGGATAAAATAACTTGTGCTCCTACGCATTGTTGGGCACTTGCGTAACGAAACAGTGACAGAACTTCTGTGTACAATGTCAACAATTCCTAGTCCATCTGTGTGCATAGGTGTGTGCGGGTATAAAGCGCCTTTCAATCAACTTTTACGATATGCATGGAAAGATAAAAAGATGTCTTGACTCTGTCTGGCACAATGGGGATGCCAGGAATTATCCCCAGGACCAACATTATTGCCAAAATATCCTCAAGCTGCTTCCTTCAGGGGTCCGGCCAGAAGGAAAGGTCTGTCCCTTAATTTACGCCAATATTTCTGGCGGCTTGATTGAGCCATCATTTCACCTGACAGCTCCCTTGCTGCAATCCTGGACCAAAAAGGGAACCGCTGCAACCCCCTTCTTACAACCCAATGTTTTTTCAGTCTACATAAATCTAAAACATTCGGGGTTCTAATTGGGTCTGAGTGTGACGTACGGACTTTACTGTGGCGTGGAGCACTTAAGTATAAAAAGAGGTGTTTGAATATTTCTTGCTGAAGTGGGTGCAAAATGCAGATACTTTGAGTTCGCTGTCTCAGCACTGCGATAACATAGTTTGATTTGTGTTGTCCGTGATCAATTGAACTGACATAGAATGGCAACACCTACGAAGGTCGCCAAGGCACGCTTATCTGTCCATGGTTGACCACTTTCTTTTAACCTTACGGCCTTGCCAACGATGTCGTCGAATGAAAGAGAGGAAAGGAAACCTGGCATGACGGGTTTTGCCCCCATTCTGACCTCGCCCGACCCGGCCAGGCCCGGTCCGGCCCGGCCGCAACAATCTCGGTCATGATCTTATGCAATGCCTCAATGAAGGCTCTTTTTTATTCCCCGAGGAATGGGTAGGCACTTTAAAACCAACGCTCCGATGCGCCTATAACTTTGCCAAGAAATTCCTACAACGTGCAGTACGATATCCTATGTACGTGCATCCTATGCACTCGCACCCAAGTCAGTGGTTCCCGAGTCGAAATCTTACAGTGTGTACACGAATTAGTCCTATGCCAGAGAAAATCATCTGTAATTATTCTCTCAGACGTTGTGTTATCATGGATGACGAGTGCCTGCTTGCTAGCTAATCTCTTGCCTGGCTTGACTTACTAACGACGCCACCCAAAAGTTTCACTGCTACTGCACGTTTGCTTGATCAGGGCTGACAATGGATGGAGCACCTCTTCGCATACTTCTCCGCTCGAGCAATTCAAGAAAACAACCGTCAAGGGTCAAGAGCACTCATCTGCTCACCACTGACTACGTGTCTCGGTGCACACCGAAGAAGGTCCGTCAATTTCCGTTGAAAAGGATGCTTGAAATTCGTCAGTTTAAGGTGCCCGTGGCATCTGGCATTTGGTAGACGGCAAAAATGCTTTAAAAAAGAGTGAGGTGACCATGAATTACCCAGCAAACATCCAACTCCTTCACCATGTTCTATGATTATATTCCGATCCTTCAAATGGAACAAATTTACGTTCTTTCTCCCTCTTCACACCTACTCCACCACACGTCCATGCGCGCACGCATTGTGCACGCATTCATCGCCGAAAGTATCGGACAGGGTTGCTCCGCACCCTCAAGTGCACGTTCGACGTTGCCAACTGCAGGAGCAGCTACCTCTCTCTCCTGTCGAGGAAGTCACCCTGGTGCAGGCGCGGGCGCCGGTTCTTGAACCGTCGCCGCGAAGTGGAGGCCTGACGAAGCGAGAGCGCGCATCTGGCAAAGGAGAGAGATCTCGTTACAATCCATAGTCAATCCATCCCCTGAAGAAGAAAGAATTGGTGGTGTGAGCTCGTGTGCGACTTGGCAAACGCCAACGACGACATCCAGGGCATTATTCTCTTCTGCAAGAAGATCGTGGCCAACATGGCTACAGCCTTTGCGGTAAGGAAGGTTTCTCAATGTGAGGTCGGTTTTCAGGTCACTGATCGCAAGGATCCATGCAATTTTCTTCAATGAGGTAATGTCGAACTGACTTCTTCCATGTCAACGCCAGTAGCAGAGCAAGGACACTTGTCCGGTAAGCGGTTTTTTAACCAGATTTACTCACTGCGTAAATCTGCTTAACATATACTGCAGCTGAGTTATTTTATCACTTGGCATGGCACGCCGGCTATTCATCTGATAGGGCGGGGATACTCTGAACGACAGCAACACATTACTGCTGCCCAAAATTATGTCCCGTCAGGTTTAGACGCACGTCTACTGCTGCAGTTCCTCGTCACACCCAAATTGAGTACTCAAACTACGTTGTCTTTGCTCTTGACCTTTATCTTTGCCATTTCCCGGATCAACAATAATTTATCTTCCAATTACCGCTGTACAACCAACCATGTGTAGCTATGAAAAGGAACTGACAAATGTCTCCTGCAGTCAGTTGTCCTCCTTCACCATGGGGCGAGTGGGGCGTGCTGTACAGTCTGCACAGTAGTATTTGGGGCGATTAATGAAGAAACAAAACTCCCTCAATTGAATTGTGCCCGTTGATGGCATGAACGGCTTAATGGGGAAACAATGGGTAATCACCCCTCATTGTTGTCGACGGCGCTTAAGACAATGGCTGCCGAAGACCTGGAGCAGTAGGCCCAGGTGCTTGACGGTAAAACAGTGTAGGGGCAACAAGCAAATGGCTGACCAGTTGCCTGGCTCTGCGTAGGGTTCCACGCATGGGCACGACATGACACTGCACGACACGATGCCAACACTATGTATGTATCGGCGCAGCGCATGCACTGCTGCACGCACATGGAGGTTTAGCCATTATGCGTCTAATATGCTCGTTTGTCGTGTGGCTTCACCAACGACTTCAGACAGCTCTGAAGGTGTTGTTGCCCTGTAACCTGGGGAATCAGCCAATAGATACCATGTACGTGCCGTGTCACGTTTGCTCTTCGGAATGCCACCTGACATATTCCTTGGCTCCCTGATCGAGCGGGGAGGAATTTGGACACACAGGAGCGTTTCCTGTGACCTGCGAGTCCGTTGGACACTTCTTTCAACGCAAGCGTACTACTGTACGAACATAGTACAACACCAACAGGTCTGAAGAAGCGTGCAGCGACGCTTCAACTTTCCGCAGTCTCTGCTAGGACAAATGTGGAATACAATGGTACAGAAGAAGCCGTGTTTGTCCCCTGGAGGAAAAAGATTTTCAAGGTCACTCAAAGTCTGTCCACTTTTTTGGAGGAGCGACCACGACCCATTTTATTAAGATTCCCCTACCTGTGTTGCCTTCGGCTTTCAAAGGAATTTGGGAAATGGTTCCCAGTGGTATCGAACTATAACAGGAAAAAGGTCCATCAAGGATGTTTGAAACGACCAGTTTCATATAATCCCCCCTCCCCCGTTTTTGTACGTACGTGGGAAGAAAGATAGATTTGCTACGACATTGGTCAGCAAGGTTGCCATTTCTGTCTTTTTTCCCTAGGGCAATTCCCATTGTAAACCCTTTGCCCGTCCTTTATCGACCCATCTTAAGGCCCTGCCCATTAAAGCGACATCAAACGTATTGGTTTTTGGAAGTTTAGGCCGAGTAATTATCCACGCTACGTAAACGAGCGCTATCATTATGACTGCCTCGAAGTATATTTTTTGTGAAGAACAGTTTAGCCTTCTCTGACCGGACCCTGCCTTTTCTTTACGCCTCCCCCTAATAGGAGTGTGCAAAGTACATAACTACGGACAGTACATGAGGACCTCGATGCCGATGCCCGGCGATGCATCTAGACCACTGGTGGTGCATCGGAGAGCGAATGACCGTTACACTTCTTTTCCTGACAAACGAATGAGGGTGAGAAGAACGTACAGGTGGCGCTCAACCATCCTTCTACCCTGGGGGAGGGGGGGGGGGCTACACCAGCTTTTGCTTCCTCATCCCTATTTACCAAGTGTGTCTACAATCTGCCCTGAAGGCGTCAATGATGCCTATGTTTTGGTCAGGTTGCAGTTCCTCCCCAAGGGCGATAATAAGATGAGTCAGCCGGCTGTCCATGATCCCAAATATAATGGGTGGATGAACCGTTGTTGAGCACAAATGTGCACGGCCAAGCATTTAGAGTAAAAACTGCGATGTCAAAATCACGAGAGCTGAATTCAACATGAGTCTGTTAAGATACGAGTGTGACGCAAGCTTATAGCAGAAGTACGTGTATTGTACGCCATGCATAGATTTGGTCCAGTCGTGATCATGCAGCAGCCATAGCCGACACGATAAAAAAAGCACCGCTCTCAAGTCTGCAAATACGTTGGCGAAAATTAAGCTTCTTTGACGACTAGATAAACCGTATCTAATCTGAGCAGATTGATTCTTACTTCTTATTTTTCCTACCACAGAGGTCTCTTTCGTCGACCGTATAAGGAAAGTGATAAAAGAAAAATTGTTGCCATTGCCTTGACGGTGGCTGTAAGCAAAGTGTATTATTTGCGCACGTGGCTATAGACGTGTAGCATTAGTGTTTTATCAATGTGCGGGCATAAACCCAGCAAACTTCATTGGAAGTCTTTTTTACATTGTCTTGTTAAACAAACGCCATAAAGTTTTGCAACAAACCGTAACTTTCAGTGAAGTGCACACACAAGAGTACTTGGTCATCTCATACAAACTTATCTTAAATACCCAACTGTTGCTCCGACCTATTACACAGCGATGGAATTTTTTAAACGCCGAAATGGAGGCAAATTTTGCCCCTCAAGATGGGAGCAACAGATGTTTTAACTGATTAAACCATCCGGGGACATTTGCATTTCAACGGCCACTCAAGCAAGCACGAAGCATCGAAGGTGTATGTGCGCACGTACGGACGTCTGTCCGTCAGAAGCAGAGTTTGCTAATTGAATAAATCCCACACAATATCTCTGCAAAGATCCGTGAAGAGTTCTTAAGTAACTGGGTAGAGGGCCCAGACACATCTGTACTACAGTGACGTGCTCTAAAATTCATGTCAGAGATTAACCTTCTTTCCATTGCTCAACCTTTGTGGCATAGTCAGTACTGTACTCATACTGTATGGATTAGCGGATCCTTGCTCTCATGGGTGGCCAAAACTCTAATTAACGAACGAAGTAGCTCTTGATAAAGCGTGAGATTGATCATCATCCTCGTGTCCTTTACAGTCAAGATGATCTTTAAGATGCTTTTTGAAATCTACAGATACATGTATATTCTCTCGCGTCTTCTGGCCTTAGGTATTGCTATGGCGAAAGTATTCGAGGAATGACGGTGCATGCTGCATCATGGCCACATGTGAGTGTGTGTGTTTTGCGTGTGTGTGCACGTGTGTCACATGTTGCACAAGATATGCCAGGAAGACGGTCGGCCTTAACCCTGGCATTGTCGCGGGAGTGTGTGAGAAGCTAAGCAGATACCTGTGTGATCAAGCCTCAAGAGAGAAAGAGCGATCCCCCATCCTCCTTGCGTATTTGCTCAAGATGAGTTGCACATCTACTGATTCTGCGGCTTGACAACTCGCAGACTTACATCTTCTGCACGATCCTTCTTCCCCACAAGAAGACGTACCAGGATGTGAGGGAAAAAAAGTCCAGATTTGAAAACGGAAGCAACACCTTTTTGTCCGTGAGTCCCGATTGGTCCGTCCCTCCTGGCCTGGCGGTCAGGCCAGGAGCCATTGTTACTGATTGCGATCACTGAGGGTGCGGGTGGGTACGCACGCACGCACGCACGCACGCACGCACAGTAGAAGGTTCTGCAGTGTAAAAAGTGATAAAATCAAGACAAAGCATCAGTAACTCTGGGTGCTTCCATAAGAAATTCCTTCGCGTGTACGCTTGACGAATGGGTCTAGCCACGCACCTAATTGGCCTTGTGAGGAATGCGTGGCAGCCACTCATGCATATAACCTTTGGCAGCTCTGCTACTCCTCGCACTTCACACAAAAGCGCTGATTTTCTATTCGGGTAGCCACCGACGTGATCTCCATCGATGGCTGCGCTTTGACCTCTGCATGTTTTTGGAATATTTTCCAATCGTTTACGCAACGCGCTCATAAGTGTAGTGCTTGTGACAACGTTTTGAAGTCACGCAGATCGAGTGCATGCGGTATAGAAGTCAAGTCGGTTTTTATCGCATGGTGGCCGCAAATACAAATCGCTTTATAGACACTCACACTTGGCACATTGTTATTTTCCCATTGCAAAGTTATCATCATCTCCTCTACCTGCGTCAAGAGGTCGGGCAACACTTTTCGCTGTTCTCCGCCCATTTAATCATAGGACGGATAGAGTCAGTTCTTTGCTATATACAATTTTCCCCCCGGGCGACTCACCAGAGACGGACGGGTCCGGATTTGGGTCAGACCCGACCTTGGACAGCAGCCCTTCGTTTCCCAGATGAGGAAGCGAGTATAAGGAGGGGATCAAACCGGTTCATGATGGTTCCTCTTTCGTCCTACAATGCCAATTTTGAACGCTACCAGATTGCTCTCATCATTATTCATCGTGAGAGGCGAGAGAAAAAGAATGGGTACTTTATGGCGATTAAAGAATGGTCCGAGGAGTGACTTCTTGGTCCAAGCAGTCAAACAAGCACCTCCGGAAAGAGTCTGACAAGCTGCTACAGGACTGCCCTCAGCGTTCAGTCATCTCCTGCACCGCTCCAATATATAGAAATTGAACCTAACTTGAAGTCATTTTGTTCAGTCTCTCTAAACTTCCGCAGACAGAAATGCCAACCTGCGCATGCCCGCACACTCACACTGGCCACAACAACCATTCAACTGCTCAGTAAATTGATTTCTAGCAGCCTATGAAACCTTTGTCATACTTGTAAAACAAACAGCTCAAGTCTGAGAGACCAACAACAACGGACGTGCTGCACGTACCTGCAATAAGAAACCATATAAGGAGCGCTTGACGTCGCGAAAGTTCAACTGCGCATTTCCTGCTGCCAGTGGCCAAAATGAATCCACTTACAACAGACAGAATAGGAAAGAAAGAGCTGGTTAATTTTTGCAGCAAAATTGAAACTCTTGAGCTATCGCCAGATCTCACAACCAGTTCATTGTCCAGACAAAACAATTCTTCAAATAATTTATCGTGTCAAAGGAAGTCGTCCGCCAGCCTGCCTTTGTCTTCTGCTCTTTCCTTGAGAGTAAAGAATATCCGATCGACAGCTCATAACTCTTTCTTCCTTGTACTATGTAAATGTGCTTACAGTCTCGAGGTCAACAGTTTTTTGCTTGTCTACGCACACCAGGCTCAGCACACTTGGATGCTCGTCACGGAGCATCCTCAAAACCCCGGAAGCGGACTCCTTTTCTTGGACGGGCACTGGGTTATTGGAGCAAATAGAAATCAGTGTAAACGAAGTTTCACTTCACTACCACGTAGTTCAATTTATGGGGCAGTCTTCAAGGGCGGAAGAGTTTAGGAATTCTGCAAAATGCCTCCTAGCCATTCAATCATTGTGTGCAATTTATGGCCGGAGTATGAAACGAGAACAAATAAAACTAGCCGCCGTCTTCATACCAGCCAGCACTACTAAATATCACAGGAGACTTTTTCAGGGCCCCAAGGTGGAACGTTTTCCTAGTTCACAAATGACGGATGACGAAGTGCCTCCAACTTCCTCCAGCAAAAGGCCGAAAATTTTTTGGATCACTGACTTTTTTGGTTTCTTTACATTACGTAGAAACACCTGAAAGCAACGTATCCCTGCACGTGCACGCCCTCCCTATTTATTCGTGTATACATGTGGCTAAAATATGATAGAGAGACTGCGCAAGGTTCGCCGCATGTGCTACGCGCATTGCAGTGGACGGGAAAGAGGCATTGGGACGTGCGTCTGGTTACAAGTTAGGAGGTACAGCTGTTTTCACCAGGTAATGCCACAGATGTTACCCTCGTCCAGCTTCAGAAAAGGAACACAATTGTCTTTGACCATTTACATCCTTTCCTTGACCTTGCAAGGGTGCTTTTTTCCTCAAAGGCTTAGAATGATGTCTAATGATCTCACCCGACGAGTTCAAAGAAACCGAGCAATGAGTAGCTTGGGAAAAACTGTCACCGTACGTTATGAATGTACGTACGTACGTACTATTTCTATGGATTTCGTAATTTCTTCAAGTTCGTGCAGCATGATGGATCGAACTCACCAGTAGTTATAAATACAGAAAATTAATGCTGCTGTAAGCTCTAAAGAAACCAGTTTACCAGTGAGTAAATTCAGTGCATCAGGCCCTACGTCCACTGCCTACGGACGGACGTAAGCGCGCAGCTCAGCGCATTCGTACAACGCACAGGTGGGCTGACTTGATTTACACGGAAATGTGTGAGTGGAAGAAGTTGGCATTCAAGCGTTGCCCGCTGAGAAACAGTTGAGTCTAAAGGCTTGCTGTGACCTACTATAGTGCCTACGTTGCTCGGTAAAGTCATTTCCCACGCAAGTGTCTAGTTGAAGCAAATGCAGCCTGCCTAAGGCTCAGGGGGCGTTCGGGGGAGGGGTGACCAAGCTTGTTGATGTCCCTAAAAGGCGCGAGCAACCCATTAATTACAAATATGATGTCAAAAAACCCTCAGTGTACTGTGCGATACAGGCGCATTGAACGGGCAGTGCTTCCGTTTTACTCATGCTGTCCTGTGAAGTGCACGTAGAGGTAAGATATGTCTCATCTGTCAATTCACAAACTCATTTTCTCTAGCTTTTTGCACGTACATATAAATGCACGTGTATATAAGTGCTCCATTCTCTTCACCTTTTTTTTCGCGAGTTCTTGTGACCACGACAGGGGGAGGCATAGGACGTGATCCCTTCTGACGCCAAACAACCGATGATGACAGATGGAGTGAGCGAAGTGTCCATCCATAACTGTTTACGCAGGAATGATGACATTGGCTGTCGAAAAAGAAGTCGCGAAGGACGAACCCTTTTTATTCACGTCAGATAATTATGTCGAAAATCGCTCAGATTTCATGCAGGGTTCCAGAAAAATATGCAGTTTTGTGTGCCAAAAAGAGAAAAAGAGTGAGCGAGTCTTTATGCACCTGTCTCTGTGGCTGCCAAAACGTTTGTTTCCATTGCCGGAGCAAAAATGCCTCAGCTTTTTTATCACGCTTGTCCTATTGCAGTTGGTAGGTATGTCTATAGATAAATACACATAGTTACATGGCACACACACATGTATTCCTTGCTATACGGCATTTTCAATACAAGAGTAATTCTACACTTCAACTTTAGGCATTCGTCACAATCGTTTGCGGACACGTTGCGAGACGAAATTTCCTCATTAGACCATTGCTAATTGGCCGCAAAAAAAATATCAACATGGCTCCTTTAAAAAGTATTTCATTGAACACAAGGTGTTGTACTTGCATCCATAAATCGCAACCCCAGTGACCTTAACGGTAGGCACAGCGACATCGTCACTGCCACATGCGACCTGGCATCCTTTTAAATCATAAACCTCTTATTTCACTTCCTTCAACAGTAAATAAAACCACGTCGTAAGCACGACATCAAAACCAGACATTTTTTACGGAAGCTCCTTCACAATCAACGTTCTCTCTCTCTCTCTCTCTCTCTCTCTCTCTTGCAAAGGGCTCGAATGGGTTGTGGCCTCAACGCATCCGTGTCATAATTACGAACCTACATGGGTACCGTAAATCGTGACTTAGCACGGTAATATGTCGGTCTCTAGTAGCGTAGCGCTGTGTCTGACCTCTTTCGTGAACTGACTGACTGTTCTGTATGTGCTCGTTCCAGTACGCACGTCTGACGAGACGTTCCAAAAATGACAGCGAAGGACTCCTTTTTTGTGCTGAAACGGTATGCGCACAAGCCATGACTGTGCAGTCGTTGATTGGTATTGGTAATAATAAGCGGGCTCAGGAATGCTGCATACTCAGGGCTTGCCTGAGGCGAGCAACCGAGCTCTTTCACCTTCTAAAAGGCCCAAGACGAAATTAAGGAAGCGGAGAAATGCAATAACTGACCGTGCGGGTATTGTGCCTACGTCCTCGCACGTTGGCGATGCCATGAGGGTACCTACATGTATGCCAGTGCGGATGTACCTTGTTGCGTGCATATGTACGTATGCGCACTTACAGTGTAAGTGGAGCGGCAGTCGGACTCATTCATAGGCACCATTTGCTTCTCTTTTAGGTTCTCATTCTCTCCTTGGTGGCTCTGTGCCAAGGCCAGGTGGATCCGGAGCCCATCTCCATCGAGGAGCTATTGCGAGAAGCAACCGTAGCCAGCGTTCTCGATGACCCCGTCGCCACCGACACTGTGATTCCTCTTGTTCCTGTAGAGATCGCAGCCACAGTCCCTCCCCTCCAGGAACAAGAGATCCCGGAAGAACCAGTCGACCAGGCACTTCCTCTGAGGCAACGTCTTAAGCTAAGAAGCCGCAACCGGCCGCCAATTATCAGACCGAGGCCTGTGGTCCAGATACAAGAGAGACCCGAAGCAGAAGAGACCAATAACGAGGCCCCTCAAGGCAGGCGGGCCAACCTGTTCAACTCCAGACGTCGATTTAGGCCTGCCCTTATCCAGTCCGTCGCACCGAAAGAGGAAGTGGTTTCCGTTAGCGACGAGGAAGAGGACACGCGTCCTAGGAGCGGAGGTAGAGCCAGCCTCTTCGCTCCGAGGCGTCGATTCAGGCCGAGGCCGAGAACAACGACGGCACCCCCGACACTAAAGCCCGATGTGGAGACGAATGACGCTACCACGGCGACTCCTAGCAATTCTGGAAGAAGGACCTTTACGGGCTTTTTGAGAAGGCCGAGACCCACGTCCCAGATTCTCACTGGTCCAAGATCGACCACTGCTGCTCCTGAGGAAGCAACTTTAGAATCCACCACGACTGCACCGATAACCACTACAGACCCTGCTGTCGTTACAACTACTCTTGATCCTGTGGAAACTACGACGTACGAGGAGGAATATTACACCACTGAACAACCCGACTCGACAACTCCTTCTCCGGCTTCCTTTGCTCCCGTTAACCTGGTGGTGCAAAACCCAAGGGTCTCTCCTCCTCCTCAAACATTCCAGCCCGCGGTCCCCACTCTTTTCAATCCGTTCAGCTCGGTGCCTCTTACTTTTGGCAGCACAGCCAGACAGCCGTTCATCCCTATTCCCACTGTACAAACCATTCCAGTTAGGTTCAGTCCAACTGCTCGTCAACCAGTTGTGGTCGCTGAACCTCAAGCAACCATCCCGGTGAGGCTGTCTGGCAGGAGGAGAGTACAGAGTAACCGGGGTAACTCCGTACCGACCCCGTTTAAAGCTACCACTGCCCGCCAGAGAGTTCCTGAACCAGAGCAGCCTACCGTTCCGACCGAGACCCTTGAGACCACACCAGCTGGGGTCCCCCTCACCACGAGGCAGAGGACCTTAGCTGCACAAAGGGCAACCACCAGATTCCAGCCCAGCCCTTCTGACTTTCCCATAGTCAATGAGCTGAGTGAAATTCCGAGGAGCATCCAGAAGGGAGGAAGACGAAAAGGAGCAAGTTCTGCCAGAAGACGTCGACCTGGATCTCGAAAGAGGAAGCCTGTCCCTAGGATCCCTGTTGAGGAGCCGGCTGTCGTCGAGACCGTCGCCTTACCTGAGCCTAAGCCGATTGTGGTCGAGGAGCAGCCAATTGTCCTCAGGACAAGGGTCGAACCCAAGCTAATTACACTGAGCACTCGTCCAACCATCAAAATTCCTCTTCAGGAGGACGTAGTTGAGAAAAGTTTGCCTGACATTGACGACCTCCCTCGTTTTCAACCTGAAGCCCCCGTGGCTCAGGTTCAGGAAGAAATACCCATTCGGCGGATCGACCCCACGGCCAGTTCATTCCAACAGCCAAACACTGTGGTTCATAACGTTGGCGGCCTCCCCAGGAAGTTCCAGGTGACGAAGCCTTCGAAGAGACTCCGAGAAGGGGACAGAGTGAGGACGATTGACCGCTACAAAATAGAGAACGAGGACGGGAGCATCACGTGGGGTTACAAGTCGGCCGATGGATCTTTTAAGGAGGAGACCATTGGTGCAGACTGCGTAACAAAGGGAAGGTGAGGATCACGAACAGCCCACATGCGTACAGACTTGCACCAAAGCATCAGTAGTTTTTATACGCGATGGTGGCAGCGCAGCGTAAAAAACGCACATTCACACTCTCGTAGAAAGCTGTTTAAGCGGGCGCTCACGCTGTAATTCACCGTTCGGACGTAGCGCAGACGTGCGCGTGCTGTACGCAGATGCCCTGTCAGGGCAAGGAGAGAGTAAGAAAAGGACTTATGACGGTCATTCGCGTCGCGATTCGCCGTTTGAACGAGCAATTGCGTCCGTAGAAGGGAGAGGAGTACAAATGTAAGCACGCATGCACGTGCAGCAGTAGCAAAATTAAGTCCGATAGACTTTAAGAGGGACATTGGACATGGCGAAACAGGTTCAAGCTCATGAGGAGCACTATGGAAAAAGAGTGGGGGTCTGGATCGTGGAGGATCCTGGTGCTGGTCATGAACAGGGCAGCTTCGCCGGATTCAGCTTACATGGCAGACAAATAGTTGATGTTGCAGCTGCCGCACCTCTTCCGGGACCGGGTTTTCCGTAGTTGGGCGCCTTCTGCTTGTTTTAAAACGTTGAGTTCACGCCCCTAATGTCCGTTTTGATGATAAAGAAATCGATTGTACTCTTAATTTTCTCACCATTGTCACAAAACTGCCATCGGCAGACACGCATATTACTGATCGGCATAAGGCATTCTTCATGCCCTAAAAAGAATGAGATTTACTTACAAGCTTCTTTGTTTAGGTATGGCTATGTCGACCCCTTGGGCAAGATCAGGGAGTTCACTTATCAGTCTGGAACACCCTGCGACCCCAAAACCAAGCAGCCGATCAAGCAGCCGACCGCGCGGTCGTTTTCTGGAGTCAGTCCGACCAGGGCCTCTAAGACCGGGTACTTCGACTACAGCGACAACCGCTTCGTTCTCCCTGATGGCCGAAGAGTCAAGGTGGTCGTCAACAAGGCGAACAGGGCCAGAGGCTAGGCTAAAACTTAAGTGTGTGAGAGAGAGTAATGCTTAAAACAGATGACTGTGACGAGGTTAGGTAAGGCCCTTACCGGGACTTGTTTGGAAATGCAACCGTGCCATTTTAATAGTTATCCACAGAAACGTTCGTAAGGTTAAGTCCATGGAGTACACTATTCACAGAGAAAACAAAATGGTGGGGAGATGGTGGAAAATCGTGCCTCTGGGAGAGCGGAACTTTTACTTGCTTTGTGAATAAATGTAATAAGACGAGTGGTATCATTGTTCATCAGTCCATGTCTCAATCTCTGCAGCATTTACAACAGTCAGTGGTCATCTTATGTTTGCGTGTTTGTATGCATGTATGTATGTATGTACTAACGAGATTCAGTACTTATGTCAATTTCGACGCTAGGTGCAAATACATAGGTCAAGTCAATGATCCAGAATTCCTCAAAGAGGACATTGTCATTTTTGACCGTCAGTGATAACTGAGAGGTTAACCCATTGTAGACTTAGAACACGGATAGGCGTTGTTACAGCGAAGCTTATGAAATTGATGTAACACACTATTGAAAAGAGACACAACTAGCTGTATCTACTAGCAGTCCGGATACACACAGTACAATACAACTAATAGGCTGCCTTTGGTTTTAAAATTTTTCCTAACTCGCCTGCAGCGGCGGCGTTAGGTAAACTACCACGACTGATCTGATATCCTAAGAAAGTCTCTCAGTCAGAAGACAGATGAGGAGCTATATATTTCTAAACTAAGCAGTTTTAGGCAACATACAAGGACTCGTACCTACTGTTGCAACTTGTACGTACGCAGCTCGCGATTAGAGAAAGATGCTGTTCGTTTTCCTCAAGGTGGTCAAGGGTACGTACGTACAGTGGGGCTATATACAAGAACAGTTGCTCAGAAGCTGTTCGTGTGAGGAAAAACACCGCAAATGTATCGTGCACTACTGCTATCCATTAACCATGTCCTTCCCGCCAAGAATGGCGATGGCGTACAGACGTATGCACATACGTACATCAGCACTGTGTTAAAAGAGGACATGCTTGTACTGGGCCGACACGTACTCCAACTTTAACGTAAGGGGTATTTCATGTACTGAAGAGAGACATATTGTTACACCGACGCCTACTCCTAGCTTTGCACGTCATTTGGTGCTTACCACATAGGTGGAGCCCCCCTGTCTTGTACTGACCTAACGAAAAAGATCGTTCAAGGTTGCCTTTGCCCCCAAGCCGCAAAGGCCAGCGCTACTTCACAAGTCGGAGTCCGTGTACCGGTACATGCTGAGAGATGCGCTCCCGACCCCGTCAGCTTTGCAGACATTTTGCGTCGAGCATTTCAATGCTACCCCCTTTTCAGAGGTTATATCAGCTGTGGAACATTTATCTATGACAGGAGCCAGCCCACAGAATAACACAAATTGTTGATATTGTAAAATTTTGCTTCAAGTTAGGGCTTTTACTGTCCTCTCTACTGTAGGTACAATGTTACCATTTAATACGCTGTTCAGTTCGTCCCGTTGCCAATAAGAGTGGGATATTGTGCTTATTACACATTTTGGCAGAGGTCAACTGATCAAGGCATAAAGAGTATTTCATTATACCGTATCACGAGTTGTGTTTAGTTTCAACAGAGCCTCTCTCGACCCCACTGTAAATGTCTTCAGACCTGTGCTTTAGCATTGCACCCTGAGCATTGAACTGTTTGACAAAAGGCCCGTAATTCCCTGCTGTGTCAGAGGGAACAAAAGAGCACGTAGTACATATCTTTATGCACGCAATTGGAATGTGACGCATGCATATAACTTATTGTCAACATTGTTTCTTCGCTGATTTTTGCCTCGAACCGAGAAGTCGATGACGACAGATGCTGCTACCCCTTTATTTACATAGCAGTGATGGTACCCGAGGTCACCCGTGTTGAAGATTAAACTAAAGAATAACCTCGTGATCTGTGCACTGTCCACGTGCGATGCGCTAATATCCCCATACACTGCGGGCCCGAGCTCCATGATGATATCCCCATGCTCCATTCAAACATGCCCGTCCTCTCTTAACTATATCGCATCACTCTTTAATAACAGCCACACAACCTGCTCTAATATCCTCGCACAAATATCTTTGTGCTCTCCACTGACATTCCTAGGTGAACGTCAAAGCGTTCTGCTCTGTCCCTGCCCCCGCGCCGTCCAAGTGCTCCGCCCCGTCCATATGCTCTGCACTGTTCCTCAGGTTCTTCTCAGCATAAATGCACACACTTTCTGTTTAATGTTTTGGATGTAACTCTACAGGTCACGAAAAGTAAACGAGTTCTTTGACCAGATCAACGCCGGGAATGATGCCTCTGGTGAAAGATTCGGCATGTAGTCGGCATCACCATGCCAGACCTCCTACAGAAGTGTGGTGCATAAGATGTCTTCATTTGTTACGAATTTGGACGGACTGGAGGGAACGAATTATCGTGGCTTTGTTCATTCACAAGAGCAGCCATCAAGACCCAAGCAAAGAACTTGGCCTCAATTTGGCTCAATGGGCATTAAACCACCCATTGCAACAATTATATCGCTGGTACATGAGCGCAGGCCGAGCAAGTGCAGGTCAGTCAGGTAAGGTTAAGTTAGGTTACGTCATTGAGCGTTAGGTAAGTTATTTCGCTGCCCATTTGAGCCAAATTGATGCCAAATGAGCTGCCATTTATCTGAGAAGGTGCCAAGTAAGCTGTTTTGCTACCCAATATGGTGTGAAAAGATACTCAAGCACAAACCACGCTCTTGTGTGCGGATTGTGTGCTTCCTAGAGAAGAGACTGACAAATTGTCTCCCTAGACTGACCTCAACACGATGGGCGATGGATGGGAAAATGTGTAAAAAACATCCAGGACTATACTCATCTTACGGACATTGTAACCTATTTAGAGATAGTACTAATGCTACTTCCACGTTGCACCATCTCGACTCGCTGGGAGGATCGCTCAAAGTAGCGACCATCAGCAGACAGCTACTGTAAATGAGAACAAATCAAGACCGTCCTCCAAAGACTGAGGATCGGACCAATCCGACAATTGGCATCACTGCGTTTCTTTACCTTATTCACAAGACAGCCTTCACAAGACTTCCTAAGCGTTGCTAGAATCGTTTCTTCGTCTTCAGCGGGAATATTCGTTATTTCTTGACATCTGACGTCTTCCTACAAACCCATGAGACTTGAACGACCATTTCAGACTGAGAAAGCTTCCTAGACCAGTGGAACGCGGTGGCGCGATTGGAATTTTCCACTCTTACGTCCGTGGTGTTCGATTTTCTGACGTACACGGACAACCACTAGTTATCAAAAACCTGAGCTCATGCTCAGTACCGCCTCACACTGCCTCTTATTCATCATTAAGGTCACCTGGAATCGAAGCACTCACCGGCCTTGGCTTGTAAAAGTTTCCCTCCAGGGTTTTTTGGAAATTTCGACCAGAGCTTGAAGATTTCTTTAATGTCCTTTGGAGCAAAGCACAACTAGACGGAAGATACTATCTTGAAATTCGGCAATTTGTCTCATATTCGTGTTCCACTGCATATGTCTAGAACATGCTCGACTGGGTCCAGATTAGTGGACGAACTGCGCGTGCCAGAGAAGTCATGGCAAGCGATAAATCGTATAAGGAGCTCTCGCAACCGATTGACAAAATTTATGTATTGACGTCTTACAAAGTAAACTGTTAGCAGACACCTCTCAGCAGATTCGAGTCTTACTCATCTGGATATTCCCAGGGCTTGAGGCTTGGTTCCCATCGCATGAGATTTCTGTGCGGATCCTCTTGATGATACTCCGGTCCCTCTCCTATCACGACACCGGACTTTTTGACACCATCTACAAACTTGAGCATTTTTTCCTTCTCTTCGCTCTCGTCCTTCTTCAGGTACACAGACAGCACTCCAGTCTCGAGACAGCGCTGACCAATCACCTTGGCGACCACCTCGACGGCGGCAGCGTCAGTGGTGTTGTACAAGAAGCGTCGGATCGACCACTCACGAGTGGAGGCAGAGCACACCTGAAAGGTGGTGTTTTCATTATAGCATCAGTGGGGGGAGGGGGGGGGGGAATCAAGTCACTATCTGTGATTTATGCCAAACTAATGTCAGGCCATGAGCAAAGGCATAGTAAGATGAAAGAGATCGATTGCACGTATTCGTTGTTCTAGAACTGATTTCCTTGTATCCCACGCATACCTTTCTCCCCGTCCAGTGCGTGACTTCTGCTGTCGTGTGCTGGTGCGAGATCTTCAAGTCCAACCGGTTCCAAAATCCTCCACGCTCTCGGCGTTCCAGCGAAAATCCCCGGGGCTTCAATGAGATTCGCATCTGATCCAAGTTCAGCGGATTTCTATTGCGTACGTGCGTCGACAGCTTGTCATTGTCGCTCCGGGGGCCCTCGGGGTCGCCCAACGGATTGCCCTCCAGGTCGGCGTGGCGGAGGTGTGAGGTGTGAGGCACTCGGATCGTGCTCCGTGTGCAGAGCGAGGAGGAGGTGGAGAGACAGCATCTCGTCGACACTCCGAAGATAGGCATCAACTTCTGCATGGCCGCAAGAAGAGTAGAACATTACTCCAGTTGTTTACAATTTCGAACCAATATAGCAGTCTTGGTGGTTGCTTTTGGTGTAAATTCTGAAAGTCACGGCACAAATCTTTCAGCTGAGTTGTCGATGACTGAATTGACCAGATCTAGCGCTTTCACGCCAATCTTAGGTCTTCAACAGGCCCCTTATCATGCACTGTGCAGTGTATATTGATGGCATATCTTCATGTGTGCGTTAAATTGTCTTTTTAAGGTTTGATATATCCTTCCTAATATTGATCGATAAAAGCATTACTAGTATGATTGCAAGCAAAGGAACAGGACAAAATTTAGATAAATGGTCCAACCAAAACTTTTATTCGGAGCTGAATAAGTAGTAAAAAATCAACGTTAGAGGATTTGGGCAAAGAAGTTGCGCTTTTATAAGAAATCATTGCGCTGTGTGGCTAAAACTATCTGGTCACACAGGTTGCAACAAGCCAGCTGTCTTTGATTTTCCTCTTCCTTTTTCTCGTCGGGTTCCTCGGATCGCTGACCTTCGGCATGAAGGCTTCCGGGACGTTGAAGGAGTACCGCGTGATCGGGCGCAAGTTGCCCACCGCGGACGAGCCCGAGACACCGCTATATCGGATGCGGATCTTCGCTCCCGACGCGGTTGTGGCAAAGTCCAGGTTCTGGTATTTCCTCCGCCAGCTGCGAAAGTTTAAGAAGACGACCGGCGAAATCGTGAGCGTGGAAGAAGTGCGCGAGAGAAAGCCGTTGAAGATCAAGAACGTTGGCATTTGGCTCAGGTGGGTCGAACTCAGGATGCCAAAGGCTTCCTGGGAGGCCCAGCAGCCCTTTGTTTATTTTTCGCAGAGAAACTTAACTGTAGTTTTTCTCATCAGGTACGACTCGAGGAGCGGCACCCACAATATGTACCGCGAGTATCGTGACCTCACTGTTTCTGGTGCCGTCACGCAGTGCTACCGCGACATGGGCGCCAGGCACAGGGCCAGGGCACACTCCATCCAGGTAACTAAAGTGCCTGTAATGGTCGTCCTGTCAGTGCTAATGGTTACGAATGTTTTCTCAGATCATACGAGTGGAGCCGGTGGCCGCGTCAAAAACCCGTCGTCCTCTTGTGAAGCAGATGCACGATTCCAAGATCAAGTTCCCTCTGCCATCACGAGTACAGAAGAGTCGAGGCTCACTCTTTAAGGCAAAGAGGCCAAATACGTACTTTCAGTGAAAAGTCTGTTTGGGCCGCTTGATAATAGATGATCTTTGCAACCTGGGACTGATGTCTGCTTTTATTGTAGCAACTTGAACTGGCAGACACTGAAAAAAGAACCACCAGAGCTCAACAATTCATTAATCACAATTGTGTGAATACCACTAATATTAATTCTTGGTTATGTGGGTTCGGTTAAATGCTCTTTGGTAACTTGCTTAGTCCGTTGCCTCCGCCTGTGCAAGGATTGCCTCAAATGAGAAGGGAATAAAAAGATATCCCTCTCCCTTATAGAACTTTGACTGGAATTCCACCCAATGCAGCCTCAGGGTATGCAGGAATGCAGAGAGTCCTTCCATCAAGCAGAGGATGCTCACAGTGCAGACAGCCCAAAACGCGAAGACGCCCCACAGGACCACACCCCCATACCTGAAGTGGTTCAGTGAATGTCACATCCTTTCAGGAAATGGAATAACAGCATGGAAACTCACCATCCATCAATAGTCAGCCCGTTTCTAAGAATCATATTCCACAGCACCTCGGAGAGCTGAGCGTGAGCCAGCGAAAGCGCCCACAGGCGCAAGTAAGACGCCGTGTGCGAGACCGAACCTAACACGAATTCGATCGTATGGATGACTTGCAGTATCAGTACCTCCCCAAATTCGAAGGTTTCGGCTGGAGCAGTCGCGCCACCCCCAGCGCCTGCTCCATCGACACCTCCGTTGACGTCCATGCGATGCTGGCCCCCTGCCGCGGCCTTCTGCAAGTACAATGCAATGACAATGTTCCTTTACAGAAATATTACAAGTAGTTCCTTACCATTTTCGCCTCTCTTCGGAGATACATTGGCTTAGCGAGCAGCATGACAGGAATGCAGAAAACCGCCAGCACCACCAACAGCTTCTGAATACCAAACTGCAATCCAATGACACTTAACAGCTCGTCCTATTGCATACGATTGGGGTACAATAGTATTACCTGTCCCCAATACATGTAGCCTTCACCACAGCTATCATAGAGGGGGTCGTTGGGTTGGAAGAGTATCATGTTGATAAAGGTGATGAGGATGCTGGGGGCACAGCGCTCGGAAAAGGCTTCTTCCTCCGGCTTGTTGTTCGCATAGTAGGTCGCCCATTTGTAGAACATCAGCAACGCCTATTTGCACAAAGTAACGCGTATGCAACAAGACCCCAACTGCTTGTCCATGCCTATGGCTTTTACCAAGTATCCAAACATGGAGCAGAGGAAGATGATTTGGGGGATGAACTCCGTTATGACGTTTAGTGGCTTGTTGAAATACTTGGCGTTATTGTAGGAAAGGATGATCCCGAAAAGCATGTGAGAAACCCCCAGGATGATGGACAGCTTCATTTTAAACGCGTTCAAGAAGATGATCTTATTCTCGGAGACCTGAAGATAGCAAGTTCATCATCTACAAACTTTCGACTTTGTATGGTCACGGCTTTACCTGCCAGATAGGATCAACCCCAAACGGATAAGGGGTTGTGTACCATCCCTTCTCCTCGTACGGACTGATCATGTCACTGTCCAAGCTCAGGATGGCTTCCTTCGATTGATACGCGTACCACGACGATCCGAATATGTTCAGGGACTTGGAAAACACATCGTTGTAGATAAGTCCAGCGTATAGGGAGAAGAAGCTCATCAGGGCAATCAAGTACCTGAGCACAGGGGGAACAATAAGCGGCGTGACAACGATTCGCAAATAAATTGTGTTTAAAGTAAGCCCACCTTCCAGCAAAGAAGATCTTCCAGATCTCAGAGTCTATCTTCCTCGCTTCAAGTTGCTTTTCCTTCATGCACATCCACACGCCGAAGCACATCATTATCTATTGGAAGAATAAGGATAACACTTTCCCACATGGGATCCATACGCACATGCATGCGCCAGTGGAGAGAATTCTAACTCACTAGACCGTGTCCGAGATCACCGAACATGACAGAGAACAAGAAAGGGAATGTGATGATCGTGTAAACAGCAGGATTCGCCTCTCGGTAATTAGCCACACCATAGGCATTGATCAATCCCTGGAACGCCGACGTGAACTTGTTCGTGCGGAAGAAAGTGGGAGGGCTCTCGTGAGTAATCATCTAAAGAGAGACATGTCGTACAGTGAGACTTGGAGGGTACCGATGTCGTCGAACCTGGTTGAGGATGGGTGCCACAGAAGAACCACTCTTTTCAGTACCTCTTCTGAGGGCCAACTGGATGGACTCAATGTCTGCCGTTGGGATCCAGCATTCAGCTATTAGACACTTCTGCGTCACGTCCAAGTTGAACAAGTTTAATGTGTGGTAGATAGCTTTTATCTTCCTCACTTTGATGAACCAGATCTGAAAAAAGGTCGGACTAACTTATAAAACCACAACACACACTTCCACAGGCTCACACACCTTAATGTTTTTGGCGGCAGCCACCAACACTCGATGTCTGTGGTCGTTCGTCTGGCCAAGCACTGTGTTAAGGTCTTCTAGACGCTGCATGACTCCCACCGCCATCTCCCTGCGGTCCGCCGCCTGGAAAAGACAGCGTGGAACATACAAGTTTTGCCACACGGCCAGGAAAGATTAGCCATGACGCTAACCTGATCGGGACAAGGATATAAAGTTGCTCTGAACCCCTCGCATATTTTCTTGACCCTTGACTTGAGCTGTTCTCCCTGGAAGAATATGACGAAAACCGATTTAAGAACTTCATCGCCTGCATGTGGATCCTCCAAGGCATCCTCGATCTCCGCCTGGCGCAAGAATACATTCCCCCGACAGGCCCTCCACAGCATGCGCTCAAATGCTGAAAGTGTGTAACATTATCACAGACCCTTTACAAACGCAGTTCTAGTCAAAAAGTAAGTAAAATAACTAACCAGGCAATCTTTCTCTGAGGATAACGCCAGCCACGAATCCGAGCTGAAGACTCCCCCCAGCCGGACCACCTTCCTCTGGTATCAACTGCTGGTGCTGTCCTACTTGCTGGTCCATCTGGTCTTGTTCCTCGAAAAATTGCTGCGTCTTTCTCAAGATGTGCTTTAGCTCCGTCAGCTCCAAAAAGTTTCTTTTGAGTTGCTCCGCATTTTGGTTCACCTCTTGAAGTTCGTGTTCTAATTTCTCAAATGTGGCTTCCAAATCTATCATTTCCCTCGGTTGTGGAGCTTCGGGTGAGTCTGGAAAGACAAGTCCTTGTTGATGGATAAAAGTCTACCACCTTTGACGTCGCACCTGGTGTGTCCAACATTGGAATGTCATCCTTCTTGATTTCTTTTTCCAGAAACCGTAGCTTCCGTTCCATCTCGTCACATCTGCGCACCTCATTGACAAACTTGCGCTGGAAGGCGTTGGTGTCGGGATTCAAGTCTCGAAACTGGACCAAGCCCAACTCCCCCAGCTCGGACACACAGGCGTAGGCGGCCTCGGACTGAAAAGCAGAACGGCAGAAATGATATTATTGACTTGTACGTTATAAAATCAACATGTGCAGATCAACGTTTGTGCGGAAGCACATGAACATCACTTAAATAAGTTCAAAAGTTCACTGGAACTGAACTTTTTAATAGGCTTCAAATTTCTCAGGATGCAGAATCATGCATCAGGTGTTGGAAGTTGGTTGTCAAGATCGACAAGACTTCAGTTCGCTTATGCACCGGACCGCTGAACCTTTGTATCTGTCTCATGTCCTATACTGCAGGTCACGTAGGTCCTGACTTCATCGTGGCTGTGTTTGCAATGCTGGAAAGAACCTACTACAGCGTCTTACGAGAGATCTGGGAAGAGTTAGCAAGTCTGGTGTGGGTGAGGTGCACCTTCTTATGCTATTCAAGCCGCCCCCTTGTCATTAGAACCTAGTGTAAGTTCAAGCTTGTACCCTGGGTAATCATTCATTGTTCATTGTCCTTGCGTGGGTTGGCACTCATCCCAGCCACGATGATCTACTATTGGCCATAGGAGGACCGAAGCGCACCAACCTCGCGTTTAGTATTTGGTATATAAAAAAAAATTCCCCACGCACCAAGGCCACTTCGCGATTACCTGGAGAAACAACTGGCAGAGGGCCATTTCCTCGCTCCGGAAGAGGTTGCCCGGCTCCCCGGACGCGGCTCCTGACAAGTATTCTGTGCCTTCGCCTCCGTCAACAGCGCCGTAACCCTGCTGGTAGTCCTCGCCGCCGCCGGGCTGCTCTTGAAGCTGGTAGTGTTCACCCTGCTGACCATCGTCGGTGTATCCACCGCCATTGGCGGCCCACTGGTCGTCGTAGTTGTAGTAGTCGGCGGACATGATGAGTGCTTCTGACGGCAGTCACAAGACCGACCGAAGCCGCGCGGCCTTCCGAAAATCGATCTTGAGAAAGTCTGAAGCAGTGGCAGCGGAAGGAAAGAAAGGCCTCGGGGACGAGGACAGCAAGAAGTTGGGCAGGCGGGTACCACCAGTCTGCAGTCACGGAGCAGTCTAGAGCTCTAGTCGGGCTGAGCTCAAGCAAAAAAAAAACAAGGTGTGACGGGCCGTTTCAGAGTCCGACGACTGACATTTTTGAGCCTTTTCCGTCTCCGGCTCTTGAACACATATCTATACTACGGATGGGACATAGATGAGTCGTTTTTGAGTCCCAAAGTTTGATACGCTTGTTGTCAGCCCGTTAAGCTCGAAGCCCGACACTTCGGAGCCCGTTTCATCCCTACTGAGTATTGACACGACCGAGAAGATGCCTGTGTTGTGCTCGTTCCTCTGCTGTTGACGTCAACCTCCACCTACAGTGGACGTAAGAAATCCTGCCTATAGTCAACTGTTCCTGTAAAGGTATGAACCAGGGTTGTCAGGCCGCTGGACACCAAACTGGAACAATTCATTGGCACAAACGATCAAATTCCTAAGTAAAAACTTTAAGAATACTACTGCACACTAACTGTGGCCAGGCAACTTTCAAATGGGCCATAAACACCTCAACCTGGCCGTGAAAACGTTTATCTGGCAACCCTGATATGGCACGGCACGACATGAGCTCAGCGGGGAGGACGAAGAGGTGGAGGGACCAAGGCTGGAGACGAGGCCACATAGCACAAGCTTATGTACCAAAGTTGCCTGGTCACACTTTTATCTTATTTCCAATTTGGTTATTTTCTCGTCTAATTAACTCGAAGTGGGCTGGTCACAGGCCACAGCTGGACTTAACCTTTGCAACTTAAGGAGGCCAAAGCCTTTACATGCAGCTTCCTTGCGTGCAGCCTCTAGTCACAATGCGTCACTGAGTGTTGAGCTCGACCGTGAGATGAATGAGAAGAGTCCCGGCACTGCTCCCTGACAAATCTCATCGGAAAACATCTCGAGATCATGGATCGCGACTTCTTCAGAAGTTTCTTCTTCGGCGGGTTTCCTCATCGGCGGTGAGTCATGGGTGACCCTGATGGCGTCGTAAAAAAGCTGATGACATTTTCTATTTGGCAGGTATTCTCCGCCTGGCTCCCACACCCCTGACGAACCTTCGTCCTCTCCCAATCATCCTCTCTTTCCCCCGAGAGCAGATGTCTTCACCGGACCACTGGAGATGGAACGGTACTTTAACGACCAGATGGATAGAATTCTCCGAGGTTCCATGTTCGGGCCGTTCTTCTCCTTCGGTTTTGAGGATCAACCTTCCCAGGGCGGCCAGATTATGATCATGCCGCCGTCGCGCGGTCAGGACGAGGAAGAGAATTCCGCGGGTTCCAGAGACTTTATGCTGAAGGACGACGGTCACAGCAACGGTTCCCCCTTTGGCTATGATGAGAAGGCGGACTCTCCAGAAGCTCGAATAGACAAAGATCTGGACGATCAACTGCAGGTGGTGCCAAGGATGCCTCCAGACAAGAGTCCCTGGAAGCAGATGCCAGAATTCGGAGAGATGCCGTTTCAGGTAACTTCTATGTTCATTTACGATAAGCGGATCATGCAGTAAAGTTCGATTTCTTTCGCATCTAGAAAGGACCTCGGATCCGAAGCTTCGGCTCAAGTTCTAGTACCTCTTATATCCGCCGCCCCGATGGCAGTGTGGAAGAGCGCTCTGTGGAGAGGAGCAGTGATGGACACGAGAAGACCAGGGTGACCACGACCACATCTGAGGGGGAGACGCACACAGTGACCACGATAAGGAGACCAGATGGAACTCAAGAAGTTATCGATGAAGGGGGCAGACAAGAGCTGACAAGACCTCATGAAAGAATAGACAGTAATTTTGCTGGCACATCTATATTCCAGAAGTTCTTTGGTAAATGGACCTGAGGGACGCTATTTCCTTCTTTGGTGCTTTCAGTCAGTCCGAAGTAAAATAATTAGCGCTATGTTGTGCACGTACAACCTCTCTTTGTTTCCGGACGTCAAGCTTGTGCTGGGTATTGGCGTTGGCGGCATATAACGCTTGGATGTAACGAATCATCTTGATGAAGGGTCTGTTGGTGGGGAGGTACTACTGCTTAGTCCTTGGCTGCGTGATTGGGACACACTGCATCCCTGTGAGGTTTTCTCCAGAAGCAATGACCCAAGTGACTCCCTTGTCCGGCGTGCAAACAGCGACTTCAGCACGTTATTGGCTACATCAAACTACGTAGGAGGGTGCCTGCAGTAGTAAGCTCATTCGCCTCACCAATGCAACTCTCTCATGCGCTATTGCCGATCTCAAACGGTGAATTTTGTTACCTTACAAATAGGTTTATATTCATTACACAGTGTTTGCAATGTTCGTATTATGCGAGAAAAAAAGGCATTTGGCAATCTTAGAACTAGCTGACTGCAAAAAAGGCAAAAATTTATATAACGCCGGATAGTGTCTTGGCGAGGTTGCAACGTTCAGCGCAACAAGCTTAGGTAAAGTAAAAGAAACTACTTTACTTTTAGGTTAGGACGAAAATTGATTCCTTTAGATTACGTCAGGATGAAAACGAAGACTACCACCACTGCATAAAATAGTTACGTAGTTTGCCAAAGTAACATCTAGCAAAGTAAACTCAGGGAATTTTTTAACTTTTAAACAGTGAATTGTCCGTGTCGCCATCGACCTTAGGCTCGCGCTCTTGAGTTAAAATTATCTGGTCACACTGCTGACAGTTCTGTCTCAGCGCATCCCGCGCAAACGTTCAGTTTCAAGTTTCCGAGCTCGTCTTCCGCGTCACGGTCATGTCCTCTGAAGAGGCCGCCGCCCCCGCTGAGGAGGTTTCTGCGTCCATCCGCTACTCGAAGTTGCTCTTGTGCCAGGAGAAGGCCGCGCAGAAGTGGAAGAAGCTGGCCAGGCAGAGGTGAGTGATATCTTGCCGCCAAATTGCGTTCCAATCGGACGGCGTAAACAAAACCGTCGTTCTCGTGTCTTCGTCGCAGGCTCAAGGACTTGCAGGCTCTCGTGCCCCCGGCGGTCTCCTCCAAGGAATCTTATCTGACAACCCTGTATGACCGTCTGGAGAAGAACGTGGCGGGAGACATTGAACAATTTTTCGCCGAGGAGTTCGCTGGCATCAAGGCGGAGCTGGACCAACTCGACCGGCTGGCCGAGCAGGCTGGAAACGGAGAGGCCTGGTAAGATTGAGCTCCTTACACCAATTTCCGTGCTTAAGCAGTGGCCTTCCGTGTCCACAGGCGACCATCAGGCAACCCCTTGGACGACATCTCCGCTCACCAGGTCCGTTTGATCGAAAAGGAGACGGAAAAAGCGGAATCAGAGGTGTTGGATCCAATCAACAGGTAAGTTGTGCCGGGAGGATGATAACTACTCAGCACAAGCCTCTGTTTGTTCTAGTGCTGTTATTCCGTTTTGTTCCTCAGAGAGGTGTCATCCCTGGTGGCCCAAGTCAAGCAGCTGGAGGAGACCTTCCTTAAGAACAAGGCTGATATCGAAGAGGTCGTCGAGGTGAAAAAAGAGGAGAAGGAAAACAGACAATGAAGACAGCGCGACCACTGCTTGTGCTCGCTCAGTGCAAACAGCGTTATCCTTTACAGTACAAGCAGAGACAATTCAGCTTGGCAGTGACAATTTCTTCAAAATCCTCAGTGGACAAAGAACAATGGAAGTGGCGAAGCAACTATTTCAAAGACTGGTGGAATAGAGAGACATTTGGACCCGTCCTTGACACTACAGCTCAGCCGAGGAAATCCGGTAAGGCCAAGTCAAGGCTTTCCGACATTGATACAGTTTCAGAATCAAACACTGCTCACTGGATGAGGAACCTTACCTTTAATGAGAAGAGGCTTAGAGCACACAAGTCTCTTGGTGATGGGGAGCTAAAGCTCACCGAAGATACTCAAGCGGCTCTCGAAGATGCCATTTCGGCTGCCTCCTTCGCCTTGGAAGAAGAGCGATCAGTAGAGAAGTGTGGAAGGAGTGACTCTCATCAACTCCAACGGCACAGTTATGACAATCCTGATAAGCCAACCTATGAAGTGGAAAAACACGGGCATCATGTTTTTCGCCACTTGCGCGGCTCCCTATCGTACGAGACGGTGAGCGTGACCACGGTCCTGAAGGAGACCATGCCTCAGGAGTCTGTGATGGCGCTGCAGCGATGGCGTGAGAAGATGATCGGGCAAATGGGCAAGGAGGCGTTTGAACGATTTCAGGAGCGGACACTTCTTCGAGGAAAGCAACTTCACTCCTACATCGAGCAGAAGCTGCTGGGTACTGAAATGAAAGGAGTGGTGAACGATGCTACTGGCCAGAACTTGATTCGTAGCATCGATACTGTGCTGCCCGACTTCTCCCGCCCGCTGGCGTTGGAGAGCCACGTCACCCATCCTGTCCTCGGCTATCATGGTTACGTGGATGGAGTCGTACTCCACAAGGGCTCCAATCTGGTCCTTGTCGATTGGAAGACATCCGAGAAAAGAAAGCCTGACCTACGGTCTACCTTCGAAAATCCGATCCAGGTTAGACCGGTCTAGAGAAATGCTTGCTCTTCGTTAGTATCACAACGTGGAACGACGCCGTTGACCTTCCTAATATACTCTTGCTTTATTTTAGGCTGCTGCCTACGTGGGTGCATTTAACGCCGACCCCAAGTACCCCGTGCGCGTGACTCGTGCCGTCATCGTCGTGGCGTACAACGATGGTTTCGGCGCTCATGTGCTCGATATGGGTCGTCCACAGCTGGACAGATATTGGGCGGAGTGGAATCGAAGACTGGACATTTATAGGAGCATCGTGGAGTTTAGGAAAGGACAACGGAAAATAGGGCAATGAGTTGCTACTGCTGCTTTCTTCTTAGACAGTGTGGCTTTTTGGCTTTTTGTCTTCGGTGAGAAGTAAATCACGCGGAAACAACGACGAGCGAGCACATGAGTGCGGATTTACTCAGAGGCACACAGTGTTTCATGAGCGAAGAGAGCGGTCACGTTAGACGCTGCGAGGTCTGTTATGCTAGCTCGTATCCTCCTTGCACCCGTTGTCTCCCCTGGATTCCTCGCACACTCTCCCCACCACCTCTTCGTCGTCGTCTGTTGCCCTCTCTCCCAGGGGAGAAAAGATGTGAGAGCTGCGTTCTCCTGTCGAATAGCTCAAAATATGAGTCCATTCTGTGCGTTTTCACCTACTCAGCTGACAGCTGTGAAAGGTAGCCCAGCTGTAATGATTTCAAAGTGGCGAGAAATTGATGAGCCCCATGCCTCCGACGCCTCCCACTCCGTCGACCCCTTCACTCCCGTGAGAAACGCCCGTGAAATAAGCGGCGACCCCCGCCGTTAGCGCATGCATGAAGTTCCTCATCATGCATTGTTCCTCTCCTTCTGCAGCTCTTAGGTGATACAGGTTCGGGCGTACCGCACACCTCATGCAGTAATGAGGGAAAAACGAGTCGAGGCTGTCTCCACCTTGTTTCTATCCCTCCTCTTTAGCGTCGGGGTAAAGAGAGGGCGAAGGCGAAATTGGCAGCCCCGGCAGAGCCTATTTTAAGCAAGTGTTGCTTTCTTCTATTTCGTGTCTGACTACATGCATACGCATAGGGTGTCTAAGTGAATCGTACTGCAACTCGTCACAAGGATAACACGGATGATGGCTGCATAGTTGAGGGTGGATCCCCTCCCCCTTCTACTACCGGGGCGCTACGCAAAAAGGTGGGTGTCATCGAGTCGACTGCAGCAAGCTTTTCCTTTCCCTGCGATAGCTATGTGTATTATTAACTTTATTGAGAATGTCAGCGTAGGGGATTGCAGATATTGGAACAAAAGAATAGCTTCATAACTCAGCAAGTGAAGAATGCTAGATCGATGACATTTGCGTTAAAGGACAAGTGTGTCTTACCGCATACGTACGTATCATTACACCTGTTCGATAAAGCTAATGAAAGTGGGGGCATTCATACTCTTTGCACGTGATTTTTTTTTTTTTTGGGGGGGGGGGGAGATTGAGTGAACGCGCGCGTGCTTGCACATAGGATGTGCTAGAGCGTCGTGTTGCCAAATACAGACTCCAAGGGAATAACAGACGACCTATCTTTAGCGGCGGACGGTGCAGTAGACAGAGAAATCTACCTCAGGTCTGTCACCAGCTCCTCTTAGATGGATGACCTATGCAATTTTTCATGACTTATGGCGTCCCATTATCTTCTGTATTTTGCAAGTTCTTCTGTGAAAGTCGTCCCTCTACCCGTTCGTCTAGGGGCGAGCTAGTGGAAAATAGCGGCCGGACGCAGACCCTACCGGCGAGATAGCTCAAGAACTCTCGGACATTGAGGCAGAGACAGCAGCCACACAGACATCTTTGGCCCAGTAGGTGAGGAGAGAGGCGCAGGAGCAGCAACTATTTCTCGAGTGCGTGCGTGCGCTCGCGTAAGTGCATGGGAGTACCTAATAGTACTCTACATAGGTAGGAAATACGTAGTGCAGTAGGCAAGCAAGAGCAGGAGGTGACTCGTCGCGATTTTGGGGGATAATAAAACGCAGTTACCCACAGTCCTGCGCCCTCAAGTTACCTGTATGTGGGATTAAAGGTGTAGTGACACGGGGAAAGTGAGAGTGAAACGAGAGGCGCAGAAGCGGTTACCGTGCTGAAGGTACCGATTTTCGCTCAATAAACCGCGTCTTTTGTCACCTGTCTCGTCCGCTCCGCTCGCCACCATGGGTCAGAAGGGCAGCAAGGATCGGCTGTCCAAGCAAGATCTGGAATTTTTGAAGAGCAGCACCCGCTACGACGAGAACACCATCAAGGAGTGGTACAAGGGCTTCAAGAGTGATTGTCCAGATGGCAAGCTCACTCCTAAAGCCTTTATGCAAATTTACTCCAAGTGCTTTCCCACTGGCAATGCCAACGAGTTTTGCGACCACGTCTTCCGCACCTTCGACACCGACAAGAATGGATTCATCGACTTCAAAGAGTTTCTGCTGGCCATTGACGTCACCTCCAGCGGGTGCCCAGAAGAGAAGCTCAATTGGGCATTTAGGTAGGGGTCAAATCAAACCGCATGATTTCGTACGTAGTTCGCACCGTCCTCCACGTCGTCGTCACTGTCCTCGCGCGCGTGGGTGGGAGGTCTGATTAAATTGCTGACGCTGACGTAGTCCACGGTCTTGTACCGAGGGACCTAGGTCGATTCCTTCGCTTTGGTACGAATGCACACAGCATGGCCGCACCGAGTCCACCATTAAATAGCTTTTTCTTTCCTCTTCATTTCCCCGCATTGTTTTTCAACCCGGGCTCGAGACTGACGAAAGAAATCCGATCTGCTCGGGTGAGGCCGCTCTAGCTTTTGCGTTCCCTGAGTAACATTGGCAACTGAAGCTGCAAGCAATACTACAGCTCTTTCTTCCTTGGCTTACCTGTACGACAGGTAAGTGAACGTTCACCTCCGGATAGTTGCATGATCGAGTGCTGCTCATTTCCACGCCCGAGCCTATTATTTTCTACATCGTACCCACCTATTTAAGCTATGTGCGTAAGGGATGCGCTTGGCGGTTCTTTCAGATGAGATATAAACAGCGGTTTTCCCCATTCAAATGTGACATTTCTGACGCTGTCATCCGACTTCAAGCATAACAAGCTCTGCTATCTACTCGTGCTAAGTTACTTAGGAGAGACTTTTTATAGGGAAAAAGTTGCAACAGGTTAATGACAACTTTAGTTCGTCATTTTTGTACTGAGAAAGCACCTGCGCATCCCACCAAGTTGGCATGACCGTGGGCCAATAACGACACCTTTGCAGTGGATCATCTCTGATGGTCGCAGTCCCGAGCCTACTGTACATGGACAGACAGCTGCTCCATCAGCGCCTGAGGCGTCGAAGAAGATGCATCACAATTGCTCGGATGTCCATCCCGTCGGGACTCCGTTGCATCACTTGCCTGCCGCGCCCACTCACTGGGTCCGACTCCTTCTACAGTCAAGACTGGCTGTGTCTCTAGCCTTTCAGACGGAGACCTTTTCTGTCTAGTCAGACAGGCAACTTGAACCAAGCCTTGCAGGCAGCGTCGTAGAGAGGCAAATTTCGCACATGACAGACGTGCTTGCCTGTGAGTGCGTGAATCCTTCCCTATCCTCAGGCCAAATTCACGAATTCTGTACTTGCTTTTTCGTCAGATGACGACAACGTCTTCTGGCTCCTAGCGGAGCGCAGCACCTACGTAGTGAGTAGGCACGGAGAGCAGTCCCCAGTGGGCTTGACCGGCTGGATGCAAATCGCAAAGTTAAGCAACACCCACACGTGCGGTGCTCGCCTTGACTACAGCATCGTCAGTACGCACAGCAGCACGTACGACGTGGATCCACTTTGAGTTCACAAACATGTGCACCTGTGAATCTGCTACCACGTGATTTCTCAATAAGCTACGTGACTCTGTTTTTGTATCCTCAGATGAGATGTGCCGTCAAATCCTCATGAGATTTTGCCTTTTCCTACTCTCGCGGCGTCTCGAGAACAAATTTACGAGGAAACAGAGAGATTCCCTCGACGCTCGTAGATCAGCTCTGCCTGCGAGTATCAAGGACGACATGGACGTGAGATAACATTTTTCTCGCCGAAAAATGCGAAATCCCAAAGTTTTTTTGCATTTGATACCACGCTCATGTCGTCATCTCAAGAAAATGCAGAGGAGAGGAATATTATACAAAGCTGATGGACTAATGCCGTACTAAGTCATGCAGCGTCTCTCGGGCACATTTCGTTCTGCGCAGGTGGCGAAACCAGCTTGCTCACAAGTTTTTATGCATCTTTACGTAGACCGTTCAGGGTGAGATGCACTTTTCGACAGTCTCTTTCTTTGGAAAAACAAGTGTTTACGTTTTTCATGTCGTCGTATGGGCAACTTAGTGGAGGCATGCCAACAAATGCCGCCGTCGGCCTCATCTTCAGCAGGAAGCATTAATCCTGTTCTGGGCCCTTGCGTAGGGGAAAGCGTGGCCCTTGTGTCGTGTGTTTAGCTTTCGGCTCTGGTGTGGGTTGGCGCAACAAAACTTCATGCTTAAGCTTTGATTACATACGTACTTCGGTATTTCCCATGGCCTACCCCAGTCTGCATTAGCTAAGACAATTCTGTGTTGACAATGGATATCTTTGTCAGATTGAAAGAGAGGCGGCACATAAGTACGTGGGTGTAGTGCTCAGAGGTGCAGTCTGGTATGCAGTCCAGAGAAGCCTCACCCACAGACATAATGTGAGTGAGACAATTTGGACACTCTTTGAACATTCTCATTGAACAATCCAAAGCAACATAAAAAAAAGCCAAGGAAATCGTGCCACCTCCTGGAACCTTTCCAATGTTTAGTTGGGTGGGAAATTTGGGTTCTGAAACAAGTGTGCGACCTAAATGACGCACATTCCAACAAATGGCAACCACAGTCCTGGCCGTGCTTATTAAAAATGTCCAAATGCTACATTTTCATCAGCAAAACATGGGTTGTTCATCTCTTTGAGCACACAAAAGCTGCGTTGTTTCATTAACCTCCATCGTGTTGTGTTTCTAGTGGAAATTACTGATGAGGACATTTTTGCCGATACGACCTCATTCTAGGACTGCACTGTTCTGCTGAGATTGTTCTTGCTTACATTTGATGAAGCCATTTGTTTGCCTGAAACTTACACGTGATTAAATGGCTCATGGAGGGTTGATTAAAGTTGGAAGAATTTTCAACTCAACTGAACATTGATGTAGTTCCTGGAGGTTGGATGACTGTTTTTCTTTGCAAGCTCTTTTGGATTGCTTCATGAGACTGCCAAAAGTGGGAATGACGCCTGCCTGCACTCACAAAGTCCAGTCAAAGAAAGGAGTCAATATTCTAGGGTCAAATAATAGGGACCGGATTTTAAGTTGAAAGTTTTAAGGATTGTTGAAAAAGATGATTTGCCAACGTCGTCGGAAGCTTTCAAGTTATTCATGAGAAGGGTTGTAGCAGCAGGGGGTGATCAAGAGACCTTGGAAAGCGCTTCCTTGCCAAAGCCTTGACATTTGTGAGACAGAAAATTATTCACGAATGAAAAGCTTCTCTCTCCCTGCAATAGCTAGTTTTCCCACTATCAGTCAAAAGCAAGGTGAAAAGAAAGGATTTTCATGCCCAAAAATTTTAGTTCACTCACTGTTAAATCAGCCATCTCTACTTAGATAGGCCTAACCGTGTATTAGTAAATATAAACAAGGCAAGGGCCTCATCTGTGCAAGGGACATCTAATACCAATTATGAGGACCATCATGATGGTCTCTTGTTAACTTCTGTGGAAGAAAAGATCACGTCTGGTGAAGGCAAAGTTAGGTGGAGGTCAGGTCCTTTGGTCATGTTTTGTTATGGTGAGATTTCTACGAATCGGGGCTGGATGACGAATGCTCGGTCTCTACTTTGAGAGGCCCCTGTAGGGCCATGATCGACCCACACGGACGCATGATATAGGATGCGCATGTCGAACAAAAAAGCTCCCAATGCAAGCGGGGCTTAAGACAGTGACACTTACGTGTGCGTTGCGCCGAAGTTGCATTTTGACTAACACTGGCACTTTCAGCATGTACGACGTCGACGGCAACGGTCACATAGACCTGATCGAAATGACGAAGATCGTCAAAAGCATCTACAACATGATGGGCCCTAGTCAGGTGGCCATGGATGTCTACGAAAGTCCAGAGGCCAGAGCCGAAGGAATCTTCAAACGGATGGACATCAATGCAGACGGCAGGGTCACGCGCAGGTAATCCAATCTGGCCAATATTGCTCGTGCGTTCGTGCCCCTATTTAAAAAGTATCGTCTATTTGTAGACCTGGCAAATTTGTTACTTTGTAAGCTAACATTACAGAGAATTCGTGCGTTGCTGCCTCGAGGATCAGAAACTCATCGAGCTGCTCACGCCTCATGCCACATAACAGCGAAGCCCAGGTAAGCACAAATCTAAAAAAGCTTCCCTCAGTCTCTTTTTGGGGGCGCATGAAAGGTTTCGTGATTCATTCCTTGAAGTTCCTACGTAGGCGTATCGAAAGTACCCTATCCTTTCTTGTCATTTACAGGCTAGAGGAAATCGAAGGAAACCTGGTTGTCCTTACAATATAAGAAGTACGACGGCTATCCAATGCGCACACGCACGGTACTGTTTAAGTAATGCAACTCTAGGGATGCACGGACGGACGATGCGTCGAAGAGCATATTTGAAGAGCATGTGACCATAATTAAAAAATACTAGTCTATAGTTGCCTATGCTGTATAGTAGTATCAACCTTCTGAACTGCAGCTATCAAATGCTTTGCAATCAAAACAATGTACTCGTACTGAACTGTCTGTCCCAAAAATAAAACTTGGAATTGCCTGTGTAACTTTCTCTTGAACGTGAAAGGATGCAACAGTTCCTTCCGAAGTACTGGATGGCATGGTATGACGTGTTATGGATACCACATAGTGTACGAGCTCCCCGGTAGACAGTGACGTCGTGCGATCACAGGAAGTCCAGAAGAAAGTGTTCTTGTCTGAAAAAAAAATCTGACCCAACGAGCTGGCAACTACCAACAACAACCCTTCGGAACGCCAGAAGTGACTATTTCATTTTGAAATAGGAATACGTCCAGGAATACGTGTAATTTGATGCACTTTTCAACTGGGTGCCAGGTTAAGTGAACGAAGTGGGCCAAAATAGTCCTCGAAGGCTTTCCTAAAATAGGAAAACCTTTGAGAACTGTTTTGGCCTACTTCGTCCGTAGGTGCGTCTTCTTGGTCTTACTGCATTTCTACTCAGAAACGCCAACACTCCGAGGTTTTTTTTCTATAAAAATTAAATTTTGAGTCCTCGAAGAAATCTGAACTTTTGAAATAATCTTTTTTTCGATCAATTCACTTCATTTCCTACCCTTCTTCCGACTGTATCGATGTGTCCAGTCTAAGACAACGAAGCTCAAGATTTTTGAATTGGTAATTGAAGCCAAGCCTACACAATATCAGGCTCAAGCCTAACCTACTGGAATACGGAATAAGCGGAATTGAAGAAGACTTTACTTCGCTCCAGACTTGGAGAAACTTTGAATGTCTACCTGAGTCAAAGATTTCAAACGATAAGTCAAAACACAACTTTTATACCTGGGCTTAAGTGTTTTGGCACGAAATTGGCTTGGCTTTAACTTGGGATCATATACAGAACGCACACAAAAGTCCATCTACGGTTTCACTGCCTGCCTATCAGTGACGAATTGTTTGCTACACAAAACGTTGACCCCCGCACCGAGTCTTTCCTCACTATGGAGAATTGAGTTTTTGTCAACATCGCCGATTCCGTAAAGGGCACGGACGTTGTCTCAGTCTGCAAGCTGGAGTGACAACTTGGACATGACGTAAGTGGGGTTGAAGTGTCCTTCAACCCCTCGTTGCTGTGTACAGGGTGTACTTGGAAGATTTGTTACCCATTTTGAAGATAGAAAACTGCGTAGGCAAATTGCGAATCTTTTCACTCTGCAGCCAGCTCTGTTTGTGGACAGTAGGGGTGGGTACGTCGGCAAGAAGTAGAATTCACGACAAGTCAAGTACACGAAGGAGTTTGGTACAGTTGGAAAAACACTTGAACTTGATTTCATTGACCTTGATATCTGTACGCTGAAAGTATTACGAGTACGGAAAGTACAGCTATGTAGGCAAAACCCTTCATCAAAGCAAAGCGACCTCTATCACTCAGAGCAGCCCTGACTGCATGCAGCTCCATGGTGAGACAATCACTTGCCTTTGTAACGGTTTGGGTGAGCGATTATGTGAGTGCGATCATGGTGACGAGATCCTTCTGCACGCAAATTTTTATATAAGGAAGGCCCTAAATATGGTGAAAAATTACCCACTCTTTGTGACAATTCCACAGAAGATTTCATCGAGGAACAGGCTGAAAACAGTAAAAAACTTTGTTTTTGTTACCGGCTAACCTTTTGACATGATTTATGACCAGACACATTGTTTGCCTTGACAAATTAGGTCTGAGTCACTTTTAGGCCCGACTTGTCCCATTTTAGGGCCACCTTCATTTGCTGCTGCACCTGACGGACCTGCACGACTCAAGCCACTGGACAAGTAAACATGTTGGGGGATCACGGGTGCAGCAGGATGACTCTTACAGATGTCACTATGTAAGCTCCGCTTGTACGCAGTGACAATTTTCTGGCACAAGGTGTTCACCACAAAGAGGTGTCATCATGTTTAGGAAAAGTTTCATTCTCCTGCTGAGCTTGACCTTTTCACGACACTTTTGGGGCTGATAAAGTGACTCAACTCACCGTTAGACCGGACAGTGAGTAGCAAGTCACATTGTGCATAGCGAAATGTGTCGTTGCAGCGCTCTCCAAACCTTACCTACTGCGAGTAGCGCGAGAAGCACCGAACAAAGGCCAGAACTCGACGTTATGCATGTCGACAGCCCCCTTATTCGCGTACCTGGGGGTGTTCTACGTTCCTAAAGCTCAGCCAGCCATAAATCCCCGCGAATTAATTTCCTGAAAAGATCGTCAACGAAAAAAAAAGTCACCATCTCTATGCAATCAACGAGCGGGAAAAAGCGGGCACAAAACGTCAAGACAAACACACACATTCGCGCACACACAGACACACGCACGCACACGCACAAACACATATCAAGTAACAAGATAAGCTCCGCCTTCGCCGCAGTTAGCACATTAGTTCGTTTCTCATTTACCCTTTTCCGCTTGCTTGCCTGCTGCCTTCTCTGCCCTAAAGGCTCGCTTACACTGGGTCAAAGCCTCACCACGGCCAAGCCTCGTTGACCCAGGACTTTGTCGTGTATCTGGCGAGTCACCCTTCTACCTTGGAGGAGACTCACTCAAGTACGTTGTTCTCCCTTTTTTTTGTTTTCAAACACACCTTAAAGGACTGAACAGTACAAACCGCAACGCCTCGAGTCCGTTGTTGTCGGCAATTATGTGACTCTGCCACTGAGACGATGACGTCGACGTCGTCGTCTCCAGCGTCTCCTCCCTCCACATAAAAATCCCCTCCTGCCCCCCTTTTTTGTTGGCCTTTACAGTTTGCTAATTGGAAGTCTTTTCCGTTTCGCAAGTTTCTCCCCTCCCTCCCCTGCCTGACATTATCGCGAAATGATAAATTGCGTATTATTTAACGAATCGGACTAAAGCGAGTATTACGCAGCGGGCGGAAGGCTGTGCTGCTATTCGTTGCTCGCGTACTTACATAACAAATGAATGCCAGGTAAACAATAGGTACGATAAAGGCTTTGCACTGTCGAAAGCCTGTGATCTTTCAGCATTCCCCCGCCACAGGAAGCGTGTACAGTTGTGCTTAGTTCATCTACAGAAGGATGCAGTGAACAAAGAAATGTTAGTCCAAATGCTACAACAATTTATGCAGAAACGTGCGCACGTCCCTGTAGCTGTCTCTACCTGCGATGGCTTCAAATATCTGGCGCTTATCGTGCGAAGGCCCAATTTTCATTTTGAAAAGAAAAATTAAAGCAGGGAAAAAAGTCCCCGCTAGCGACCAATCCGAGAAATGCAACGGGTACGACTATGAAAAAAAGAGAGGGGGGGGGGAGAACAAGAACGTATTAGTAAAAATTTTCGCTGTCGAAAATTTACGTACTTTCCTGGTAAGTTAACGTTGCGTAAAATCCAGCCTTCTTTGTCTGTGCCAATGCCTACAATTACGGAGTTTTACTTCTATTTGATGTCTCTGCTCTTTGTGCATCTCGGAGGTCTTGGCAAAAGAGTTTGGCTGCCTTCCTGTCAAAGAGCGCCATTCTGCTCCAAAGTCGTGGCTTCAGTCGAGCTAGGCGTGCATGCACTTCATCTTGCGGATGGCCTCCATGCATGTGAGCGTGCAGATCATTTGGAAGCCGACTCGGAGGTGAACATCTCGACCCAAAAGTGCGGTCTTCACTTGACGAAGCAGCCCCAATTTGGCTTTGCCCTCTTTGTTTGCCCTGCGTTAGGGACCGACGCCTTTTGTTTGTCGTGAGCCAGGCAGTACGAAAAATTGATTCGCGCCGCCTCTTCTCCCCTGCAATTATGTTTGGCCGCGTGGCTTCTTAATTTTTTGGACAAACTCAGTGAGTGACTGAGGGAGAAAGAAAACGACACTGGTTGGACTGGACTTGTAACAGACGGCAGGGGTTGACTGGAGGCTCGCCTGGCATGACTCATCTTAAGGATATCATGGAACAAATTGGTCCAAGAAGACTCTGAGTAGAGCAACGCCTGCAGCAACCATCACGCTATAAACGACCTTCTAGGTACGTCTTGGACGTGCAGTCGACCCTCCATGAAGACACCACTCTCACAACATTTGGAAGGACGAGAAGCTTGACTATGTCGAACGCTTGTGACCATGGAGAAGCTTCCAGGTGGTAAAAAGAATCAGTTGTGACTAATTTGAACATTTCTGACTGCGCTTTCATGCATCGGAGGACTTGGGCCAAGACCTGGCAGCTGCGGGAGGAGTTGGCCGCTTTCCACACTGCCTTGTTCAGTACTCCATCTCGGTTCTGCAGTTGATGTAACTACTCGAAGCCCGCAGCCATGCGCACAACCCCACCACTCCCGTTAGATCGATAGCAAGTGACATTTCTCCGTCGTTCCAGTAGACTGTAAACATTTCCGTCACCACACACAACGCTTTACCATACAATATGCATGTAGCTGTACCGCAAGGACTGTTCAATCGAGGACGAACGAATAGCAAAGTTTGTCATACGACGACTCACATCAACTTACAGCTGTAGTGGGCCAAATTGCCCCGGCCGAGCAAGCGCCACACAGGGTTACAGGAAATGGCCCCCGACTCTTTCTCGATCCCCCCCCCCTTTTTGTTCCTTCAAATATTGTGCTACTATTACGTATCACAGTGTGGTCGCGTGAGGCAATGGTGTGCAAACGGAGTCTCTGAATGAGAAGGGGAGACGACAGCGAGAATGATTCCCTGAGTATGGCTACAATATATTGCGTGCGCATACTGGTAGGTACTAGTGCAATAGCTCCGCCCGCATTCGTGGGAGTGGCTTACGGGCACAGGACCACAAGGTGAAATAGGTACACAGCGTCGGAAAAGACCAATTGGGGGGGGTCTGTGGAGCAAGTGCGCATAAACGCGAGTGAACACAAAAGCGTTTAGTTATTCACATACGTGTAATTGTTTCTTTCAGTGCGGTGTTGTCCAACGCAGTTGATTGTATCCATATTTGTTCTCTTTACGCACGCATGTGTACACAGTACCTCGGGGGCAGCACAAGTACAATGCAGTACATGTGTGGCGCATACAGCATTTCTGTGAGCTCTCCCTGTTTTTCTTTCCTACCCCCAGCAATTCTTGAGTCTTGATGAGAATGCCAGATTTTCCAAATCCACATTTGGTTCGTGGCAGGAGCCAATTTAAGCATGCATTGAGGAGTTAGAGGCACCGGCAGACATGAAGCATTTGATGCTGAAAAGGATGGCGATGAGACAGCTGTCTGACAACGTTCAAGTTTGTTCAAATTATCGCGTTTTGCGGACCCTTTCAAATACTGCAATTCCTCTTAATGAACAAGGTAATTGGCAATGTCTGGAAGGTTTGGCATTATGGCTTGCTGGCGGTTCTATGAAGAGAATATAGAGTGCTTGACGTCGAGTTCGTGTGATACGTGATAACTGATAATTAAGGGTTATGAGAGACGTTTCTTTGCTACAGGCTGGACTTAGATCTCTGAAATCTTCATGAAGTAAGTCTGGAGCTTACGTGCATGCATAGGAAGAGGAAGATCATCTCTCATCGGGCTGTGCTGACGCCGGCGCCGAACGAACTGCTGTTGTCACACATCAGGAACGTTGAGGTGCTTTTTCCGACTTCAGTTACAGGGCGGATGTACAGCAGAGGATGATTTTTTTTTCAACCCCGTCGTAACGCTCTTATTCGGTAGCCAATCTGGCTTCGACTGATACGTGCAGTTCCGCCCCCTTGAAAAGTGGAGGAAACTGCCTTTTCCAACATTTTTGGGGTAAATTTGCAAAATTACTTTGGATGGAAATGCTTGCAAAAGGTCATTTTCTTAATTCATTTAGTTGGTGAACTCCCCTAATTCAAACCATTTGTAATAGCTTCCAGAATGCCGAAGCAACACAAACTCAATTGACATCGTTGGAAAGTTTGAAACCGTAGCGGTTTAACTCATTTGCCTTGTTTTGGATGAAATTGCATATCGAAGACAGCGCCGGCCAGTTAAACACAAAACTTTATTTTCCTACGCTTGGCGTGTCACCACATACCTCAAAACACTTCAGTGCAAAAGTGCACAATCGTTAACTGTCTTAGCATTGCGGCTACACAAACCCTCCTTACAGTGTTGGAAAACTTGAGGTCTCTAGTTTAAGTCACTTCCATCATTTGTACACCACTATTGCAGAATAAAGGCAGCAATGGCAAATGACTTGTGCGGGTCGATCACACCAGCACAATACAGTAGTTAAAATGGTCCGCGCCACCTTGAGTACACATATTCATCCGGCGTAAAGTCAGTAAGTTTATCTTCTAAGGCTTTAAGCTTTCCCATGATATGAAAAGATTTTGTGCAGCTTCGGTACGGAGGAAGTTATGGTGTTAGGAATGAGGGAGGTGGCGAACAGATCTGCGTGGGCAGGCAGCGGTGGGGAGCACTTGGCATAGCCCCGGCCGGTGTTCTTGGGTGAGCTTGGAACCATCACCACCACCCACCCCTTTTTTGGCGAATTTTAACGCGTCTAACTAAAATGACTGAAAATTGCTACTTTTAAAAGGGCTCCCAATTAGTTCTAGGCTGAACTGTATTTACGGGAATATTTTTGCCACCATGTCTGGGTGAAAATAAAAGGCTAAAAATGATGGAGAAATCGGCCAAAGTGATAAAATTATGCATTGTCTTGGCAAAGAGAAGTTTGCCAATATCACAAGGGAGCAGGACCTCAATGCTCTTTTAGGCCCTGCAGGGCTCAGTTAGAAACCCTCCTCAGCAAAGTTCGTAAGGACATCTTCGGGAAGCCGATGGAGTCTTTAGAAGAAAAAGTCTTGAATATGTCTTCAGTACAACTGTAATCAAGTAAAATAATCAAGAATATGGTTGGTTTCCCATGCGTGAACATATGTGCGTCCTGATTGAAAGAGTTGAGGTTGAAAAAGAATTTTGGACACCCTGTAGAACAAAGGTCGTAAGGAGCTTGCAGACATAAGTTGAGTATCCGAAGCCTGTACTGTTATCGCACGTGCCCACACATGGTAGCAATAACAGCCTTGATGTGACCACCGAAGGAATGACAAGCATTGACAGTGATGACATTCTGTTGCTCCCTGATGCCGGCCACGCAGGTTTGGGTATAACGCGATGTTCGTGGCCAGGATTAGCACGGACTGGCCGGGAATGCAGCCAATGGAATGCATGAGCAGAGCCAAGGGGAGTGTGCTTGGTGTCCCTCCTCTTCGTTCGCGGAGAGCATGTGGACATTCCAGACTTGTCCAAAACCCTTTCATAAGTAGTCAGTCAACTTGTGGTAGCCAAGGGCCTTCACTGACAGGCCCCTGGCCAGCGTACTCAAGCTCACCTGGCCTCTTTCACGTCCAAACAAGCTGCTGTTCATCGAAACAGACGAGGGGGGGAGGGAATGATTGTGCATACAGTACGTCCATACAACCTCTCTAAGGCAAAAAGGAATATTCTGCCTTTGACTTATGCAGGTGACTTTGCAAGTCGTTCCAGACGAGGCAGACACTAGAATTGATTCATCTAAAAGACTGCATGCAGGTGTATTCCTGACGCTGTGAGTTGCAGTATCTAAAACGGATATTTAGTAGGGGACAGTCGACTCCACTTATTCCGCGGGAGACAACGCCTGGTTCCAATTAAGCTCAACTTCCGATTATCCGAAGTTATCACCTAAGACACACCTGCGCCACTACGTATTATAAGCTTGACATTTACTTCTGCGTAGTTCTTGTCATACGCAGGGTGGTGCGGGATTCAAATTCAGACAACGATACGACGGCAACAAAAAATAACCTTTAAGCTGGAACACTAGTGGACCATGGCGGATGATTCAGAACAGTCAATGTGTACATTATTCAGAATAAAAAAAACTTGACCTTACCCGACTTCTTCAGGCGGTTTCGCGCACATTGGTGAGCAGGGCCCGCGCCACCTCACACAAGAGTGTGGAGGACCTGAAGGCCACTGTCGGTCAAGAGTGGTCAAACTTGTCTGAGAAGTTAACCATCAAGACCTGCTCAAGCTTCAGGGCCAGGGTGCAAAAGGTGGTGGACAATCGTGGTGGCCACATTAACCCGAAGTGGAAGGGTCTATTTTTTTTATCTATTTATGACCGTAAGTTCATCATATCATGTCGAACTGGTTGTTCTTGATGATGTTTGCCCAGTCATCCTTCGTCTCGATTTTGAACTCCGCACCCATAAGCTTCTGCTTATTCTTGAGCATCAAGACGCGAATTTCTCTTTCGATGTCATCCACAGACATTTGACGGGTGAGGCAGTTGTCGAAGCCCCCCCCCCCTCAAAAAAAACTGGCCCAAAGTTCCGATCATCCGAGTTCCAATTAAGCAAAGTCGACTATAGTTCAATGATTTATTATGCAGAACGGAACGCTTCTTCAGAGTTCTCCAACTGCGAACATCTTTCCTGTGATGATTTCATTTCTTCTCGGGGTTTTTTTTGCTACGTGCTCAGCGTGGGGGAATAATTGCACGCTCGTACACATTATCCCAGTTCCTTGTGTGTGAGTTGGTGTGCGTGCATGCGTCAGCGCCACAGTCGCAATAACTGCAGCTCAAGACATGTCCGGGCACATTAGTGAAACAAAGAGCAGAGAGATGCTGTGCCCAGTTGAACATGTCGAGGTATGCCAACTTTTCAAGATTCTAGGAAAGTTCGACCAGTGTTTGAATTGACGCCACTTGTGCAGAAGTGAAAAGTGATTCACACAAAAAAACCGCAGTCGACTTCATTTTTTAATCATCCTTATGGGGTGGAGAAGAAACGGTGCACAAAACGTCCCTCACTCGCGTGGTCGCGCTCACGAGGCCCATCTGCTTGTGTAAAAAAAAAAAAATCTGCACCCGTGCTTTGAACTCGGTATCGGCGGAGACGATTATTACACTAATCTTACGTGCCTGCATTGGCGGCCGCGGCGGTGGCGGCGGTGGCGGCGACTATTGACGCGTACAGCACATGCGTCCGATTCGTACGTACAGGAAGAAAGGTGTAACGCAGGTAGCGGTGGCTCGACGGCGGTCACGGCGACGGCAGTAGCGGTAACACGACGGCGGTAGCGGCGGAAGCCAACTCAACGGCGAATGGCGACGCAAACAGCCGATCCCTCCTTGCTCTTTTTTCTGTTCTCGCCATCGATGACGGAGAAAGGGGAAGAAGCTTCCGCCGCCGCCATCAAGAAGGTGGAGAAGAAGTACATCTAGAGAGAAAGGAGAGAGGGACGACAGAGACGGAGGCGCCATTTCTTCAAAGACTCACAGTGAATGAGCTCGAGGAGACGCTGCAGACGTCCACGGAAGGGTTGGATTCGCCCATTGTCAGGTAAGTTTTTTGCGAGCACCATTGATAAACGATATCGCGGAATAGATGGAGCGGATAAAATGCGAAGAGTTTTTTGTGACAACTCTCTTGCAATCAATAGCTGTGGAGCAGCCACGACCACGAGCAGGTGCCGATCGACGCAGGCGTCGAGAGACTAATAAAAAGTTCGTCTATCAGATGTAAAAAAAACCCCGAACATTATTCGTGGCTGCTGATCGGATGGGGGGGGGGGGGGGAGGAAAAAAGACCAGGAGCTGCCAATAACTTTTTGGGTCTCTGCAGTTGCCACATCAACTTGAACTGTATGTACTGTGTGAGTGGCGATGAACAGAGGCAAAAGCAAGCGCACAAAGGAGGCAAAAAACCAACAAAAAGCAGCCCACTTTTCTTGATCCTTATCCACAAAATTTACCCAAGCAGCGAGGGTTTTTTTTTCCTTCTTCTTCTCTCCAGGCTACTTTAAGAGGCGACGAAAATAGACACGGGTCTAATTTGGAGGCGTTTTGCTTCTGCCTCCCTCTTCAGGCCCCTCAGATGGAGGCCGACCATGATCAGCGGCTGCTTGCGGCGGCTGCGGCTGCTTCCCCATAGACAAATTGCCCAGAATTCTTCCCGCACGTTCTCTTAATTCCCGCCTCTGTTTTCCTCGACAGAAATTCCAGAAAACAGCGGCAAGAGCATATTTTGGCCCCCGGAGCCGGCGGTCGGTGGAAAATTATACAAGCAGGGTAGAGCAGAGAAGAAATTGTTGGGGATCTGATGATAAAATTGACGGGCTGCAGACAGATTTGTCAATGTCTATCGGGCAACAAAGGCCCGATCGCCGACCAGGAGACGCATTGCTTGACCCCACAATGTCATTGGTGTCTACTCAGGACGGACGTAGCCAGGAAACAGAGGTTTTTCTCGTACAGCGTGCCTCTCACAGCTTGCAGTCGACCAATCATGCGCATTCTCAACAATGAATTATTTACACTGCTGAGAAGTCTTCCCACCACAGGGCCCTGGTTTTGGTCCTCCGCCTGATTATAGTCGAGCCTAGACGTGAGCCTGGTCAGTTGTCAAGATCGTTGCCGTTGCTCCGTTGTGTGCGTTGTTCGAGTCCTCGGCGTAATACGATATGCATTTAGCTTTCATCCCGGGGGGGAAGGGAATCATCTTACTCGATTCCGTGTGTCTGAGGTCGCTGTTCATTTCAGCAAGCGTCAACCATGCTGGAAACGCTTCCAGTCTGCTTATTCGCATGATTGAAATGAGCCACCATCAAGGCAAGCAACGATCATGCAATTCTTGACGCCCCTCGTCTTATATCCATTGCCCCGATCCCACAGTCTAAATGCGAGGGGCTTAAAACAAAAGTTGGAGGAGAGATTATGTCTGTGGTATTGCACATAATTTAGGCTTTTCAATTTTGGCGGAGTGAAGTTTGATTGACACTGCCGGTAGTTTGCATGTCTTTGACACCTCTAACAGCCGTTATGTTATTACACCCATACAGGCATCATTGAACTTTATGGTGGTGGGGTAGATAGACTTTGAAATTGTGCTCCATTATTCTACGAGGAGCTTCTTTTCCCTCCCAACATCTCCTTTGACTGTGGAATTCTTGAACATGCTGCTGAGTCTCTTAGCAGAAGGGGGGAAAGAGATACGTTTGGTCAAGAAAATGTCCGTTTGTCTAGTGCGCTTTTTTTTGCAGTGCTTTTCGCAAAATCTGCTCGGCCAGTTGTGAGTTGCTCACCCGTCTTTATGGTGCACCCTTGCAGCAACTTGGCTCTTTTTTTCTCGCTTCCTTCGACTCGCCTAACCCTCATTTACTTTTACGCCAAGGATGAGGCTGCGGGAGAGGGAGGAGGAGGCCAGACAAATGTTTTTGCAAAAGAGTTATGACGCGAGCTTTTGCACAAAATCCCTGCTGTGGGGAGGCGAGTTATGGTGGCGGGGAGGGAGTCAGTGCATGACCTATATGTACTGTACTGTGAAGTGCTTTGTGTGTACTACTGCACAGTAGTGCACGGCGCCGCCACCACCGCCGCCACCACCCTGATGGCCGTCGTGTGGGTGCGACTGTCTCATTTTCGCCTCCCCCTCCCGCCTAGCTGCTACACTCAGACACACATGGTGACGTCCAAGGTGTGTGTGCTCAAGTCTCTATCGGCACTGACAAACCTCAGGCCAGGGAAACTTTCTTGGGTGCTACAGTTCTACGCGTCTTTCTTGGCACTACCTACGTGTTCAGCACTCAGTTTTTTCGTCTCCAGGACTTTCGTGCTGTGTCACAACGTCCGTTGTACTTTAAACTTGGGGAGCAAGATCATGCGGGTTTTTGCAACGGATTCGGCTCAGCAGCCGGGCACAACAGTACGCACGTCGTGACAATTAGGTATAGCTCCCCATGTGGGGAGAGCCTTATACCTCCTTTCATCAGTTGGCGAAATGCACGCGTTAAGTGGATGTCGTGCTTGTCTGCGACTGGAACAAGAATAATGAGGCGTTCCTCGCCTTGCTAACAAAAAAAAACAAAAACGTGTGGGCTGAGACGAACCGACGACAAAGACATGGGACATTCATTCTCCATATGTTATTGGGTGACAGATTCGTCTCCTCGTCGCTGACCAGCTGTGGCCTAAGGAAAGATCAGATATCCACTAAAAGTGGCGCGCGACTCTTCTCTCCCCATTGCAGTTTGTTTGGACTTATTCTGGGCCGAAAATGATTCTGCCATCGCCGCCCACCCACTTGTGGCCACTTGAAAAGAATAGCTGCTTTGTTTGGCCAAAGACACTGTAACAGTGACATCGTGTGAGACACTCGGATCACGGGAGAGACGTCGAGAGGTTGGTCAGGTAGCAGCAGACTTTGCAAGAACTTTTGTAGCGCGGAATGTCGCAGTTGGCGGCGAGTCTGACTTCATCAGTTAAGTCCTCACCACAACACTATCACGTATTGCCTATCCAGAGCCTCGCACCTGCGATCCGGCTGTCAATGATCGCGGTCGGGATCTTCGCCAGCGTACGTATTTGAAGGGACAAAGAAAAGGAGGACACAAACTAAGCTTACTAACTGAACAAGTTGTCCCTACTCCAGACTGCTGCCCCATGATCAGATGCTGAATTGACGACACGAGGAGAAAGATTCTTGCCACAAATAGACTGGAATTCCTGAGGCTGGGCAGTCGGCGCCCCACGCATAGCATAGTGCTTGCGCACGTGCTTGCTACCTATGTTCGTCCTGGTCGTGATCTACAGACGTAGACTAATCCTGACTCACACATCGATATCCTTGATGAAAAGGCAGTAGAAGAGATGGAGACCACCAAAGCTTTTTATCCCAGACATCTCAGTTATCTACTTTCATAAGACGAGCCAATTGCTGGAAGAGGAGGCCCTCAGGAACTCAGTTGAGCATTAGTATTCGTCAGAAAGAAAGTCGGACTGGCAAAATTTCAGCTGCCCAAGGCTTTGTATGGAGCCTGCCTACATAAATACGACACTTGCAAATGCCGTGCTGACGTCCATTAGCGCTCTCTTACCCGGGTGTGACTAATTAATTGTCACATTGCAACGTTTGCAAACGCCGCCTCCGCTGTTATGACAGCCAAATGTGCCAACGGACGGATGCAGCCAGATAGACCTAAATACTGTTCTGGCGGCTCAACTGTGACAGGTTGGATCCAATTAGTCTAGCGAAAAGAATCTTGACGAGATTCAATTTGTCTGTCAAGTGTGAGCTGGATTCCCCTCCTCAACTAAATGTATGAGATAAGAATTCGCAAAGTGGGGGAGATCATTCAGGGAAGGCACGCAAAATCATGGAGATCACATCTCTCCCACAGAGGAGGATGACTGAAAATGGCTAAAATTTGACAAGGTGGCATTTTTACAGCAAACACGTGTGAGTCTTTTTTTCCCCTCAGACGTTTCAACTCTTCCGTACATATGTGGTCTCTGTCAAGAGACTCTCGCGTGCGAAAGATTGGGCTTTTTTTTTTTACCAAGATCGCAGTGTTCAACTCTCTGCGAGTCAAGGAAAGCAACATCAGTCATTCCGTTATGGACCTGTACGATGCTCGATATTTTGAACTTCATCTGCAGATCTTTATGATTTGCATAATGTTCTATTGACTGGCCCTTTTTGGCGACGGTCTGAGCGTGAGTATCAAACTTACTGTGCACGACTTTGTGTCGCATCTGCTCAGTTCACTCGCGGCAATGCCAATGTAGAGAATGTTCTGTCGTCGTCGAGGCTCCAGGTAGGGATAATCTGTCCACTCTGGTGAATTCACACTAGCTTTAATGAAGAAAAAAAACCCTGTGATCAGGTATCATTGCATTAACATTTCACACCACTCAAGTAACGACAAAGCACACACACATGACAGACAGACAGACAGACAGACAGACAGACAGACAGACAGACGGAGAATCGTCCTGTGCGGTTACAACAACAGATCCTCCTCCCCCTTTTTCGTCTTTTGCTCCATGCAGGCAGCGATTTGGTTTTTCCCCTTCTGGGAAAAAGAAAGGTCCCGTCAACAGCTGAAAATCTCTCGGCCAATAGGGAACTCCCGTTTTACGGGAAAAAAAATACCGTCCCCCCTACCGACAACTTTGCCGGAAGACCTTTTACTGCTGCCTCCGTACGTGAGGAAAAGGCTGACAGGGGAGAGGGGGTGAATTGCTACTCCTCCTGCTTGCTTGGCCGCAATTTCCGTTCGCTGTCGTGCGATGGCTGCGGGAAATCATGCGTTTGGATCAAGATTGTCCGGCCAATGTAGCTCCGCTCCTCCTCCTCAAAGTCTTCTGACTTGTATGAGGGGATCAGCCAAGTCTCTCCCCGCAGTCCCATTGATCAGCAGAGGCTCCCCACCCCCCTCCGGTGCCGTTGCACGCCACCAGAGGACATTGTGTCCGCAGCTAAATGATGGCTTTTACATAAAACGTTGATAAGGTGAAGACCGCCTTGGGCTACACTTCTGGGAACAGCGCGGGTCTCACGTACGAGTGTGGACCAAGAAAGTCCGATTCAATGAGCCGACCTTTTGGCGGAATAACAGGTTCGTGGCAAAGGTGCCGCTGCAATAAGACGGATGACTGACTGCACTAGGAGCTTATCCCATCTTGATTCGGTTGCGATGAAACAAGAGATCATTATTTTTGCCTCGAAAGATAAACAGCCGCCCTCTTCCTTTTGCTCTTAATCATTTTCCCAGCAGCGGAGTCTCGGATTTCATCAAGGGTTAGTTTCCTCTTTCAAAAAAAAAAGCAGTCTGCTCTGCTTCTCTGAGTCGTGGCAGCGTTCCATAAAAATTGCTTACATTAACTCTCTCTCTCTCACACACACAGAGAGAAGGAGAACAACAACAACATGAGTGTGTGGGGGATGGATGACACATTTGGGTGCTGGTGACAACAGCCATTTCTCATATCACTGTTCCGCTACGTTACGTGTACTTTTGTAGAGTCGGGAGTTCCACATTAGGTCGTATTGCTACGGACTACGGCGCACATGCGAACACGCTGGTCCATGACCATGTAGGCGGCCCGACTCCTGGAGAGAAAGGCCGATTTGTTGGCAGTTCGCGAACCACTGCAAAAACCGTAGACGTGAAAACGGCACAGACGAGTTACGTCATTGCCAAATGCGACAACCATTTCAGTGCGTAACTTATTGGGCCAATCTTTTCTTGCTTTTGTGACTTCCAGAGCTCCAGTAGTCAGCTAACTCATGATGTCTTTTTGCCGTTTCGCTTCGCTCTGCCATGTGCAGCGGCAGCAAGAGCAGCACAGTGAGGAAGGAGGAATAATTTGATCAGCTCGAATCTGCATCAGAATTTGCGCGGCGGCAGCAGAACCCAAATCGAATAAACTCCGAAATGGGGAAGGGTTCGAAAATATATGCAAATGCTCGGGGAGGAAGAGAGAGTTGTGGCGGATAATGGACTCTTCAGACAGCTTTTGACGTAGCGGAAGGAAAACTTTCTGTCAAATTGCCTGGAGGGATTTTTTTCTGTTCTGCAGCCCAACCTTTAGCTTGCGACATCATGTCATGCATCATTTTGTGTCACCCCTGCTGCTCCCGCTGGCGGTGAGATGGAAAAAAAAAAGAAACCGGGGTCTCTCATGATGGAGGGACAACAACACACACGAGTAGTGTAGGTACAGCAACACAAGAGAGAGATAACTGTGCATAAGAATGTGTCAGCGCCGCCGCAAATGCATGCAAACTCAGGTACACAGGTACGTACGTGTGTGCTCTACCTGCTCAGGTAGAAAAAGGCTACACATAAGGGTGGAGAAAGGAGAGATAGTAAATTAATTAAATATCGTTCACCCCCGGCTTTCGCTGTAACGTCGTCGGTATTTTCCTTTTATGACGTTGATTTGTCTCTCTGCTGCTGCAGCTAAGATAATGGCGCACAATAAAAATAACTCTTTGGATGAGAAAGAATGTTGATGCACCTCTTTATGACGACCTTAAAGACCCCGAGGGGGCTATTCCGGTGTCACTCATCCAGTTATTCATCGGGTCCCGGTGTCATCCGCCTTTTTTTTCCAGTGCCTTCCTTCAGTCATACGTACATTCATTGTACAATATTACCCCGCTGAAGTCGCTGAAACGCTGAAGTCTGCCCAATTTGCCGAGTCCGCACGTGTCCGTCCGCCCTGGGATCGTACGTATGATGATTGACGAACATTTGCATGATCTCTGATTAATGAGGAGCGCAGTCGTGGATGGGGCTTTCGCCAGAGATCTTATCTTCAAAAGGGACGTACATGGGAAATGGTGGTGCTGACTCACCAAGTTGCTATTTCCTCCTTGGGCAAAGAAAGCAGCAACTTTGTGCCTCGGCGTGCATCTCGCTCACCTCGGGGGCGGCGGGCAGACATTGGCGAGTCCCTGGCCGCCACCGACTTGGCTCTTCCACAATTGCCGGTACTTCCAGACCGTCTGCATTTCCCATCCGCTCTGGGTGTCTCTCGCCGATCGCTTATCTCCCCACCCACTCGGAGTTGGCGCTGGCCAATGACAAGAACGGACCGATCGATCTGTCGAATTCGTGTCAATGCTATTGATTTTGCTGAGAAAAGGGTGGGGAGACAGAGGGAGGGTGGAGGAAGTCTGCGTGAGAGAGCAGCGAGGAGAAAATAACGGCTCCGTGCGCCAACTTTCATAAGACTCACACATGTAGCAGTCAAAGTTGGTGGTTATGAAAAAAGAAAACGCACTCACATGTTAAGCATTCTCCTCCAACCTGGCGAGGACGACACAGAGAGCGTCATATTTCGTTCCTCATCCTTCCCCCCTCTTTTCCAGGCTCTCATATGGTAAAAGAACGTAATATGGACAAAGCAGCTGGAGAGAAGTAAGATTCAGTAGCAGGAGGGGGAAATAACAAAGGATTTAGAGAGCTTTCTTTTTTGAATGAGAAGAGGGGAGAAACCCAATTCTTGACTTTTCAATTTTCTCCCTCTCCCCTGGAGGGGTTGGATCCTCTTCGTTAAGTTCTACTCTTTTGTTCTCCATCGCATCGATCCCTGATTATCGAATTTAATTTACCGTGAGGAGATTTCTGATCGATCTTCTTCACTCAAGTGGTGGCTGAGTTGAAACTGAGACCACAAATTAGGCAATTTCCCCCGTACCCGAGACGTTGCCGGCTGCTGATGTAGACGTATTGCCCCGATTTTTCACCTGGCTTAAGGACCCAGCAATCTGGCAGAAAAACATAATTGCGGGGACCTCTACCTATGTGTGTACGTTAAGTGTGCGTGCGCGCGCTTACGTCCGAGCCCAGACGGAGTCTGCAGCGCCAGCAGCAGCAGAGGTTGTTGAGATGATTTAGGTGGAGCGGTTTTTTCGCCAGGAAGCAAATTTTTCATGTCACGCCGAGAACAATTTGGCCAGCAGCGGGCTCAAATTATTTGCCCACTTTTCTCCCTTTATCCGGAGTCGAGGCTACGGCTCCAACGATCGGTTCAAGAAACCCATTTAGTCGGGTTGTTTCGAATCAACGACGTTTCCAGTATTTTTGGGCAGAAGCAGCTGAAGCCGCCGCCACCCAAGATTCCGATTTCGCCACCGACTTTGCCAATTTATGTTCATGTCTTTCTCTCTTCCTTCCCCCCTTGTCTCCAAGCCTTTTCTGAGAATCGCCAGGGCTGCCGATTCAATCAAGACCCCCGCGGCCTGGCTCCAGACGACGATGGTGGTGGTCCACTTAGCAGCCCAGAGGAGCCCCAAATTTATGGGTGGCGTCAATTAGCGATCGAGCAGGACTAAGAGGCAGAGCAACAAGCAGGCGCGAGGCCTCCGGTCGAGAGTGAGACTTCGTCACAATAATTGCCAGCTCACTCACATTGATTAAATCGTCTCCCTGTCCAGCTCAACTCAGGTGCACACGCCCATATTAGCCAAACGTCGAGTCTGGTCTCGGATCGAGGTGGGTGGCTTCCAACTTGAGTAGCAGCTGTTTCTCTACATGCCCATTCTGTGCCAACTCAGTGCATTCTCGGGCATCACTCACTGCACCGTGATGCAGTTGTGTCGGACAATTAGGCAGACGACAATGGCGCAAAGGCTTCCTGCTGGCCTTTCGTCACCATCCGCTCTCTGTGGCCATAACTTGTCTCTTTGTTAGACGAAACAATCGCCACTGCCTCTCAATCTCTTCCCACATCAATCTCCATCTTGAGATGGTTATGCGGCCGCGGCAAAAACCGCGTAATGTAAGGAAACAACACCACTTGAAGCTGGATCACGGTGGCCGCTTAATTGATCCGGACCCCGAGGAGATAATTGCGTGCCCAGCAGCAGCGGACCCACGCAAAAATGTCCGCGACCAAGCACAAAAGCATCGGGTGACGGCTGCGGCACCAGCAGCGGCTGGCTGTGGCAGCGGCCGACTGCGGCACCGTCAACACCTGGCTGCGGCAGCGGCCGCCGACTGCGGCGGCCGCGAGAAGAACCTTTCGAAGAAGGATGAAAACTGGCGAATGAATTTCCAGTCGTCGTCTCCCTTTGAAGCTCTTTTCCCTCTCCCTGCGGCTTTAATTAAACATTTCCGTTCCAAAAAGGGAGGAGGAATGACAGATCGCGATCTCGCGCTTTTATTTCTCCCCAATTAACTCGATCCAGTACTTGGCGTGGGCAGGTTGGCTGCGTTGCTGACTTTGCAGGCTTTGCAGGCTTTGCAGGCTTTGCAGGCTTTGCAGGCTTTGCAGACTTTGCAGGTTTTGCAGGCTTTGCAGGCTATGCAGGCTTTGCAGGCTTTGCAGACTTTGCAGGTTTTGCAGGCTTTGCAGGCTATGCAGGCTTTGCAGGCTTTGCAGGCTTTGCAGGCTATGCTGACTTCGTTGCTTGCTTTACTTGCTTTGCTGCTGGCCTTTCTTCTCGCTTTGCTTCTCGCTTTGCTGCTTGTTTTGCTTCCTCAGCTTGCTTGTTTTGCTTCCTCAGCTTGCTTGTTTTGCTCCTTCCTCAATTTGCTTTGCTTGCTCGCTTTGCTGCTTTGCTTCCGAGGTTGGCAGATCTCACTCGTCTCCTGTGGTGGAAAAATGACGAGAAATTAATGAAAGCAACAAGTCGAGGGGGGCGGGAGAGAGGGAGCGACAAAGACGCTGTTTTTAGTCTCCGACTAAAAACAGTTCTAATCGCTCGTCCTGAACGGCCAAATTTCTGCCATCAAAATTCCTGGGGAAGGGGCCCAGCGGTTCCCACCTGGCTAACAAAAATGCCCAGAATGCGACGGCTTTTGATGATAGCAGTGCTCACTTTGACAGTTATTTTGTGACTCCAAATTTGTGAGAGATTTTACCTTCTTGTCTGCTCTCAGCTACTAAAGATTGGCTCGCCGATCTAAATGCGGGCTTAAAGAGCGAGCAGTTTTTTCTTCAAGGGAATGGAGTCAATCAAGATGTCGTCTGTTCGCCAAGTAATCTATTCGCAAGAAGTCAGCCCAATACTGAACTCTTACCGAAGCTGACCCAGGTGTGTGCGTATGTAGTGAAGACTTACCTTTACTTCAAATGGCTAACAGCTGAAACCATTTTGCGAAAACGGCTTTTTTTGGCAGGAAAAAAGAGGGGTGAAATAACGGCCACAAAAAGGTCTCTCTCTGCAAATGTGTTCGAGCGAGAAAAAGAGTAATTGCGCGAGAAAAGACCTAAGAAATGGCGCCTAATGACAAGAAGTTAGGGGAGGATAAGAGAAAGAACAGCTAATTTGCAAAAAAAAAAAAAATAGTGGAGCAGCCAAGTGAGTCTTTGCTACTGTAGCTTTGGCCGTCATTGCAGAAGGCAAAAAGAAGACCATGAAACGCCAAAGAAGAAAGAGAGCATAAGAAGAAACTTACCAAAGTCGTGAAGAAACAATGACGAAATGAGAGCTCCTTTTTTTAATCTTTCCTTCCTTGAACGCAAAATCACGAGTTGCCAAGGATGACACGATCCAATCCTGGACGGACAGAGCGGCGAACTAAACTGAGGCATGCTACAAACCCGCACCAGCTCCTCGTTCATGGCTGTGCCCGCGTGCACCAGAGAGAGAGGGAAAAAAAGTGTTCACTGATGCGAACTCTTCTTATGCAAATGGTACGACGAACCATCGAATCATTTCCTCAACAATGGACAACATACGCTCGGTCGCTCGCTCGCTCGCTAAATGATTATAGAGACGAATCCGTTGTTGTGAGCACATGTTCGAAAAAGTCTCCCCGCCAAACTTTTTTTTTAAGCCCTCCCGGCATCATATTTTTGCGCGCACGCTTTCTGTCCTCCTCAGCATCCCCCCGGACTGTGCACCAGCATATGACGGATTTGCATACGGGGAACAAAAATTGACTTCACAACACTTGTACACTAGGCGCTTTTTTGCGCATGTGACTACATACAGAGAGGTTAGGTGGATGCAGGAGCTTCCCGGTAGCGCGGTTAGTCCTCTCTGGGTCAGCTTTCCGGCCGCCGGGTGGAACCTGTCAGTGACAGGGCCACTCACCTGTCAGCGAACACATCGATGATGCAAGTCTCTGAAGCAGTGGCAAAATATATTACCGATTACCGATGTGACCCGTTGTGGCCGTCCACCCTTATCGACAGCCCTCCCTGTTTTCATCCGGCCCGGTCCAGCGGTCTCAGAGGAGGTGGGACCCCGAGAGACAAGCGCAAAAGTAGTCCTTTCTTACCCCGCACTGCCAAAGATAACGTATCCCATTTTACTGCATGTTTGGACGAAAAAGGCTTATCTGTGAATCTGACAGTTCAGAGGTCAGGGCAGGGTTATTGGGGGAGAGGGGGGGGGGCTCTCCGGCATGGACAGGGCAGTCGGACCCTGGCCTCAGGGTCAACATTCCAGGGTAACAAGTCATAAGCAAGGGACGAGACGAAAGATATGAGGAATACAGCCCATTTTGTCACTCGTAATAAATAAGTAATGCTTCAAGTGCCGCCGTCGACGCCATATTTTCCATCTACCCGCCGGGCAACGAAAATCAATGGCATGGAAGTCACTCACTTCATGATTCTGTGCCGCGCATAATGAATCTGCGCAACATTGCCAAAACCACGCCAGAGGGCGCTTATCGATTGGCGACGAGGCCGTTTTTACCTACTTTTTTCTATAATAAATTCCTACTCCTTTCCAGGTACGTTTCATTCTCGGATGCTGAGGAAAACTCGACGAGCGCACGAAACCAGGTTACGTTCACACGCGTGCTTTGTTTTGCTTAATTTTACGTTTTTAGATATCAATCGCACTCTCTTTCCCCTCTGTTAGTGAGCGCGGCTCTAGAGTATTTTTTCACGAGCTTAAAGGGGCGCCCAGGGAGGGCCGTTATCGGGCCATCGGGGCTGGCTGGCCCTATCATCACCCTTGCCTGATTCCCTCCATGTGCTTTTGATGTGCTTCTTCCTTTTCTGTCGCAACTTTTCTTTTATCCAGACAGGGCCAAAATTGTGCACTGGAAAATCACTGTTGTCAAAGTGCTGAAAGTGTTCCTGCGTCTAATTTGACGGGAAATTGTGGGTATGGTTGAGGACTCTGGAAGGAGAGGAAGAAAGAAAAAGAGCGACACTGACAGAGAAAGTGAATCGGGGACTTTTTGTGTACTAGACTGCAGTGAACGTATGGGAGACTCTGCAGCTACGATAAGATACCCTGCAATGTCCATACGCATGCGAGAAGTACTTGTGTGTCATTTAGAAGACCTGTAATTAACCTATTAGGACTGCACGCAACGGAGAGGGGGACACCGGTGCCGTGACGTTGTTAGCTCTCAGTTGGGGCAGCAAACATGCGCAAAAAATATGTAGTCTTAAAACGTGTGCAAATCCGCGGCGCTCCTCTCTTGGCGGCTGAAGTTGTTCAGCGTGCAACGGGCCAGAGACAGAGAGGAGTTTGCAAATTGATTGCGGTTGTTCGCCCTAGTGAAATTACCCCTGATTGGTGGGTGTCAGGGTGAGTATTTCTTTTTATAGCCCCCTCAATGCCTTGTTCATGCTTGGTGGACCGAGCGACCTCCTCGACTTTGTAATTGAATCATAAAAAGTATGCATACATCCGCCAGTGCCAGAACAGAGGCAAAACAAGTGTAGGGGAAGAAAAAAAAAAGATGTTTTTGGTTCGCATACCTTGGCTTTGTTACGAGCCTTCACTCATACTTATGGTTAGTTACTACGCACAGCTAAATATTAGGTATGTAGGGTAGAGCGAGAGCGTAGTTGCGGGAGTGTTCGCCAGGTGGCGCTCGCGGTCCCCGCTGTCCTCCCCGCGCTCCGCGCCCACCGAGATGCTGCGGCATCTGTTGGGCAAAGGGCAAAACCCTGGGGGGGGGGGAGGGGGAGCCATAAATTGCTTCTGTAACAGCACTGAATAATAGAGCCATGCAGGCAGACGACCGAGCTGACTTTTGAGTCACCACGTAGCTCACTGCAGCAGCGCTCAGAGCGAGCATACCAAGTTTCGGCCAAAAAAACCCTCTCTTCCCGGTCTCCACTCATAGGGCATAACTCACAACATAAAGTCATTTTGTCACGAGGAAAAATCCACCCTCTGCAGCTTAAAGTGTTAGATATTCGAGCACTTTTGAAAGGAGACCAGACGCGTCCCCGCCTTGTGACTGGGATGCAGCCATCGGAGGCGATCGCTTTGTCAATACAGTGTATTTTACGCTGGCAATAAACTATACAGAGGTGGGCTGAACAATACTATTAAGCACCTGTTACCTATCATGCCTGTGGAAGCTTGCACGAGGAGAGCGGATCTTTTTTTTCCACATGGAGCAGTGCAAAGAAAAAGAAAAGAAAAACGCCAACTCTCACCAGCGGCTTCCTAATTTGATATCTAGCAGAGGAGTTTTATTTCATTCTTTCCCTACATACTATAGAAAAACCGCACACGTGAGCCAGCAGGTGGTGGCGAAATAGCTTTGACCCCGGACAGGCTTACAGGGGCCTTCTTGATTAGGCTTCAACCCCCTTAGTCACAGCAGACTTCGCGATTACATTTTTGCAAGGGAGAGAGAGAGAGAGAGAGAGACCAGCGGGAGGCATTTTTGGCGAAAAGGCAGGCCAACTCCCCTTTCTCTCTCTCTCCCCTCAGAGTGAGGGGGAAAAAAAAGAACTCTGGCTCGTAAATCGCAGGGAAACAAAGAAGACTTTGGCCCTGCTGCTGCCCCTTCATTCTGTGGGCTTCGCAAATTACTTGGAATCGCTATGTGATGAATGTTTTTGCTAATTCTGAGCCCGTTGTTTCGCATAAGAAGATAATGGAAAAAGGGGGAAGTGCTTTAGAGAGACAAAGGTGAAGAGCCGGCAGTTTCCACGTTGTAATTGGAGCGAAATTTGCGGAGGGTATGAAAGAAGATGGGCAAATTGTGGAATGAGCTGTCCAGCCCAAAAAAAGGGAACAGCCGGGGTCCATTCAGCTTTTTTTTTTAGCAAGACGACCCGCAAAATGGGGAAGGTTTTTCTTGCAGGGCGGCTGGCGTGAGACGTTTTTGGCGGATGGGAGCGTGAAAGGAATTTCAATTTAGTCCAATTCCCCCCCCCCTTCCCAAGTGAAAAGAACTGCTGCATGGGTAACAACGTCCCCTGCTTGGCACTCTGTCCAACACGTCTGTGATCTCCAGAGCCTCCGACGAGGTGATGTGCGTGTCCCTGAAAGGCAGGCACGACGACGATCTGTAGGAAGGCAGTTACAAAACATATTAAAAAAGTTTTTCGCATGCAAGCAAAGAAGCCTCCTTTTCCTTGGTAGTACGAGTGATAGTGGAGAGATGACATCGCTTGATAGTCGCAGGAGTGAGAAAAAGCGAGAGGGAGAGTCAAGTTGACAGGAGGAGCTTTTTGTGGCTAGATGAGGAATTGTTTCCTTTGTGTGGGGCATCTTCCTCTTTGCACATGTAGGTAGCATCACGATCTCATGTGTGTTTAACACAATACTACCGCGTATGAAAGATTGGACAGGTCCTTCTTGAAGAGAAGGAGTTGAAAAGAGAGAAATCTCGGCTCCTCCTGCACCGCAGCTGTCCCGCTCCCTGCCAAACTTACATAATTCAATGAAACGAGAGGTCTTCCCACCTTTTGCATCCCACCCCCTTTTTTTTAAAAAAAACCCTTGCCAATCTACCCCGCTTTCAGGTTCCCCCCTCGACACAAGCGTAGGCGGAAAGGGGGGGGGGAATTGAATATGCGAGTAGTTACTTCATTTGGATGTCTTCCTTCTCCGAAAAGAAGATGGGAGAGAAAAAAAATCAGACCTGTCTTTTGAACTTTGGTCCTGTTGTTACTTCCTCCCTCCCACGTAGCAGTCGGACTTGCCTTGGTCCGTCTAGTTGAAGTGATAAGGGGCACCTCATATAAGTGTTTAATCTCGTAAGTGATAAGTGGTTGTCAAGATGCCTCGTACTCAGCTGCGAGAGATCCCCGGTCGAGCGAGATCTGGTAGACGAGATGTCGTATTTTGACGGCAAGACCTCAATTACGACTAATAACAACCTGTGCATCCTTCTGCTTCTCATATTCTTTTTCCCTAAGTCCATGCACGCTCGTGTGTGTGTGTGTGTGTGTGCGTGTGTGTGCGTGAGAGAGAGAAAGAGCGTGAGAGAGCGTGTCAGACATCCCAGACACAAAGACAATGAGAGCCAACGAGGCGAAAGAGAAAAGAATCCGATTTTATCGTCATTCAGAAAAACCGCCTGTTTCTTCCTTCCCAAGCATCGATCTCGGGCAAGAAAGAAAGAAAGAAAGGGCTGCACTATTTGGTATCAGGAACGCCAAACCTCCACGTCCTCAGGCATGCAATGTGTATTCATACGTCTCCCTCCACAGTCATGACGACCGAAATAATGGCTGTACAATAGCGTCAGCAGACCCGCATTTTTATTAGTTTTATCCTCGAAATCTGACCTGGTTGTGCCTGCGTTCAGGCAGATAAACATGTCTCATTGAAGAGACCAAAGGCATGACTAAAGGCTCGTCCCAGCTTCGTGAGAGATCTGTCTATACAGACCAGGGCTCCTCTGACGTACGTATAGACAAGCGTCTTGGCACACTTTCTAGCTGCAAGTCGCAGGAAGTGTCATCAAGAAATTGGTGGTAGTTGGTGCATTTCTGACGCAAAAAAGGGTGCAGCAGTAACGGTTTTTTCTACGCTGGGATCTCGCACGACAAAGAAGATTGCAATCTGCGTCGTCATCTCTTCTTCCCCCGCCCTCCGTTACTGGAGCGTAAAAAAATAAAGTCGTCTGCTTCTCTCTTGTTTTGTGCCCAGGTTGGTAAAACGAAAAAAAAGTGTCTGGGAGCCATTGTGTGTGTGTGTGGGGGGGGGGGGAGGGAATCTTCGTTCCAAGACTTTTAGCTATCTATATTCAATGTCAATGCTTGGCTAGCGGAAGGATCTGCTGTTGAGGGTTCCTTCCACATGCGCAGGTCCCGCATTGCGCACATGACGTCGTCCGTCACTAAAGGCACGGACCACGTACCGCAGGAGTCGGAAAGCCTCTCCACGGTGGCCTCCCTCCCCGCCAAATCTGGCCGTCCCCCCGGACTTTTTCGACTCACACTGTGCAGAGCGGATTCACCACGCTCCGCCGGTGCGGTCCGGGCTGCCGTTGTCTCTGCATTGAAATTCACAGCACCGGTGCGATGGCATGACCATTAGTAGTCTAAGCAGCATTTTTCTGTACGGCTTCTTTAGAACAACACACCGAGAAGGTCGATTAATCTTGGCTGCTGCCACTGCTGAGTGACGATTGTGTGGCTGGCCGCAAATGGCAAATTGTCTGCCGAAATTAATAACGACGTCACTCTCTTTCTCGAATATCTCTCCAGGTAAAAAGGCCCTCCCAGACAAAGAGGCAGGAGACAAAGAGCATTGTTTGTCTCTCCTCCATTATGACGGTCGTTGGCAGCGGAATGAAAATGCTCAAATTAAATACTTTTTGCCTACGTCGGTAATACAAGTGGAAAACATGGGAGGGCGTCGATTATGCAGCAGCAGCAGCGACAATCTTAGAAGCTATTTACACGTCCCGTTGACAAGATAATTTCGCGCGTGGTAGCACTGAGAGTAAAAAGGCAAGGAGGAAAGAGAAATGAATTACAATTGGTAGGTTATAATGCCAGGTCTGCGTTCTTCTCCACAATAATCTCCCGCATGTAGTAGTAGCACCAGTAGGGGGAAGGTGCAGGGTGTTTCTGGTGCTCTCTCACTTTGTCCGTGGCCACGTTGGCCTCAGACCTGCGCACTCGCTACAAAACGACGCCTCACTCGACGCTCATGAGCCACCCCGCCGACCACTATAATTGGAGAAGGAGCGTTTTGCTTGGAGGAGAAAAGGGCCCGGTTGGTTTTGCTTCCAATAATGAGCCTGGCGACAACCTTGATGGATCTACGGCGCTTTTTGCCTCATCAGTCGTTTGCATAAATTGTGAGAGCCTGAGAGGCAACAAAAATCTTCCTGGCGTCTAATGAATTCTCAAATCGATTCCCGCGTGCACTGCTTTGTTTCCTCCTCCATCTGCGTGCGCGCTCGTTGAAGCCAAGTGCCAGCACAACGTAACGCACTCGAGCAATTTCACTCTCCAGCCGACTGTTCACCCATGGCAAAATGGCAACGTGCCTAGGTAAAGCGTGCAGTCTCGCCCTCTCCATCGATTTGGGGGCTGTCGATAAAGCTGGAGCAGCTACAGCTCTTGTTGGCACAGGTACGTACGGAGCCTGAAGTACGCCACGGCCTCCTCAAAAGCCTTTCTTACTGCTCTACCTTCCCCCCCCCTCCTCCTTGCTTAAGTCAAATAGTTTTCTTCTGTAGTCTGAACTCTCTCCTCTTCTCTCTGTCAGCATCAATCACGTCTCATCATTTCATAATTACTTTCTTGTTCTGAAACTTGCTCGTTAAGGGCGGAGCAGCCGCCTCACAAGTGTTCCATATTCTCAGAGCTGCTGCTCGCCCAGACACACACGCACGGATCGTTCAGCCATGTGCAACAGGTCAGTTAAGAGGGCACCTCAAGTTTCACTTGGTGGATACAAAACAGGGTCTTCCTCTTCGGGTACTTTTCCGCCATCAAATTCACGCCGCCAGGTTGAAATTTTCTGCGTGGTGATGCATGTCTGATATGACTGGAGAGAGAAGAGATAGATAGATGAGCTGCTCTCCTCCTTCAAGCTGCGGGGCCGTCGCAAAGCCGACATTTGACTTGGCAGATGCCTAATTAACTTGGCGTTCACCAGTAGTATGGGGTGATATAGGAGATCCTCCCATTTTGTTCTTAATGATGGCATCAAAGGTGATTTCACATACGCTGGCTCTCTTTACTTAGAGGTGCGTGCAGTTAGTTTGTGCGCATACACCCGCTCCTTTAGCCAGCTAAATTATCATTACCAGGGCCTCTCTTTTGGGGGCGGTCAACCTCTTATTCTGATACAAATTATCAGACCGCTGCACTCCATCTTCATGTGGGGAGATGGAGAGGCGCAATTATAACCCTGATGCTTTCAGCGGGGGTAGCCCAACTACTGTTCAGTTTTGTGCTACTTATGTACAGCCTTTAGACCTTGTGGTGTCCAACTCTTGATGAGTCTCACAAGGTGAGTAACAAGACTTCGTCGAGAAGTTACGCTCTCCCAGCAGACCATCTTGTCATGAAACATATATGAGGGAGTCTGTTCTGGAGTGAAGACTCCAATGCAATGGCAAGCAAGGCATCAGACGTCTTTGCAAAAGTGCGCACTGTTGCCCTCCTGGGTTTTCGCCGAATGGAATATTCCTTCGCAGAGAATGCAAGAAGAAGAGAGCATAGGAAATCTCAGCAGGCACTTGACGTCTGGGCAAAGTGACAGCCCGGAAAAACGTGGCCAACTCCACTCTTTCGCCATCACACGGGATGCATTTCTCATGCTACATTACCTGTAACACATGCATGCACTCTGGTAGTTCTCTTGTAACCGCAATCCGTCCACTGCTGGGCCAGCCTTTCCAAGAGAGCAGCGGGCCTGTCTTTGAAGTGTCGGGGCAAAATGCACCCATTTCTGACAAGATAACGACTGGAATGAGACAGAGAGCTTTATTTATTGCCCTTGTTAACTTTTCTGCAATACCGCTTCAGTTCTTCTGAGAGTGGATGGCGGCCTAAAAAAAAAAAGAAGGAAAAGGAAAAAAATTGCACAGCTGTAAATTCTCTCTCATCCGCCTTCAGCATAAAACAAACTGATAAAACGCTTTCGCATCCCTGAGTCCGGTCGAGGAAGCAGAACAACCCCCCTCCTCCCCCTGAAAGGTGCACACACATGTTAGGAGCGCCACCAAGCACAGGTTTGCAAAACGCCACCGCGAGCCTTTCCGCAAAATATCAGGCGCTCTTTGACGCAGAAGGAATTTTTTCGCTTTTGGCCGCCTCCATGCGAAAATTCCTCTGACCCATCATGTTTTTTGCTTCTGCCCACCCGCGGCGGCGTAGAGAAAAGGGGGAAATTGATTTCGTCTGAGGAGGCAGTGGGCCACTTTTATATAAATAAATTCCTGCGTCCGTCCGGCTTCGTGTGGCGCCTGTTGTACATGTCAGGGACGAGACAGCGAGCAAATGATGCCCCTGCTGGTTGTTAGCAAAGGAGAGAGTTGGGAGGGCCAAGCGAATACTAACATAAGGTACACACACACACACACACACACACACACACACACACTCTCTCTCTCTCTCTCTCTTGCTCACACACACGCTAATTTTCCGCATTGCTTGCACGTTTGTTTTAATCATCCCTCCGTCTTCTCTCCACCTCAGATAGCTGTCGGCGGGGCAATTTTCCTTACACGCGGCGCTGTAATGAGTGAAATGCCAGCGAAATACTCCAGTACTTTTTTTGTGCCGCATGGCTGTGCAAATTTTATGTTCGCTAATGTGACTGTCTCACCCGTTGGTTGGAGCAAATTTTTAGGGAGGATCAGGACGGGAATATTAAGGCAACGCCAATGAACATATGATGAACTCTGTCTCTTTCCCGGGTGCCTTGTGAGTGAGTGACAGCGATATTGATTGCGCAATAGACTTTTCCCACAACTGCTTCTGGGTGCGCTTGATCGTTGCTCCTAGGCCAGAAAGGATGGAGCAAAATCACCCCGCTTAATCGTGCAACAACTAACGCTTCCCGGGCCTCAGCGTGCACGATTAAGAGTGTTCCACTATACGGACTACTTACTTGGCTCGTAGGCTCGACTCGGCTCGATAACTTTTGGCTGGATGCATTTCTGCTTTAATTCGCCGACAAACACTAATCCATTCCGGAAAAAGATGAACGAGGAGGAGTGGACACAAGCACGCCTAGAACAAAACGCCACTGAAATTCTTGCGCTACCGTATAATGCATGGCAGAGAGACAAAAGCAGTTTCGGCGCGCCTCTGTTATATAATGATAATTACAGTGGCCGCCGTGCGTCTGTACGCAATTAAATCTATTACGCCAAAGCAGGTCAATGAATGGCCATTACTAACTATGTAGGTGGTACTACACCCGGGTTTTTTGTTATCTCCTCGCAGGTTTAAAAAAGGTCCCTTCTCGCTATTCATAGTGGCAGTCTATTGAGGACTATCACACTATAGTGACCACCAACTCTGTTCCAACTACTACTTGGCTAACTACTAGAACTTTGTCACGCACGACAGGTAAGAGAGAGGGAAGAGATCTTGGAAGTCGCGGAGGCCATAAATTGAGGCCATTCATTGGAGGCTTACGACGTCCCCAAATTGAATTTCGTGCGGGGTCGTTAGCGCAGAGAGGATGAAAAAGATTGTAAGAGATAATATGTCATCTTCTGTGCCTGTGTATACTACGTATATCTCTGTCTTGCGTATGTACGTATGTGTACGTAGCCATTGCCCCTCCCTCGCTCTTTGCGTCTTTGCCTCTCCTTTACTCCCTTATTTATTGATGAGGCTGGAAGTCACGATTTGTGAATAAAGAAGGGCTCGCAGCCCTCAGTTCTATTCCCGGCAGACCAGTGGGGATAACCATTTCGCGCGTTTTATATCGCCCGAGCAAAATTCGCCGCGAACGAATAAAATGAATTAGCATGAAAAGGGGATTACAAGTCCGGCATGAACCGAGAGTCTGTCCGTCTGTCTGGGGAGAGAAAGAGACAGTTTGCCTGGGAAGACTTGATTTCGCACAATCGCCACAAAACCCTTGCTCTTCACCACAGCTTAGGAATCATCATACCGTGTGAGACAAAAAATTCAGCCGTTGACCCCGTCCAGACGTATACGAGCACCATAGTAAGGACTTTGCGTCCGCAATTTACCTCGAACACCCTGTCTCCATAAAGTGTAGCTGTCAGTCGTGGACAAAGACTCAATCAGTCAATTTCAGTGCATTGTCTTCATAAAGTGGACGAGTGTCAAGAGTGCAGATCTGGTCTTGCCATGCGGGGTTTAAAACAGGAAGAAGGAATAAGTCTGATTTTTTTTCCTTTCTTCTGAGGGCCAAAATTCATTTTTTTATACACTGTTTTTGAGCCTCTTAATTCCTCATGATTAGAGATGTGAAAATTATGCAAATTTTGTAATGAGGCGAGCAAGCATCATTGTATTCTTGGCCTCTATTTGCATATTTTTCTGGTTTTGCATTTTTTACATTATTCGAGAAATTTCCCTCCGAAACAACTCAAGTGTGACAAAATGTTAATTAATGGCCCTCTCCTTATATTTCTTTGTGTGAACCAGTGCGCTTCCTTGCACGCAAATTAGACTGCATCAGAATCTGCACAATCATGCCAAAAGTGAGCGACCAATCAGCGATTTTGGAGGCTCCAAAGTCTGGGAATACAGTTGCACATATGAGCACCAGACCAAAGACTTCTTTTGTGGGCTGTGTATGGTCTACTGCCCAAGTAAACGTTTTCCACAAAGCCAGGGGAATCTACCCAGCCATGGACCAACTCATTATAGAGGGGAAGGAGATGTTTATTTATGGACTTAGCCTACCGCATGAAGGATTTGCAGCTTTTGGTCAGGTCTCATGCATCAAAGAGCCATGTTTGTTTTGCTGAGGAATCAAGTTTACTATGCCGTACAGTATATGTACAACACTTCCAGTTGTATGTGTGGAGTCTCCCGAGAAAGAAAGCATAGCTGACTTCACTGCCAAAAAAAAAACCCTGTTGAGCACCATGGACTTTCAAACAGTCCACAAGGAAAATGAACTTGATTATAAAATGTCACCGGTCTGTAACATGTTCGGGGTTTCCACCGGGAGGTTTAGTAAAAGGCCATTTTTAAGCCCTACGTACGTACAGAGGGATCGCAAAATAGCAAATCTGTAAAATAAAATAATAATTTTTCGAATTCTTTAATGATAGTTCCTGCTGAACGATTGTTACTGCAGAAGAATTCTCATTTTCCCACGACATCTCAAAGTAGTGATACGTTATCAGCCCCTTTAAAATGACCTTCTAGAAAAGTGTAAAGGAATTTTAAGAATTTAAGGTGGCTTTCTGGTCTTTTTTTCGTTGATCCTTATTGCCTCATCCAGCTGTGTTCAGCACAGTTCCGGCAAGATCAAACAGAATAGTTGGGTTTGCATTTCGCAAAAATGTTACCCCCTGAGGAACACTTGAAGTGTCCAAGAATAACAGATTTGACCGTAATCTGATGCCGCTCATGAGGAGAACAGGAGGATGCAGTTTACTCTGCCAAAGAAGACTGACTTGATCTGCGAATCCAGGTGAATCCTAACTCAGGGTGACCAGATACGCAGCATCAAGCAGTCCTCACTGGTGAAGGATTCTGAAAGAAAAGCATTGTCCATTCAGTCATGGACCAACAGCCAAGGGACGGCAGCAGTGGAGCTTCCTCAAGAGATGATGCCATCAACTCCCATTCTTGAGGAAGAAAGCACAACTGACCAAGAGAATGAACCTGGAATGCAGTTTCTCATCCCCTTAAGGACAGCTTGTTGGGTGCAAGAATTGTCCTTGTAAGTGAATTGTTGTCGTAAATGATACGACGTTTTTTAAAGTGACAAAACTGACAACTTCTGCATAGGAGCGACTGCTCATGGCTCAGTTGCTCAAGGGGACAAATGAAAAGGTGCCAAAGCCACGAAGGACAAGCTCGGGGAGTCCTTGTTACTTCGACAGAAAGCAAAAAGAGGAGACTGAGGTGCTCATCCAAGGAACTTTCCCCACGATCCCTCAACTTTGCCCATCCATGACCAGTCCACATGCAAAGGGTGGATGACTGGCTCTATTTGAGCCAGGCTCTTGAATAGGTGGGATCTGTCTTTGTGCTTTCAGAATCAAAAAATCCTGCTGTTAGTGGACAAAGCACCAAGCCATCTCACTGTTTCCAACCTTACAAACATTACGGTGGAATTCCTACCAAAGAACACCACCACCTCTCTTATTCGGCTTTGTGATGCGGGCATCATTAGGAACTAAGAAGGTTTCTACAGGGCTTAGCTACTACACAGGATTACCTGACTGTTGCGAACATTTAAGAGGAAATGCAGCTGATCTTGCCCAGAGAGTAGCTGTTCACGAAGCAATTGGCGTTCTTGCCGCTCCTTGTAGAGCAGTCTGACAGGCAACAGTTGTGAACTGTTTAAATAAAGCATTCCACAGCACAGATGAAGAGGAAAAGCCCTTCAGCTCTGTTGCTGATCTTTCTCCTCTTGATGATGTGAATCATGATAAGTTCGAGGAACTGATTGATGAGGAAATCATTCAAGCCCGGCAGATGGAAGAAGAACTGGAAGGGGACATTACAGAAGTTGGTGGGGATGATGTAAAAATGTTGAAGTGACTCCACAAGAATGTCTTAAATTTTAGCTTTAGTATGCTGCTCCTGTCAGCAAAAGAAGTGAGTGGGTTTTGATGTACGTACTCAGTGGCCTGAAACCGTTAGGAGATGACTGTTTGACAGATTTGAGAAACTACCATGTCCAAAACGTATCGCGGATTACTTCAAATAAATGAACAAACTGTAAATACCCCAGACATGGTTGCTTTCAACACATCTCAAGATAACGATAAATCTCAAAATAACGATATGTTTGCTGCTGACTAATATCGTTATTTTGAGATTCCATTGTACATTCCTACAGGGAGTGACTTCTCTCTCTTTCTCTTTGTGCTGTGCGTAGGGGAATGTACGCACCCAGACACACACACACACACACACAGAGCTTCGTAGTTCCAACCCTCAGGTTAACAATCTGCATGCGCGGAATACCTGATGTTGATTTGATCCGTGTGGTCGCCATTGGTCGCGCGGCGGCGGCAGCGGAGTGGCCCGCCTGCGGTCAACCCCCAACGGGTAGGATGCCGTTTGCGAAAAAAAAGTAGAAAGATCGGACGGTGGGTGTTTTTTTTCTTTCTTTCTTTCTCTCTCTCTCTCTTTCTTTCTTTCTTTCTTTCTCCAGAGTTCATTGTACCTATGCAGGAGGAGGACGAGGAGACCGAGACCGTTGTAGCTTACGTAGCATCGTTGCCGTTGTTAGCAGCGGGCGGCGTGATAACAAACAACAAATACAACCAAGGCTATAAACGTTGATTTGCCTCGGGAGAAAAGAGATTGTTGTTAGTACATAGAGGACCAGTATGTCGCAAATGCTGCCGCCGTAACCGTCTTTCTTACCAAATGGTAGCAGCCTCGGTGTGGCGAGGTTGTGCAAATGCGAAATGCCAACTTCTGCCTGCAGTCGAACTGTTTCGTAGATCGTCCTGTATCTCGATAGCGTCTGCTTAAAAAGTGTTGTAAGACCAGCCACCGTCGTCCCGGTGTTGCTTCCAAAAGCTCAAACCGGCTTCTTTCCGCATGCGCCACCTCCTGCTCCTCCCTCCCCCCTTGTAACTGTGTGTTCTTTGGCAATACTTGCCCTCATCGTCCCTTCTCCAGCAGTCTACGTACAATCTTATCCGTATATGCTACTTCTTTTGTACTACGTCCGTACATAGTACGCTCCAGCTAACCCTCTTTTCTTTCTCCTCCGATCCAAGCAAATCCAATCACTTTGGGCCGGTCTCTAGGTGATGCGAGGAGAGATCTAATCTGTGCAAACGTGTGTCACGACAACGGCGATCCCAGCAACGGATTTTTCGCAACATGTTTAGCTCTAACGGCCAAAGCTGACAGACGGTTATTGTTGCAAGTGTTGCCTCCTCCTCCCCATAGAACATACACATGTACGTAAAACTTGTGCAGTGTGACATTTTCTGAGTTTTTCCAAGAAATCTCTCTCTCGCCTAATGTACATGTTGAAAAACAGACAGAAAAATGCTTACATCTTCCTACTCACGTACGTTCACATTCTTTTTTTCTCCTTCTCTCTCTCTATCTCCACCACTTCCAAGATGAAGCAATAATTTTCCATGATGAGTTGGCGCTTTGCTCGTTTCTTACAAACGAACGTCTCTGCTCCTCCTTTTCTTTACATTTCGAACCGATTCTGAAACCCCTTCTGTCGTTCCCGATTTCTTCGTCAGCGTGTGCAAGAGATGAGAGCGAGCGAGAGATGATGCATAATGCGGGCATGATTGTGCCGAATGCTGAAGCAAAACTAATTCAGAAATTGAATGTTAATCATTTCAATTGTGCCGCCTCATCGGGGAAGATCGTTTCACTAGATCGGTTGATGAGAGGCCAGAGCTGCCAGAGCCACAGTGGCCGGACCCTTCTCTCCTCGTCAGATGAATCTTGGTCAATCGATTGGCGAAAGAAAGGTCAACTGGGCGTCGTCGTATCGTTTTCCGACCACTTGGCAAGCCCGATTGGGATCAATTATACAGAGTTCTTTAAGAAAATGACTGGACTGAGAAAAGTAGGTGTATCATACGGGGTCGATGACGAAGGGCAGCTGTTGCGTAGATTAGTACGTAATTGCACCTCTTCATTTAGTCAGGTGTGCATATATAAGCAGGAGAAAGAGTCAGATCTCCAAAGCCTGGTAACGAGTGGTAGCCAAGAAGTTGAGTATAGAAAAAAAAGAGTGAGATAGCGCGCCATAGATGCGACAGATTGAGAAAGGAAAAAAAAGGAGGATGGCGACGACGAGATGCAATCTGGTTGTCGTAAAGTTGGGGTAAAAACACTAGACCGATTCTGCCACAGCAACAGCCAAGCATCTTAGACAGGTTGGTGCACCGAAGAAAGAGTTTGTGCGTCTGTTACCGCATCCTACCTAGTGACGGGCAGGACTCAACAAAAGTACCGGAGGAGACACTCTTATAGTGGGCTCCAAATTCAGAGGAAAAAAAAGGCTCGAGCTCATAAATAATTGATGAGGCTTCGTCATGCTAATGCCTGTCGACATTTCACACCAGATATTCAGTATTCGAATCAGCTAGACGGGGATCACTGATAAATTTCTCTCTCGTTGGTGATGGCTACGTACGGTTGTTGATTGGGAGGGGGGAACAAATTCACTTAGAAAGTGTCCACAACACTGGCAAGTTACCAGACTGAGCCGGAGCTGCACAGGTAGAAAGATAGATGCTCTCTCTCTCATCCTTTCTTGGCTGTCTGTCCGTGGAATCTCATGAATTGGAATTGTTTTTTTTTCTTCCTCTGTCCGCTGCTGACCAAGACGTTGCTGATGTTCTTGGCTTGCGTGTCACTGACGGCGGAGAGGAGAGCTTAGTTGTCTAATTGCAAGACATTGCTCACCAGAGCGTCGGACGCGCCCTTCAGTCAAAAAAGGGGCAATTCCGGGAGAAATTTTTTTTTCCGGACAACGAAGGCAAGTATCGGTGGGGAGGAAATCTGCCGAGGAGAGTCTGACCACTTCTGGAAGAGAACAAACGGCTGATGAAGGTTCTGGTGGTGCCAAAGAGCGGACTACTTGGCTGCGGCGGCAAAAAAAAAGTAGTCACGCATTTCTAGCAGGGGAAGAATTGCAGTCGCCTTGTCTTGTATCTCACATTATAGTACTAGGCCTTCTCGTTCTTCTTGCGTGCGCCCTGGTCCATTTTCGCGTGTTTCGCGCTCACTCGACTGTTCAAATTTTACAATTTTTATCTCTCATTAATATCAATCATCCCTGACAGAAGACGACCGGTTGGTGCGGCCGGCGCCAAAAGCCCCGGATATGTGCCGGCTCCATAAGTGCTCATTTGTCGCTCGGGACAGTCGGTTTTTTGGTGGGATCTCACCGTGTGATTAATGCTAGCGCTTATTGCGTGGAGGAAGAAGAAAAGCACCGGACTCGTAGCATTCGAACGTGGCGCAGCTCATTTCTCTCTGAGCACAGCTTGTATTTTGTTATCAATATCATACATCTTATGTTCCTCTGCAGCACTGCTCTTTGGTACGCAGAGCGACGATTGACTTGAGCCACCAACAGGTTTGGCCGACGTCGTCGTGCGTGTGTTCTGCCTCAACGGCAGCGAGTTTTCGGTTTCTCATTTGATTTTTCGTTTAAATCGTCGTCGGGCTAAGGTTGGCTTCTTTTTCTTTTCCTTCCTTCTTTTTTCTTTCTTTCTTTCTTTCTTTCTTTCTCTCTTTTTTTGCACATCCACATCCACCTGTCTGACTGTGGCTCCCTCTTTCAGAGCCGTTTTTCATCTCCCTCCCTCTCTCAACATAGCCAACAGTAAAGAAGTTGCACGCGCACACGCACGCACGCACGCACGCACAGACACACACACACACACACACACACACACACACACACACACGGGTTGGTTTTTACGCTTTTTGCGACGAGGTCTCTCTCTCTCTTTCTCTCTCCCACTCCCCTCGATGGCCTCAATGGGAATTCATTCGTCGTATATGTGTGTAGCTACGTACGTAGTACTATAGGCAGTACGTAGTCGTGACTCTCCCAACCAGACGCAGCATGAGGTGGAAATAAGGTCCACAGGAACCAATATTCCTCCTCCCTCCAAGCTCCTCTATGCATACGTAGTAGCAGCGCACAATCTTTTCTACGTACTCAAACCGCTACCCTACTTTGTCTTGAGGAGCGGACCAAGACATTAGCACACTCACTACCAGGCGATCAGGAAACCATAGAGTTTTGCCCTTTTTTCTGCCTCCCCCTACTTGACTGCTCTTCTTGAGAACTATACATGTCTTTGTCAGATTTAGTTGTACCCACTGCAACCATTAATCAACATAATGATTGCTTTGTATCTACTGCAGCAACAGCAGTTGAATGCACAAGTATGTACTTGGCTCAACTAGGGGGGAGAAAGGATTTTTTGACTCCAAATCAGAGAAAAAGAGGGTTCGTCGACTCTCGGCCTGGGAATCAATCGAGACAGAGTCGCGAGCCACAGCCACAAATCTTTTCTCCGGGCTTTTTTTACCCCCTCTGCCTCGCATGATAAGCTGGCGCCGCCGCCGCGGCCGCAGCCGCCGCCGTCGCCGTCGCCACCGCCGCCGGCGTCATACCTTCGTATTCAATAGGCCATAATTAATCACGCATCGATGTTGCAAAACCTACACGGCCTGGGCAGGGGTACAACGTGCATCACCCGTGCAAATAATGCGCCATTCGCACGCGATCTCAAAGGCCCTGCAGTAGGACTCAAGCATTATGGAGTGATACGAAAAACCAGTCAGTCGTCGTTGCCAGGTCCATATGGCACTACATACGTACGTGGGAGGCAAAAAAAAGTGACAGTAATTACTTGAGAGATGAAAAACTGTGGATTGTTCCCATCCCTTCTCCTTCTCTCACACAACCCGGTTTCTGTGCCTCATTGGCCCCATGCGTGTACTATGCGTACTGTGCGCTTACTGCGTACGTACATCTGTTGGGTGGATGAGACCTTCGGTGAGCTTGTATCATATGTGCGTGACTGTCACACTACACGTGCTCTCTGTCTCTCTCACATCCACACATGGTCACAATGACAGTGGAATACACAATGGCTCCTTGAATATGAAACAACAGTGACAAACTACAGAAGTTGGTGAGCTTCATGTTGCTCTGTTCAAAGCTGTAAGAAGGAAGAACCGCCAAAGTACTGCACACCTTACCTACTTTCGTGCAACAATTTGCGAGCCAAACTTCTCCTCCCAATGAGTGCGGCTTTCGTTGGGGTGGACGTCCAAACAAATGCCTCTCAAGCGTGTTCCCGGTGTTTCGTGCAAATAAGCCAACCAGGGGAGAACCTAATGAATTAATGACACCTTTGGAGTTTTTCTATTGCGGTGCCTCTAAGCCTACTACAAAACAGTTTGACATGCGGGTGAAAAATGTGGACCGGTGCTGCTAAAGAGGGACTTTTTTGTCCCAGTCCTTTGCCGCAATCATAAAGAGTGGCTTCGTTGGTTGGGGACAAGTTTTTGTCTCTTTTTGCGACCGGCAACTGTTGTTCATTCGTCATTTTGTTTTTCTGTCGCTGTCGTCGCTCAATCCATCAATGTGGGAGGAAATTTGATTATAGAGATTTGCGTGTGGACATCATCAGGGAGGCTCCCGACCGCCCATTAAGTTTTTTCACCTCTTCTCTATCGTCCCCCTATTAATGAAACTTCTTGGCGTTGGCCAAGTTGTTCAAGATGATTGGACAGCCAAGTTTTTCTATTCTCGTTAATGGTCCATCAAAAGTGAAGCATTTTAATAAAAGACATACTTTATGTGGACGGACGCAGGGGCCAGAGCTACTCCTGGGACGCGATGATGTGGAACGTCTTCTCGCCGACACAGCTTGCCTGATTACCCTTGATAGTCAAGTGCACAGCCGACCCCCAAAAGGGGTGTGTTCGCTCTTTGTCCGTTTGTCTCATCCAAATATTAGTGTCCGCAAACAAACGTGAGTCACTGCGTCTGCTCATATCTTGCCCGTCTGTGCCCATTATGGCAAGACAAATGAAATTGTGTAAGCCATAAACCGCCATTTCATTGTTAGCACCCACAAGACTGTCCGAGGTACAGTATTATATACCCAAGAGTGGCTCTCCTAACTCGCGGGAGCAATGAGAAGGAAAGAAATAAACCTCTGAACATGAGAGAAGAACGTTTTATAACTCAACTAGAAGAGGGAGGAGAAGGGAAAAAAAGATGGTGGAAGGTGCCGGGCTCAATTTGGGCAGAAACAAAAACTTGAGTTGTGCGGTTTAACGAAATTGGCGTCTTGTCAGCCTTTCCAAGGTACGCACACATTCTCGTACATTGTCGAGCAGGCACGCACGCACGCACGCACGTCCTACCAAGTGAGCAGGCAGTTTTCCTACACGTTCTCGCCCATGTAATGAGCAGCTTGAAGGCGGGACCAAGAAATCGGCTTTTTATCGGGAAAACTTCCAGGAAATCGAAGGAGAATGCCAAGCCTCTGCAATCAATGTTCCAGAGAGCAGGCATTTTTTGCAGCCAACTCTCCTCCCAACCTTCTCATCTCATTCGCGAGTGAGTTTCCAGTTAAAAGCCAAGCTTCACTTTTCGTCCAATGTAGGATAGGGAAAAAGAACAAGGAGGGGGGAAGAGATCTTCACCCCGTCTGATTGCCCACAGGCGTGCGCACCACGTGTACGTCCCAGGAGGGCACTTGTTGTCTGGTTTCGCGTGCAGTGCATGACCCTGTGCCGGAGCCGCAGTCACTCTGCACTCGTGGCACCGTTCGGTAGATGCTGCTGTGGACATGCATGTCATATTCCCTCTAGGTACTCAATCAGCTTGTGGAAAAACTGTCTCTTTTTCTCCACCTTCTTCTGCCAAGATGATGAAGAAGCTGCTCCGTCCGTCGGTGTGAAAAATCGAGTCTGCGAGCCAACCAACAACCGACCAAGGCCGTCTCCGTCTAGTCATCCTGACTGCTACCGACTTTGAGACTTCACAGCCACCGCCGCTAAAAAAAAAAACTATCATGATCCGCTGTCCAGACAAGAAACACTCTCTCTCTCTCTTGCTCGCTCGCTCGCTCTCTCAGGGAGGATGAGATGGGTGGATTGCACCAGCCTGCTAAGGTCATTGTACCTTCTCCTCTCCCCCGTACAAACCGCCGCCCCAAACTTAAAAAGACGACTCTCCAAAATCAACAGCCTGGCTTTTATATTGCTACGGCTGCTACACACGAGCAGGCAATCAAGGTCTTTAACAACTTATTTCGCCCACACATTTCCCTGGCTCTGTTCTATCTCCGTGTGCGTTCTATGTAACGTCTGAGCCAGAGAAATGGCTTCACGGATACCGTATGTGCATGAGTCATTGGCCAGTTCCCACCACAAACAGGGTGCTACTAACGACAACGAGGTGAGAGTAAGAATGCAACTCAACTATTCTATTGAAGCAAGACTCCTACTGCATACAGTGAGTGACCAAGTCGCCTCGCCGGTGGTCACGCGTGATTAGAGAGAAAAACGACGTAATTGCGGGCTGCAACCCCCCCCCCCCCTCTATCGCTTCGGCCTCTGTCGTTGGCCCATTGCGCGTGTGCGTGTAGTCAACCTCACCTCTACGATTCCTGCCTTGTCGCATGACTATTGCGATTAGTCATTGCCGGCCGTAGCTTGGGGCTCATGGCCTGCAAAAAATAGTGCTCTCCCGTTCAAGTCTCTCTATTTCATCTTTGGCTTCGACGTACGAACAGGACGCAGTAAATTCACCGCACGAAGGCGTCACTGCATTCTAATAAGAGGCCTCGCCTGTCTCCGCACACACCCGCACGCACTGTAGAGTTGACAGTGCAGACAGAGAAAGAAGATGAGGGTAGCATTAAAGAACAGAAGCGTTCGTCCCGTACGTAATTTGGCTTCCAATTGGAAACGTAGGAAGACTTTTCCTCCTTCATTTGTCTGGGAAGAAGGTACTTGGCAAAAGAAATAAAGTCCGCAAATAAAATCGTCTGGGCTTTTCTCGACGTTGGCGAATTTTGCGGCTTCTCTTTGTCTTTTTTCCCTCCTATTTTCTGCCTCTCACTGTTCAGCCTGATTGATTTTCATTTCCGATGCATTTAGGGGAGAAAGAGCGTGAGCAAAGTAGACAGGGGTTTTTATTAGACCCTAATTGGAGGGTTGCACTGTCATTTGAAGGAAGCAAAATTGGAATGGCTTCGGGTAATCCAAATTTTACAGGAGGGGGGGGGGAGGCAGGTTGGCGCTTGGTTATGAAATGCTCGTAGTGATCTTACAGCGTCAAAGACAAGGCTGTATGACTGCAACATGTTATTCTTTCGTGTCTGCGTCACGACTTGCCTGTGCCATGCCGTGACTCATGGTAGGGACAACTGGGACTGTTGTTGCAGAAAAAGTGCCAGATTCCGGCAGCAGCGTCAGAAACAAAAGCCACAAGGCTGCAGCCCACAGAAGGCGCACGGGTCAAATTGCAACAAGCTCTTTCTTGTAGGTAGTGCTCTAACCAACGACCGGCCCCATTTAACACCGATGCCTCTATGCAAACAAGGCGAGTCACTTCCCTGAGGCCTGCGGCTTCTCACCACACGTGCGTAGGAGAGCCCCAACGATCAGTATGGAAGCATCTGGACCGACTGTGCGACTTCACGCGACCTTGATCGAGTCTTGGCCTGCGCAGGTCTGGTCTGGCCTGGTCCCGTCTACTTACACAACCTACTTCTGATGAAGTTCTACATTTTTGATTCAGTGACCATATATCAAATTTGATCTTCTTCGAGGTCACTGCATAAGTAACCGATCCAAACGCATATTTATATAAAGTTTCACATTTTACAAAGGATGACTTGTTCATTTGTTTTGACTTTACCCCCAAGAACCACGAGAAGCAGGCCAAGTACAACAACAACAACAACAACATCTTTGACACCTCATGGGCCTGCGTGGCGTCACGCCGCCACAAAAATGAGAACTTCATGGCTACGGCGTGCTCGCGAAACCACGGGACGGACGACCCCGGTCCCGCATAAAACTCTTTTGTGAGCCCCGATGAAATTCCCGGCTAATTGTAGTTCGCGAGGCCATTTTGGACCCTGAGATATTGTTATGGAACCCGTTGACTTTTATGATGGAGGGAGCGCGCCCCATCTTTATCTCCCGGATTTTTATCGGCTCGTATTCTTCCCTCTTTTCCCCAGTGTCTTCTTTGCAGAAAAAGGTAGGGGGGAGTTGGTTGGCGCCAAAGCAAGGAAGAAAAACAAGCTCCGTCCGTTCTAATTCTCGTCAAATTTAGCCAGGCGGAATTTTAAAATGCTGGACTGGATTGTCTAGGAGGGGCGCGATTATATCTAGAAATGTATTGTACTGTACTATTTCAGGTGTCCATCCATACTACTGCCGCAGCATGTGTGCCCTGCTACGTAGGTATGTAGTTGCTCCATACCTCAGCTATAAATAGCCGAGACTCCCCCTCCCGTCCTCTCATGTACTTTGCACGGAGGATGTTGAGAAATTACCTGACGTAGAAAAAGCGCTCCGCCCAGGAATTCGCCGAGATCGCATTCCCTCCGAATTCTTCATTCTGGCCTAATGAAGATCTTTGGAAGTTCTCTTCTTCCTCCTTTTTCGTCTCTTCCTCCCCTGACCAAATAGTCCTCCCCTCCTGTCATATTCTATAGTTACAGGTCTGGAGACCTGCCTGCCTAGATAATACAGCCTTCCCGAAACACGTCAAAGTTTTGTCACAAGACTTGACGAACTTTTGTTGCTGCTCTGGCCTGTCTGCCTGACTGCCTCCCTTCCTGCCTGCCTGCCTGCCTGCCTGCCTGCCTGCCTGCCTGCCTGCCTGCCTGCCTGCTTTAGTGGGCCACACATTCTTCACTCGCTCGAGTCAATCTTCATTATGCCTCTCTTTTTCTCTTTGGCGAGCCTTGTCTTGATAAAGGAACGAGAATCAAGCGACTGCAACATAGAACAGACAGAGTTTTTTCCTTCAAGGCTGAATTTTTATGTGACAAGGAGGGATGGACGGACGCCTGCTCAATAGCCCCTGGGAAGGATGAGAAGTGCATCAGATTCAAATAAAATGAGCACTTATCTGTCTTATATACCCGGAGTTAAGTCTTGTGGTCTCCCTACGAACGTACACGAAAGAAAGAAGGACAGCACAGCCGAGTGAGAGAGGAAGGCAAAATAGCCCTCGGGGATTCTTCGTCGTGGCTTTGTCTTTTCGGCGTCTCTCGTTTTCTTCGCCGCCGCAGCCGCCGCAGCCGCCGCAGCCGCCGCAGCCGCCGCAGTAGCAGCCGCGCGTCGTGCGCTTTAGATAGCAGTCTGGTCCCGGTCTCGACGCACCTCAGGGACAAAAAACTGCCAAGAGGCGGGGGTCGGACCAATAGGCCAAAAAGCCTCCTTAGTTGCAAGCAAGCAACGGGCTTCAGACACGCTTGATCTGCGCTACTCTGCCTGTCAACTGCAACCGCCTTTCGCGGCGCGGATACCGAATAGCAGCTGTTAAGTAGCTGCAGCGACGACAACGACAGGCGGACGGACACAAGCGGTGATTCTAACGAGCGGAGGGGGAAAGGTGAGGATGCCGCTGAACTTTTTCTTACCCAGAAAAAACTTCACGTGATCTTTTTACGTTATCTCCGGAGCCGTAGTCACGATGAAGCATCACTTTTCTTTACTTCTCTTTTACCCATTTGCAGCGTGGCCGTTATTATTACAGGCAAACAACGTGCAGTCCATGAACATCTTGTGTAAACTGACGACCTGACTTTTGGCCAACTGCCTTTCCTTCCAATCGAGAAGGCGTTTCTCAAAAAACTCTCTCTGTACTTGCGTTAATCAAGAAGGAGAAGGATGAAATTACACTGACAGCCAGTCTGGTCACCTGACGGACAAGCCGGCAGCGGCAGCAGCAGGGCTGTTGTTGAGGCGTCACTTTGGGTGAGCACTTGAGGTCTGATATGGAACAGAAGAAGAGGTACCAGAGTAGCAGTGGCTTCTTTAGGGTGGTCGTCCAATCTCTCCAGAGAAGATACTCGACACTCGCAGTCGAGGAGGCTCTCAATAATACTTAGCAGAGCAGAGCTTTTATTTCAGTGCCCGATGGGGAAGAGAACAATGTCTCAGATTAGGTGGGCAGGAGGACGAAAAGAGATCGATTGACTGGTAGCACCACAGGAGGCATTGGTGTTCCTTCCGCTTGTCTCAATCTCTCTGGAGCTGTGCGCGTCTGCTTGGCTGACCCCATTGTGCAGCGTGCATCTCTCTTCTTGACTCGCGGGGTCAAGACGTCACTGTGTGTTCAAGAGAGATCCACCTCTGCAGTGAATCCTACCATAAGTGGAAATACGAAAAAACTTGGCGAAAAATACGCCTCGGTTGCTTAGTCAGCAAGTTTGCCCTCAATCGCGTGGCAAGCTGCATCATGGGATCTTTTGAGAGATGAGACAATGGAAGGGCTGACTAGACACAACCGACCATTATGGGGTATCTTCCAAGAAGACCAGAGATGAGCAAGTAAAAAACGAGAAACCTCTACTTTTGCTAGTGACAAGACTTCAATTTGCCACTGTACGTAAGAACACGTATACGTGCGCGTTGGGAGGAGATAAGGTTATGGGGGATGGAAGAAGCAGAAATTGAGGCAGACGGACACAAAAAAGGCCGAAAAGGAACCAACTCTCATTCTCCAAATGTGATGACTCACGGTATGCGCCCGGCGCATAGTAATTTTGTGCCATTAGTCTGGTCACTCTACTATACTCTTTCCTCTCGAGTGATGCAGAGACGAAAAAAAAGAGAGTTTAAGGTAATGGTGCATTGTGGAAAGAAAGGTGCATCGCCGAAATCTCTTCCAAGTTTTCAGATAACCTCTTGCCATATTCGTGCAACGTCGGCTGTTGGGAGTCGGCTTGGAACCACTTCTCTGCTGCATGCCTGGCACATCAATAATGGGAACTTCTTTCCTGACGGCTGTGCAAACTTCGTCGTCGTTTAGGAACTGTCATGCTTTTGCAACTAATTTGCTCCTCGCTCCAGTGGCAAAAACTTTACTCTCACGAAGCGTGTGTGCAGGGAAGAGAGGGTGAAAGAAGTTAAAAATGAGAGAATCGTGCCTCATCTCGTTGCAAGCTGTCAAGCAATCTAATTACCCACTTGCCACTCTTTCTTTCTTTGTCTCTCTCTTTACGCGACAACTTCTGTTCCTGAGGTAAACAGTCAGCTTTTTGCTACAGGGAGGAGGACCACTGGTACCTGAAGCACATGGGTGTCCCTGGGTAGAGGCATTCGACGACCATGGTGTGCACTACACCCATACACACAAACAAGCACACCCTGGCTAAGGCTAAGGGTGCGAAAGTTGCAGCAACCCTGGCAAAAGTTGCATGCAACTTTTTGCTGACACAAAGTTGAAGGTTGCTGCAACTATGGCACTCGTGTGGCTTAATGCATAGTTCGTTTCTCTAGCATCATGCATTGTCGCTCACATTCATCCCAAATTATACCGCCTGGCACGATGGCTCACCTTTTATTCCCATGTCCATTCTTGTGACGTTATACCACGCCTTCTCTGCCAAAGAGGCCCACTTAAAAGGAGGAATTTTTTTTTCTCACTCACTCGAGATGCCAAGAAAGGGCTGTGGGTGATGGACAACGCACTCACACATGCGTGCGTGGCCAATAAATATTGCTTTTGAGGCTCTGCGCTACGCCGAGGGGGGAAGAGTCAGGCAATTTTTAGGCAGATTTTTCTTCCCTGTAATGTCTGAGAGCACCTCTCATGATGGGCTCGCCGCTGAGTTCATTATCGGAACTCACACTATTATGTACTACATACGTCCGTTCTCCCCGCTAGAGATGGCCAGACTCCCAATGGCCTCCATATTCACTTTTTAGGACGGAACTTTGCACTCACGCGGGTTTTATTGGTCATTTGAGCCATCAGCTGTGACGTCTCCTTCTGCGTCGGAGCTTCTTCCCGGAAAATGTGAAGTGTTATTGTGAAGAGAGCAATGTTTGGAGAAGCGCGAAGTGAGGCGTCTTCATTCCACCAGTTAAGCTTACTTAACTTAAGCCTTCGACTTACATGACACCGATATCGTGAGTAACGTTATAGGGCCTAACTCTTTACTTACAAGGAGAGGAAACATAATACGCCTTGCCATCACCCCCTTCCCAGGTTTACTTGCTGGCCAAGGCCATAAGGCCATTGCCGGCTATTGGGCAGTAAAATCGGAAGGGTGAGAATTCCGCCGCAGGTGGAAGGAGAAAAAATTCGCAAAAACGAGAAGGCATTAAACTTTTTGCGACAGATAAAAGTGCAGCTGTGTCATCCCAGAGGAGAGTTTGCCGGTGCGTTATTGGGCTATACCGTATGTACGTGGGTCCGCGCACTTACTTTATACTACTTGTACGTACATTTGAGAAGTGAAGTACGCATCGCACCAGACAAGCGGCTTCCCCTCTCCGCACCATGATTGGGTGTGGGGCTGAGACAACAGAGCACGTACGTAGTATAAAGGAGGGTCGTAAAAAGCAGGTACAATTCCAAGATCGACGCCCCCCCTTCCAAGGAAAACTCGCAATTTTCCACTGAGTACCTACCTCAGGCATGGAATTATCTGAGCGTCCCCACCAATACCAGCTGTGAATGCACGGGACGCGCGCTGCACTGCATGTGGAACGGTAATGAGTTGCATAAGCGCTGCCGAACTGCGCTGGACTGCACAGTCTGCAGTGGTGGCAATTGCACTGCACACACTGGGGTCTGATTGTGTGGCCACGCCGCATTCCTACCTCAATCCTCATTCTCTCTTTCCCCCAGCCGGCGAGGTACGTGTTCATCTGCGCTGCTACAACTTCATCAGAGAAATTTACTGTCGCTGAAGACAGCGTGATTGCCACAGAAGAAAGTGCTGCAGCCTTTTTATAACTTTTTCACGATGAGTCCGTGACTTACAAAGCAGCGTGGACGTGCTGATTGGACAACCCGATATATTTTCCACGCAAGCGAGAGGGGAGAAGACTTTTTGGACGTGTGCAGAATCAAACGGGAAAGAGGTTTAAAAGGTGCAAAAGAAACGGACAGCGGAAAAGTGATCTGCTCCAATGGGCAATCGTGACTGGGAGATAAAGCCTGCTTCGAGTCTCTCTCTACTGTTCTCTCCCAAGTACGCACGTACGTACACAGTATTACTTTTAAGTACTGAAATGGATCCGCCAAGAACTCTGACGCCAATGCTGTTGCTCCCAGCCAGCGTCACAAGATCGTGGCAGCACGACAAGAAGGCAGTGAGCAGCTGGTGCCCCTCACAGCCTTCACCATTTTCTGCGGTGCCCACCGAAAGTAGGCGCATCCTAGGCAATACATACGCCATAAATTCTGCGTGCTGGTTAAGTGGCAGAAACGCACTAAATCAACCCTCATACGCACAGGCTTTTCAGCCAAAATATTGAGTTCCCTGGCGGCAGTAACCTAAGGCGGGTATATTCAAGAAGCAGAGAGTTGTTACAGATGGGCGGCGTGCGGGGGGAATGAGTAACGTTTCTACGGAGAGTCGCGCCCAAAAGCCAAGTCTGGCTGGAGGGAGAGAAGCCTACATCATGATTTGTGACCTCTCTCAAGTCAAGTCCCCCCCCCCCTCGAAGACTCTATGTGTGTCCAGTGTATGTTCTGCAGACAGTGGTGTGCCGTCTTGAGGCGAGCGAGGAGACGGGGCTTACTTCTGTAGACCATGCACTAAGTGCACGAACATACACATCTCCTGGAGGCATCGTGCACCACGTCTCTCGTTGGGTTTTACGTGCGCTAAACTGGTGGCTTTTACAACGCTTTTGGAGCAAACCCTTCTTTGCCCCAACGGACTGCACGGACAGACGTATGAATGTGTGCGTTCGCGTGCTTGCGCACGCGCTTGTGTGCTCTTGAGTATGCGCAGAATAGACCGAGGATTGCACTCAAAAGCTAACGACATGCTCACGAGGGGGGAATGGCAGGAGGACAGCATTCATTGCCTTCCCGCCTGCCGAGGAGTTTACTCTCCTCCTCCTCCTTCTCCTACCACCACCACCTGCATGATGTCTCTCTCAGCCAGCACCATGAGCAACCTACGTCCAGTACGCGCATAGCGCTTCAAATCATAGTGACATGCAGAACTGTCTTAGTGTAAAGGAGACATATTGAGTCCCACCTCCTTCAGATGTCTCAGCTCCTCGGGAGGCTCACTCAATACAGTAGCCAGCCAGGCTCTGGACTATAATTATTAATGACCAACTTGATTATAGCGATGTTGCAATTAGCTCTTCGTCATACGAGCAGGGCGCTGTATATAAGTAATCGTCGGTAATGGCAAGTTCGGGTATGGCTGTGCTTTTATGAGAATCGCGAACGGCTCCGCATACAGGAGCAGTGCTGATCCTTTCTCCAAAGCCCCTACAGCACCACAGCAGAACCGAATGAATGCCCGGAGAAGAAGCAGCGTATTTCATCTCTCCTATTCTCTTCTCTAAGAGCAACGATTGCAAGCCATTAAGAGAGGCTACCACAGCAGTACTAAGCATCGTCATTTCCTTGACATCCCTTTGTCTATCATAGCTTGGAGGATGAGTGCTCTTCTCGTTATTTTTTGGCTAATGGCTTCGGTCAGGGCAATTATGGACTGAGCGAAGTCTGCTGCAGCCGGCGCAGCAACTGACGATTGGAACCTCTAGTAATTTTCTCACTATGTGTCTTCTCCTCAGTCATAGCTACATGTACAGTAAGTTTTCAACTTTTTTCTTAGTTACTGTGACGTGTGTGTTAGAACAAAGCAACGCGCGATGAGTTATGTCCGTTCAATGCGCAACAAGAATTCTGCCAGCCAGCCTCCTTCTACCCCCTAAAAAAAACTTTTTTGAACCGACCAGGCAACCTTAACTATCGCCGAGGTGACTCTGACAAATCTCGTGTTTGTGCAGTCCCAGCGCAGCCATGGTCGAAGGGGAGATTGTTTTAAAATATTTGCTCATTACGCACCCAGCAATTAGGGGTCTCCCCGAAGGGTTAGAAAAACGGGGAGGGGGGGGGGGGGTCGCCCGCCGAATTAGTCCCAGTCAGAGAAACAGCAGCACCTCAGTCGCTCGCCAGCGTGTCCGAATTATCACCTCCAATCAGTTGGTCCCGCTCCCAAATTGAATTTTGCTTCGCTCGCTCTCTCTCTTTCTCACTGCCTCTAGGGGCAGCGAGAATAGGGCCGCCGCCGCCTTCATCGACGCCGTTGTCGGCAGCCCTCAAGGCCAGAAAGGGGAGGAGGAGAGATGAGAAAAAGGCTTGAGAGATAAATTTTTCTCATTTCGGTCCGAGGCAGTAATTTCGTTCCGGCCTCGTCATGCATGCATGGAGTTCGTTGGGGAGAGATCGATAGATCGTAGTATAGATCGATGGCTCTGCTGCTGGTAGTGCCCTAGTGCGGACAGAGAAGGAAGGCATACATGCAACCCTGGGAGAGAGGCAAGGCTCATCACGCGAACCCAATAATTGAATATGTCAACAAATTTTTCCAAACATTTCGTGCACAGGCTCACCTCGACGAGTTTTCAATCGCAAGAAGGAGGAAGGGGGTCATTACTATAGCAGAGAGGCTCCGGAACCCCCCCCCCCCCAACCTGCCTGATCCCTTACCTGCATGTATGTACGCACGGAACAATGTAATTCGTGCTTCACTGCTTGTCAGACACGCGCACTCACGCAGAATCACATACGCAAGGTAAGAGTGCCGCATTCGGTATCAGACACATGCACCGCGCCTAGCCCAGCTACTACGGAGTTGTGCTCGAACAGGAACAACGAATATCAGTCACTGTCTCCTGTTCACCTTTGACAGGCCTAATTCCTGCTCAGCCAGTACTGCTGCGTACATATTCAGCCCGGCTTTTTTTTCCATTACCACTGTATTCGTCTTGACTACAGATGAAAGCATTAACCGACACATTAAACTACACCACTTGCAGGTTATACTGTTCCGTGCTTGAAAAACTGTTGCGCCAGACCCAGACACGCAGCCAAAGAAGAGGAGGTGACAAATGATCGGTAGGATGGAGCTCGAAAAATAACTTTTGGGACAAAGGACAATGGCAGTAGCAGCAGAGGCCGGAGCTGCAGTAGCAGTGTAGTCAGTAGGGTAGACACCAGAAGACTATCTCGTACTGTGGTACAGTCCGTACAGTACATCCATATCAAATAGATAACGTTGCATCCTGAGACTGCGGTCACGCAGATTAAACTTGAATTCTGCTGCCGGTGCAGCAGACACAATGACAGGAAGAAAGGAGTCAGACAAAAGGGATGATGAAAGCAGTCGGAAGTCGGTGGAGTCCGTGACTTTTCATTTATTCTTTAAGAGTCCGTATGTAATACTTCACAAGTGCTGTAATGTAAGACGAACAGAGGCGTGACGAAATGCGATAGCTGTAGTACGAAATTATTTGCCCCTACATGCGTCGCAGAAGGAGCCAGGTATAGCGTAATTTTTTTTTTGCATGGGAATTAAATGTCGCACCAATTTTCTCTAATGCCTCGGTCCTGCATGCTGCCGCGCCATTGCATCCCCACCATCACCAACATGTGCAATCACCATAACTTTAGCGCTCGCGCCAACTTGTGTGAGTCATGTGCAATTGTTTGCCTGCCTCCTCGCACGAAATATGACTATTTGAGCAGGGGTGACGACGCCTCAAGGCTTTTCTCTCTTGATCACGAAAGATACTGCTGTTACGAGCATGAAACCCGTTTTCTTTTTTCTATTTACTTGAGATATTATCTAGTGCTTATGTACGCAATATGAAGAGGGCAATTATGTACTTCAAAGTCTCGTGAACAGGTGCAAAGTATGACTTAAATATCGAATAAAAGTTTTATGCCTCATCATGAAACCAATTCAATCTCTTCAGAACTTCCTGCCTCGAGTGCATGAGAGTTGAGTTGAATATTATTATTATGACTACTACTGTCGAAGGCTCCCAAAGCAGCACGTCTTTGGTTCCTTCGTCGTCTACATTGCGCATCTCTTCACAGGCGCACGCACGCACGCACACATACACACACAATGACCGGGCAATTTTGTCAAAGTGAGCGCTCGCGTGACCAAACTCTGTTCGTTTGAGGAAAAACTCTCAGTAGAGGTGTTGGCCAACTTTTCTCCCTCCTTTTGCCTTGTACTGACTCCGACTAGAAGTAAGATTTCGCATGCAAAGCAAATGAGGGAAAATGAGCCTCTTCAATCATCATTACAATCCTCTCTCCTTTCCTTTAAGAGTTGCGACTCTTTCACTCACTCAGACACTAGTGAAATCGCCGCTCTTGAGGGAGGTGCCTCCTCCTTGAGGCCTCTTCTGCCTCCAAAAAGCTCGTTCATAGCGCAGCTGATCCTTTGGCGAGATGTTTTCTACCTCAAAACTTGGCCACAAATAATTACCAATCCAGCCCAAAGTTCTTGGTGAAGGCATGCACCGTAGGCTAATGGACTTACGTATGTACGGACACTGTTCAACTTGCAGGGTACCATTTGTGGTCTCGTGACAGTTCAAAGAGCTTAATCGCTGTTTTGAAGGATAAATCGAGTTTCTTTCTCAGTAAGTGTGTTTGGTTGCTCGTGTGCGAACAAGGGTAGCAGCGCTCGAGCTTATTATTATTCTGTTCTGCTTCACGTGGGGGGGAGAGAGGGACAAGCTGAACAAACTAAGCATGAGACGTCAAAAAATCCGACACTGGAAAGCTACACCCGGGATCCACGCAATACCCAAGTCAGACCGGAAAGCGACCTCCGGGTGGCGAAGGAACACACGCAATATGACCAGTTTCTGCCGAGGCAGAACTTTTAAAAGCCAGTATCCCCATCGGCATTTTTGGAAGCCCTCTAGTAACACTCTCGGACGTACCCACACCGCGCATGTAGGTACATAAGAAGAGAGATAGAAGTTCTTTGTGGGGAACGCCCAAACAAATTGCAGTAATTCGCGGTTGCAAATGCGCTTGAAAGGAAAAAAGATGGATGCCCCTCGAGCTGCACCGCCAGAAGAGAGTTATTTGCGATAATGCAGACTACAGACCTCATGCATATCATCAGTGGGGCGGACAGAAAAAGACAGACGGACGAAGGAAGAAAAAAGTGAGCTTTTTCGAAGTTGGGTGCACCTTGATTTATGATCAATGATTGCTAGCCTTACCCTCCCTCCCTCCTTCTGTCTGTCCAACGGCAGCATGCAGTCACGGTAGACATGTCAAAGGCACCCGAGGAGATGCCGTTGAGCATGGTATGATACAGGTACGATGTGCAGTAAATTACATAGCAGCGCTATGGGCTTCTTCTACATTACTGACACTACTTAGATTCTTTTTTAAGCGGACCGGGTACTGAGAGTACAAGTCCGACCAGAGTACAGTGTACGCATGTGTAAATCCATTAATGTGATGGAGGGCCAAGGTACCAAAATAGGAACACTTATCTCATTAAACCGATCACCACATTACTATACACCTGTAGGACTGAGGGTGCTGCAGGGAATAATGCTAATGTTGATGCAGGGAGTAACAATGAATGTTAGGCAATTGTGTTGCCCAGAAACGTCGTTCATCACAACAGCATTATGATTATCTGCCCGTCCACATGTGTGTGTGCGTGACATTAAGCATAAAGATAAAACATGTTGAGTGCAGTCAGGTAAGTACAGTTTCCACCTAAAAAATAGCGAGGGTCGCACTAATGGGACGGTAAGCCAACATTTCTTTTTACCTCCAGTTGTTTGACACCTGTGGACGTTCACTAGAGTAATATGAAAGATTGCAAGGCTAACAGAAATATCATGAGGGACATCATGCAATATCGTAGGAACAGCGATACAAAGAGGGGACCGAAGGTACCATGAGGGTTACGAGAAATCTTCATGTGCACAGAGCGACTCCTTTTGTCTATCTACTACTACGCACGCATCGTCATATCTCGCATGCTGCACTGACATTCTTTGCCTTGTTTCAGGAAAGGCCGGCGACAACGGAATTGCCTGAAGTGCATGCAATGCATGCTCGTTCCCAAAAAGTGGTGAGTACAGCCGTAACTGAAACCGCGCTCAGTACACCATGGTAGGCCACGTGTCAAACACTTGTTTCCTTAGTGGTTGTGCATGTGAAGGCTCTCTTGCAGTTCTCACACGCACATTACGCACCTTTTTTCTGCATAGCTGTGAGAGAAGTCTCCTTTCTGTCTGTGCGGGTCTGGTGCGAAAGAGGCAAGTGAGCACCCAGGAATCATGCCGTAAATGTGTGCTAAATTATGCGTATTCACTTTCTGACTTCTAGAAGTCACGACGAAAAGAGAGGGAAAAACATACACACAGAGAGCCTTTTCCTCCCGGACAAAGCAAGTCTTTGTTCTGTCTGACCACAAAATCGTGTATAATACTCCTACCCCATGATTGGGCCATTAATTAACGCTTGACCATCCAGAACCCCATTCATTATCAGCCAACCTACCTCTATACTCTCTCTTTATTGCGCAACTACACAGTTCGCAGGAAGAAGCCATTGTGACAAAATGTGAAATTTTACACAGGTACCTACCTGAGCCCTAGTTGAATGTCCGAGTGTCCCAGGTTAGCCGGTGCATAATGAGATGATGACCCAATCAATCTTGATCATGGCAATTCCATTCTGGCTGCTGCAAGTCACAGCGTCAGTACATATAAGCGACCGTAGCTGTCCCAACGTCGGCCTGGTTGACACGCCGCACCCGCCACCCTGATGCTTCTGGACTATTTCTGCTGCTTGCTACTCCTGAATAAGAGTTCTTTGCCGGTGAGATTGGCTAAAAGCACGAGCTTGTCACAGATTCTCTGGCCATTTTGTCACCTTTTTTTTTTTCTTTTCAATCCCAGTTGTACCTACGTAAGTAGAGGCTCTCATTAGAGCCTCGGTGGCGTGTTGAGATTTCCAGATTCACCCACGCGGCTGCTTTGCTATTAATGAGCCTGAGATGAGGCGGGTCGTGATGATGCGACAGAAAAGAAAAAAGGAGGTGATTGATGGCTCTCGACGCCATCGTTTTCGCGGAAACGAGATTAAGAAACGCTCGACTGGAACACCAGAAGAAAGCTATAATGAGGAGGTTTTTAGACACAGAGAAGCAACACCTCTTGTCTGTTTGTTTGTGTGTCCGTCCGTCTGTCGTCGTGTGCGTGTGTCTGTCAACGCGGGCCTTCTACGCTAATTGAAGTTGCAACAGTGGCAAATAAGTAAAATACGCTGAGGAAAAGACTTCACAAGGAGTTGGCAGAGAGACGAAGCTGATAAATGAGCGGGCGAAAACCACATCCTTTGTGCTAGTGTTCCCCTCCACCTTTCTTGATCCAGGTCATTAATGTTTCTCTCCACGCATATGCAAAGGAGGAAATGATGTGCCATCATTGAATGGGGCGAAGAATGGGTCCACGTCCACAGAGAAAAACCAATTCATTTGTCTCCTCTCGGTTGGGTGGTAGCTGCGACGGCAGCGGCTGCAGCGGCTGCACCGGCTCCGGCACCGACTCCGGCAGCGGGTGAGCAACGGAGATTGTCATCAAGGCTTGATCGCAGGGGTGGTGGTTAGCGCTATCAATTTGTTAACGATGGAAAAGAGGGGGAAGAATGAGGGGTGAAGAGAATGGGACGTCTTTTCTCTTTTGAACCGTCTTTCGCTCGTTGTCTGGACCTCGTCTCGCCACTGATTGTCTCCTCCTGCTCCCACTCTGCCGCTAACCTGGCTCTGCTGCTTCAGATTTCATCGTCTTCTTGGGCATCCCAATAAAGATGGGTCCGGGCGGACAAAAGGGCCAGACAGGGAGAGGAATGAGGAGGAATTCGATTTTAGTCTCTTCTCCCCGACTTACTTAGTGAACCGTCTTTGGGGCTTCTTAAACTTCGTCCGTGGCTTTTAGGCAGCAGAAAAGAATGGGAATGAAAAAAAATCGTCCTTTTTTAGCGTGAGAGTAGAACCCTGACAAACGATGTTCGAAGTTGAGGGGGTAGTATTTAAGGTGCCGCCGCCCTGACAGACAAGAAGAGCGTCGAGGTGACCATGATGGTGGCTCAGAGGGAGGGGAGGAGAACTGTGGTCAAACAAATAGAGTGACAGAGGCTCTATGGTCCGTTGGGCAAACAGAGAGGTCAGCTTTTTGTCTGCAGGGTCAATATCTTTATTCCTTAGCAGTGGCAGTACTGCACAGGCTGCAGGGGCACTGCCTGAGTTTCACGACAGATACACAGGGAAGACATTGCAACAAATAGTCAGTCTTGAGTTTGAGCTCATGGCTGAGACAACTGCTTCCAGAGCAGGGTAGTTCTATCGAAACATAGCAGGGTGCGTGAAAGTTACAAAAGAAGTCAGACTTTTGGACTAGTTGCTCTTCATAACAACACGTTGTTACACTTACTGTCTGTACTGTACATAGATAGCAATTAGGTCTCTTCACTTCGTCAGGTGCGAACAAACACACACGCACGAGTATTTTTAATGCAAGACAAAGAAAATCATGGCACTGAGAGCAGCACAAGGCAAAAAGATCTTGTTTGTACAATGAGGTGCGATCAAGCTGGCATCTTCACCGGCTTTTGAGTACGTACGTGCTCTTCTTCAGCAGAGCAGATACGTAGTGCGACGGGCGGGGGGAGGAGGGCAACAGTAGGGATGAAGGAAGTGCAACAGGAGACAAATAAAACGCTCACGAGGGAGAAGCCGCACCGGTTTTAGTGTCTTCTTGGTCGCCACACTGGAGACGGCGGCGGCGGCGGCAACGGCGGCAGCGGCAACGGCGGCGGCAGTGGCGTCAGCAGTGGCAGCGGCAACAGCAGCGGCAGCAACGGCCGCCACCGCTTCCGCCATGGCCATGGCCATCGTCATCGCCATCGCCATCGCCATGGCCATGGCCATGGCCATCGCCATCGCCATCGCCATCGCCATCGCCATCGCCATCGCCATCGCCATCGCCATCGCCATCGCCATCGCTGTCGCAGTCGTGGTCGTCGCCGTTGCCGACCTTCTGGTCGCGGGCGTATCACACATAAAAGAAGTGTGTGTCTGCGTGCGTGCATGCTTGCAAGCGAGCGAGCGAGCGCCCGGAGCTGAAATATCTCTCATTCTCTTTCCTTGTCAACGTTTTCTCCATCCTGCTGCTTTTTGGGCCACATTTCCCAATTTTTCCGCACTGTTTTCGTTCCTTTTGCTCTTCTCAAGGTGAGCCAAGACACCAACGTCGAGTTCTGACTCGTCTGACGTACAGGGTGTCCGCAAAGTTTTTGCATTTTTATGTTTAAGCCTTTTTAATGCCAGGCGTGCTGTCTCCCGAACTAAGTAGTGCACAAGCACAAACAGGGGGAGGGTCTCAAAACTGTTATATCAAAAGCAGTAGTGACTCGATGCAGTTTTTGGGGACACCCTGTAGCTCATATACAACGTGAGCCCGAAGACTGGATCCCTCGGCTTAGAATAACAAATATGACCTAATAATTCCTCAGACTTGTGAAAGTCATTGTCACAAAAGACTGCACGTCATTTTGGACTGACACAGACGAGAGGAAATGGATCAGGGTGGCTGTGTCGTGCAGTCAAGGCAATTGTCAAGAAATACATTAAGGGCCGCATTGTTTGGGCCATTAACTCCGCATTAACGAGATCTATGCACTTCAGAGTTGCCACTCTCTGCGGTGGAGGAACACGTCAAGAAGACGTAGGCAGTCGTTGATATCACGGGATCCAGCGTTTGGCCACTGCGCACTTTTATGCCCACAAATAGACTATGGGACTGTTAGTGCTCATCCCCGCCAGTGCCGAGACACCCTGTACAGTTGGGTCGAGCGTGCAAGTGGAGGCAGAAGAAAAGATGCCAAGTACACCAAAATAGGCAACGCTCTGTGTCAATGCGTTATACGCACACTGGTCAAAATCGAGTCAGCAGCAGCCGAGGCCGAGGGTGAAAAATGCCTGGGGCAATTGCAGCCTACCCCTAGTCAGACAGACGAATTGACCATCAGCCCCGAGCCAGCCCAGCTACCGACGGCGGCGGCGGGTGCGGCGGCGGCGGCAACGACGCGCAGGAATGTCTTTAAAGCAGCGCTTACAATGGTTACACGTCGGACACAGAGGTGACCATGACATTCTATTGTGCCATCGCCTGGGGATCCGCAAAAAATTGCCACAGTGAAACCCGTCCTTTGGCGGTCACTTTCATCAAAGACGACATTTCCTTTGGCAAAAAAGGAGAAAAAAAAGAGTCTTCAAAAAAGTATGTTTAAGCGGCTGCGGCCTATTTAATCTCTATAAGAATGTGAAAAAGGCCTCGCTTAATGTGCTTAAGCAACTTGTTTCTTCGAGCTTCTTCATCAGAGGAGAGAAAATTCTCTGCTTCATCTCCCCGATCACGAGACCGACGTCGACTTCTGTGGGTGGAGAAGAGAGGAGAAGTGAGTATGTAGGAGAAGAGGGGGAAAAATTGTGCACAGTCGAGGAAAGTGCATCTGAGAAGGGAGAAACTCGACCAGACAAGAGTGTGGGTGAGAACTCGGACAGACCCATGTTCGCGACTGGGACAGCAAGAGCTGCTCTTGCCACGTACCGGATGTCTCGGTTCAGCTGGGAGCACAGGCTTCTGGCTTGGCAACACCTTGCATACACGACGCAGTCAACAGGACGGAATGGACGAAGGCGCCGCCGTTGCCAAGGTTGGGCGCCACGAGCGCGACCAGCTTGGATCGCACATGCGATGCTGAGACAACCTGCACGGAGAGTGAAAACAATCCTTGCTGCAACCCAACTGAGACAACCCGTACGCCTCGAGCAGAACACCTGAACCAGGCTTTGTCGCCTGTCCTGACAAACTTTGGTGGCGTCACCACTGAATCTGTTGCTGCGCCAACCTGTAGTCCTCGTTCCATTCCAAGTCTGATAGAGGAGAGAGAGAAAGAAAGAAAGAGGGGGTTTTCCCACTTGCATCTCTCTCTTGACCACGTCCCACGAGCTCAGAGTTCCTATTGGTGAAAGCCATGACGGGCCAGATTTTCTGTACGTGCACGCGGAGCTTCTCAAAGAGAGAGCAGTGAAAAAATGACTATTGAGAAAGGGGAGAGCGCATGTTTTTTTTCGCTCCGCTGCCACCGCTTCTGGCAAAGCTCTCATCTTTTGACAGATTCGGCTTTTACCTTTTCAAATTGTTCCTCTTCTCTCTCAGGAGACTCAATAAGACGATTGCAGTGTTGCTATTCAAGTCTGTGTCTAGGACGGTTTGGGAAACGTTGACTGCAGTCGCAGAGTTGACATTGAGGACGGCAGACAGCACTAGGGATGTGTCGAATCGAGTCGGCTCGGATCAGGGTCAGGGCAGGTCAGAGTGGAGTCATAATGAACTTTGGGGTCGGCAGGTTGGACAACGGATCAAGTTGGATTAGATCCAGAAGCTATGGAGTGTCGTCATAATAGATATGCATTGCTTGGCGGTTTTGCGCCAAGCTTTTCCGAGCCTTGACCGGTGGCTTTGACCTGTTCGAAGCCTCGTTTTGTCCGAGGGCAGGTAGGCGGTAGAGGGGAGACGGGCGTGGACCTGAGGACAGTACGAGGTCGAGGACAGGACAAAATTTTCAGCACAAAAGAGGAAAATATGGTGCACATTACTCATGGACAGGCAATTTGCAATTTCACGGGAAATTGTTGCTTTCCATTTGCCACAAAATTCCCAGAGGAAATGCTTGGTGCAGTCGTACAGTCGTATTGAGCAGGACGCTGAAAAATCGCTTCCATCAAGCGGGAAATCAATCCCAACAAGTAGCTGTATATTTTGCAGAAGCGAAAAAGAGGTGGGGTGAAGCCGGAATTTCGCGTCCAAGTACAAAGTACCCGCTCAACTGTTCAGACGCACCAAGTCAGCTTGTGCTGAAGGAGATCCATCAAACATTTGTGGCAGCCCTGGAAATTTTTCTGCATTCAGGATAACTTTTTGCTGGAGTCAACACAGCTTGACAGCAGACCATGAGTGACCGATGTGCTCGAATTACGCTTCATTAGGGTCCTGTCCCGGGGACTATCCCGGACCACTTCAACTCGGACCCGGCCCAATGAGCCCAGACACACCTCTAACTCACACACACAGATATGTTTCACAAACATTGAGCTACCGCATTCGTGCCTTCTACCTCCATCAGTTCAGTATGTCAATTGCTAGAATTGTTCAAGCCGCTCGTTGTGTGCAGATCCAAACGAATCATCAGACGGGACCGGGTCGACGTCACCGGGAGTCTCATCGGATTACGTAAAATGGAGCTCAAACGTTGTTGCTACGTGAAAGAGACTGCCAGTGGAGAGAAATTTGTCGAGAGGTATTCGTGATGACGATGGAGCATCCTATGACTGTGCAAACTTTGTTTTCCGCACATTATCTAATATCTGCAGCACTGACTCGATGGGACAGAAAGTCAGTTGCAACGTACTTTAGAGTGAGGCAGTCAAAACTCAAAATGCGACGGTCGAATTCTTTCGAAAGTTACCGAAGAAAGCTGCGTGCTGAAACGCTTGTTCTTTTAACAGAAATACACAGCTTTGTAGATGAAGAGGATAGGGAAATGTATGACACATCATTTTACGCGCAGCTGACGCTATCTGTGTAGCAATTGCTCTGATAAGTCAGTGATGCAGTCTACAACTCTACTGCCAACGAGCTGCTGATTGTGGCCATGCTCATGATGAGAGGAACGAGTAAAATGGTGGTTTGGAGAGAGTCACACGAAGAGATTCCGTGGAACATTCTGCTATTGGTCCTGGAGAAGTTGATCACATTGGCCAAGAATACCGCATCTTCACGCGATTTGTGTTGGCAAAGTACGTGAAAAGGAGGTAATCACTGGAGGTACACATGGTTATGGTATCTCATCATAGTGCACATCTTTGTTCAGCATCTCTGTACTTATCCTGACCGGAGTACTCTTAGACCCGGTGCCTCCCGGCTACGGCAGAGAAAACAAAAATGCCTGCACAGGAGTGAAACTTATAGTTTATTGGCGATATAGCTGGAAAATTTTGCCTGACGACGTCATCAAGTTGCGACAAAAGCTTGCACTAGACTTGCTTACTTCTATGAAAACGCAAGTTGACATTTCTCAAGAGCCAGTTCTTACGACAGGGATCTGATGACTGCAGCTGATAGGATTTGGCAATTGGTCATATGTCTTGCCAATTTGGAAACACAACATGACAGGTCTAAAATCAGCCAAAATCACAACCTGGTGACCGCTTCTGCTTGCAGTTTAGTCAAAAAACTGACCATGTTCTCGTTCTCGAAATAGTTCTGGGTGTGAAGTAACAAGCTCTTCTTTCATTGGAAAGAGGAGCTTTGATTAGGGCAACTTAAAGAGAATTTAGCTGGCATCACCGATAGGGGGAGCATTTTGCGAGTTTCGGACAGCTCCAGTGATATGGACAACCAAATGGCGACAATATCCGACATGAATATAGGACTCCAATAGGGGACTTATCACAATCTGTTTTTAATGTCATTCTGTTAAGTAATGTCTGTCGTCTCCAAGAATAAGATCTCTTTACGTCGAGACGATAGTATTTGTTAAGAAAATGAAACATCTTCATGTCTTTGAGGTCTAAATCTTTGAAGTTCCTGTCTTTTGAAATCTACTAGCTGCAAATGGAGCTGGGTCGTACTTAGTGTTTCTCCCAGTCACCATGTCAGCAAGGATCTCACCAGTCACTGGTCCAAGCTTGAAGCCACTTCCTGTACAGGTGAGTATTACAGGTGAATACAGGTTATGAGTGTTTGTAATGCTCAATGGAGAACTACGAAGTACCTGAAAATCCTGCCCCATAGACAATGTTGCGATATCGTGGATGTCTGTCAAGGATGTGGACATGATCTGGGGTTACCTATGCAGAAGATAACACTGTGATCCTCTAGTTTGGTACTTCCTAAGGTACCTTGTCTAGGGTGACCGAAACCTTGTCTAGGGTTATATCAGTCGTGTAGACAACAACCATCTAGTATATAAAGCACGTGGGCCATATGTACGTGTGTCTGTCTATGCGAGGACCAACTAGGTATGAGGACTATAGGTACAACTTACAGTGTACATGCATTTCTCCACAATGCTTGGCGTATTTTCAACTGTGGGGAAGAATTCTTTAACAAACTTCCTCAAGGTGTCGATGACTCCACTGACGTCGGAGGAGTCACGGCGATCCGGATCACTGACAGGACCAAAATGAGGAGCGATCTGAATATTAATTAGTGTTGATGGGTTAATCAATAATAAATACGAAACGACTACATACCTTGACAAGTCCAGCATATTCACCCCCGAGGGTGCCTCCATAGATGTGCGGGGTCCCATGGTGGATGAAAGGATGTGACATGAAGTCGTTGGAGCGCCAGTAACAGACCGGAATAGTTATGGGGGTCAAGGGCAAGTGGAGACTGAAAAAGTCGAGGTAAAAAAATGCCTATCTTTTCGGACTCAGCTTACTCGATCATGCTCAAGACGTTATTGGCCCACGGCCCTGGACATATGACGATGCCTTTGTTGGCCTTGATGGTGTTGCTCTCGTCCACAAGGCCACCAGTCAAGATCACTTCCCCGTCAACCATTGGTTGGATTTTTTTTACGGGAAAGCTGTCCATTATCCGACCTCCCTCTCGTACAAATATTTCCTGCATCAATTTTTGTTGAAGTTAAAGTAATGTTGATCACAGTTCTGTGTGGACAATGCTGAGTCACAAAAAGACAATGACGATTGCAGGATAAAGTAAGGGAATTCGCAACTCGCCTATGCTTCAAATCTGCAAATCTCGTTAGGCCACTCTGTGTGCTTACACAGGAGTACTGTACTGGGTGAACCAATGAGATTCGCAACTCGCTCATGTTGTTTTGATCCGAAAGAACTTTCTAACGCCACCCTGTGTGTCGAGGAGACATCAAAGATGGTGAAGAAAATGTCTTGCCTGCTTGACTACATACTGTACAAGCTGATTGAGTCTTGATTGAAGTCGATCAGTTTTTGGTAGTCATATCTGGACTTTAAATATTCTTGAGTAAAGATATATATAAGTTTGACAGACACTGCAAAATGCAATTCCTGCATGGCTTTACGTACCCTGAGCAGTTCCAGTGACCGATCCGCCTTGAGGGTTCCTCCTGTTTGATCAAGGTATCCCCAGAGCTTCTCTTTTGTGACTGGCTTCGGAGAAGCAATCATTGAATACTGCTCTTCAAACTGTTCTTCGTCCAGTATCTGGAAAGGTGACCCAGCCTTCGCAGCGTCCTGATTCTCAAAGCCAGATACCACTTCGAGCAGAGTCTGGTTGGAGCGATTGCCAAAGCCGAGGACACCCACGTGGCTGACGAATACCATATTTACTAGTCAGTCATAGAAACGTACATGCAGATGACACATGGTGGGGGGCCCAAATCGATGACACCGTCATTTCCAGCAATTTCTGTCGCACTCGTAGTTGGGCCTCCTTAGTTTTAGACCTTTCCTTTAGGCCTTCTTAGACGTCTTTGGCCCTCGATAGCAACCGCAACTTTGGTTATGGCTCATTTGTTGCGTTCCATTCCAAAGCAAAAAGACGTCGCAGCTCTTTTTAAAGCAGGGTTCAGCTTGACGGAGATTGAGGAGCAGAACAAGATCTTCCTGGATCTTCCACAACCCTAGCCTGGGAGGAGAGGTCAAGTGCAACCCCAGTGTCAGGTCAGTTCTCCCAAGGTCATGTTGCGTGCCAACAGTGATTACGTTGAGGCTTCACCTTCACGATACGGCGCTTAAGAAAATGTGCATCAAGTTCCCCGGGTTGATCTTGGTCAAGCTCAAAAAAGTGTGATCGATCTGGGTCCCGGCACCTTGTGCGTGCACACGCACGAGTACAAGTGAACTCAGTGCGTACAACAGCTGCAGTTGCCTCCTTACTCGACCAATTTGACTCCAGTCTCTTTTTCGAGTCGATGCCACTGGTTGAACGCATCTCCCATCATCTCCCTGAGGAAAGATTGAGGATATGCCATGCGGATGATCCTTGCCTGGCCATGTGAGGAACCTCGGGAGTGGGGAAGAGGGAACTAAACGAATCTCTCAGATGTCCGGACTTGTCAGTGAGGATCACAGTGGAACCCCGTTAATACACTTACCTGGATACAGACATCAGCGTCTCCTTAATGTTACGAAGAAAACTTGCTCAACAAGATGAGTCCACTGCTCCTCAATGGGAAATAGAAAGAAAACAAAATGAGAAGTAAACAAAGCTCGGAGGTCTCAGCTACTTGGCAAATCTTCCTCTGGGGTGTAAGCGAGACATAAATAAGCAAACCAATCTATACTTGTATGTTCTTGTCTGTTGGATACAGATATCTCTACATGTCTCTGGTGGTCCACACCCAAGAGGAAGGTTTGCCAAGTAGCTGCAACCTCTAGATTTTCTTACTTCTCCTTCTGTTTATTTTTTTATTCCCCATTCCCTTTAAACTGGTTGATTTTTGCTCCAAGCTATTGTCAGAGGACGAAAGAATCAACAATGAATTATGGTGCCTCCTGTTAGTTTCGTTCGTGTTCAGTCATGTTCTCTCCCAATTCAAGTACTTGTTGTTCAATAATTAGCCAGAAACAAGCTAACGCAATCGACGCTGGCTACAAATAGCACAGCTACTGATTTTCTAATGAAAATCATTGACTAATGAAGTGGGACAACTTGCACGGAAAATGGAGGCATTGGACTGATTTCCTATGAAGTTGTCTGAATAAAATGTTGGTTATGTAAGTAGTTCCGAACTCTTCTGAAGCTGAAATGGCATCTGGAAGACCGAACAACAATTTGTACTTCGAATTTAATGAAAAAGTGATGAGTGAAAATTAGAGGTTCAAAACCGTTACGTATCAAAATTTCTTTTAACAACTTTATTGAAAAAGTGTTGTTAAAAGTCATCTTGATGGTAGCGCAACTGATTCTCCTCTTATCTTGCAACCTCTTCCATTTCATTGGGGCATTTTGAATGTTGACTTGTTCAATTTTCACTTCTTGCACAAGTACTTTCATTCAACAATGATCTGTTAGGAAGCAAAACGTTCTTTCCATCGATCTCAATATTTCTTTATACGATGCTCGAATAATAGAGCTACGCATAGTTTCTAATGCTGGCTATACATTCAACACCCGGTCGTCAATTTTTTCAGGTGAATAGTTCTTAACGGGGCTCTTCAGCAAATGTACCTGCTCCACTAAGGTCGTAGAGTGGCCTCTCTTGGCCAAGTGATAAGCGGACCAAGAGCCATTGATTCCAGCCCCGAGGACGGCGTAGTCACACTCAGTGGTCATGCTGGCTCGGTAGTTGGCAAAAGATAAGTAGAATACGAGGACCACGTCATTGAGAGCGACTCCGCTAGTCTTTCAAGCCGGCAATGACTTCATCGCTTCTGATGCGCAGATGAGATCTTATTGCAAGTCCCCATCATGAGAAACTAGTCTTCATGAATCTTTGTTATTAAGCTTAGCAGAGCATTGCTTGGGCCAACTTTCATTGACTCCCAAGCAAAAATTTGACTTGATTTTTTGACACATTTCACTGAACAAGAGGTGCTATCATTCTGCCCTTTGTGCGATTTCTGTCAATGGACCCACATTTGTGGCGAAGACATAGGTAAAGAGGTGCAAGAAGTGCCTTGTCTGCATTGAATTTTTTGCAGCTGATGATGTCAAGTTTGAGTAGCGCTTGTTGGACGAGTACAATGGATGAATGCAAGCTGTTCCAAGACGGCAGCAACCGCTTGTGTGACCACTGCACAGACGCACCTCATCACCTCATGAAGTTTAAATGCCTCCTCTCCAAGTCAAAAGCAAATCTCAACTATCTGACCCTTTTTACGTACTGTCCTTCCATTGAAATTTCCGATTTGGAAAGCCTGTGCTACACTACTTTCCAACTAAGAAATGAGTCCTTCGTCTCACTCTACGTGATGGGGTCCTCGTTCTACTATTCACTATGAACGTTGCCTGCTCACTGCTGAAAAGACTGCACGTGTCGTGGGTTACTTGTTGTGCAGTGCGTCAGCAATCGAGTCAACTGTGGAAGATAAGCTCAGCACTGTCACGTGGCATCCCTGTGAGGCTGCAAAACTGGACATTGGAAAAAAGAAACGCTCTTGATATTGCCAGACGTGCTGCTATACGTACTACGTATGCCTGAGACTAGGCATTGGTTGAACAATATTAATATTTTGTAGTTCATACTTCATGCACGAATTTAATTAAAGGTTTTATTCATTTTTCGTGTATGGTACACTGAAAACAGTGTAATGCGCCGTCAGCGCTGCCGATGTGGTGAAACATCACGGAGAAGAAAGTCACGGAATAAGATGCACTCTATTCCATCCTTTGGTCAAAATGAATGCTCGATTGGCAGCTACGGGTACGCGCGCTCAAGACTCTGAAATTTGCTGTGATTCTTTATTTATTCATACCATTAATTTTGGCTGGCCGCCTGAGTGTTTTCTTTGAAACCTTCACTTCCGAACCTTACCACCTAAATCAACCCCACCTTTTCTAATCTCACATCTCAAAATTGAGTCATCATGGTCATCCTGTTGTGCGCACATTTCTGTATGCACGCAGACACACAATATTTGAAGCACTGCTTCTCCGAGCATTGACATAAGCTGTACAAATTGACTGTGACGTGGTGTGTAAAAGACAAGAGCCAAATTGATTAATCCTTTGGGTCAAAATAGGCCGGTAATTTCTCTCCACGCGTTGAAGCAATATCCAATAGCACACACTGATGTGAGCCTTGGGAGTCTTGATGACGAAAGACGTGGACTTGACGGTCAACAGTTGACTCTGGATGCTGTTGAGAAATATTTCGTCCAGTTGATGCAACCTTTAAATGTGGACTGACCAACTTGCAGCCACAAAACTGACTACAGCTAAGTGAGTGTGGCGCCCCGTGGACTGACAAATCTGGTCTCTGCTTTCATAAGCACAGCCAATACAGTGGAAGCAGCTTGTGGGAGCTCCGGAAGTGAGAGAGATTCCCATGCAACAGCCAGAAGTAATGGAACCAGAACAGATCTTCCTTTTACTGAACGAAATCCACCGCGTAAAAGAGCAGGACAAGTTGCTCATACGGTTTTGAGCGGTCAAGTTTTGGTCAGGCTGGGGGTAAGAGAGGGGTTCTCAGCCCAACATAGTAACCCGGACATGTCCGTTGGCAAATTGTCAGGAGAATACTCCTAAGCTTTAATAGCTTCAATTCCAGTCGAATAGAATTCAAAGTGCTTTAAACATGGTGGTTCATGGCTCTCACTCAAGATGCTTGCTTTCTTTCTACGTAGGCATTGCGGATCCAAAGGTTGTTCCCGAGAGGCGTCATCATCGTCGCTGAGGCGTTCTTTACCCTGAACAGTGATATACAGGTTTTGCATAACGATAGCTATACAATTTGGTTCGTCTGGGGCTGCCCTAAAGAGCGGCGGTCACTGTACTCATGGATTTGGAAAAATCCACCATACATCTCAGAACAGAAGCGTTCTTTGTGCGCGAACAGGGTGGACCCTAAATACTGAACCTCTCGGCGTAACGCAAGAAATATAATTTGATAAACGTGTGGTCATGTACAAAAGACAACATTATATTGACTCTAAATGCGTCAGAGTTGCCACTCTGCACAATCGAGGAAGATGTCAGGGAGTGTATGACGTGATCCGGCATCTGTGTCATGAACCATGACTGCCCAGAGTTGCCACTCTGTCCCATTCAGACAGATGTCCAAACAACGCGTTAACTGATCCAGCGTCAATGCCATTTACAATGACTGCCTCAGGGTTGCCATGAGGACGAGGGAAAGCTTCTGAGGCGTTGACTCCAAGCGCCCCACCCTGTAGGTGCTGCTGTAGCCAGCGAAAAGAAAGAGTGGTATCGGTCCCACTAATGCGACGCAGTATATTTGCTACTGCTTTGGAACCATTAGGGCAGCTTCTGCACTTGCATCTCACACAACAACAGCACACCTGCTCTACAAGCCTCTTGCGGCAGATTCTCCCCCCCCCCCCACACACACGTTCCTTCCTTACCCCTTTTTTCCACAAGAGTGAGGGGGGAAAAAGGGGGGTGCTCATGTTCGGGGGGGGAGGGTAGCGGTACTTTGGGTGTCAAAAGTCATGAGTGGATTGGT
>JAAUXU010001881.1_pt1 | contig 119500 bp, 117 predicted proteins | sample 7278151 | NCBI WGS metagenome assembly JAAUXU01 (sample SAMN14350113, study PRJNA611818) | marine sediment metagenome | isolation source: surface marine sediment (1.8m) | place: French Polynesia: Moorea | collected 2018-08 | reverse complement strand
GTCAACAGAATTTGCGTAGCTGCAGTATTAAGGAAGTTATGATACTTGAAAGTGGTGTATGCTGACTTTTGAACTGCCCCCAAGAATGTTGGGGGTCTCTGGGCTCACCCCCAGCAGGAGTCCTGGGGTCCCTACCCCCAGAGGGGAGGAAGGGGGAGCTGAGCCCTTCTCCTAGCAGAAAAAAGTGCATTTCACTACTGAAAAACACTACACTACATGTATATAAATGACACAAGACGACTGAGCTTCAGTTTGGCACAAACACTAACACCGTTTGAAGTGTGGCAACCCTTACAATTCGTGATTGTATAAAAACATATATTGACATGATATTGTCAACGTTCATGATATGAAACACTTTTTTCTTCGCCATGCAGTCTGATGTCGAGCCATTTGCCTCAGTTGACGATCTTTAGTCAGCAAGCACGTACGTAGCGCAGTTGATTGCCTTCCTCTGCTTGTAGGTGAGGCACAATGCCGTGTGGCTCCACGGAGATCAACTGTATGTGTTTTACTCAGTGATCAATGACAAACCTGAGCGAATCTACTACGAAAGAGTCGATCTGGGGCCAGATGATTGGCTCCAGTGGAAAAGCGCGGGGCAGCCCACGGAGCTGCTCAGACCCGAACTGGAGTGGGAGGGTGCAAATTTGAGTAAGTCAGCGGGGAGAGCCCGCCAAATTTGGACGTGGAACAGAGGGAGAAATGTCTTTCTTCTAGCACTGGAACATTCCAAGGCTGGCCCACAGGTCAAGGGTCACAACATGCTGACCGACCCCTGCATCTTCGAAGACGACGATCACTCTCTGTACCTTCTGTACTCTGGCGGAGGAGAGAAGGCCATTGGCATAGCCAGACTGGACGTCCGGTGCGCTCAAGAAGCCAACGCTCAGCTGCCGAAGTGAACCGGGCACACACGCTTGTTTTCGGACCAAGAGCTGCCCCGAGTAGAGCAGGAATGCATTTCCAACTTACTTCAAAGCAAAAAAGACAGACTCTGAAGCTGTAATTACCAAGGTTCGAAGTGCATCGCAGTTTTGTTACGTATGGTACAACCTCTGGTGAATCTTTCTTGTGAAAAGTTTCATTATTAAAACTTATGTTAACTTTGTAAACTAAGTAATGCTAACAAGTGTCAAGTTATGACACGTCGCACTGCATATGCAAGCAGTCATGCTCCTGTGGCTGGTGAAGTAGCCGCCTCGATCGCTTCATGTCGCAACAGCAGCTGTAGATTCTTGCCTTCAGTGGTAGCCACTGTGCACAATGGGCTTGTGCACTACCGCAGGCTCGTGGTAGACCGGCTTGGGCTGGTAGGAAGGCTGGTGGGCGGGGTAGTAGGCCTTACCCTCGTACTTCACGTCGGCCACGTAGCCCTGAATGGGACAAGAGTTAACTTCAGACTCACGTCGTCGTAGCACTTCTTACGTTGTAGCCGTCCACGGTGTACGTGACCGTCTGGATGCGTCCGTCCGGCAGGTGCACGTAGTAGGAGCCCGAGGTGTACTTGCCGTCCCGCTTTTCGTTGGCGCCGAAGTTGGTCTTGTGGTAGTCATCGTTCACCTTGTAGCCGTACTGACCGGACAGAAAGAAAAAATATTGAAGTATTGTTTGTGCGGCACAATGCGTACCAGGTACTTTGCTGAACTGAACCTGGTAGTAAGCAGGATGATCGTTGTATCCTCCGTAGTGAGGTTCATGATATCCGCCCCCAGCGTGAGGCTTGGCTGGAGCGAATTCGGCGTTCGTGGCCACGACAATGAAGAGGAGAATCATGGTCAGCGAACCGGCAGAAAACTAAATCCAGAAGCACAAGCAACGTTGTCAAGTGAGAGATGTAACATGCCCAAACCGTACAGTACAGGTTGGTGGTCTTATTTGACAGTGCCTTCACACAAAATGTTCAACATTGACTCATTCATTGAAGTCACACCGTAATCAGATTTGCTCAATGTGGACTTAATAACACCCTCCAGATGTCCGTGGGAGGCCTTACATGACTCCAGTACAATTTGCAAGTCTTACTCCACCGTCACGGGGGACTTCAGGGCCTCCAAGCAGCGCATGTGTGTTTTTTTGGATGAATAACGCCTTTGAATAGTCTGTTGAAAGGTATTGTCCTACAAGGCCGACTGAACATTTAATCGACGTTATTGTCCAATCTGCACCTTCATAAATCGTAGGGAATGAAGGCAGAACAATATGCGATAGTTTTCACTCTCACCTTCATCTTGAGGCTTTTCTTTATCTTTTTCTTTAGCAGAAGAAACGATGGTTTTGTCCGAAGCCTCCTCGATGTCCTGACTTTAACTGATCATCCTCCATTTCTCTCTGCTACCTTTTATAGGCCCTTTTTTGGCAATGCAATTTTGTAGGAAATGTCACAAAAGTGACGAGGAAATCAGGAAACAGATGTGGAAGTAGCGCGCTCATACCAAAGTTCAACGCTCTGACCTATTATTACGTATACCTACGTACCTGCGCATGGCGCAGCGAGCGCTCTTGTCCATCCCTGTACGTACGTACTACGTAGCTCCTTGCTCACCTGGCAATTAGACGTACACAGGTAAGCACAGAGCGCAACTTGCTCTTTCCCAATTTAATTCTGAAAAGGAAAAAACACTTTAAGGTGAAGCTGACCTTCAAAGCATCACGAGAAAAACCAACGGAGCTCAAAGCCAACAACTCGACTGGCGACATTTGCCAGAACCCTAATGGGAAGAGGACATGCGAAGAGCGCAAATGATCACTCATCGCTGATAACGCCAGCAAAATAACATAACAGACGTGTTTGCTAGGTCAGGGTGGCTAATAAAGGTCGGGTTGGCTTGGCTCACCTGAACCCCTGTACAGCTTGTGAACCTTCACACATTTTATTTTTCTCCGAGTATTAACAGAAAACATGAAAAGAGAGCGAGCGAACAGCAAATTGGCGATTTCGTCTGCTTCAAGCTGCTTGCATAGATATCGTGCTTGAAGCGATCAATAAGGGAAGGTACGAAAAACGCAGCTGTTACACGGAATCTAGAGATCAGGTGATAACGAAATGTCCCCCATAATGATCGAGGTACATTTTTTCTTTCATTCTTCTTTCTTCTCCTTGCCTCCAGCTCCGAGCTTAGGAACGTTGCTCCAAGATCACTTCAAGATTCTATTGAGAATGCACGGAAAGAGAAAGAAAAATTTATCCAGCAGCCAATAATCAATGTCACTAAGAAACGTGAATATTGGAGGTCTTGGAAGATGTGTCGATAACGTGTGAGCCAAGGGGGATTTCTGGACGCAGCCCTTTATTTTCTAGGCCTCACTCATGTTCACACTGTCTTTTCTGGGGCGGGCTGAGTGCCAAAAGTGTCGTCTCTTTGGTCCAAAACGAACTCTTAACTTTTGCGGGATGAAGCTTTTCACTGGAGACACCTAAGTAAACACGTAGCACACTTATAGATGCGATAATTGTGCGCCCACCGAAAAGTCATGCAACGTAGCAGATTTCTCTCAGTATCCAGACTCGTTCGTTCCGCGCTTGACGCGTTTGATTCTTGAATGCGAAATATACTTTTTTTTTAGACTTGACTAACTTGGATATGCTGTGAATGGGCAAAGAAGAGTGCCAGGAGGGTATTTGTAACGGCAGTTTCAGGATTTAGTCAATGTCCTCATTCGATATTCATGGCACACTACGTGCAATCCTTTCTTTTGTCTCTCTTCCACTCCTCTGATCCTTTCTGGGACTTTTGTCTAACCCAGATATGGTACAAGACCTACCTTCCCATACACTGTATAAATATATCCATACGGCTACACACACACGTTGGTGCTTGGCGGAAGCAAAGACCACTCTCCAACGACGAGTGGCGAGGGGGGGGGGGATTTTACTCTATTGACGTCCATAAGCACTGCTAAATAGGCTCTTCTACCTGCTGGAGAGAGTCTGATAGTTTTGAGCCAGCACCAGATAGCCTAAGAAGTCACTCAGCTCGTCCGCCATGTTGTTTTTGCTACTCTGGCAGAGGAGGAGGCCGAACCTTAAATTGGAAGAGAGCAAAAAAAGTGACCCCGAGAGGAAGTGGGGAAGCCCTAGGAACAACTCGAAGGCTCTGTTCAAGTTGCGAAGCCTGGCAACGAATAGCAATGTTGCCTACCGTTATGTCATAAGCCCGGTTTAAGTTTTCTCCAAGTTAATGCGCGATAAGGACCAAAACACACGAGCAAAGTTCTCAGGGAGCGAGGGGGAAAAAAGGATGTTAAGCGGATCGACTAATAATTGGCTTAATCTTTCTCCTCTTTCCAACTTTGCAGCAACAAGTTTCTTTACGAGTGCAACGCTAATGGAGGGGAAGATGTGTCGTTGCCGCCGTTGCCGCTGTTGCCGCCGCTGCCGTAGCCGCTGCTGCCGGCGATGATGACCGACAATTTACAAAGTTGCTACATCCCCCCTCCCCTTAAGGCCATTCGTTTATTCCTCATGATGTCGTGGGAGAAAAATTATGGGCATGCGTATGTAACGTGCAATTCATCTGATGTTGGGGTGGTCGTGGTGGGCATGGAGGGGGGAGGGAGGAAGGACACATCCAGTCGCGGGAGTCCCCAAGGTCCCTGAAGACATTTTCCTTCTCCTCTTTTTCCGCTCGACCAGACAAACTTTTACTAAATGCCTTTGGGATCCAGGGACCCAAAAGGCGTTAACGCGCAGTGGGAGGATTGTTGCCAAGAAGGGTGTCATTACCTGGCAACTCCTGCCGAGGACACGAAGTACGTACCAAGATGTGCCAAAACATTAGGGATAAATAACCCCTCTGCTTCATTTGCATTGCATTGCATCATTAGCCTGGCGCTTGAGGAACGCCGGGAAAAGTTTGACGTCAACCCAGCCTTAATTTCTGCTCCCTTCTTCTCCCTGCCCGCCCCTATTGATAGGAATTTGGGTCTGTCGGGATGGCTGGGAGGAGTTGAAGAGGGCAATCAGGAAGAGGGAGAAAAAGTCAGATGTGGTATTTTCTTCTGGGAAAGAACACACGCGAGAAAGAGACATTAGCAGAGCTCCTCTTTTTTCTTCTTCTTTGATCGAGGGACCAGCGAGGCCGCAGAGGGATGGGAAAAGTTTTTCGCACGTCTTTTTCTAACTAGAGAGAATGGGGGAGGGGGGGATAAAATGTGGGATAAGAGACGGAAGGTTTTCCGCGATGACTTTCTGTATCTTTCTAATTGAAAATAGTTCCTGCAGAAATTCGCCCTTGAAAAGAGCAACTTTCAGGCCGCCGCCGCCGCCGCCGCTGCCGCCGCCGACGCTGCTGCCGCCGACGCTGCCGACGCAGCCGCTGCCGTCGCCGCCGCCACTCTCCCTATTAGGACAACAAGCACAGTCTTCAAAGTATTTTTTTAATAGAAAATGCTCCCAAAGGGCCGCTTACGTTGCTAAGGCCCATTTTTTGATAAACAATGCTGACGAAGAAAGGAAAGAAGGATGAAGGGAGAAAAGTTTTCGGCAACATTTTATTGGTTTCTCCCTAAACAACGCAGCTTTCCGAAGCTCTGATCTTCTGTCGAAAAAAAGGGAAAGCAGAAGCTCCTCTCATCTCTCTCTGCGTTGTGCCAATGCTGCCGCCAAAAACTTTTCTACGGAAAAATGCTCGCTATCTTGGACTTATTACAGAGCGAGGGATTGTTGCTAGTTTTCATCCTCTCTCACTGCCTCCACCCACCCACTCACCCACCCCCTTCCTTCATCCCCCCCCCTAGAGAAATTTGGCAAATATGAGTGCGTCCATTTTTAGCAAGTAAGTTGCAATCCTTTACTTTGCAGCAACGCTCTTGTAAAACTTCTCAGTCTTTATGAAGCAGTCGTTGAGTGCGTCCCTGCTACAGCATTGAGCGAAATCTGCGTGTTGCTCACTGCTTTCGCCTGAATAGTTTGCCTGAGTCCCCTGGATGTGAGGCCAATGGGCCGTGAAAACATTCGAGAGAAAGGAGAAGAGACAGCCCAGGCTTTGCATACTTTTTTATATATATAAAAAAGAAGCTGCGTCAAATTTACTGCATGGACCCGTACGTACACAGCTCTGAAATCTAAGAGAGCAGTGATTTGACCCTGGTGTAGAGCAAAAATCCTCTTTTTCTCCATTTCCACCGCTAAACTACACCATTTCTCTTGTTTCATAGACATGTTACTCACAAGGGAGGGAAGGGGAGGAAGGAAAAGGCAGTTTGGTTGACAAATTCGAAAAAACTTGGTAGCCAAGGAAAAAAAAAGGGGGGGGGGGAATTGCGGAGCTGAACCCTAACCAAATCTCCGCTGTTCGCTCGACAAAGAGGCAATGTGTGGAGAGCTGCTTCAACTCCTCCACTAGAACGTAGGTTGATGTACATGTATTTATCGACTCATTAGGATCAGGCCTAGGCCTGGCTGCCTTTTCTCTTCACTGGTGCTAATTTCAAAACTTTCCCCTTGGGCCTTTATTCTCTCCCTCTCTTTCTTTTCCCATCATATTGTTCGTTCCGAAACTTGTGCCTCTCTGAGAGATAAAGGTTCTTCTTCTTCCACTTTACTTCTTTCCCCACTTTTTCGACCCCTTCCCTATGAAGGAACTCCACCGTGGCCTCCACTACCTTCTTCTTTTTACTGCATTGTACGCACTATGTAGTGGTCTTTTTCTATCCGGCAGGGGTCTTTTCCCCCTTTCTCGATCTTCTCCCCTCCGTTTTCTTCTCCTGGATTTGCATTTCAAAGAGCGCCAGCATTATTAGATGAAAGGGGTCGTGCCTATGCAGGGCCCTTTCCTCTCTCGACCCCCTCCCATCCCCCCCCCCTACACACACCCCAACTCTCTCTGTCTCTCTCTTTCACCCACTCAGGGCAGGCAGGCGGTAGCGAAACGATTAGACTGATATTTGGAGAGCAAACAAGCATCAAACAGCGGGAGTGAGAGAGAAAGAAGAAAGGTTACGCACATTTATAAGCTTGCTCAGTCTTTTTTTTTCAATAAGCAGCACTTGAGCTTCACGTTGAGGGGAAAAAGTGCTATTGCACATGTTGTGTTGGGGGAAAAAAACAATAGCGCCAGACACAAGCCAAAAGTAATCAGTTCATGCTGTTTTCTTATTCTCTTTTCCACTACTACTGTGCTTAATTGGTATTCTATCCGCAGCTTTCACTCCTCTGAAAAAAAAGATCCGAAAATTCTTTATTCTCCTCCTTTTGACTGAAAGGAGGCAAACAAGGCCAAAGGAGTCAGTGCTAGGTGAGCAAACGTTACAGTGGCAACTCTGTACATTGATTTCGTACTTAGCATGTTGAACTTTGAGTGATCTTTGTTGAAAAAAAAGGAGCAGTGGAAAAAAACCTGTGTCATTCCTGCCACAAGGGGGGGGAGGGAGGGGGTGAAGAAGGAGCTGTCTAATGGTATGCACGGAGAAACCCTTATTTGATCTCAACTTCTCTAAGGATTGTCGCAAGTAGAATCACAATTGCCTCGCTTTCTCTCTCACGCTGCTTTCACGGCACTGACAGAGGGGGATCAGATTTACCCCACCCCCCCTCATGTGACTAAAAAAGCCACATCACTTCTGCATGTCCTGCCGCTCGCCCACAATGAGATCTTGACACCGTGGAGAGTGTTGCAGTCGCAGGTAGTACAGGATTTCATTTTCTGCCAGAGATAGTGCAATAGTGTAGCAGCTTTCTTGTATTCTTATCGCCCCACTTTCCATATGGGCCGACTAATATGTATGCACCCCTTGCTTTTGCTCCTCGTCACCCCCCCCCTCCTCCCCAACCCCTCGGCGTGCAGGAACGTGACCCACACTTTCTGCCAAGAAAAAAGAAAATAAAAATATGCCAGGAATGTGTCCAGATTCAACCTGGAAACTGCATTGGAGAATCTGAGTGATACGGGCAAGACTCAGGACTGTTGAGTCTTCTCCATCTCAATATTAAGTGCGGAGAACAGAAAAATTTCAGCCATATTAAAATGATCTCTTCTCATCCTCCTCCGTCTTCCGCTTGGCAAGTGTTTTTACAAAATTGGTTTTCCCTTAGGGGGAAGGAAAAGAAAAGCTTCTTTCCTACACCCTTGGGTTTATGGGCGGCTTTTTGAGCATTAACAATTTTGACGCAGGGAATCGTTTGCAGCCACAGCATAGTCAAGTGGGTCTTCTTCGCCCTTACAAATGCCTACTCTGTCTATATATTATACGACGGCGTCTTCGTAGTCTCTCTTCTGGGAGATTACACTTTCTTTCCGGTTCCCTCAAAGTTGCCTTTTTTCTTCCTACACAAGTCTGTGGAAGCGCGCGCATGTGTGTTGATAATGGAAGATTGTTCTGGCATTTTGGTCCCTCTTGTTTTTCAATGTTGTTTCTCTAGCCTGCTGGCGCGTCTTCTGGGGATTAAACGGAGGAGGGGATAAAAAGGGGCCTGGGAGAAAGGACTCTCTCCTTGTCCGCCTGAGCGCGTGTATGTATGTTGTCTCCTGTCAACAAAATGGGTCCCCTTTCTTCCCCTTTCTCTCGGGTATATCTTGCTTCTCCCTCCTCCTCCCCCTCCACACACACACTTCTTGCCTCCCCCCCTTCGTGCACGCGCGAGTTTGTGGACTCCCGCGTCGTGTTGGTGCACGAGCTCCTGTTTGTCTTGGATCGAGAGTCAACACGTGCAAGGGCTGCTGTTGCACCCACGCACAACATGCACGCAGAGAAAGAGAGAGAAAACCCTCAGGTCAGCAGTGGTGGGCAAGAGCAAAAACAACCCTAATCTCCAGGGCACACAGATCAAGTACGCTCTTGGTCGCCGTCACCGTCGTTGCCGCCGCCTCTCTCTATGTCTCTCTCGGTCTCTGGAGCGCGAGCGAGCCCGTCCACGTCCGCACCCGGTGCTTGCTGCTGCTCGAACATCTCCTCTCATATATCACCAGCACTGTTTGAGTGGATCAAATCTGCGTGCGCGCGCGCGTTTGCACAACACTGTCACTCTGCGCCAGCCAGAGAGGATCTTTGTGTAGCAGATGAAACTCATGCATACAGATGAAAAGCAAAAGGCAAGTGTATCACTGCACAACTACGTAAATCGCCCTATATAATACACTATACGCAGTAGTGGCGGCGGCGGTGGTGGCGGTGGCGGTGGTGGGACACGGGCAGGCTATCTACGAGCTATGAATACGTGCAGGGGTAATATGGGCATGGAGGGGCTCACGTTGGAGTCAGACACCTCCCTCGGCTTTGCAGTGGCGCACAGCGCCCGTGTTGCACAGGTTGTCTCAAATCGCAGGTCAGCTTTTGGGGGCTGGCCGGACAAATCATTGGCAAAACTTCTGGTGTATTTTGCAGCACTGTGCGAGCCGCCATTCTCAGCACACTGGCGAAATTGGTCAATGGCGCCACGAACAACATCTCCGTCTCATACATCCTGCGGTGTCTGAATCGCCGACTTTAGGCGTCTGGTGAAAAACATGCCAAATAGTGTTGCCACATTCTAATCTTCGACTTCATGTTGGAAAAACAGGAAAGTACTTCAAGAAAACTGCTCTGAAAGAGCTGCAACTCAACTGACACGCCCTGTAGCACATGAAAGTGTTGTAGGCCGGGTATGACTTGCTCGCACACACTGCGCGTGTGCCACGTGAACATGTGGGCGTCCTCCACTTTGAGGGCGACGGCGACGGCGGTGGCTTCAGCAGGGTAGTTTATGTCCTGGCTGCGGGGCAATTTCGCCTGCAACTGCCAAGGCAACTTTCCTGCCACGTCGACGGACGCTTTCGTGAGCTCGCTCGCGGGCGTGACGAAGAGCAAGAAAGTCCTTTTCAGAACTACATATGAGGACATTCAAATTTGGGGGGGGGGGGCATGAAAGGAATGCAAGACTGGTTGAGTGGAATTGGATACTGAGAGAATGGGTGCATGAGGCTGCGATATCATCAATGCATATCTTCTATCAACTCTGAGTCTCTGTTTCACGTCCATTTTTTCTATTCTTCTTCCCCCTCCGAAGGGAGTCGTTAGGCAAGCACTAAAAACTCCTCGTCTCGCCACCTCGTGACAGTTCTTCAGTGAATTAGAATGGTGTCCTTTTGATGTTTTTTCTTCCACCCGCCGATTTAACCTTCGTTTTTATCACAGTCATCATTGGGATCGTCAGAGGGGTGTCTTAGCAACTCCTCGGCGAAGGCTTCATGCCATATTGACAGCCAGGGGAGAAGAACGATAAATGTGACTCCATTTACTCTCTATTTCCCTCCCCCCCCTCCCCATCTCATCCCAGTCCATGAATCTGGCGAAGCACGAAGAGGTGCTGATGAGAAGTAATTATTTCCCAGATGGGTTTTAGGAGATCACAAGCTGATGAGATCCCTCCCCCCTCCCCCTCCCCCGCCCCCGCCCCTCCCCCTCTCCACATATCGTCGTCCCCCCCTCTTCTTCCGCTTCCGATAGCCTCGATCTCCTTCTTCTTTGGTGCCAGCAACGACGAGATTTTCGTGGCACAGTTGAGTAATGGCATCTCATTTCTGTCGCCGGAGAAGAAGAAGAAGAAGAAGAAGAGGATGAGGAAGAAGAGGATGAGGAAGAAGAAGGAGAAGAAGCAGCAGAGGATGAGATCTTCCATTTTTAAGGAGAGATGGTTACGGAAGAAGATGGGGGAATTTGAATCTTGCCTTCGATTTTTTCACATTCTTTCTTCCCTTTTCATCCAAGGAACACTTGGCTCAGGCGCCTATGAAGTCTGCAGCAGATGCAATATAAGGGCAGAGACGATTGCAATGCATGGAAAGCCTGCAAAGAAATGGAGAGAAATATTAAAAAAGTCGAGAAATTCAATGACAGCAGCTTTCACACACAAATGCAGGAGCGGGAGAGAGATGACTCCAGCTCCATTAAGTAATCATGGCAAGTGCCAATGGAAATTAGAGTGCACCAATGAAGGAAGCGCATCAAAATCTTGGCCGCGTCCTCTTGCACGCGTGGTTTTTTTTCTCTTTCCGCGTGTGATTTTTCGACTTCTTTTGGAGGACCTGGCTAATGTTTCTGGCAAGCGGCTCACATTAACGTTGCCTCCTCAAAGTTGCTACCGAGGAGTGCCAGGAAAAACACTATCGAGACTCGTCAGTTCGACGTAGATGACTTTTTTTTTTCGTTTTTCCTCGCAATTCCGTCCCCTTCCACTGCCTGCCTTTTCCCGCCCAAAATGGCCAGAGGAAAAGAGGCCTCGGAGGACGCTGCCCAGGAAGAAGCCCATAGTGACTTCCAGAATCTTTTGACACAGCTGTAACGACGAATTCGCCCTTTAAGTAGGCCTTTTTCTTTTCATTCCTCATCTATGCTTCAATAGCGGCTTGTAATGATATGTGGCAATAGTGGCAGTTTAGCTGCCCCCCCAAAACGTTCTTGCCTTCCTTCTTGTTCGGCTAGATAAGGCCCAAATGGCGGCTTCTTTCCCCAAATTGGTACTTGGGAATGCATTTTTTGCAGGAACAGCCTCGGAAAAAAGCGAGAGCGCAATATTTCAAAGCAAAGTGCCTCTCTTTTCGCCAGCCAGCCAGGTTGGCAACTACGTACGTGCACGGTACTTCCATCTGGAACAGGATACTCGACTAGACAGGGTGGGACAAGCTCATGACGTGACAGCATCGGTAGGGCCGACACCGTCGGTCGGTCGGTGCCGATACAGAACGCCCTTGGGACTGCTGAGCGCGCACGTCGACGCTCGACCATGTTCGTCTGCACTGAAAGTGTCTGACTGAGAGGAGTCAAGATCGACGTACTTGTGCGCTGCTTGTGGCGGCTCACTTTAAATGGGTTATGGCATTTCGTTACCTAGTTAAAGTTCTTTTTTTGTAGGTGCTTTGGCGGCAACGGTTTACGCCTGAGCTTCTCACTCATTGCGTCCAGTGTTTTCGAGACCCCGACACCCCGAGGTAGGTGTGACGACACCCCGGACCTGAGTGACGAGTGCGCCCCCTGTTTATCCAAGATGCAACGTCTCCGTCCTGACAAGTTGGCTGTCGAAGGGGAAGCCCTTAGCCGAGACAGCCCTGACAGCTCGGTGACAGTCGCTGAAATGATTACCAGCATCTTGGGAGGATTTTTACGGCCCCCACCATAAGCGCAAGTAAGTGCGTTCATTCCAGACTCTCTGCCAGAAGAAGCTCGAGAGCATAACTTTCTATTTGGGTGAAGCCGCGCAATTTTCCCTTCATGGACGAGGAAAACTTGACGAAGAAACTTGAGTGCATCCCTTTCTTATCGACAATACTATGTACATAGCCGGAGAAAGGTAAGGCCAGAAAGGCCCACACGCCTCCTGTGACGTCTCTTTCTCGGTCAGACCGCAGCTGTTCTCCTCCTCCAACGCACACCACCGCTAGACCCGACTCCTGGTCTGACAGAGAGCCCGTCCGTGGTAATGGCGGCCTACACAATGGCCATGAAAGTGAGCACTCGCACAAGTACAGTACGACTACTACCTGTAACATTTAAGTTTGCACAAGCACAAACACTCTCAAGTAATTGCCCTCGGTGTGCAAAAAGCGAGAAAAAGCCAGAAGCCCCTTGCCCAACTTTTTTTTTTGCGTGAGGATCTCCAAGAAGACCATTTATCGTGGTTAAGAGTTTCTTCCAGCTCATCTGGTCTTTTACGAAGTTGTTGTACCACCAGGTACACCATGGGTACACCTCGAGCAAGCCCGCCATTGGTATCTGCCTCTAGGGACCTGCCAACTTTTTTTTTCCCTGGCCTCCGGGAAAAAAAAAGAGACCGCCAGCGCAGCAGTGGTGCTGGTTTCATTAAGGTCATTAGACAGTGGCCAACAGTGGCGGCAGCAGCGACAAAACCATCATCATTACAAGGCTCATTTAAAAAAAAGGGGGGGGGGGAGGTCTGATGTTCCACAAATTTTCATGGGATCCGGACTCGCACGCACGCACGCATGCCAAAGTTGAATCAATGCTGGTGAGAGGATTTTTTTTGTGTGTATGGGGAGAGGGGGGGGGAACACTTCTTCTCTGATGGCTTCTGACCAGTAAAAATGGTTGGAAAAAAGACTTTGGCTGGCGCGCGCACGCTGACACGGTCTTCCTCACTTTTCCTGGACCGGCATCGATCGACATATCACTGGGGCAGAAAGATCAGGAAATTGGAAAAGGCATAAATTTCCTGCTCCTTTCTTTTCGGCAAGCTCTTTGTAGCACTCTTTCCCCCCCCCCCCCCAGATACTGAAAGACTATTTGCAGCATCTCTGGTCTCTGCATTGCTGAAGAGCTTTTCTGCTCTCGTGATATTAATTAATGGGCAATGATTCTGCGAAAAAGCAAGTGGGAGATGCGAAATGCACTCGAGCTGCCTTCAAGTCCCTGAGTGTTAAATATTTTTTTGTTCCTCTTCCACTGCTGCCTCTCCACACACATTTGGCGAACAAACGGACGGAGGGAATGTAATAAACTCGGCTGCGAAATGCCTTTTATTATTTTACCGCTGCTTGTGCCTTTCCCGCCTTTTTTTTTGCTGGAAGAAGAAACATTGGCGGATTTAAGGGGGAAATAAGCGAAGCCGCAAACACATCAGGGACAGAGGAGACGCACGCCGAGTGCTTTGCTGGGGACGGAGAAGTGGAAAAGACAATTTAACTGTCTCAAGAGGCCAAGAATGAGCTGAGAAAAGACGGGAAAGGAGAGGAGGGAATGGAGAGTGCTACATTCCATACTTGTGTTGCCGCGGCCATCTTGAGGCCAGCAATATTGAGAAAAGTGGCTTTAGTCGTTCCGTCGCCTATGCACGCACGAGGGGAAAGGACGCACCCGCTGGCCCGCACGCTGAAGGGGCCGTTCTCCCCGCACCGGAACTCGTGTGACGCACGTGTCCCCGGTGCTCCGGGTGGCAGTCTTGACCGTCTCCTGTGACCGTTTCCTGGTAACAGTGCCTGTCCCCGCCACGACCGCACAAAGTGCTCGAGCTGTAATTGGGTGGATTCTCCGCCGCCGCCCATCGCCTTGGCAACTGGAGCGCTTGGGCGAACCGACCGCACCCTCGTCCGTGCCCTCGGGTGTTGACCCCGACTGACGACTACCTGTACGACATTCGAGGTCAGAAGGCGCGCTTGACCTTGCTGTCCTCAGCCTACCTGACCTCCGCCACGCGCTGCCAAGCAGCATCTGTCGGCTGTGCTGTTATGGATCATACACCAGGGATTACCGTGCAGCAACAGCAGCAAAAAAGCCGACAAGATCATGTTGCGTCTTCATGCCCAACAATGCTTTTCCGTAGTGCAACATTAGAACATTCACACAGTCGAGGTATAGGAACGCTTCTCTATCTGTACTGTATCTGTGGCCACAAAGATTCACAGAGCTCATTCATCAAAATGAGTTATTGTCGAATCGCTGGCGTGAAGCAAATTCGGTAAAAGCTCTTTCGCCTGTTTTCCTTTTCTTCCCATTCTTATACTGGCCTTGGCTAACAAATGCGTGAGGAAAAGTTCACGTCGTGTGTGTCAAGCTCCAATGTGCTAGATGGCGCAAAGTTGGATTGCTCTTAAGCAAATAGACGCCTATAATGTGGACATGTTTACACTCTGAGGCAACTTGCACTCCGGGCTCTGCTGCTGGCACGAGCTCAAGAACGCGCACTTGGCCTAACCCCAATGAATCACATTCACGGGCTTTTTTGCCACGGAGGAATTCCTGGCTCAAGATGAGACCAAGGCTCAGGACTCATTAAGGACGAGGCCAAAAGATTGGGAAATCTCTTTTCATAGACACAGGAAAGCACAGTCTCGCAGACGCAACACAAAGCGCGAGCAAGATGCATAACTTGCGTCCAGGGTAGGAATTTATGCCAACATTTGGTGAGACAAGAGGTGGTCAGGGCACCAATCTCATCAGTTGCTCGCGGCAAATGTGAGCCGCTCGGGCCAGGAAGACGGGGTCGAACCCATTCCTGAAGGCGAGCATGGACTGCACGTGGCGCCAGACTCATTGGCCTCGCCGACGTGGTTGAGGTCTAGTGACCAGACAGACACCTCTTGGCAGATGAAAACTTGCCCTGTGTTGATCACGTCTACTTTTTTCTTCTGGCACATCACGCGATTAGAGTTGCCACGCTTTGAAACATGTAGGACGCTGAATATGGATGGCGTTGCACGTACCGTCGACAGTCACGCCACAGCCTTTGACGTACTCAAAGCACACATACCTGTCGTTCCTTCTGCGCTGGATCTGCTCTCCAGCATCCTCCCCAACCGCTTAATCCTAGTCGTCTCGACGACGCTCTGCCAATACGCGTTGCCGATCTTGGCCGTGCACTTGATCTTCAACTCGTCAGGGCCGTGGGGGCCCACGGGGTATTGGAGATTGACGGACGAGGACTGCAGCATCCCGGTGTACATGGGTGAGTCAGAGGCTGCTACCGGGTGCAGCTCCAGCGGGTAGCGGGTCTTGAAACGCTCTCTTACCTGGGGGATGAAAAGAAGCCATACATACATGTGTGTGTGCAACACAGTTCAGTAGAAATCCAAATTTCCCTATTTCCCCACCAAAGTGGGAACCTCTGCCTGGACTGGGAAGCTACCAATGGCATCCAGAGACCAGAAAATGTGGGGAATTCCAGACGGATGCAAGAGGAGGGAGAGGATGAAGCAAAGAGGCCAATTTTTCGAGTCAAGAAGGTGGAAAACGGAAAGAAAATGCTCAGAGGTCTCCGGTGATGCATGGCCAATGTCTCGAGACCTTACGAGCTGCGATTTTTCCCCCACTTTTTTTTACTAGATTTGTGTTACTTTTGTCCGTCTTTTTTCCGTATACATTTGTCCTCAACAACCCCTTTCTCGCCTCGATTGCTTTTTTCTGTCTGTACTTCAGTCAAGAAAACTCCTTCCTACTCGTGCCTCTTTGTGTACCGCCAAAGTTTTCTCCGAAAAAGTTTGAGAAAAGTGTAGAAAGTGACTTTTATAATGATCTTTAATTCTGCTCGAGATTTCTGTCTTCCTGCGGTAGGAATGAAGGTGTATTTTATGGGTGTTATCACCAGCGGTGCGCTTATGCCATAACATACGTGTGGCTAAAAGGCTTAGACGTAAGGGGAGCCCCGGATAATTGAGTCGTTCATTAAGTGAAGCCCATTTCACAGCACAGCCTACAGGGTGTGTCGCAAGTAGCATCTCTGAGGAAACCACACTTGTTCACAATGGTGAGAGGATGTGGAATTGTTGAGCAAACTTTCTGAGCTCTCGCAACAAGGACAAACTGATTTCGCTGCTTTGGGTGGAAAAACAGCATCATTTGCAGTCAACTAAAGTTGAAAACTACGCCATTAGGCCAAGACTGACACTGTTAATGCAGTTGAATTCTGCGTAGAAGCTCTACTATTCAGGCTTCCAACGGGTGTTGCATGGTTTTTCTAATGACTTTCCTGAGTCACGCTGCTCATGGTGGACCAACCCAGTAGCTCGTGCCTCAAGAAGTCAACGGCGCAACACTCCAAATGGCTTAAAATGCGTGCGGAATCAAGAGTCACACGCACAGAGCATACTTTAAGGGGAGTCTGACAAAAGAGACAGCTTAAATGCCCCAGTAACTGACCCGAAGCCAAACCAGGTCGAAAGAAACTTGGTCTGCCGACGTCGGAAGATGACAGGAGACGTATCTATTCTAATGCTCTAGCCAAGAAACTTGTAGCGCGAAGATATTGGCAACAAGGGAGTGGGGGTGTTGTCAGCCATTGAATGATATCGATTGGAAGAGTTGCACCTCCAACACGTGTGACTCAGTGCACGCTCATCTTGTGTGAGCGCGAGTTGCGTAAGTGACTTGGTGACTTTCTCGACAACTTAGATGGTCATTGGTCTTAAGCCAAACTTGATCGAATTTGTCTTTATGCATTCTGGTCTCTCCATATCGAATGAAGCTTCACATCGAGCTTTTGATATTGAGACACAAAGGGGCACAAAAAGTGTTCACTTGGCTTGAGCATTTTTTTTTAAACAAAGGCCTTTAAATGCCACAAAATTCAGATAATAAGAGGAAAAGCACGATAAAGCGACTGGAAAGATCCCTTTTGGAGAATAAGAACTGACTGCACGAGTAATCATGAGTCCGGGCTTTTTTCTGTGCCACCTCTATTTACGGTTGAATTTTTTACCTCACTTGAAATCCTGGCTGTCAATTGAGTCATCAACGGAATTTTGTTCCATTCGAATTAACGATATAACAGAATCAGGTCGGTCTCGAGTGAAAAACCGTTAAATTCCACTTTTTTTCCCCCGTGAAAAATGGTTGGGAATGCCAAGGTGTGATTTTGTTAGCACTAGTACTATGTTGCCTACACTGGTTCCTTCTCGGTCTCGTCGCATGTCGCCAAATAGTTCTTCCCATCCACTACTTATCTACTCTGATGGGCTACCGCGTCTCAAAAGTCGTCTTCTGTGCCTCCTGCGTGGTGGAGTCAGCGGTTTTTCACCCGAGGCCGACGATAAAGGGTGTCAAGGCGAAAATGTAAATAAACTGAATAGCTGTTTATTATAGAGAATCCGCAGAAATTGACTAGAAAGTCTTCAATGGCGCAGATTGTACGCCGCGACTGCAGTCTTCCTCGGCAGACTTCAACGACCGCCTGGAGCCTCCTTGGGACGAATCACGTCAATGGCTTCTCGTCCCGGTTGGAGGCGGGCAGATCAGCCTGGGAGACGACGAATAAGTCGTGGTGGAAGCAATGACGTTCTAGTAATTTTCCATCAAATTTTGCGGAATTAAGAGCGATTCAACTTATTCGCATTTTCGCCGTGACAAGTGCAATTTTTGCCTTGTACATACTGATTTTGCCAGCAAACGCGGAGGACCTCTGGTCAAACTGAAAGGCTTCATCCACTACTCCGATGCTACTACAGAAAAATGAGCTTCAAGATCCTGCTATGCCTGCGGGAATCTCAATGGCTTCTTTCCACATTAGAAGTGACCGTCACTTTTTTCCTCTGAAGCGTTTGAGTTCAGAAGTAATCTAGGGAGACACCCTGTACAACATGTGAAGCAAGCCACAGCCAGTCTAAAGAGTGTCCGACCAGACTAACACTACCAGTATATCGAATGAATTGTATCCCGTTCCGTTATGTCAACAAGAATGGCCAAGGCCGAGTGGAAAGTGCCAAATGCCAATGGCCTCAGTACCAGATGGGTCAGATGGAAGTCCGAACACATTGGATTTAGGCCTATTTGGCGTAAAAAATTGGAGTCAAAGAGAAGAAGGCTGCAGAAACTCAGCAGGACCGCCACGCACTCGTAGCTGCCATCGACGTCTACGAGCTCTTAACGAAGAACTTAAAGACTACCCAGAACAACTTCTGCGGGGGTATCAAGGGCTGAACGAACGGAACTTGACATGGGCATAGGTCGGCTTGGGTTAGGCCCCAGAATTGTCTGTTCTGCGACGCGTGGGTTTGACTTTGAGTTTGTGTCAAGTCGAGTTTTGGAGTCTCAGTTTGAAAGTTCTCTCGAAAGTTCCCACTCGAATCAACTCAAAGTGAACTTCCATCCGCAGAGAAATCTTCATTGAATTATTTTAGAGACTCAGAAAATAGGGCGTGTTACAGTTGGTTTGCAGCAAAGCCATCGTCAAATTGAGATACTTTGTTAATCTGCGACGTGGCTGCACCTGCATTCACGCACATGACGAAGTCGACTAGGGTTGAGTCTCCATTCTTCTGACTCGACTCGACGACGGTTTGGCCTCAACAGTCATCCCTACCATTCAGTGTACTCTGCACTACAGCTGTTTCACTACGTACTTGGTGTCTAGAAAGCTGCACGTTAACCAAGAGGCTCTCACCCCCACCCACCCTAAAAAAGATATTTCAGTCGAGCTTCGATATTCCAAACTCCGCTCTAGTAAATATTACCGATAAACTGCACAATCTTTAGAATGGGCAGTGAACCAAATTTTTACTTTATAAGAACCCCCCCCCCTTTTCTCCGATACTGTGTATTGAGGCTACGGTGGACTAAAGGCTATTGACGGGGAAACTTTACTACATCAAAGTTTGACTGTATGTCCAGTGTTGGGGGTGAGTCGGGCTGGACTCGAGTCGATTTCGATTTCTTTTTTAACCGTGCCCAACTTTAATACCTTATGCAAATGTTTCCAAGAATACGATGAGTTGAATTGTCTCCTCAGTTTCACTCAATTTATTATGCGGCTCATTTCGCTCCCCAACCATCGAGCTTAAACCAATGCGCGATGATTGATGGGCCAAGTGCGCCGTGACGACGCTCGGCATGTTGAGCCCACTGCAACTGCGATCTGTCCGATTGATCCACGTCGACAGCAGACAGACTTGCAGTTTCTGGCGCTCGGAGTCCGCAAGCTTTCGCGCGGATTCTGCAAAATACAACTGTGCCAAACATGATGTGGCAAGTCTGACCTACGTCACGTCAACGATACAAAAGGACGTCTTCTCCAGGCGGCTGCTTGACTTGGCCCCGCGAGCTGACAGCGGCGCCATCTATGTTCCCGCCCGGGGTAAGAATCCGCTCAAGTCCTGCGATCCAGCAGCTGCGGCGGGCGCGCCCGACTCACGACCCGTGCTCACGTATGTCCGATTTGAACGCTGGACAAGTCTCTGGGGCACTGGCAGAGGGAACTCAAGTGGAACAATGCCCATAGTTAAGGCGCAGCCCATTGGACAAGCGAATTTAAGAGAAGAAGATTAGGGCTTAAAAAGGCAATGAGAAAAGATTTACGTTGAAGTTCTCTCCTGCTCCTGCTTATGGGTGCCCAAAACGACTCACTCACCCCCTTTCCTTGGCCTTCCAAAGTCGAGCTGTTCTATCTTGTCCACCTGCCCAAGATGGCGGACGCGCATTTGCACGACGTCGTAATAGGTGTGCGACATCAGTTTTGCTCCGTAACGACGACCTCTTGGGGCCTGCCCGATTCCCTAACCCTTTATGGCCCTTACGCTGCACACCACCTCTGTGGTACAGGGAAATTTTGGAAAAGGAGCAGAGAGAGAGCGAGAGAAAGACGTTAGATTGTCAACGTAATGCAAAGTTATTGCTCTCAGAAGCGACGAGACATTTCTCCTTCCTCTCTTTGTGGAAAGTCCCCCCTTCTCAACTCCCTTATAAGCAGTATGAGAGTTAAAAAGGTCGCAAAAAAATCGAGAATGCTGACTTTTCACTCCCGATGGACGCACTCGGGTGACGCCTTCAACCTGGAGACCGGCAGAGGTGTGCCAGACGCCACCCAGCTCGGCCACGACCAAGTCCCGGCCCGAAGGACATGGAGGAGACAGAGACAGAGAGAACACCTAGGCCAAGGGTCATGTTAATGACTCACACGGTACGTGTTACATACTGTTATATGGGAGCCTCCATCCTCTTTTTCCAGCCATCCAACCCCCTCCTCTCTTTTTCTTTCTTATTCTTTTCCCTCAAGCCCATTCTGAGGAGGGGGTATATGGATAATGCTCATCCTGGATGGGCGGAGAGGAGCAAGAAAAAAAAAAGTGGGTCGCCCCAATTTGAACTAACGGGAGCAGCTTCAAGTAAATATTTCCTCGCTTAATCGACCCACCTAGAGGGAGAAGGACAGCTCGCACCAGTTGAAAAGTGACTAAACTTGGGAAAGAGTGATATTTCACACAAAAAAGCAAGTGTCCTCGTTGGGCCTCTGATAACACTGCGTCCTCGCCCCCCTTCCCCGGAGGTGGGAGTACCCCAAATAAACTGGTGTAAAGGGAGCAGGATTGGGTACTGAGGTCGCCACTGTCATCTCCAGGCGACGATTTGCCAGTTTATTTTCAGGAGAGAAGATTGGGAGATCAGAGAAAGATTCAATGGAGGGTGAGGCTAAAGCCAAGGCAACAGGAAAAAAGAGGGAGGCTCCAAGCGTAAGTGAAAAAAAAAGCCTGGAGAGCGCGCGCGTGCGTTAGAGAGTGAGAGAGAGAGCAGACTGACAAAAAAGTTTGGCCTCAATGCGCGAGAAATCGGGGGAAGGGACGAAATTTTCTCTTCTAAAGTAGGGGGAAAAAAGTTGGTCGCGGCCTCCTTTGATGATGCAACGACAAAGATGTCTCCTCCAGTGCTCAGGTGAGTGAAAGTGTCAAATCGTGGTCGAAGAATCGAGGCCGTTGAAGCAAGTATTGGCTTTTCTTCTGGCCTCTTCTACGGTTGCAAGGGAAAAATGTCCTTGATTGGGCGCAGCCTTCTTCTTCCTTCCCCCCCTCAGCCTCCAATCATAAGAACAACAGTATATGTAGGCGGAGGCTGTGATAAGAGTGACCACAAAGCCTTCATACCCAACATAACTCGTCATAAATACGCGGAAAGCAAAAAGAGAGCAGTGCGATCTACACATGGCCTCCCTGCGCATCATGTGTGAGAGCCCTTATCATCCAAGTTCCCAACTTATACGACATCTCGTCAAAATACCGCGCCCAGTAAGGCCTGCAGAGGCCTGCGAAGGCCTCTCCTCTCTTCCCCACTCTCCCTCGCTCTCTCTGCAGACGCCATCAGTGCTGCTGTTTACCCCATCAAGCGGGTTTTACACCTCCCACGAGAAACAAAAGAGGAGAAAGTTTTTAGTTCCTATCTGCACTGACTTTGTTTCTTTCATCGAGTGATCCTCTCGCCAGCTCGGCCGGACTTGGGCGCGGCCCTGGACTTGGCTGCTCAACTCGGCGGAATATTCAAGACTGTGCAACTTGCAGCGTCTGGTGCAACCTCATTCTCATCTTCCTCCAGTCTCGGCGGTCAAGAAGGATTGAAGAGAAAACCGCCCCAGATTATTGCGGCGGCCTTCAAGGCCAGAGAGCGGGGGAAGTTGACGGCTCGGCAAAGGCTATTGCCACAATGTTATAGAAAGTTATTACCCTAAACGTAGTCCCAAAGTTGAATTTAACGTCTCTGTCGCCCAAATTGTCACGAGCTGCTGATCTGGCGCTAACTTTGCCAGCCGCAATTTCCGTTGCGGCTCTTCCATTCTTCAGCTTTGGCGCATTTTGCTTTCGTCTCTTTCCTCCAGGCATTTAAGCACAACAAATTAAGCTTTAAAAAGGCGTCTGCCAAGTTTTTACAAAATCCAAACTTATTCGAAGGCGCTGGGAAAAAAAATGGGTGGGGAGGGGGAAAAAGTACGACGAGCAACAAAAGAGCCTTTTCTTTAAAGCCGAGATTTGTGCAATGAGGAAAACGTGACCAGACTTCAATTCCTCACATCAGAATTGAGAATTAGGGCTTCTTTTCTCGCTCAGCAACGGACGAGAAGCCCAAGGCCTCCCCTAAAACTTCTTAACACATGACTCATCTTAGAGGCAACGATGTTGAAGACACCCAACTGGACTTGTGCATGCGCTGCTGACAGATCATGAAGACCGAAGCACGACTGTTATCCTTGGCCTTGCCTGACCTTAACCAACTTGCTAGAAACACTTCTTTCTATTGCACGGGCCGAATTCTCTTTCACGTGCCAAAAAAAAAAACGAAAGCGGAAAAATCACTTCGGGTTGATGGAAAAGCGAGCGAGCAACAGCTGGGGCTAAGAATCTTTCGATCTTTTAGAGGGGTGGAGGAAGAAAGATTTCTGCAGCTTTCTACAAAAGCCTCTTCCTGCACACAACTCCCTCTGGCTTGAACACGGCCAAGCCATGCGCAAACACAGACAGCAGCAGCAGCAACAAGAGCAACAACTACAACAAAAGAGAGCAGTCACAGCAAAGTGTCCTCGTCGGTCAGTGCTGTAATGGGTGCGAACAATGAAGTGGAGATGCCGCAGATATGCAGTTAACCGTGTGTGTGTGGGGTAGATGTGTCCACATCAAATTGAACTCTCTGACCAGGAATCGGCACTGAGATCAGACCAAGTTGATAACAGAAGTAACAAACAACCTTGTGGATTGATAGTTCAAGGCTTTCACTATTGATGGCAACACTCAAATTTATCCGCACAATCGAGCAATGTGGGTTGAAAACAACACTGCAGTGTACAATTGGATATGGTGTGGACCTCCCAGTGCACTCAGAACTAAACGCGGAAATCAAGACTTTTCGAAGGAATATGTCAAGTTTTAAAATCTTGTGAAATACCTTCTTTGTGCACAAGTGTATGCGCTGTGTGAGGACAACTGTTAGAGATGACTTAAATGAAAAACATAAAAGATGTAACTTCCTCAATATTGCAGCTGCAAGGACACTTTTTACACCGTTGGAAAACTTAAGACCTCAGTAAATTAGCCATTTTCTTCACTTTATGTGAAATAGTACATTTAAGACAGTGCTGGCGATTCAAACAGAGAAAAAAATTGCTACATATGCCTGATTCTCCTCTCTGGTGCTGAAGGGGGGGCTTCAGTTCTGCACAGAAATGAACCCATCGAAATTTTCTTAATACAGCAGCTACGCAGACCCTCTTTATACCACTGGGAAGCTGGACGCGTCAGTACTCTAAGTTATTTACTTCATTTTGGGGCGAAAATGGCGTTTTGTAGTCAGCACTGGCGATTTATATGAAAAATATTACTACCTATGCTTGATATTTCACTACAGCGTAGAGCGGCGCTTTCTTCTCGACGCATCTGTGCGCATGGAGGAGGTACATTGATGAGTACTGTAATCATTGTGATGAAGCGACCGATCCAGGCGCTCCTCGGGGCGCTCCCGATGCTCCCGACAATTCCGGTCAGCCTCGGCGCTTTGCTATTGCGGGTGGCGGGCTTCACCCGGGGCGACCAGGATGAGACCGGGATCACAACGGGCTAGGATTGGACCCTCCTCTGTACAAAATAAAACTACAAAACAGCAGTTCAGTCACCTCGAAAGTCGGTCTATTCCTAGTGTGGTCCAATGCTAATCTTTGATCCCCCGATCACTGAATGGCTTCACGTTGAACACAGGCATGCCAGTGGCTATGACTGAATGTACCAGACTGGATCAAATTTCCGTGCAGACTTTGACCCTGACCTGTTCCGGACCACGTTTGCTGACCAGTTGCCAACCCTTTTTTGCTACCTGGTTGGCTGAGAGGCGAGATCAGACGCTGTCACAGCATCTGAAGTTGCTGTCTTGACTGGCGTTGCTGCCGGCATGGCACACTGCACATCCGCATGACATCCGCATAGGGGATGATGCAGATGTGGATGCAGATATCAAAAGTCCTGCGGATATCGGCGGCGTCTCCCCGTCACACTCATGACTGGAAGCTTTGTTGCCTGACTGTCACAGTGACGTAGGGCTGTGACGCGTTGCCGCATCCGGGGTTACCAAGTACCCAAGCCTGAAGGCGAACTCGCCGTACTCATATCCGCGGGCGCAAGATCTGACTGCAACGTGCACCCTGTAGTCATTACCCAGATACGCGAACCATTTGCTAGCCGCAGCCATGGGAACAAAATACGAGTAATCATTCAGTGAACCCAAGGCCGGTGGTTTTTTTTTGTGTGTGTGCTGGGGTTTTTTTTTGCAGCACCGTAACTGAGGCCTCTTCTCGCTGTTGCAACATTTCCTCTCCCTTCTTAAGCCCGTTGATGAATAGCAGCTGCGTGTCAGAGGTGAGCACTGCTCTCATCAATCTGCCCCTCAAAAATCTGTGGCCCAGGCTGGCGTACCCATAATTTCCTTCGATTGTCGTCATGGGACTGAGGGAGTCTTAGCCAGGCTGCCAGAATTGCTTGTCCATCGGCGTTCGGAGCAGTCAGACCTCACAATTAGGACAGGGTCTTCATTTGTTCCTCTGTCTTCAACTAAGTTGCTAATTTAGTTTAGTCACACAGCTCGACAGAACTCTCGTAGCGACTGGGGAAGACCTTGAACTATTCGTACAAAGGAGGTGACGAAGTTTTCCCATCTGCTTATCCAACTTGGCTAATTCTCAGACCCCGACTTGTTTCTGACAGAAAAGCCAAAATAGAGAGTCTTTCTGCTGTCTGATTCAGTCGTTCTCAGAGCATCGTCTTCTCTCTCTACTACAGCTTTTCAAAGGCAAAAGAATAGGAGATCGTGTGAATTTCCTCCTACGCTGCAGCCGCCGCCGCCGCCGCCGTCGTCAAGAGAGAGTTATTTCAGGACCGTATGAACAAAAAGGTTTCACTAACACAATGCAGCAGAAAAGATCTCATATGAGATGGTTTGGACGAATGCAGTGAAAGTGGCCCCTCTTCCTCTGCTCCCCTTTAACCCTTTCACTTGGTCCCTTCTCCTGCTACACGTTTTCTCATTTTACCATGCAGCAGTAACCTTGCATGAGTTGGTCATTTTCCTGCAGAGTAAAAAAGTTCTTTTCCCTCCCCTTAAGTCTTTGGGTGGGGTGAAGGACCAGGCTGAGGATTTCTTGCTTGGCCCATTCCTCCTCCGCCGCCGCCGCCTTTTACCCAGACTTTTGCTGTCGTCGAAGGCAGCGGCGGCGGCGGCGGCGGCGGCGGCGGCGGCGGCGGCGGCGGCCTTTCTAGCCAAGGAGAAGCTGATGCAGCAGCAACATGGACTGCTACCAGTAATACTGCACTAACGTTCTTTTCACACTACTTTACTGTTCTTTACATGGAGCGATTACGACGATTAGATGTTCTGGTACTTTTTTGGCAGCAGAAATGGCGCAGAATCTTAAGAGTAGTGCTGGAGTCTCCAGACATTTGTGCTGCTTGCAATCGCAGGTTGAAGAGAAGCAGGTAAAAAGTGTATATGTGAAAGTGCGCAAAAAAGTGACAAGGCAAGGCAGTCGCAGGGGAAATAACTCCGTTGTTTACTCTATTTTTTTCTTCGCAGCTCTTGTATACAAAGACGACTCCTGTCAATTTTTTGGCACGCTTTTGCCCCTTCCATGACCTTAATTACTTCCTTTCACGAGGGGACTTCTCGTTCTTGATCCTTAGCTGCAAATATTTCCCGGGCTTTTTTTTGTCGTACGCTTGTGATCCATATTTAGCGTCCTCGGCTTTTAAAGTGTCAGAGTCAATGGAAGCCTGGCAACTCTGGGCATGCGAATTGAAAGAAGAGCTTTTGGGGATATTAGAAAAAAAGAGAATCACTACCGCAGTCAGGTGTTCAGCTGCCACGAGATGTCTGACGCCGCTGACCTCAAAGACGGTAAGTCTGGCACCAGCACTGTTTAGCCATGGGGTGTTGATCCCAAGATGTCTTCCCATGTCAATATCAACCCAAACTTGGACGCTATTTATGGATCACACTGTATTCTCCTCACCGGTTCGTCGTTGATGAAGAAGTCTAGTTGACAGGCCGGGTACGACCGCTTGGAGCTGCAGATGACGTCGATGATCTCGTCCACGGTGTACTCCCGGCGGAGGCTTATGATCTCCGGGCCTGACTCCGGGCGGACTGCAAGATGGAAAGAACAGACAATATCATTGCATCTCCGCAGCCATAGTACGCACTCAGGGTGATATATCGTAGTAGTGAGCTTATGCGCGCCAGACTGAAATGCGTCCACAATTCCTCTCTATCTTCTGTGTGATGAGAAACTGCAGCTTCTGTATAGGATTTCCTCTCAGCTTTCCCATATAAATCGCGCACTCCTGTAAATGTGAGCCCAATAAATCAGACAGGATAAATTCTCTCCCTCTCCCTCGTCCTCTTCTCCCTTTAACCCTCCTAAATATTGCCGTGTCACCTCCAGTAAACCACCCCCCCCCCCCAAAAAAAAAGAACCCCACCGTACTAGTTCGTGCACACGAGAAAACGAGTCGGGCGGTCGATTTCGGCCCAACTTTTTAGGCCCCTTTCCCTCCAGATCATCCCTCACGGACGCAAAGCTCGTTATTTCCATCGGAATATTGATTTATGCGAAATCTCGCTTGTGCAACTCTCTTCCAATTCTCGCCACTCGCCGGTTTTTTGTGCTAAGCATGCAAGGCAAATGCCTTCTCTGTCTCTTCCCATACGAACAGGTGGCACCGCCCTAAGCTGCTTTCTGCAACAAATTCGTCGTCTCCTCAGCTCTTTGCAATATTGACAACGCTTTTCTGCTAATTGACAACAATTCTTCCCCTCCTTTTACTCCGGTATCTAGCACAAGACCCTGAAAACGGGTCAAATGTGTGTGCGTGTGTGTGCATCATGGATCCACCCCCGGATTGGAGGGGGGGGAAGGGTTGCTGTAGTTTGTATTGTTTGGCTTGCAAAGCAAACATCCACCTAAGCCCTTTATTTGTACTTAGATCCATTAAGACGAGCAATATGGTGGCAGAGTCGTGGGGAAAAAGAGACAGAAATTTAGGTATAGCGATGTTTGGCAGCAAATTCGTGCAGGACAGACATGGAGGCCCAAAGAAAGGGTGTGTCCGAGTCATCGACATCGTCGGCTGCTCCCCACACTTCGTTCATGAGGTCCATGAGCTGGCGAACGCTGGAGGAAGCCTGGCGCGGAAGCCGGGAAGGGGCAGAAGCGACAAGATCTGGTCGGACGCCTCTGAGGTCATGGTGACGCAAAGACAGATCCAGGCTGCTGTCATAAGTAGGATGGTCAAGAAGCTCAACATGTTGGGGTGGATCATCAGGAGGGCGGTATTGGGTGCCTTCTCCTACACTCGCCGACGTCGTCAGCTGCTCTAGGACGTGGCCAAGGCCAATTGGATGGAGAAGGGCGAGAAACTGTTTCCCTGGTTGAGACATCACGACTCCACGGTGAAGATCGTTTTCACCAAGAAGCTCTTTAATGCCGACCAGGTGAGGAATACTGAAAATGACAGATATCTGGCGCACAACATGACCGACGTCCCACCCATCAACAGCAGCAAACACTCTTCATCGGTCATGTTGTAAGTCGTCATTGCCTTGGGTGAAAAGTGCACGGTTCTCTGAGACATTGAAGATCGACCAGAAGGAGTACAAGGTGCTTAACTCCAACTGTCTGGATGGATACCGCGTCTTCCAACAGGACTTGGCACCCTCTCACAGAGCGAGAAAGCTATAGAAGCTGTTCGCGTAAAACCTGGCCAACTTCTGGTCCGGGCCGAAGTGGCTGCCCTCCAGCCCCTACCTCTTTGTATCCCCCTAAGCCTTTGTATTATGGCACTGAAGGCTCGGTAGAGGCCCACGCAAAATGGTTCTCCTCACAGCAGTATGGACGCCCTGAAGGCCTCCGTGATCAGGCAGTATGTCCAAGAGCCTCATCAGGAGGACTCGATCTGCTTTTTTGCCCGATGATCTGGGATGTTTTGGAGACCCAATTTTGAGGTTTATTTAAATCTGTAGAAATTTCTAATTATTGTGCAGTAGCCCTTGAGAAACACGGCGAAATCATGTCTTGACTTAGAATGAGTCGCACAATTTGCTGCCGAACTCTGTAGTCCACATTAGTCATTCCCCAGCCTTCTGCTACCTTTTGGGCTACATCGGAGGGGGCCTCTGATGGCCATCGGCGTCGTGGCCTCCTTCGCTCCCTCAATCAGTCACGCTTGACAGCGTTCAGTGCAGAGTCGCAATCGCGCTCTGGCTGAACCACCATCAAAGCAAAAACTTAAAAAAGTGCATCTTTTATACTGAATTGTTGGTAGTGAGCAGCATTCAAGCTCTGGCTCATTGACTTTCCTCCGACGTTATCCGTGGACTCAATCACAGCATCACTTATTGCGTTGTTGTGACATCACTTGGTCACTTGCCCATGGTTCTATAGGCTGCCTCAGTCAGATTGCAAGTCAGTCGTTCCCCCTGCAACAAGATTAAGAATTCCCCAACCTTGCGGAGAAATGCTCCAAATCACTTCCGAAATATCCCATCTGGTGTTGCAGTGCCTTGCAAGCATCACATAAAGTATCATTCAACACGGTCGCCTTGGTCCCGAACTATGTGGCACAAATGTTTTTGGGCTGCATCAACGGCCGCATAGTTGTGGCTTCGTCAGCGTTGTGAAGCTGGACAACAAGATCATGAAGTTCTCCGACTCGTGACATGGTGGAAATCAATAGAGGATATGTACTCTCTACCTCAATACTGTGGAAGGGGTTGTCAGTAGATAGCAGTTGTCTTGGATGCGTCTAAAAAGCCACGTAAGTTGGGTCTTGGTAACAACGCTGTGCATGATGTCGGTGTCAGTAATAAACTTGGTCAATGGTTGAACCCCAACATCTTCATCAAATCGATCCAATCTCGTCTGGATTGCTGATTTCAAGCAAAAAAGCACAAAAGTTACATTCAGCAACACTGTGCTCAAAGACCAAATAGAAGAAGTTGCCAATGAACTGAGCCGTCCTGAGGAATGCAGTACGGTAGGTAGTACGGTAAGTCAGAGCTTTGCTTCGAACTTTTTGGGGCCAAAATGGAAGCTGCTCCAAAGCCAACCAAAAGCAGGGTGGGCAGAAAGAAATGCCAAGGTTTTGGGTTGAAATCATCATTATTTCAGACCAAGAAGTTACTTCATAGATATCAAGAGAAAAATCAGGCTAATTAAACTTGGTGGGCGCAAAAATCTGGTCGCTAGGAGCCGTTTTCAAAAAAAAAACCCTCCCCAAATATCCTGTCGTTTATCAGCTGATTTATCATTGAGGCCTCTCTAAAGCCGGATGAGGAAAATGAGCTTTGTGTGAAAATCTGGCCTAACTTGGGAAAACATGACAAGAAGTTGGACTTTACTTCGGACATTTGCTTTAACAAAAGCCCAACCACAAAAAAGTGGATAGTTTACTGCATCAGTCATAGCAAAATATGCTATTTTCCTTTAAAGTATTTTACTGTTGAATAGCCCGCCCAATTTTCGATTGATCAACAGAACTAAGAAGCCCTGAATTTCCTCCGGATACCTCTTCATTGAGACTTTTTTTTTGCTGCGGGATTATGTTTTCGACACAAACAGTGATGCTGAACTTCTTTCTTCCCACCCTGTATAACTAGGCTAGCATCAGTTTCTCCTGCTTACGTACAAGTTGTTGAAAGCTCCAAGGCCTCGATTATACCAGGATGTAGCATTCTATCCTGTCAGCTGGTTACTTGAACTCGTATTCGCATGTTTACAGTGGGGCAGGCTTGGGCAGCCAACAGCTTAATTCTTTAGCTAACAAGTTACAGTGCGCACCGCCTGTAGTGATGCTGGATAAAGCGATAATCTGCTCATTCAGTGACAGTTTGGATGACAAAAATCACTGTGTTTTTCTCACAATCAGTTGCCATTTGTCTTGAGATAATATCAGCATTGAAGGATGCGTAATATTACAGCAGGGTTGATGGCTCTGACTTAGTGAGTCTTGAGGCAGTTACGAACCTTCGCTCCTCTTTCCCTTTTGCTGACAAAACATTGGTCTCTTTGTCTCTCAGCAGTGCCAAATTGGTTGTGCCAAAACGGCGTCACTTTTCTGAATAAAAATTCGAAAAAAGCAGTTTTCAATGAAAGTAACCTTTGTATGAAATATGCATGTGCATCAAAGCATCTGGACATGTCTTGCGAACCTAATAGCGCACTTGAAGATCATTGTGACCAAAAATAATTTTGGTAAAAGAGATGCAGCAAAGCCTTCTGAACAAGACTCATTTTGTTCTTTTTCTTTGTCATGTAAAGCTAAAGCCACATTTTGCCTCTGTACCATGATTTCCAATATACACAACACAGTAATGCATTAAAAAAAGAGGAGCGAAAAGGAATTATTGCATACTGTTACTTAAAGAAGTTTGAAATCACGTCTAAGCCTATGATAGGTCAATTCCATCACACTGTCTTGACTGACGAAAGTTCCAGCTCTCCGAACTGACTGAGTCATCTGAAAAATGCATCTGCACATCAAACTCAAAAGCACTGTAAGCGGTCTCTGTCTTCAGTTGACCAGCTAACCTAGCCTTGAAGATGCCTCTGGTGCTGACTTGAGTTGACAGCAGCGTGATCCATTGCCGCTGGCTGGTGACCGAGGCCTCGGCCGTCCTCCCGGAGACGCTGTGGGCGCTCGTGCGATGCAATTCGCACTCTCGGTTGGCAAGAAAAAAGGGGAAAGGAAGTGTTGAGCAAATTCATCCCAGAAAAAGAAAAGTTTGGCTACGACGCAGGACGACGAAATTAGCCTGGACAAGGAAACTGAAAACTGTTACAGTTGTTCCGCAGAGTGAAGGAGAAAAATAACGTGCAGCCCGGGAAAGAAAAGTTTTTCAGCACAAAAGCGCACAAAGTGCTCACCGCACCTTTTTATCTGCGGTTCGTCAAAGAAGCTTTAGAAAAGTCCTCTTTACTCCGAAGCAGCTGCACTGGGTAGGACACTTTCCAAGCACAGCGAGAGCTTCATACATAGGAGTAAAAATCCTCCAAAACTTTCTGAAATAAACTTTGTGAGCCCCAGCATCTAAAAGTCCTTAGTATTTCGTCCTCCTACTTTCAATGTCGCAAGGAAATGCGTCTCTGACAAAGGCTGCTTTAACACAGCTTTTGGTCAGGAGGAGGAACAAAAATGAAAGATATGCAAGTATTATTTCCCTTCTTTTTTTTCCAAGGCTGACCATGCGTTTCCAAATGTTTCCTCGCGTGGTCAGAGAGATATCGATCCACATGCCTTCATTTGTTGTTGTGCGGTTCGTCCAACAAAACATTCATCTCTCCCGCTTATCTACAGCGAAAGCCAACATTGCATTCTACCCCCTCTTCACCACCCCCCCCCCCCCCTACAGACACAGATGGGCGTCTTTTGGCCGCGGGAAAGAATCCATTCTCGACGCCAAGGCCATGAGCAGCGGGGGGACCGAGAGTTAAGCTCGTAAGCAATTTGCTACGTGGGGTCTACAGGGCGACATGGCTTTTTATCTCCGAAACTGCGAATCAAGCGGTGCTGAAGTTTTATGAGTTGATGCTCTAGACGGTGGTCGAGGTGACGACGGGCGCGGGGCCGGCGGAGGTGACGACGGCTCGCGTCGTCGACAGCTTGAGACCAGAACAGGCTTTTCCGCCGTGTCCGCAACATCCATCCAAGTGTAGTTGTGTTGCGGAAGTCAGTCCGGATTTATCTCGATCACCCTGTACAATTCCGGTCTTCAGCATTTTTTCCCGCGTAAGTGACTCGTTCTTGGAGAACGCGGCGCCGGCGGTGATGGAACTGATTGTACATACAGGATCTCCACCGGTTTTTTTGTTTCATCCCAGGTTCTCTTGGAAGCTGCCTGCAAACTTTCGATGGTGCTGTGGGATTCTGCTGAGGCTCTGGGGAAGGCTCCATCCCTGCTGTGTCAGGGTCACTTTCCATGGAAAGTATGCGAAAAGATCGGCCAAGTTGCCCGGGAACCAAGTCTAGAAACTTCATGTCCACCCTGCAAGTACAGTCGAATCGCGATGTGACGGCTCTCAAAGGCACTTCGACATGACGTGTTTCTCCCTCACTTTACAGGACAGTAAAAAAGGGGTCTCTTTTTACGGTCCGGTGTAACGTATCTCATTATAAGTTATCATCTCAATATAACGCATTTTACCCTACTGAAGGAAAGGTGCGTGATATCAAGATTCGAGTGTGCGCCGACAACCGCAAGCTGTCATCGATGACAACGTCAACAACTGCCGTGGCTTGAACTACTGCATGAGGCAGAACTTTTTATACGTCCTGTGCAAACAACCATTTTTCATTCAGTTCAGGTCTTGTGGTCTTTCTTGTCTTCTTCTCAGCTGGTGTCACCTTTGAGACCGAATGTTATTTCTTGCCGTTGCTTTTGTTGCTGTTGTTGTTGTTGTTGTTGTTCTTTTCTCCATCATAGCTCCATTAAGACGGATAAACGATACTGTCACTTTCATATGCCCTGCCCGGAGATGCCGCGCGTTGACACAATCACTGAACCAACAAGAACAAGGTCAATAGACAGCTCTTGACACTCTCCGCCTCATGTAAGTCCAGATCTTCGCATTCCCGGAGATTTTTTCTTCCTGTGGTCAAAAGGAAGTGAATGGATGACTTTCGATCTGGAGAAGAGACAGCGCAAATGGAGGGTGTCGATCCGAAGACGCCGGAAAGAGATAGATGGATAGATCGGACTCGACGGGACAATTGTGACGAGGCCCGCGGTAGGCAAAAAACAAAGAGACACGGCCAGCGTGGCCGCCATCCCCTAGCACACCGGCCAGCGCGACCACAGAAGCGCCACTTCCTGCTTGCTACAGTGAGCGTGAGTCAGGAAAAAGGTACTTGTCTGAAGGAGCAGAGTGGATTTTTACCCTGCTTTCATGTGGCCAAAGTGTGGTCTTCACGACTTGGGCACTTACTTTGTCATACTTCTCTCTCTCCAATGACATGCACTAAGGACTTCAAACTACTTAAGCACAGTAGGGTTTTTTTTCATTTCTTGTCTGAGGGAGGAACTACGCGTGTTTTCGAAGGAGGACGCCGGATCGTGCATGATCCGGATCCCCGCCGGATCTGAGCCCTGACTTAAACTGATCCCGATCAAATATTGTCGAACCCAACCCGACTCGGATCCAAGTTGAAAGAGCTTGATCTTTAAGAGCTTTGATCCGATTCGATGTCAGTGCCATGACTGAAAGTCATTTTTCTGCAGGGAAATCGGAAGTAATGTCTCCATTATGTGGAAATACTTTCTACTCATAAATAGACATATTTTTCAGGTTGAAATTTGCTAATCTAGAGACCTATTTTTCCCTATTAGCCGGCTCATTGAGCCGGATCAAAAGCGGCTCTCAATCATCAGAATGAACCGTGAGGAATCGTGAGTCGAGTTGGCCAAACCCGACTCGGGTTCCAACCCGCCTTTTCGTGACCCATTCAAGTCTGGACTTTTCCCCTCTTTTTTTCCCTATTCCCAAATATTAAAAAACTGCCATATTTTTGAGAAATTCCCAGTGAGCTGCCTTCTCTGGTCCTTTACCGTAAGTCTTCTGGGAAGCCAAAGAGAGGAAAGTCCTTATTGATAGTTGAGCTCTGTAGCCTACGTGAGTTCATGTGTTGGCTGAAGGCTTTTTCGTGCGGCCATAATGTGATGTGGGAAGTCCCCAAGCCAGCCCGGGTATAAAAATAGAGAAAGAAAGAAAAATAAATAATAGAGTGAAAAGCACTCGAATGAGCGCACACGACGACGATCAAACTGTGTTCACCATGCCAAGGGTGGCGTAAGTAGGACCCTGATGGCAACTCTGTTCATGGAGAGAAAGGAACTGGAAGAAATCTAGCCAGGGAAACTCGTCTAAGGAGGATGAGGAAGTCAGAACATGACAAATCTCTCTCTTTCTTTCTTCGTGCTACTACTGACGATGGAGAACTGTAGTAAAAATCAAAGAGCTCCGACGACATTATTAGCATGACAAAGGCTCGCAAGAATCAATTTTCATGAGGACTAGAGAACTAGTAGAGGAGGAGCCTCTTAAAAAGAGGAGAAGACAGACAGACTCTGTACGGTACAGTGTGACTCATAAGATGAGGAAGTAGCTCTTCAACATGATTTCCAAGGAGAAGAAATCAAAATACGGTAGTTTGAAGGTGCGCGGAGGCTTTGGCGTCCACAGCCAACGCAGTGTGAGGCTGCAACACCAAGTCTTTGGGGGGGGGGGCGGGTTTTTACATCACACGCGCAGAATCTGACAACAACAAAAGACGTAAGCCTTTCTTCTGAAGCTTTTCTTCTTCCTTTAGTTCACAGACTTTCGTAGCGCACGCGCGCACTCGCGCGCGCGCTCACACACGTGTTAAAGGTTTTTGTGCTCTCAACTTGCAGGAGGAGGTGATTGGTTTGCTCTCTCGATGACTGACAGCAGCAGCATCAAAGACATGGCTGAGGAGGCGGAGGAGGAGGAGGAGGGGTAAGCTTTTTCGCACTCCAACTCCCCTTACTCACATCCCAATTGGCATCCCCCCCCCACCTCCGTGGCTCTAGAGTTAAGGACTCTGCCACACTACACACAGTCGGAAATGTGGGCACAGTCGACACTCGATTTGGCCGTCGTTGTACGCAGACGCTCTTCAGACTTGAGGGGAATGTTCATCGTGCAGTCGTTCGCCAAGTCGGAGGTCACGCCCGTGTGCCGTCTTCTCCTCCGGGCTTGATCTGTGCTACGCGTTGCTCGTGACACTCGGTAAGCCACGTCGACTTCTTCCCTATAACTGGACAACACACACGTGTACAGGGTGAACCGCTTTTAATGGCGGGTGACCGCACCTGTCACGCTATGAATAAGAAACTTTTCCACACACGGTTTGGAGGTGTGGGTGGACGAAGTCAATTCCAACGGTAGTCAAGACGACGACGAGGAGGACGACAACGACGCCAGTGCGTTCGACATCAAAAGCCAGAACAAAGGCTGAAAGTTGGAGATCACCCCGTACGCACCTGTCAATTAAGAGCCTCATATGCCAGCCACGTAACTTCACGTGGCGGGCAACTGTTGCCCTAACCGTCGTGCATACAGTACTTGATGCTGTTGACGGCCATTTCGACCGTGTCCGCCATGCCCAAACGGGGATGTGTGTGGTGATCAGGCACCATTCGTGAACTACTCTGTCTGTAATGTTCTGTACTAATGAGGTGACCATCGACATACTTACTTATGACATTGAGCTTTCTCTCCTTCTGTTCGGTGTGAAACGGCGGTTTACTCTCCGTGATTTGACACTTGTACTTCCCGGAAGAGTCCAGCGTGATGTCCTGCAACACCAGCTGGTGCATGTCCATCTTGAGGAACTGCAAGGCAATGGAGAAGGACGCGTCAAACATTTATGGGCGTGATGATGTTGAGGGGGCCACTGTAGGCAATGCCAGTACTATTACAACCCGTACGCACACGCATCTTCCGGGCGTAGATGCCACACTGCTATATTGCCTTAATGCTCATTCCCCAAACTGGAAGGCAGTAACGTTAAATCAATGCGAGCCAATAAACCCTGTCACGTTGGAGCAAAGTCAGCTGGCAAAGTCAACATTTCCACTTAATTTCCTCTGGCTCGTTCTCAGTATGGGTGTGCATGTGAGTGAGTGAGTGAATACGTGAGAGAGAATTTCTAATAAGTGACACTCTGGACACGTGTGAGCACTTTGCAGAAAAAGATTGCTCGCGCTTCTATTAAATCTGGTCAGTGTGTGCCAGTTTCTGTAAATCTATCATTGAGGTCAGCGTACACGTGCGTAGCAGGCGGACTTTGCGTGCGTAACACGTAAATGTGTGTAGCCTTTGAAAGCCTTTCCGAACGTACCACCAAATGTAATTTTCTGCTCTCACCCCAGTGTGTGCATGTGAGGCCATTTGCACTCCTAACCTGTACAGTACTGTGCAGTCTGTATGTAGTGCAAAACACTAGAGTGTGCACGAATATTCCGCCGAGTTCCCTGCTGCGTCCGCCCCCATAGCTAAGGTCCTTTTGCCCATTCACCCTATTTTGCCATTAGCATGCAAGGAGCAAAGGCTTCCGCCTCCTCTCTCTCTCTCTCTCTTTGGATGTGCATTATGTGTGTAGTAGTTGTATGAACATGTACGCAATTTTTCCCTACTTTTCTGCCAAAACTCTTTCTGCTGGATGCTTCCAGGGCCAAGCAACAGCTCGAGGAAGAAAAAAAAGAAAAGGGGGGAAGATGGGACTAAGGGTTTCACTGCTCTCAGAAGGGTTCGGAAATAGAAAATGAAAGTTTTCGCCAAGATTGCCAACATTCTCACTTCTCAGAAAGCTGTTACACAAGGTTGACAGCGGCAGGGCCAAGAAGATTGTAATCTACGAACAGATGGCGCCGAGCCAGTCATGGAGATGTGGTTTTGTAAATAAATAACATAAAAGAAAATGCCAGAGCGGTTGAGTCAAGAAGGCGATCGAAGTGTTCATCAGCCATGTGCACCTGGAAAGTTCTCGACTTTCTCAGATTACCTTTTTCACTTTTTTTTTCCACCGTTTCCAAGGACAGTTTATTTTTAGTGAGTGCGTGCAGGAATGACTGCAAAAGTAGTCAACCCCAGGCTTCGCTTCTTTGGCGGAGTTTGCATTGAAAGGCTGTTTAGTTATTCAAGTGGTGTGGACCATGAGAAGGTGGCTAGAGAGCTCTCTAGGTGTAGCAGTACATAGCAGTCATCGTCGTCGAGCTGTGCTCGACTGGACAGCGTCAAAGCCAAGTACAGGAGGTAAGCAACAAACAGTGGTGAGCGCAAACACTTTCTCTGCGGCCACGACTTCAAAGTCAAACTCACTGCGCTTTTTTTATGTAGCGGCATGTGTTTGAACGCCAAAGGACACCGGTAACTTCGACACTTGTATTTTTGTCTCGCCGAGACATGGTGAAGTGAACGCCAGCGTATGTAAACTATGGGTGCCCTATTGCGAGCAACAATGTAAGGTACCACTGTATATATAGTCTAGCAGCTCTGCCAACAGCGAAAAAAAAGGCTTCCCCAATACATATGCGACGCTTGATATTATTCAGAAACAGTTCGACTTTTATGGCTATTTACGAGAGGCAGGCCTGGAAGGGAGATGGAAGTTTTCTTTGGGCCATTCAGGCCTTGCCAGCCAGGCATGATGCCCTAAAACACAGAAGGAATACACGGACGCTTCGTACCTTGCTGTAGACTGCTTTAAATGCAAATTATCCGATTCAATGGAGATGTTTCTAGACAATAAGTTAATTTGGGTCATCTCCAAGACACACGCAAGCGCGCACACGCACAGACACACGCACACGGGAGGAGCAGCTGCAGGAATCTGTCTGGGAGGGATCAAAGGTTTGCTCAAAGAGTTAAGGAAAAGTTGGGTTCGGAGGAGGAACGGACAGTGAAGCAAACTTTGGAATAAGGCCAGGGTCTGCATCATAATATTAACATGTCCTACGCTGTTGCACTCACTTTCGTGCCATCCCAGGCTGTGTCTACACTTTGCCGTGCACGTGTACGAAGGGGGAGCAAACCAAAAAAGAGTGGGAAGGAGGGTAGAAAAGTTTAGTCAAACTCTTGTTAGCATAAGTATCGCGGTCGTCGCTGTCTCTTTCCCCTTCCTACACCCTCTCCTCTCTTTCAAGTAGAGTGGGAAGTTTCTTCCGAGATCACATCATCGTAATGGTGTTTGCCTGTGTTTTGCCCGCCGGTGGAGAAATTTCTGAATGCTTTCTGCAAGTACCCTGCCAGGGACACACACCGGGTGGCGGGCGTGGGCATCGACACCAGCGTGGACAGGGACATGTGGATAGGGAACACACCCAAGTGGGACACGTGAGAGTGAGACACTCTCACTGATGCACGCCAGCTCTGCTCTGAAACGTCAAACATATGCGCGCGCAAGATTGCTGGCAACCATACACTCCCAAGGACCGGCTTTGTATAAAGTAGTGCATCCTTCGATTCTATTGTGGTCACTTTTTCTCCGTAACAACAACTAAGGCACTCCATAAAAGTACACCCATCACCACCTTTCTGAGACACGCAAGTTCAAAGTCTTGACATATCTTCAAGTGTCAACATCTCGCACCTGCTGTGGGATGCGACGATGACTCCACTTTTGGTCAATCTATCATCCGCTAATTCAAAAGTTTTGTTCGCTCCCGTCAAGTTTCGGGTAACCCATCAGGGTTCGCTGACGCTGAAGTTCAAAGTTGACCTCTCACACATTAGGAGGACGACCTGAGTAATACTACGTACCACCAGCCTCCCCCCCCATGCAAGCTATGCACGTCCAATGCGCATGTCGTACTTGTACGTACACGGTACAGGGATATTCATGGGTAGCACGCTGTCTGATATAGAGTTCGTCGGATCTTTCAGCGTTTTTGTCACAGACTGCGCGTGTCATTGCAATTCATTTCATGCAGTGCAGTCAGTATCTTCATAGAGGCAGTCTGTGAAAAAAAAATCACTTGTAAATCTTAGCGCTACCAATAAATTTAGGAAAGAGTCTATTACGAGAAAACCACTGTTGAGCATGATGTATGTATATGAAAGCACGGCTTAATACCCAGTCAATGAATGATCATAGCTTCATGCTTCATTGGGCTCTTTTTAAGCGGAGGCCATTGCAGGCTGCTCACCACGTGCTGACAGCTCTCTACTTCAAAACTTTGATGGCCTGGATGAAAGTGTTTTTGTCATTTGACTTTTGTGGGGCCTTTTTGTTGTCTTCCACACACCCGACGTTTACAGTAGCCTCAGGATATTTTATTCATCTGTCACCAAACATCTGGGAAGAGCGCAAGACTACAAAGCGCGGCCTTTACGCCCGTGCGCTGAGCTGCGTGGCTGAAACTGATTTTCATTTCGACAAAGATTCCTCCGTGCATCCAGTATATAGTGGATGGGAAAAGTTATTGGCGTCTACAAAAACGCCCTTTTCACTATGGCACAAATTTCCTAAAAGCTCCCGGCAGCAGTTGAAGCTGGAAAGAAAGGGGAAGGATAGAAAACTTTCCAAAGGTATCAATCACTTGGGGTCATATAGAGGGGATTGGTTTGAACTTGCAGAAATGTCCACAGCATAAGAAGGATTGGACGGGTGCCGAGAATCTTATAGGAATGGATCTGCTCAGGTGTCCCGAAAAACATTTCCTCTTCCAATCTCAACACATTGTGATCCATGAATAATAACACTTCTTTGAGCAAGTTTTGGAGTCCACAACGAGGCCACCGAGGCTGTTATCTGTCCCTGAGGATTCTGGCATATTTCGTTTTAATTCCTTCTTCTTAGGCACAACGTTGCCACTGCCATTTCCCCCTCCTTTTTCAACGTCATCGTCTGAGAAAGTAGGGGTAGTAAGAAAAAAAAAAAGAAAGGAGGAGGGAGGGCCAGCAGTGACATTTCCAGAACAAGGGAGGGGAAAGTAAAAAAAAAAAAAAGAGTAGTAGAGAATGAAAAAAAGTCTCGCAAAACTTTCTGCTTCTTTTTCGCCACCGACGGACAAACAAGCGAAAAAGTCAACGACGGCCGCTGGTGAATTGTGGGGTCTCCGAGAGGGGGAGAGAGTTTTCTTTCTTGTTCGGTACGTAGAGAAGAACGCACATGTTCCTTCTTTGTTACCAGATTCACTGTCCCTAATACAGTCACTCACTGGCTGGGGCCCAATTGTGAGCAGCTCTGCTCTTTATCAACCCATTTCGGCTGCATTCGGTGAGTGTGGGTGCAGGTATGAGTGCGTTACCTTTGCGCTCGACAGCGGTCGAGGCATCTTTCAGGGAAAAGTTTCCTAGCGTAACTGGCACACTGTGCGTTCATGCTGCGACATCATGCTGAAGTAAGCATGGGGAGAAATATTTTCTGTCGCGTCCCGTAGTTGCAATTCCACTTTAATATGTAACATATTAAGGTCACATATCCAAGGGGAATTGCATCTACAGGACACGACAGAGCATTTTTCTGGGACCTGGAGCAAGCAGTAGGAAGTTTGGGGTGAAAAATTCCCTGCCACACCCAGTAAATACCTCAGTTGGGATGGGTAAGGGAAACTTTTAGATGCAAATAAATAAAAATCTACACTGCCGTGCAGAGGTGAGCGTGCCCAAGCTCATTCGTGTGAAATTGAAGGCATTGTAGGATATTTTACTTCCAGTACGTAATTCCATCCAAAGGTGCAGGGAATAAGTTACGGTGCCAAGACCTCAACCTAGGCACCGGTGTAAAAACGGTCTGCAAAAGTTGCAGCACGAAGAAAGTGACGTTTTGCCATGTTAGTGGCTGCAAAGGCTCAGAACAAGGGCACTTTATAATAGGGGTTTTATTGTGGCGAATCCAGTGGAACTTCCACGTCACGTGGAACACGCAGACCAGGGGTCGGTACGGAAATGAGACCAGGTCGACGTCAAAAGCAACATACTGGTGTCGATTGATGGCTCAAAGTTTAGCAGACAATCGCAACACTTGAAATTGTTCTAAGCCTACCCACATCCATGAAGTGCGGCACCGAGACCCCCACTACAGCGCACCGTACCATTTGATGCGGATCCCCCAGTAGACTAAACTGCCAGTGCTGCCTGCATTATGCAATTTTGTCCAAGAGGGAAGTAAATAACTAAAAATGCTAATAGCTCGACCTTGCAAGGACGTACAGAGAGGCTTTGTGAAGCTGCAGCATGAAAAGTTACATTCTCTATTTTTAAGTCTTTTCTAGAAGCTCATCCACGTACACACACACAGTGAGCTTCTAACCCTTCATTTTTGCTCATTTGCTAGAGAGCGCTGACTTTTGCACCTGAGTTGCAGGCCTTCCTTACTGAGCAGCTGCCCACAATCATTCGCTATACGCGTACGTACTATATTTTTAGTATAGAAATAGTACGGAGAGTATGATGACGCTAGAAGATTGTCGTGGTTTTGCGCCCGCGTTTTTCCCCCTCTAACAAACGCAGGAAAGCAGGGAGGAAAAAGAATTGAAACTGGCCAAGGAGAAAATTGATTTGGCCCTTGAGACTTGTGAGAAACACAGATGTCAGTGACTATCGAGGATAAGGGTAAAAAGGTGGTGAAGGAAGGCGGAAGTGGGCGAAAGTAAGAAAGAGAGAGAGAGAGAGAGAGAGAGAGAGAAAGGACCTTTCCAACTTCTCTCTCTTTGTGCCAGAATGAACCTTCACATCTGTGTGAGTTGGCGTCAACTGAAAAAGTGCCTGAATGGGACATCACTGATATGAATTACACAGACGTTATTGTGCGGAATTGTATGGAGCTGATATGGATCAAGTCCATGGTAAAAGATAGGAGAGAGTAAAAGCACGAGTAAAAGAAATTTCATTCCATTTTCCCCTCTTCCCTCCCCTCTCCTCCAAGGACATCAGCAGCAAGAAGACCTGAACGAACAACGCCGAGAGCGAATCTGCGAAAAAGATTCCAACCAGACTGGTACATACATACGTACACAGTGCGTGCTCAATCAGACAAACTGCTGCACTTCCTCGTCCCCCTCCCCATAACTCACGTTTAGCCAGACATCACTTTTAGGGACAGCCGGTCGCGAACAACAGTTATGTCCACAGTAGTATTGGGCATCCCCGCCCATATTTCTCCCGCCCAAAATCTGGTCGAGTCCTGGCATTCCAGGGTGGTGCGTTCGTTCCACTTATGTACTGGCCCCAACTCTACATACTTCTCATATTCTCTCTCTCTGTCTTCCTCCTTTGTTACCAGCCAGATCAGCACGTTCACTCTCTCGCTCTCGCTCTCTCTCTAGCTGGGAGGCCTAGACTCACTTTTCTTCAAACCATTTTTTGCAGAGAGAGAGAAAGAAGGAGACTGGAAGAATTCCCGCTTGACTTCTAAAGATAATGTGAAGGGGCAGCAGTAGCAATTTTTTTCCATTCAGAGAGAACTCACTTATGGGGCTCTTCTTCTAGGAGGAGGTTGATGGTGAAGAGAGAGTGGGCGAGCGAGAGAGAGGGATGGCTTTTTTCCTCCTCCAGCTGCCAATTTTGAGCTGCTAATTTGATGAGTCATTTTGCGAGTAGTGCAAAAACAACCACGCTTACCGCGTCGGCGGGGATTTTTCAGTAGGAGCTATTCTGTCTGCACTCTCCCTCTTATCCCTCTCTCTCTCTCTCTCTCTCTCTCTCTCTCTCTCTCTCTCTGTCGCCCTCCTCATCTAAGCACGCTTATCTCCTCCTCCCGGAGGCCTCTGCTGGTGATCAATCATAAAAACAAGGGGGCTCCGTCAGAGACACCATCAGAGGGGGGGGGGACAGCAGCGTACCTACCGATATGACGTAGGACTACCTATGCTGCATAGAAAGAAGAAAGAATTATATCTTACGGAGATACGTACGGTTATATATGTGATGTAGTAGTACGTCCGTTGAAGGAGAACGATCCCCCCCCGTATGTACGTAATGTACACGTCCTAAGTGTCCTTGCTGCTGACGTGCTTACACACGTGGGCTACGAAGTAAAGGTCGCACATCACAAATTCCCTCGACGTCGCAGTATCTCTGTCTGACACTGCGGAAAAAACTCAAGTACAGAGTGACAGAGGAAAAGGGTGGAACCTCCAGATATTTGGGAGTATTCGAGATTTTCTTCCTCTTTCCTTCCGCTTCCGTGCGTCGATCCAAAGAGAGAAAAAAATTGGTCGTTGGGGCGACGAAGATGGGGAAAAAGATGGGGGGGGGGAAGAGAAATAGGGAGTCCTCTTCTCTGGGGGCAATTCACGGCAAATATCTTTTGTTAGAATGTTACCTACATCAATAGATGGGGCAGTTGAAGAGAAATGTTCACACACTAACCCATTGCTTGCCATCGAGGAGGACGTGATTGAAATGGCAACTGCGCACGCCACAACTACACAAGTTGGTATTTTCTCTTCCTGTACTGTTTACAATGTGATCCATTATTTGGGCTCAAGGTAAGAATCTAAGTCAACATGTTGGGAGGGATCACATCAGTTCCCGATGGCTGCACACGTTCCCCCGGGAGCTGGAGTTGTTGCCTTCGTCAATGAGACTTTGGACACCTCCTCTGGACAGTTGATAAACGTGCATTACATTCTTAAAGCGGGTAAACAGAGTGCCTACAATACTCTTCTTTTCGTGTGACATGATTAGAGTTGCCTACTGATTCTGGGGGCAACATTGAGCACCCAACTTGGATCACACTTGAAGAATTTGAACTTACCCCTGACTTCTTCATGTCCAGGTTGATTCCGCTGTGTTTGAAGACGCGAGTCCTGTCTTGCTCCCTGGGCGCGTTAGGCAGGATCCTGTAGAACTCTTTGCCGTCCTTGTACCACTTGACAGAGTCCACAAATTCTTTGTCATCCAACCGGTAGTCACACACCAGAGTCACTGTCTGCCCCAACATTGCGTATTCCGGGAACGTCACGTCCTGGATCTTGAGCGCGTTCGCCACGTCCAGCATCGTGATCATCAACACCGGCACTAGCGCCATCATCTTCAGCCTTCCTAACCTGAGTCTCCTCCCAACGGGTTCTTCTTCTTCTTCCACAGGCTCAAGCCACATCTGTAGCTCTGCGAAGCCCAGAGAATTTCACTAGCCCAATTCCATTGTCAGGGAAGCCCTTTGACGGCTGGAAAGCATTTTCACTTGACACAATAAAGTGAGTCAATATTGACTCATCGTGGTCACTTCATACTGCAGCCAAAAATTGGCTCTTTGCATCTTCATGTCATCGTGACACCTTCATAAAAGCGCTCTTGAGTAGCTGTCTGAGAACACTTGGTGGGTGTGGAAGAAGAGCAAGTGTCACTTATTCACTTGAGACCATCGCCAAGTCTTGGGGAAGAATCTTCTGCTAAAAGAGAGAACATAAAAAAATTATTATTGTTGCAGCTGTGCTTGAGTGGCTTAAAGCATGACGTGTTATTAAGCATGACGTGTCGTCATAGAGCCACTTCAGCTCTTGTATGCGTGGAATGACAGAGAAAACGATGCTTAACACGCTAGCATACAGAAGAAGTAGATCTTGCTACTTTTAGGATATGAGCCTTTCCCCTTATTGTCTTTTTTTTAAAAAAAAAGAAAAGAAAAAAGAAAAAAGCCTCGATTCTGCGACCTTGAAATCGACTTGGTCGATCCGTATGTCTTTTTTTTCCCCCGAGATCCTTCGTCTTCATCCTACCTCCCCCTTAGAGTGATCCTCTGGCATCTTCCCTGCCTCGATCAAGTGGAGGGTGAAAATCTCTTCTTCCTCCCTCCCCTTCCCCCACAGATTACTCTGCAGCTACCAGACTTACTCTGCCAGACAGATCAGTGGCACAATCGTGCAGAAAACGATCAGTGCGTAGTTTTCAGCCCCTCCTCGCCAAGATGATGCACCACTGAGATCTCCCTCGGCAGCCTGGCTAGAGCAACAACTTTGCCAGGTCCCAGCTATACGGTTGAGTTTGATCAAGTTTCACTATTGCGTAAGGCCTATTTACCTCTCCCTTGCAGAGCAAGCGCAAAAGCGACTAGAATTGGTTTTTCATCAGTCCCTCTACACCTCTGCCCTGACTGATACGCAACAGATATGAACATCAGACAGCACTGGAGTTAACATACTGCTTCCCTCGGTCCCTCCGCAAGCGTGTCAATATATGTTTTTGACACGTACACCCCTCTGTACCCGCTCCGTCGCGGCCATCAGCGCTAAAAAAAAAGCACTGGATGTACCAACGCAGCAAAGAAGTGTCCTCCTGCGAGACTTTGCCTAGGGCGTCGTCGTTGCCATGGTCGTCGTCATAGTCATGGTCGTCTTCAAAAAAAAAAAAATCTGACAACCGAGGCAACACAAATGACTTCTTACAAAGCCAGCCCAGAAGGTCGAGGCCAATGAGATGAGCAACATCCATCGCTCCATCCATCCATCGGAGCTGCTTCTTCGCCATGAGGCATTGATATGCATGCATAACAAGATCTGTGAACATCCATGAAGACTAATGGAGCCACTGGAGAAGACCTCACTTCTGCCTCTCCAACCTTAGGTAGACTCATTGGCCGCGTTCGTGCTCTTGTCGACTGCGGCCACGAGCGAGATGTGCGATTCGTTACGCTACGTAAGATGTATTTCCAGCATCTCCTTTCCGCTGCTTTCTCTGAGTGCGTCTTCCTGGCCATTGACTCGTCGCTGACTGCACCGAGGGCGGTCCACGATCCATCGAGAGACGTTTCAAGTACTTTCTTAAGGTCTGCGCAGCGCATGCAGATTGGACGAGACAACCCAAAGAATAAAAATAAAATAAGTCAGCATTTGCAACGGGATCTTTTTCTTGCTTCTCCTCTCTCTCTCTCTCTCTCTCTCTACGGCGACAACAAAAGAACAGCACTTCCTAATGGTTTCTCTCGTTACTGGCCCGCGATAAAATAGTGTATGTGTGTGTGTGTGTGTGTGTGTGCGTGCGTGTTTGGGTGCGAGTGCGCGCGCGCTACAGCTTTTGCTGTAGCTACAACTTTAGAGACAAGAAGAAGAATCGGGGTTGAATGGGACGAGAGAGTAAAGAGGAGCCGACCAGACAAAAACTTGAGTCATGCCTCATTTTTCTCAGCTGCTTCTTACTCTTCTTCATTCTTCTTCCCTGCCTGCGAGGCTCTTGAAGGAGGAGGATTGCAAAAGTCCCCCCCCTTCCTCTCGCTTGCTGTCAAGCTTTGAAACTTGCTGCATTCTGGCTGGTGACTCCTGTCTGGTGGAGACGGCGCTGACGACGTAAGAGGCCGCCCACTCTCTCCAGGCCTCGGCGAGCGACGCCGCACAAAGGGATAGCGAACACGAACGGCTTGCTAATTCGATGAAGAACAAGAAGTAGAGAGAGGATAAGCTTCTTGTTCTTCTTCGCTGCCGCCGCCGTCGTCGCCACAAATGTCCTACACGGTCCGTTAACCTTCCTTATCATGCTCACACTTGGCTTCTTCTTCATGTTAACGAACGCACCCACGGAGGGATCGTCGTAATTCTTTTTTCCACTACAGTGAGAGTTGTGGATGCGTCGTGTTTTGACGAGGAAGACGTCGGCGCGCATATTAATGAGCTGGTTAAAAGGACGCATTAGTAGACGTGCACAGAGCCAATTTAGCCAGCTGAGGGAAATTGTCTTCATATTAGTTGTAGTGATGCATCTGCTTTGATTTGCCCAAAAGTTTTGGGGAGGAAAAGCAATTCTGCGTGTGTTTTGGAGCTTTTCCTCAGTCAAGTGAAAGTTTCTCTCTCGCAAGTACTAAATGTTACGAGGATGGTTCGCGAACGTCAGTTCTTGATCGAGATACGGAACATTTTGCAGACAGAACATTCCAAGAGCGGGGAGAGCCGAAGAGATCTTTATTGCCTCAGCGATGTTATGGGACTTCTCCTCTCTGCTGCTGCTGCTGCTGTTGTTGTTGTTGTTCTTGCTTTTCCCGTGTATCTTGCTGCTCTCTCCTCTCCGCCCCATTTTTTGGGTCTGAGCAGGAAAAAGAATGTACGAACTAGGCCTCTCAAGGGCGACACAGACATCTTCTGCGTGCATTATAGCACTAGCGTAAATTCCCCCAGGTGGAAAAAAAACATGTCCTCCTGCTGCTTTCTCTGCACGACCCCGTATGAATGCTGTAGAACAAGTGGCAAAATGTTTCCTCTCACCTCACTCCGCCAGACAAAAAAAGTGACGTCCCGTTTCTCTACTGAAATGCTACTTCTAGCACGGCGGAATCCTCGAGGACGTTCTTGAGACCTTGCATATTTTAGCAAGTCTTCCTGTTTTGGTGGAGATGCGCTCTCGGTACGTAAGGTAGCAGCGCACAAACAGCGGGACAGACAGACAAACAAAAAGCAGGGCAATATTCTTGAAGGCTTGAAGCTTTGCGCTAATGCAGTCCCCTGGGGGGGGAGGGTATGAGGTAGACAGAAGTATGAGAAACGAAGTGTCTACGCTACGCAAAACTTTTAAGAGAGAGCGACTACTTAAACCCACAGTTATCTGTCAAGTTTCTCTTAAGCTTGCTTCCTGAAAGCTTATAACTTTTAAGACAATCACCTTAATACCCCCAGAACTGTGTGACTAAACCAATACAACTGAGACGAAACTTTTGAGCTGCTTTCTCCAACTTTCAGCCAAAGGCAGAGTCTTTAATATTGTAGTTTTTGTTTGTTCCTCTTCGCCATGTTCACAACAATTAAGACGCTCTCCACCGAGCACAGCAGCAACCGCATTAAGCTGGTCGAACGGGATTATTTTCATTGTGCCAGACGTCAAAGTCAGAGGGAAGGTTTTGTGTCCCTTGGTGTGGTCGCCAAAAAGAAGGAATCATCTTCATGTTGAATACAGGGATGTCCAAAAGTGTTTTCTACCACGCTGTGTAGTGATTTCTCTTTCTTGAAAACGTTCAACCCGCAAAGTTGGACAGATGGCACACGCCGAAAAGTCTTGCTGTTCTCCGGTGATCGGTTGTGAAAGCTGGCCTGCACACGGACATGTCCAAGTGTAGTGACAACTGGCGTTTGTCTCAGACCAACACCGTCATTCCAACTTTTCTTGAAGAGTCATTATATATGAACCTTTGACTTCGAGACTTATGAATGAAAACACCAAGCTTCAACATTACCTGAAGTCACACGATGGGAAACAAGCTGCAAACGTCCATGACTACAAAGCCGTTGGCTCCGCGGCTTCAACGCTGAGCAATGAAGTCATGAGTGACAATCTGAGTGATGCGGGGGTAGTCGTAGTCCTGGTACACTTGTAAGTGAAAGGGCTAATTTCTCCCTCATCAAGTCATTAACCTCGTCTGACGACTCATTTGCAAGCAGAGAGCGCTGGTGCAGTCGCCGCTTTTGGAGGCCCATCTTCGTACAGCACAGTCAAGTTGAAAACCTCGATGTTGCCACAAAAGTGGTCCTCGTTATTCTTCTCCCTTCTCATAACAAAGCTTCAAACCGCAAAAAGTGAAGCCAGCACAGCAGGCATGAGCAAGAATGAGGATGGAGCTTCGAAGAAAAATCGGTAAAAAAAAAGTTCTGTAGCTGCTTCCTGCACGTACACGCAGTACATGCCCTTATGTAGTGGCATGGACAACTCAGTACTTTACTCCACCTCTCCAGCAGTAGCCTTCACGCAGTGCTCGTAACCCCTGCAGAAGAAAAACTACAGAGAAGAGTCAAATCACTCAGAGTCTTGTGTGTGAGGTGGCGCAGACTGCGGAGAAAAGAAAAGGAAAGAAATGGCCTAGGAGAAATGGCAAGAAACAACCCTCGTCTGTGTTCATTTCCCCTGAAAATGTGATACAAACGTAGTTTTACCTCGTGCATATACTGACGTGAGGCTAAGATACTGTAAAAGAAAAAAAATCGCACTGAGATCTGACTAGTAAGTGCTGGTACACGTTCTGAGACAAGAAGTACTGTCCGCTCGCATAAGGCCAGCAGACAGGAAGGCAGATTTTTGCCACACCTCCGATGGGCTTTGCCGACAACCTTTTCTTCCTCTTCTCGTTGTCGTCGCCGGGCAAAATTTATGGGCCCAGGGCCTACTGATAGATAGCGATTTACTTTATTTATACTCTCGAATGCGCTCGTAGCCCGGCAGGCAGGCAGGGAGGCAGGCAGCCTGAGGCAGCCAGGTAGATGGTAGGCATGCAACCAGAATCTCGTGTCCTCGACAGTAAGGATGGGGGAAGATTTCTTCTGCATGTGGCTCTGCTTTCGGTGCGACTTGTCGAATGAAAACAGTTGAGTCCTGCAAGGAGTCTGGACTCCAGCGCAGAGGCCGAAGCATCAAACTGCGAAAAATACAGGGTTTCAATGATGCAGCTTTAGTCGACCCGCCCTTGATGTGTAGGATGCCAGGGAAGTCACTAGGGAGTATCCCAATATGTCTGGAAGAGCTCTGGTAAGTCTTCTCAGTGGATCTGTCGCAGCTTCACATGCTAAGCACACCTTTTTGGCGCTACCGCATGTTGGAGGCGTCAAAAGCACGGGTTTGGTCCCCATGGTGACGAGCATGGACTGGAGAGTCCGAAGTTGACTTTGTCGTTATCCAGAAAGATACAATCCTGCTCTAAAGGTCAATTGAGGATTCGATTTACGGCCAAAAAACTGACTGGAGCTAAATAAATCGCACCTTCCAGAATGGGAGCAAAACAACGAAACAAAAAACAAAGAAACAAGGCACGATTTGTACCCTAGTTGTAGTAGTACCATGGACTCATGAGTGCTGGACTTGATACTACCGATCAAGAGTCAGTCAGGAATGCAATATCGTACGTTTCATTGAGTACACGTCGGTGAAGATTGGTCTCACAGTTCTGCTCGTACGAAGCGCACGCGCGCGTGTGCATGTGTGTGAGAGAGAAATCTAAGACCTCTGGAATCTGTCTCTGGTGCAACGTTACAAGTTATTTGACCTGACGAGAAAAGAGGAGGAGAAGGTCCTCGAAAAATTCCTCAAGTGCTTCAAGAGGCCGCGCCAAACATTATTTGTGCATCCTCTTTGTTCTGGAGGAGGCAACAGCGGTTATAAACTCGGGCCACTTGTGAAACCTGTTGCAGTCAGCGAGATTTTTGTTGTTGTTGTTCTTTGGGACTTTGTTTAACTTGAGAAACAATGAGTGATCACCTCTGGGTTAGTGGAACCAAATTCGCTTTACCTTGAGCAGCTGTCGTCTTCTGCTATGGAGAAGTCGTCGAATCCATCCTTGTCGTCCACGAGATATTTGACGGCAGCAACATCAAGGACACTCCCATTGCTTTCTCTTAACGGTCGAATGCACTCTGGAGTTTTACAACTTCCACTGTTATCAATTCACTGTGAGCGTGACTGTTTCTTCTTTCTCTTTCTTTCCTTCCTTCCTTCTTTCTTTCTTTCTTTCCTTCCTTCCTTCCTTCTTTTCCGTCGTAAAGTTGGTCACACACTTGAAGAGCGCACAGCGATCTACCCTCGATGGAGATCTGATTCCAACTGAGGCGGACGTTGAGCACGCCCGCAACGAGGAGGCGGACGAGAAGGAGGAGAAGGAGGAGGGGGAGAGAGAAAGGACCCAAGATCAAGAGCGCTACTGATGACGTTAAAGAAAGGAAGGAAAAAGGCTCGAGGACACACAGAGAGAGAAAGATCTCAAATGCAATTTGAAGGCAACGCTTTATTATACGAAAATAGTCTTCACCAGAAGGAGAAGGTTTTAAAAATCTGTTGATTCGCGTCTGGTTACGGTCCAGCCTTGGGCTAGACTAAGTCAGATTCGTTTAGATGTGCTTTGGAGTGTCAACACTGAGGGGACCCATTTTATAACATCTCCGACACTATGACGACATCAGAAGTTCTTCTGTACTGTCGATAGAGTGTGTGTGTGTGGGGGGGGGAAGGTTCGTGTTTGTGTTGTCCAGAGGCTTTGTCCGTCTATCTGTCATTGCATAGATTGGTCGATCTGCAGTACTTTGTACTGTGTCTCGCTGCGCTGAGCAGCGTTGCGCTGCTCTGAGTTCGCCTGTCCGTCTGTCTGTCTGTCCGTCCGTCTCGATGCTTGTTTGTTGATTCTGGTAGCCCTCAAAGGAAAAAGAAATGGATGGAGAGTGAAAAAGTGTTTGGCAAATGTCGCCTCTTCTCCACTCCCCGCTTCTCTGAAGTGCATCGGATTTTTATGCTCTCACATCGTCCGCGTAATTTTTCAATTTGCCGCCAGAAAATCCATTATTCTCATAACGATAACGCATTTTCTCTTCTGCAGTCTTTCATCCTCTCATGGTGAAGAGAGAGATTGAATTGTCTCCATCACAAAATGGTGATGCTTTTTTTATTTCTTCTTCCACCTAAACATCTGACGAACTACCTTGTGACGTTGCCTGAGTTCCTGCCTGGGAAATACAGAAGGAAAATCCTAGGAAAAGCGTTTAAAGAGTTTTTGTAAGGCCTTTGGTCTGCTCGCTGCTTCAGAGGAGAAAGCAGAGGTGAACAAACTGAAGGACAAATTAGTTCTGGCTTTCTCGAACTCTGATTCTTCGACTAGTTTGCTCTGGAGGGTGCATAATTTTCCTTTTCTTTTCGAGATAACTTGGTATCGTCTGACAGGTGTTGCACGATTCCTTGGGAAAGTACAACGTGGACTTCTGTGCACTCATCTGTACTGTGAGTAGAATGAAGAAAGTTCAGAGCTATCAGAACACGCTGATGTCACCTATTTTCAACCCAAGATGATGCATTTTTGGCTGTGTAAGCGAAAAAGTCACGTGACTTGCAGTCGATGCCTCATATGTGCTGCATATGCTACCCTTCATATACGCACGGAGTGGGCACGAACACTAAAACACCCACCGTGGGTAGACGATTAAAACTGGTATAGGAAGTGTATATCAGGTACCATCAGTGTGGGCAGTCACTCACCATAGAATGTGGTTCCACCTTTGCGAATTTTTTGAGCTACGACGTGCTTTTCGAAGAGTTTCTAGTGATTGTGACCCAGCCCAGGAGAGTCGTCATCAGCCAAGCCTCCAGTCACAACTAACTCTGTCAGATCTCGTGAATCTATCAGCCTGGGCCAAACAGGGGGCATGTACATCATGAGTGTTAGTTTGCTTTTGCTTGGAAAGGTCCTAATGAACAGGAATGATGACCAATTCATCTCGTATTCACTAAAAGGCTGGACGATGATGGCAGCTGTTGCACTGGAGCTTCCTGTCTGCATGCGTGCATCCCACTGTGTTACACCCTCAAGAGCCAATTTGCGGGCTGTGTAAGCTGCGCTAAAAAAAACAGACAGGAAACTCCTCTCCACTCTGACACACACATCCTCTTTTCTTATAATAAGCTGGCGATAGAGAAAGTCAAGAGAAAGCGGAAAGTGGAGCAAAACTCTACCAGAAAAATGAGCCAAACGATGCTTTCAAGCATGGAAAAAAAAGACAAAATGGTGGCAGCGAAGAAGTATTGCACTTGTGTTTTACTCACAGATGTTGCTTTTTCTTTTAAGTACCCATTGTGAGGGGGTTGATCCTGTCTGGCAGAGAGTAGTTAGTCAGAGCGGAACGACAACAAGAAGTAGTCCTGGTCTTCTTCAATAGCAGCTAACGAATCTGGCACCCACGCAGGGACGACGACAACGACGACGACGACGACGACGACGACGACGACGGCGGCGGCGGCGGCGGCGAAGTCATGACGTTTCAGTAAAATTAGTAGAAGAAGGGAGGAGGTAAAGAGTAGGTGGGAGCAATCAGAAATCACCATTTATAGCAATAATGGCCCTTGTGCAGCGGCCACAGATCCAGTGCAGTGTGCTTGTGCATGTTATGTGGTGTGTGCTCAAACAACACTTTTATATGTCAGCTCTCTTCCCCTCCATTTAATTACACTTACGAGCAGCCCCCCCCCCGAACGGTGGGAAGGGGGGCTTTGCCTGGGGGCCTGGCCGGGGAGGACTAAGTTTTTTCCCCGGAATAAATACAGCATCATATTGTCCTAAATGAATGCGTCCTCTGCTTGCATAAGGTTTGTCACCTTGCGACAGCAGTCATATGCCAAGGAAGTTCCATTGTTCCATTTTTAGCTGATCATCAAGAGTTGAATGCAGAGCAAGAGGGTGGAAAGCAACAAGGAACTGCTGAACACGTGGCAAATGCTCGAGCCTCTCGTCTCATTAGGCACCTTGGGCTCTCTCCTCGTTAGCTGATGACGATGAGAAGACGCTCGCTCGCTCGCTCGCTTCCTTCTTAATCTCTTCCATGAGTAGCTCAGTGATATAAGCTATGTACGTTTGTGCTTCCTGTGCGGTACAGGGTGGACGACATTTAAGCGTCGTCAGGGTTTCAGGCTTTGGGACTGACACACTGCATTGTTGACTCGTCTTTCTTTGTCTTGCCTGTGGCGAAACAGAAGCAAGTGAAATCAAAATCAGTGCCATTTTTGCTGATGTACAAATATTTAAAGCTGACAGCTGGGACATCGCGCACATAATGACTGATGATATCTCAGGCTTTATTAATGCAGCGGAGATGAAATTTTGAATACAAATGACTTTAATAAACATTGCATATTCAGAATGTCACATCCACTGTGATCCAAAGACCCAAGGATGTGGTCTCTGCCCAAAGAAAATGCCTTTGACCTGGCATGAATGCTGGTTTGTGCCATTTGTGAAAAAAAAATGGTAACGTCGATTATCAATTAACTGAGTGCCTCTTACTTGCGATTACAGTTAGATTAATTTTGGACATTGATTACCTCGGCTGATCAGTTGACCATGTGATTACTTGACGTCAATTAGTGATGATTAATCCCTTTTAAGCTCAATTTACTGAACTTTTTCACAGGTCTTTAAGTTCCGGGGAAAGTACTCCAGTGCTGCCACATTATCTGCGCTCAGAGAGGTTCTGCTGGCTACCACAGTGCTGCCACTGACACTGGACAGAGGTCGCACTGCCGCCAGGTGCAGGCAGTTGAGAAGAAGGCAAGAAGAAAAACCGGACAGTTGGGCTGCAGAGCTGGCAAGAGTCGACTTTTTTCGGTTCGGCCTGGGCCGGGCCGATTTCCATTCGTCCTTACCCATGACCCGCTCGCCCAAGAGCCGCCGGCTCTCTGGCGGGAATAGAATCTGAGAAAAAAAAGAACTGCATGTGCATTGCACGTGAAAGACTTTGGCAACTTTTGCATCAGTGCAAGAAAATCCGCTCTTGGGCCACCGATCTCGGGCAGGGAAAAAAATGACCCGATTCGAGACTTTACGGGTCGGGCCTGACCCGAGCCCACCACCAGCTGGCAGGCACACATCGGCACCACTAGAAGCTGGTTGTCGTCAATGGCAGCGACAATTATTCGTGGACTCATCAGTTTGACTATCAATTATCAAGTTCCTCTTGGCTCTCCACTCGATTCCAATTCAGAACACAAACCTTGCTATACACGATGCACCAGCCCTTTTCTTCACAGCTCATTTCTGATGATTTAGTCTTAAAAGTCACCTGTTTACCTAACCACGAACAAGCACCGCTGTTGGCCTTATTGCTTTCTCTTGCTCTCTCCTCCAACACCAGCCAGTCGAGTATTTTTTTCTCTTTCTCCCCCTCCAATGTTCTTGTCACTCCCTCCTTAATGAGCGTGTTGGCGGCAATAAAATCATCTGGGAATGAGAGGGTTTCGTGTTTGTGCCAACGAGTTTGTTCCCCGCCAGAAAATGGGTGGTTTTATGGGCCCCAGATAAAATGTGCGTGTCTCAGCAATGTCCGAAGTCTGTTTGTATATACGTAGATGGCACAGCCTACTAGTAACATGTGGAAACAGCTCGTGTCGTATACTGCACTTGCTACAGGTATTGCAGGAATATGAGCACTTTTGTACTCCGCTGCACACAGGGGCAGCGTCTGGTGCAGACGTACACACGAGTAGAGGCTACACGGGAGTCATTTGATGAGATTGATGAGTAGACGAGGAGAAAGTATCTGTTTCATCCCACAAGTTTAACATGGCTACAATTACCCCTCGTTGCCGACGTCGTCCTTATCAGTCCTGAAGCCAATTGAAGTCACTGAAGTTTTCAGTCTTGTCCTCCATCGGGCGAGTCCTGATCACCTTGCAGCTTCGTTTGTGCGCTCATCAGACTCAGGGTGAAGGCTCAGCACCGAGTCTCTCCAAAAATATTGCCGAGGAGTATAAACGTGGCACAAGAACCAGCAGTCACTACGTCTGGACCTTTCCCTTCCCACAACACGCCGTAAATAGGCTTGGTTGTTTTGCTACTCATCGCTTGCTTCCTCGGAGTCTGCGCTTTTCCAGCTGTCAAACTTTGTGAACTTTTTTTTGCTGCACGTTCCTCTTGATTTGTGGAATCACGCCTGCGCTCACGTCAAGTGCACGCAGGTGAAGACCTCTGGAGACCGTCACCATATCTCATGGTCCTATATTATTCATACTCCTCCTCTACCCAGTGCATCACATGAAATGGCAAATATTTCGGCGTCTGCACAAAGAAAGACAGCAGGTCTGAGAGCTTCTTTCGCATGCAAAGATTCCCATTTTCTACTGGTGTCAAGACTGAGTGAGGGGAATGAATACTCAAGTAGGCAAATAGAGATCAAGTACGCTGTGTACGAACTGCCTCGTACGCACGCCGTACGTATGTGCGAAGTGATGACACATACGTACGCGCGCGCGCACGCACGTGCAAGGAGCAGACTCATGCAAACAGCGAAATATGGGAGTGGAGTGTCATCGCAACCATCAAAAGTGCTCCCTCTTCTCTTCCACAAATTGGATGTGTCGCCGGCTTCTTCCTTGGTGACAAAAGTGTTCAGGTAGTGGCAGAGTTGCCAGCAAGATTCGCTCAGGTACGCGGCCGTAGCAAGAGGACCGTGGAGAATGGGTGCCATGAATAGTGATGACGCCTGCCTCCAGCCTCCAGCCTCTATTTTTGTCATTGCGCCAACAGTCAGCAAGAGCTACGTAGAGACCTCTTTACGAAAGGCCCCCACAAGGGTTTTTTCTGCAAAATTGCACCTATACAATAGGCACATGAAAAGAGAAAAGTCCAACACGAATAAACAGAAGAATGGTGCAGCAATAGGCTGAAATGGCATTTGTCTTGTAGTACCCCTACCCCACACGCAGCCATTTTGCCACGACATTAGCCGTGCGTCTGCCCAAAGTCTCAGGGCTCGTGGCCCGCATCATCACTAGTCGTGACGCAGCACTTCAAGACACACTTGATCCTGCACACCGGACTGGACCTCGTCCACCCACTCTCAGCCGTCACCACCGACGCGCACGTCCTCTGCATCCGCTCCAAGTTCGTCTTCGAGAAGTTCGTTGGCAGCTCTGGATCTCCACGCAGAGATCCTCTTCTTCTTCTTCTTCTTGCCTCCTCAAGGGCGCAAAAACAATTTCTCCGCGCCCATAAGTCACCCGCCACCGTCGTCACGGAGGGAGGAGGGTTTTTCTTTTCTTTTTTTTTTTCGCTGCGGTGGCATATTGCAAATTACCGCGTTCGCGTGCTGATTCTCCGCCGAAAAAGCTTTTTGCCTGAGCGAGAAGCACTACAACAATCTATAACTTCTCTCTCTCCCTCCCTCTTATCCTCCTCCCCCTTGTTCTCAAACAGGAAGGAAAGTTTCCGCAAAGAACATTACAGATAATTGCCACTCTAGCATTTACCCATTGTGAGCAGTAGCGTCACTATATTATAGATATAGATTGTTTTTGCTTCTCAAAACTTTGATTGAACGCTCTGCCGACAAATGTTATGCACATATATAATTATTAAAGGGCAGAAAATGTGTGCTTTACCTAAAGAAATAGGTCTCCGCAAAGTGTTCAGTAATGTTTGCCTGTGAAGGGGCTTTTCAAGAATTCCCTCCAGTTCAAAATGGTCAATAGACCTCTTTCTAAAATGCATATCGCGGACTGTGACTCGTGACCAGATTTTAAAGTGAAGCACACATTTCGCGCTTTCTAATGATCATTATATGTTTAGATGATAGCTCCGTTTATGATATGTAAACACATGTATGTGTATGTCCTATGTACAATGGATGAAGCCAATGGCAACAACACCCGTTTGTACCTTTCTTCCACCCCCAAAGCTGCTATCTCGATATCCTTCCTTCCACCGAGAAAGCCTCCCCTGCTCCGTCAGACGCAGCAGAAGTCGCCGTCGTTCTCCCTGCAGTCGCCGGGGCAGCCGTCGTCCCCCTCGTGGCTGTCGTGTCTGGCTGAGCAGCCGCCACTCTTGGTGCAAAAGTCGGTCTCTCTCGCCTGTTTTTTTGCCTGTGCGATATCACTCCTCTCATCATTCCTCCTCCTTCATCAATCTTCTCCCCCTCCGCGATGAACAAAACGAGGAGGGTTGGTAGAGAGAGACCCGGAGTGCCATCTAGACAGGCACTCTCAACACTGTTATGCTATTTTTATATCTACAACTTATATACATAGTTGGTCGAAAATACACTGCGTTATGTTTAGCTACCATGCCAACTTCTGACAGATCAACCTAGTGTCCAACATCCCTTTCCAAGACATGAAATAGTGTCGTAATATATGTCTCACTAATGTCCTAGTTTTTGCTTAAACTCTTATCAGTGTCAGATCTCATGTAAAATGGTACGAAGACAGAAGAAAAAGACTACATAATGCACGTAAAATGTTCGCATTGTGCGCATAACGGTAGTGTGGCTTTAGAGAGCATCAACGCGTCAATTTTAATTTTTGAAATTGTGTTTGAACTGTTTCCATGTCAGCTGCAACTTTGTGTGTGTGTGGGGGGGGTCTGTTACATCAAATTGTAGACAACTGCGCATCACCACAGTTACACTTTTGCAGTGCACTAAATTTCTGCTTTTTTAGATACTGGGACTGAGTTTTTTGCTTTGATTGAATCTAAACAGCCAGTTGCACAAATTTGGATTCCAGATTTGCAAGGATGACTGCGCCATGGAGAAAGTTCTTGAACTCATTGTTTGTGCTATGCATGCCAGTGACATGCCGATGTCCACAAACATTGCCATTAGGTAGAAGGTCTCCAGAATGACTGTCTATGAAACCAAGAAGAGGAATGAGCAACTTGACTCATTTGGCGACCATCCAGGCTATAGGTCACCAAAAACTGTTGACGTAGAGAAGCTGGAGACCCAAGTCAGGTCCACCATCAAGGACAACCCAGCACCGAGCATATCAAGCTTGTCAAGGGACAACAGCATCTCCAGGAGGTAATGGGCAGGGCGATGAGAGAGCTGCAGGGCAAATCAAGGACAGCATTCCACTAATTACTGAGGCAGCTAGGGTCAAGAGGCCTTGAGAAGTCCAAAGTTACATCGAACAAGCTGAAGAAGCACCATCATCTTCAGTGATGAAAACTTGTTCAATGTTGACAGGAAGGTTAACAGCCAAAGTGATCGCTTCACTGACTTCACTCATAGTTCAGAGGTTCCAAATAGTGTCTACTTTGTATCCGAGACCAAAAACCCAGCATCCCTCATGGTTCTTGACATCATTGGCAGCGATGGAAAGAGGGCAACTCCCATTTTCACCCTTGAGGGTAGGAATGTGAATGCTGTAGTCTACCAGCATCTCCTGTCCAAAGAAGTCATTCCTTGGATCAAGACAAACTACGAGGAGGGCAGCTTTGTGTTCCAGCAGGATTGGGCTCCCGTGTATGCTGCCCGGTCGTCACAGAAGTTCGTCAGAGAATACATCAGCTTCTGGTCAAAAGATTTGAATCTTCTCGACTTTTTCGTCTGCGGAAAGACCTCGAGAAGAGGTCAAATCGGGTCAGCTACTCAAATTTGGAATCTCTTCAGGCTGCCATGACTGTAGTGTGGGCCGACATCTCCATTGATGACATCATCAATGCCAACAAGGCTTTCTGTAGACACGTTGAAGCCTGCATTGCTGCCAATGGAGGTACTCTTTGAAGTTTAAGCTGGCGCCATGTGCAGACAACAACTTTAAGTTATAGAATTTTCTTTTTAGAGCCGTTCCCCATGTGTTTCGTCACCCAGAAGAATGCAGATCAAAAGTGCTCCCAGTGTGCTCCACAGTTCTGTGCATATAACAAAAAAACCCTTAAGTTCCATTTTCTCCGTAGCTTTATTTGCAATCCCTATGCATGTACAGTCTCAGGCAATGAAAACTTAGCGCGTGGTAAGTTTTCAGACCCTGAGCACAAGCTGTCATCTCCATGAAACTCCAGACACTATTGTCCAGTGGATCGATTTCAGGGCTGTGAGGGGGAAGGGGGCCTCTGGTCAGATTCCTGGTCCAACGATCAGGAACTGTTTGCAGAAATGAGACCAAGTTTGATGCTAAAAGTGACAAACAGTTGTGTCAATTGATAGTTAAATTCGACGGCGACACTTAAAATCATCCGAAGCGTCCTCACAACCGTGCAAAGTGAACCTAACTTCCCTAACCCAACATGCCTAACTTAGAAAGATCACGTAAGTAGCACATTCCACTTGGAATCTCATGCGTCATTTTATGATACAGAATCTCATGTTTGACCCCCTCAGCTGTACCAAGAAAGTTGACTTTGAAGGAAGATACTTAACTTCAGTAATGTGCATTTCATGGCTGGCAGAACACGTGCTGCACCCTGTATGGCATCAGCGGTCCAGAAAGAATGCTCATACTTTTTTGCGTGTAGTATATGTGTACGTACAGATGCACGAGGTCCTCATGGAGAGACAAATCCTCCTTATGATGAATGTCTCCAACTTGACCTGCACGCGTCGGCTGTTCTTGAACAGGAGTCCCATGTCTCGTTTGATCAATGAGGCAGGTTGTGCAGCTGCTACTCTGACTCTGCTCACTCACTAAGTGTGTCTTTACACACATTTCATACGTGACTTACAAAGTTCTTGCGGAGCAACGAGTGCTACAATGGGTCACATCTCAACATTTTGTCCGTCTTTTCCGTGTCGTTGGCCTCGACAGGCGTGCTCTGATCAACAGAAGAGACATTTTTCATCCCAAACTACAATCAGCGGAGAGGAAGGAGGGCAAAACTTTCTTTCTTCGACAATTCATCAAAACTTTTGCTTAGGCGAAAGGAAAAAGAAAGGGAAAAGTGAAAAAATATGCCCATTGAAGCGTCTTGCGTGGTCATCGGGACACTTTCTGGTCACTCGAATGTGTCTCTTGTCATTTCGCACTTTGTGTGAAAGGTTCGTGAAAGCAGGGACTTCCTAGGATAAATGTCATGGTATATTCGAACCGTCCACTTCTTTTTGTAGAAACGCTTCCTGTGCACAGCAAACTCGTCCACCTGCAGCATACAGTGTGGATGGAAAGTAATGTTCACCTTGGTAATACTTTCCACATAGGGCTTGTTGATCCAGTCTTCAACGTGCAATTCTTATTAAAGTCCCTTATTTTTACAATTTTACATCCGCTCTAGTATTAAAGCCTGACATGTCAGTCGTCGAGAGTGCAATGTTCCAGTCGTTAGCTTAGAGTCACTGAAAATACCACTTGATTTCATTTGCTCATGTTTCACTTCTGCACCTAACGACAGTAAAGTGTCGCCAACTCGGACGTACAATGTTGCTACACACACGCGCCTCCCCTTGCCCACTCAATCAGACACATTAGTGACTCCCTCGTCTCATTGGACTGAGTGGAAGGCATCCATTTGGAGAGATAGACACGCGTTCGTCCTGTCATTGTTCACGCAAACAACTACAGTAATGGCTATGCAAATGGACATCCTGCTTACTCGGGCAAACATACACACGCACACTCGCACACACACACACACACACACACACACACACACACACACACACACACACCGATGGATCGACTGAGAGAAGGATCATTTCTCTGGTCAATAAATTGCTGAGAAATGTGGCTTCCATCACAGGGTGTGCGCAGACACCGAAACCCTCACCCTGGGTAAATGATACTGCCAAAAAGTTTTGGTTATGGTGCGTTACATCATAAATATTGACAATGATATACATGTACTAACCTGGTGCTGGCCCAGCTAAAAAGGAACGAAGCTCTTGTTATGCCCTTACCTGGCTTTTGGCTTGTACTCCTTAAGCTCTACTGAGATAGGTGTGTGTTCGGTTAGATTAGTTCACGGTTAGTTAGGTTTACTTACAGCTCTGCTGAAATGTCTTCACACTGACCCCTAAAGCAAAGGTTTACCGAACTGATATTTTCTTAGTCGACAAATTTTTTATCCGGCTGTAAAAGGCGAAGCCAGGAGAAGCTGTACATGTCGCGCCATAAATGTTGACAACCACACACCACAGAATTTTATTCAATCAGAGAATCAGGGTTGTCACATTGTCAGGTCTTCTGAGTTATGAACAGTCTTCAAAAGGTATTTTTGTGTTAGTGCCCACCATGAGCTGCTCGCATTCTCTGAAGCAAGAGTGTTAAGCAAATGTGTTGTTTCGTCGAATCCGATTTTTCCCTGCTCTGTCACACTTCACACACTCGTCCCTCCACCTCGAGTTCTTTCATTCACGTTATCTTTGCCTCCTGCCGCAGGAAACAAAATTGTGTTACTGCTCTAGAAAAGCCAAAGCAAAAAGCAATCTGACCAAGGTCGTTCTAATGAAAAGAAGCAATCAATGTCTTGCCTTTCCTTCATTTGCAGCCTCACTAATCAAGTCTCCTTTGGTATGAAGTAAGCATTGACCCGAGTGCTGGGGCGCTCGGGTCCTCTAGAATGAGGCCAGAGGCAAAAAAACAACCCCGAGATCACGTGCGTAATATGGCATTGATGCTGCATTATGGACGGATAAGGATTGTAGACACGTCGGGATGAAATTCAACGATTTATCTGCCCTTGTGAGTGCCGTACGAAGGTAGTAAAGTGCAATGACCCATTTCCTACTCATGCAATGTCCTGCACTGGAAGTAAGCCTCTCTCTTCACTGCTTACGGTACTTTTCTCTTCTTTTTTTGCTGCTGCTGACCCAAAAAATGGGCACAGCGAGCGGGGGTGGCGGCGAATGAGCGGGCAATGGCAAAGAAGCCCCCGCTTCAGGGAGTTCCCCATTCTGCCTAGAAGGCCAATAAGGAAAAAAAGGGTGAAGCTACACCCTTTCCCCCGGTCGGAGGGGAGACATGTTGGGAGGTGGGGGAGATTTCTTAAGCAGAACAGGAGATTTCAATATCAGATTCCCCCGTTTACAGGGTGGTGCAACGCAATTTAGAATGAAATTTTTGTCACAAACTGTATTATTTGCTGCTTGATTATCCCTGCTTTTGCTCACCATATTTCTCGTAATGCCCTTTGCACTGAATCCCCTTTGATGCTATCATGGTCTCCGAGGCATCAAAACACGAATTGGTTTTAGGCCTATCTCCCCTGGGCATGACCACCAGTGCAATGACACTTACGTTACAGGGTGTTGTGACACATTCTAAAGGCCAGGTTCATCAAGTGCTTCAAGGTGATGTCCGTGCTGCCACCAGTGTAGCATTAGACAGATGCAAGGCTGTCGTGAGAGCTGGAGGAGGCCATTCCGAAATGTTATTTCTTGCACATGCTTTTGACACCGTCTTGGCCAAACTCAGTGCTGGTGCTGCTAATAATACCTTCTGTGGCCATAAACAATGAATAAGTCTCTGTTGACTTGGACCACCCTGTATACCTCAACGTACAGAAAGCTGTAGCATTCAGTATGAAGTATTGTACACTTAAAATTCTTAACTACAATCGAGTGGAGCACAATAACTGTTACCACACACTTAATCCTAACTTTATGCTTTCAATTTGTAACCGGGACATGTTCCATGTACATATATAACGTTAGAATACACGGGGTAAAATTGTTTACATAATTTATACATAAATGCATTTTAACCACGTACGTTACAGGCAATGTTGCGCATCAGGCATTTCTGATCATTCCTTGGAAATTTTGCACTACCTAAGAAGTGTCGAGAATTCCCTGGTAATTTTGTAAATGCGAGGAATTTCTGATTGTGCCTAGGATATTGGCAACTTCCTGGGAAATCTTCACTATCTAGGACCTACACGTGATGTAAAGTTACAAACTAATCCTGTATCCACCAAGTATGCAATAGAGCCATCACAGTTGCAGAAAAATTCTACTTCTCCAACATAGTGCTTAACGCTTGTTCTGGTATGTTGAGCTGCTGTGAATTGCAGCATTCTTGAAGCACTTTCTAGTGGAGCACCTGGATGAGCCAGAACATGAGCACCTTAACGTGCCCTAGCCACCCACTATGGACTCGGCTCTTGCTGCCTTCCTGACGGATACCTTAGGCAGTTCTCTCACATCTGCTAGGTTGAATATCCTCTTCTCCATGATCATATATAGGTTGGCATGTTGACTGCCCCCCAGAATGGGATTTGGGATGAAAAATGTCTCTTCTGTTGATCAGACTCTATGTGGATTTAAAAAGATATATAATCATGACGGAGACAAACAGAAAAACGAGCTCTTGGTCATTGACTTGATGCCTCCTTCCCTATCCACAGAGGGGACAACCCTTAGAAAGTTGCAGGCACCAGTCTTGACCCAATCAGATTCAGAGACACCGACTAGCGTATTGGTGCCGACCTCAATATCACTGCCGTTGCCCCTCGGCCTCCTGTTGCTCCTCTCTACCATGATCTTGGCATTTCTTTCCATGATAGCAGCACACTTTGGACATGCTGCCTTGATGGCCTTGAGGTGTGAAGTTTCGGTTGGTAGGCAGTCCATCTCCTTAACCATGTCACCTTCCAGTAGGGACTCTTCATCACTGTCGAACGCATCTTCCACATTACCATCTTCCTTCCCAAGAATTATGTGTGGAAAGCCACTTGCCCGTAAGGCACACCCATTATCACATTTAAGGACATATTCTCCATGACCCCTGTCTTCATAGATAAAAGACTGTTAGTCATGTCATGCTGCTTGGCATGGTTCGTCACTCGCTTGGAATGAGCCGCCTCTGAATCAAGGGCAACAAGTTGCCTCTAGAATATGTCTCTAGGGTGCTCCGTCCGTCATCCATGTCTTTGTATTTGATCCGACTATTTCCTGCAACTCAGAAAGCCTCCTTTTAACTCTTATTTGTTGTGCTGCTGTTTCAATGCTCTACCAGACTGTTGTCAGACATGTGACCATCCATACTCATAGTCAGTGACCAAACCTAACATTCCTAGGACAGAAATTTTCTGAGGATGTCACTGGAGTTTCTAGCAAACTTGGAGAACTCCTGGAAATTCTCATTTTCATACGATAACTTGAGAATGCCAGGAATTCTCATTACTTCGAGGGAATTATCAGAAATGCCTGATTTACAAAATTTCCAGCAGCATACACACTGACTGTGTCAGTATGGTCATTTTCCTCCCTCCAAGTTGCTGTCCTCCCAGACCTTCCAGCTGAAGAACTTGTGCTTTCGTCTCTTCTCAATATCTTCAATAGTCTCTGGAAAGTCTTCTCCATAAGACTCAGGAATGAAACTGCTCGCGATAGTACCGGAAACACCCACCAAAGCAAAGATGGCGTACATGAGAGAGGGATTGTGTTCACCCTTCGTGCAAAATATAAATAAGAAGAATGATTGGTAAATAATGAATAATGTACCCAGTGCTCTAAGTATGTTGTGGCACTCTGCTTCTCACCAGCAAGATGACGTAGGGAGCTGTCAGGACAATAACTGCGGCTACCGTGGCCGCGAAGTTCATACCGGACACCCTAGCGCTGGTGGGAAAGATCTCCATGTTTTGCACGTAGTTGATGAACCAGCCAACGTTGCTCGCAGTCTTGGCGCAAATTGCTAGTCCAGTCACCACGAGACCATGAGCCTTATCTGGAAAAGTGGAGGTTAAGGGCTAAAGTTTAACGTCCACAAGGACACCTTCGACATAGTCTTAGAGACCTGTGGCAAGGACGCTCATGAGAGCAAAGAGGGCTGTGGCGACGAAATGACAGAGCACGTGAGACCAGCGGCGACCAATGCGATTTGCCAGGTATTCACCTGGAGAATGAAATTGAGATTAAGTGAGCTGTGGAACGAAAGTTAGGACATGAACCAGCATGGACTCGCCTATGAAGACTGACGGCATCTCTGTGAATGCGACGACCGCGAAATTGACGAACTGATTCCCAGCCAAATTCTCCACATTGAGTTGGCCGCCGATGTAGAAGAAGTCGTTCACTGTCCTGAAGAAGATACCAACGTAAATACGTCTGTCGAGATGACAACTTAGTGTGGAGACACCCCTACCAAGTGACGCAAAACATAGCGATGATGAAGATCATCGTCTTGGAGGCGAGGAGACCGAAAAAGCCAGTCTTCTTCTCCGACGAGATCTCGTTCGAGATCAACTCAAGCTTTCGGCTAAAGTCCTCGGGGACGTTCTCGCGGTTGATTTTCTTGATGCCGCGGATGATCTTCTCGCTGCGGGATACTTTCTTCTGCGTCATCAGGAATCGTGGGGATTCCGGGGACAACCTGGAAGAAGGAAAGTCTTCCTCGATCGCCCATCACATGTGGGACGTGTGCAACATGTACCAGTAAAACGCCACGAGAAGCAAGTTCGGGAGCGTGGTGATGACGGTGTAGGTGAACCAGTTGCCAGTGACCCAAGCCAGCATGGAGAGGAAGGCGGTCCCGAGGACCCAAAACACCCAGCCGACGATGTAGCACTGCAACCGACCCTCTTCGTTCGTACATTCAGCGACTGTGACAAAACGGCTCGTGACCGATTGCATGGTAATGCAATGATATGCATTGGGTCCCTGTATTGTGGCACTGTATTTTCCGAGTTTTTTACCAAGGTGGTTTGATGTGTCCAAGGCCTCGTAATGTTTGAGGGCTATCACCCTCAGACAACATCGGGCTGAGGACGCTTCAAATCATCGAGAAAAGTGAGGAAAATACAGTGCTCATTACTTACATACAAGTTTTAACCTAACACAAAAACTTTCGGTTACATTTCAGGCAGTCAGGACTAGGGCAGAATTGGAGGGAAGAGCACGTCGGCAGTTGAGATCAGGGCAGATAAGGCAGAATATGTAGTTAATATTTCCCTCTGTCAGGCAGTGGTGGCAATGGAAGGAAGAGGATGAATGAGTTACTGATGAGCATCATGGCGGCGATCGAGGTATCCCTGATCACAGCTTGCACAAGCTGGCAAAAGACCTCAAAGTGGAGGAAGATGTCACTGTGCTTAGGGGACATTGTCGAGCCTTGGCCAATTACCCTGAGTGAGCATATGTCTTTCAGTAGGATTTGGCCCCCAGTCACAAGAGCAAGGTGATGCAGAAGTGTGTGAGGAGCGCCTCTCCGACTTCATGCCCTGGGACATCTGGCTGTTGTCCTCCCCGGATCTCAATCCTTTGGACTGCAGCATCTGGGGCGCCGCAGAGAGGGAGACGTGCACCATTTCTCACCCAAAATTGGAGTCCCGAAGGCTACTGTGGAGAGGACTGGGCCAAAGTCTTAGAAGTTTGTGGTGAGGACATGTTGAGTGGTCAGGCCGAGGTTGGAGGCCATGCTGGAGTCAGCGCGGGGTTACTTTGAGAAATGAGTGAGTTGGTTTTGTATTTTTGCAGATAAATTTTTGTTGGTGTAGATTAAGCAGAACAGGAACAACAGCTGGATGTTCAGCATCTCTCTGATGGTCTAAATCTCCCTGGCGCGCGCTGTATTTCCCTCTGCCAATTCTGTCTTTGTCCTGGCTGCCTGAAGTAATGTAACCTAAAGCGTTTTTTATATTACAAATGGCATCCGTGTACGGTAATGAGCTCTGTATTTTCCTTCCTTTCCTCTGTATGCATTCTCAGCCTCATATTGTCCGTGGGTGATAGCTCTCGGACAATATGAGGCCTTGAGTAAGTGAAATTACGTCAGTAAAAAACTCAGAAAATATAACGCAACAGTACAGAGATGCACTATATACAGGGTGTCCCTCAGGTTAGGTCCCAATATTGAACTAATGTGTCTGAGAAACTTTTGCGCACAGCAGTGCAGTTTTGGTCTCATTTGAAAGAGGACATTTCATAAGATTCTTCTCGTAGCTCATTGCTTTCAAGCAAATCAAAAATCAGGATGGCAGAGAAGCCAAAGTTGGAAAACAAGGTTGCCACCCATTCTGGCATCTCTGCCATCTTGATTTGTGATTTGCATGAATGCAATGAACTATGAGAAGAATCTTATCCTTTTTCAAATGAGATGAAAAGTACATTTCTTGGTGCAACAGTTTGTGGGATATATAAGTTTAAAGTTTTTACCTGACTTGAGGGACATCCCGTAATGAATACAGTACTTGTAATGCCCCCTTAAGCCTAGTCTGAGATGAGACCAACAGTTCAGATTAGGGGACTGTCAAGACCCAAGGACGGTCAAGACCAAAGTGCAGTCAAGACCAAAGTGCAGTCAAGACCAGGAGAGTCAAGAGCAGGGGACAGTTGAGAAAAATGTAAACGAATGTCATAGTCAAGCACGATATATTTCGCGCAGTTATGAAATGCTGGAGCAAGTGTGTTAGCATCACATCTGCTGCTCTAGTCACCATTTCAACACCCAGAAATGTCCAAAACACAGCTGCTACAGCTAGTTTTGACGAATTTTCTTGTGTGCTAGCTTTGTAATGTAGCTCATGAGCATAGGGGGAGGGGAACAAAATGCCCTATTTTCAAGGGGGTAAAGTCTCCCCTGAAAAATGCACAGAGATGTTTAGTAATAGTCATGTCTGTGTGCTACCCATGTGTTCTTTTTAGCTGCCATTGTTCAGAAATTAAGGTCCATGAAAGTACGTTCTGGTGCTTCTCAGGTTGAACTAAACCAAAGCTTTTATGTCAAGTTGCCCATTTTGCATTCATTTCATTTATGCTAAGGAGGTCTAGCAAAGAACTACTTTACAGCACTCCTTTTGTAATGGGAGCGTGTGGTGAATGAGAGGTTTAGAAAAAAACAATACATGGTAGCATCAGCTATGAAATCTAAGTGACAATTGGACCCGTCTGTACGATCAGAGTGACCACAGCGACCGAAGCCATCAGAACTCCTAAGTATGGACAAAATGAATGCGAAATGGACAATGTGACGCAAAACGAAGGCCGTACGTTTGGCAAGTGACATTTTATGAACACTTGGTCTCTGCAGTCCTCACAGTTGCCCTCGTTCCTCAGGCAGCAACGCTATCGGGCAGCAGATATCTTGCGTTCGTAAAATGCTACTTTGTCAAATGCAGGTAACGCACTATTACGCTCTTTTAGCGACTTTTTACATTGAAACAGTGGTCACATTTTGAAAGCTTTCAAGCTCTTTTACATTAGGTGTGCTTAGGTTTTCCATTGCTTCAATCATGTGGTACATTAGAGCAACGTGCATCTTTAGGGGTTTTAGCCATGTTTTCCAAGAGACTGCTTAGTTTTTCAATGAAATAGGGAGTTCAGATAGGGCGTAACATAGTAAGTTTTTATTAGAAGTGGGAATGGGCTTCAGAGTTGCCATTATGAAAGGCGGCAGGTTTTAGCCCCTCACCACTGGTGAGGGAGGGCTTAACTATCACCTGGTCTGGAGTTTCCTGGTCTCATGTCGAACTGGACTTTACAATGACGGGTACAGGGCTTGGTGTAGGTGATGGCGCTGGGGTGAAATAGGCTCCCAATGCTGCATTGACAGCTTTTGAGATGGAATCTTCTCATTGAGTCGGTTACCCAGACAGTGCTTGACCAGATGCATCATCATCATAAGATACTTTATGACTGCTCCTTTTGATGCTAGAGCGCTCAAAGTGCAGCTATCCCTAGAGGACGCCACGCCGAATTGCACCATTTTTCACCTTCTTCGTGATGAAAGTGGCTGAAACTTTCTGACGGTGCTGCCACACACTCTAGTGCCCCATACCAGAGATGGCGTCCTCCTCCAGACCATCCTTGCACTTGCTACGTGCCGAAAGCCTCATGCTCGCGCACAAAAGCCACATCACGGCCGAACGACACACAAATGTGTGGAAGTGCAGGCGACAGCCGGGGGAGCGTGCTCCGTCCATCTGTGTCGCCTGCCCCTTTTCTGGTCTCATGCCCCTGCTGATGCCACAACTCCTGAGTGTACGTGCTTGTCACGACCGATTCCTCGTAAAGATTCCATCTCAAAAGCTGTGAATGTAGCGTGGTGAGCCCATTTGACACCAGTGACAATACTTGCGAATATGAAGCACTGTGTCATAGGCTAGGTCGAAAATTAAGGTTCTCCGTGGACATTCAAAATTCGTTACTACATGTCATTTGAAGACTTCGTTGTCCAGTAAGATTAAAAGAAAGACTTTAGCCATATAACATGACCTCAATACCTAACTGTCAGCAAACAGTCTCACATTTTTAAATAAGCACTGATGCTCTGTGATAGTGACCGACATTGTACAACATAGTAACTGCAGGTCATGACGAAACTTTGCAATCAAATGAAACTAGAAAAGTCTATGAACTTTTCGTAGTTCTTAAAACTGGAAAAGTCTATGAGTCCCCTGCTTGTTTTTAATCGCTTGCAACTCGGCAACCCGAATACGTTGGGCAATATTAAAGGCAGCCAAATAACTATAAAAGATCGGCATTGCACGTTTATGCAGGAAAATCCCTGATACAGTAACAGTTTTGTTTTGTCCAAAAAGAGATGTCTGCCCCCATTTATCTTGTCCAACATTTCCTGATTGCCTAAATTGAAAAAAAAAATAAACTTTTTCCCTATTTAAAAATCCACGTCCGTTTTGGTCATTTTGCTGCAGTTGCTATGGTCCAACAGATTCCAGTTGCCGAGCTCTGAGCGATAAAAACAGGTAGGAGACTATTTTGAATGTACTGAACATGTAAATAAAACTATGCAGTTGAATACATTCATAAAATCAGTTAAGTGCAACAGGAAAATTTGACTTTATCCCCCTCATATGGCCGAAGGCAACGAACCCCAAGAGCACTTAGATAAATTCAAAAAGTCTCGACCTCGCCTCTTCCTGTGCCTGTTGCGCAAGAATTAGTCGCTACAAAAAATGCTGAGTTGCTTCACTGTTTGAGCATCAAATGAAGTGGCATTCAGATTGAGCGAATTTTTTTCCAGCCAATGTCTGTGACTCCGTATGAGTAAAAACTCATCTCTCGGCAGAGTAAGCAAAAAGCCTAAGTAAGTCAACATTGACTGCCAGGATGCTGAGGTGCAAGATGAGTGAGAGGTTGCAAGATAAGAAGGAGGGATCAGTTGCTCTGCAAAAGGTTTATGTACTTTCAGGTTCCAGGCTTATGAGTCTCTCAAATGAAAGGTTGACGCTCCTACCCTTGAATTGTTTCGCTGACGACTTGAAAAGTCTTTTAATTTATAGTTTCTTAAGTAAATCACTCAAAAACTTTACACTGATTCTGTTTGACTTACGTCTCAAACCTGTGCTGAGTGTAAAAAAAAGTGGCAAGTCATCTCAGATCAGCTTCAGTCATTCTTTCTCAGCATTTTAAAGAACACATGGACTCATATTTTTGATGAAACTTCCACTGAATCAAGAGTAAGGTCTTCATTTGCTGCTCAAGTTTTCCTGCCGTTATGCACGTTTCTGTAAATGAGAGAGCCAATTGAAGAAGAGTACGTCGACAACAAGCTGATTCGTGCGCACCCAGTCAGTATATGCGAGAAATGGTATAAAGTATGTTATGTCGTACGTATGTGGTACTCCAATGAACTCAGTTCGACCTACTGATTATATAAGCGACCCTGATGCCGACTGGGTAGAATCCCGATCCGAGCCCCACGACCAAGAGCGAGACCAAGTAATTGTCGTAGGTGATCAGTAAGAGCAAGCGCGAGGCTGTGTACATGAAGTTGGTGATGTGAAACACGGGCTTGCGACCCCAGCTGTGGTACATGCAGTAGACGAGCTAGCGGATGACGCTCTTTATGCACTACTTGAACACTCACGTGTCACTGAGCTGCATAAAGATGAGGCTGTTGAAGATGATGCCCAGCCCCTGGGCGAGCAGGAGATCAGATCCTCTGCTCTCGTATTTGCACACCCAGTTATTCTCGGCGCTCAGGCTGAAGAAGGCGTCGGGGCCTGAAGTTTGGTGGGTGTAGCCAAACTCGCATGGCATCTGAACAGGACGAATTTTTGTAGACATTGCACGTACTAGTTACATAGGTTGTTTTCGTAAAGAAGCACTTCAGACACGATTTTGAATTTAAAAGCTCAAGGGTCATGGACGGTCAGAGGGCGTGAGGTGGGGGTGGGGGGCAGCCCGGAGCCGGGGGAGGGACGTCATGCTCCGAGAGCTCTAAGTCCATAATCGTGCGGAATGCGTTGATTAACGAATATGACGTCTGGAGTTTCACTGCAAATTTTTTGTTACAATCCTATTTTATCGTTGCCATAGCTGGTGCTGCCGTAGCTGGCGCTGTCGTTGTCATGGCTGTGGCTGTCATCATGGCTGTGGTTGTCCTCACAATTTTTCAACATGCATCCTTTCGACACATTTTCTGGCGGCCTCACGATTTTAATTCTGTCCCGTCCATGTAACTCCAGGACTGTGCCTACACTTCTGTAGTAACTCTGCTCGGGGTATTGGCACCTTACCACCCACTCCAGGTGCTATCGTGCTGTAAAGTGATATTTGACCGCACACTCGGAGTGAATAAAACAGACGAGTGAATGAAAAATGCGGTGTTAAGGTTCAAATGTGCGTATGTTTTATTCCGTGACACTTAGCACATCGGGTGGATGCTAACGAGCTTTACGCTGGCATTTTTGTACCATAATTGATGGTATTTTGGTTGAAACTCCGTACTATATCAGAGACACCATGTCCAGCTTGGACCTCAATAGCAGTATCACGTCAGACAGGCCAATGGCCATGGAAATGGTCAAGGAGCTCGAGATCCTACTTGCCAGCAGTGCTGGACCTGAGGATGACGTTCAAATGAATTTTCCAGCTGTTGGCTGATTGTGTCAATCTGTATACGAAAAGCGCGAGGCCCGTATGTACGTGTCTGTGTTTGTCTGTGTGTGCATGCGTCCGTGTGTCCGTCCAGCTTTTGGGTGACTTTCTGGCTGACTTCGAGAGCGATCGTAGCAGTGGTGAGGAGGGTCAGGGCAAATACAGCGATGACTCCTTCGGCGACCATAAACACGTGGGTGAATGGCATGGCTGGGGACGATCAGTCCATAGGTGGCAGACACAGGCAGACGGACAGACACACACATAGCGCTTTAAGTCTTTACCACTCTTCCCAACCAAAGTGGGCAGCGCATAAGAGCTGGTTTCTTATATTTGCTAATGTCTACAATTGCGGCAAAGTGGAAGCAAAGAAACGAACTCATAGGTCACGACTGGAAAAAAGTACGCAAAGCTAATTATTAGAATCCAGCCGTTTCCGTATCTTCACTAAACTTGTACGTACATACATTGAGCATTGACTTACTCTCTGATCGATGTCTACGCACGGGTGGTCGTAGAAGTGTCTAGGATCTGTTCCCCACGAGGAGTTGCAACCAGGACCACTGAGGTTGAACTTGGCCATCGTGCACCTGCCCGTGATGTTCGAGTCCAAGTAGAATGAGTTAAAATCAAAGCTGTCGGAGATTTCATGGACGTTAAATTCTTGATCGCCACTATGCAGACACGCACCCACTCACACATACACACAGCTCACTTCTGCTCCAGGTGAGAAGGCAGCGAACACCTGAAGGGCTTCCTGGTGACCGTGAAGGACAGCTGAAAGGTGTTCATGGCGCCGATGAAGCTGACCAGCGAAGAAAATGCCCAAACCTAGCAGCAAGGACGACCTTACTAAGTTATTTCGCACGCTCTGCATTGAAGGAAGTCACTGCACCAAAAGTGACACTTGCCTGGAACTTTTGGAATCGCCCATAACCCAACAACCTTTCGAGATGAGAATTGGCCGTCTCTGGACATCCCATGGCGTCGTCTTTAAGGACGTTGTTTGACATCTTCCAGCAAATCTCGCACAGACTCTTTCTCAGTGTCGTAAACGCTGATGGGCCTTGACTTAGCACCAGGGCGTTCCTTTGAGAGGAGGATTTGCATAAGAATTTGCGGCAGCTTCCATCATCCTCTCGCTCGCTCTCCCTTGTGAGCCCGACATCGCGTTGCAACAAACAGCAACCGCAGACGGCGGAGTCAGCAATGTCACTAGTTTGGTGCAGCTAACGGGGCACCTCCCTGGAAGCAAGTATGAGTTCGTAAGCTTAGGTGTACCTGGGTATGGTGCGTATGTATGGCTACACTGGGTCAGTCCTGTGTGAACTACTGAAGTGCAGCGGTTTGTTATAATCCCTTCTTGTCCCATATTTCGCAAAGATCTGCAATGACGAGGTGTGTATAGTTTCATGCTGTAAAAAGCCCGTTCTCACAAACTTTTGCACTATTGGCCGTTTTTGTTTATACACTGGCACTCAATCATTCTTCAGAAGACCCTCATTTTCTTGTCATAGTCACGTTTTTTCAATTACAGTGCATTGCAATGCTCGCCCATTTTTGTGCCCTGCAGTACAGGGTGGAGTAAAGAGATTTGAAAGATTGTTTCCACCTTCAGAATGAGTCGAAAATCGCTCTAATCCACTCTGTAGTTGCAGTCCTTAGTTCTCGACTAGTTTTCCTAGTGCTACAACTATTCGGACACGCCAAGTTTATACTAACACACGTTCCTCTCTCTTATGGACAGCTATACTCGTGTGTGCCTCGAATGGAAATGTGCCCAGTGACCTCGCATAAAACAAACAAACAGACGAAATACGTTTCGTTCTGAGCGAAAGTGTTCGATCACTTTTCTGTCAGAGCAATTTTCATGTCGCCCATTCGACCGACCACTAGTTCAGATTTCAAGCCAGCGTTCCAATAAGTACTACGCACTCGTCTCATGGGAATGTGAAGTTGTGAGCGCAAAAGACAGAGTACGAATGTATATGTGGTGAGCAAAGCTTATACTAGTGATGACACGAGCCCCTAAATGTGGGACTCACGAGCCACGAGCACTTTATTCCGTTTCAAAAATGGCTCGCGTGACCGCTGAGGCTTGAGGCTCAGGGCCAAAGTAGTGTATATGTATACCATTACATACGAAGTTCACTCAAGAAGTTTTGAGACTGTAACAATAGAGGCGCTTTCGACTGATGTAGGTAACTGTGCATCCTTGCTTTGGTTATGACCAATTTTTTATGAGAAAAAGTGTGATTATCTATGATGGCGGAAAGTCGGGTAGAGTCTCGTATCATTGATGCAGCTGCTTAAAAAACCTGCGTTTTCGACCACACTACTAGATTTTTCTCTATTATGTGAAAGCTTGAAAGAAGTTGAATATGCACGCACACTTTTGATGACAGCTAAAATTCATAATTCAGAGATTTCTCCGAACAATACGGAAAGTTTGTTTCTGCCAATCTATGTACATGCCCAATGTGACAAAGTCGTAACTTTTCACTAAATAAATGGCTGAAGATTCATTCATGATAAGTCTCTCAGATGCGGTACACTTGCGGATGAGTGAGACCGCACTCCAAACGCTGTCTGCCACGCACGGCAGTCTCGACCTGAGGGCGACTTGATCCAGTTGTCCGGATCATGGGTCCGTAAGGTCCGTAAGACTTGATAATAGGTTTCTGCAAAACTTTTGCCGCTACACCGAAAGCCTCCAAGTTGTCCTCATGTCCAGACTGCATTGTGTTCAGCCATGTGTTATAGATAGTGTTTATGGTCCTGCGTCACTCATCCCCGTTCATTAAAAACCATAACGTTTTTTTTTTGAAAATGAGTGGAAGCTTCACTCCCATGAACTTTTTGAGATGCTGCACTCCAAAAAATGTTGTTTTAGTCATTATTTTAAAATGTCAGCATTACTGCGTTAGTTCTTCTTCCTTTCGATCTCTTACTTTATGTCGTGTGATTCTTCTACTGAAAGGTAAGAGTGCGACTGATTCCTATTTTTTTGCCTTCCAACCTCCTGCCACTTTTTGCAGAGAGCAGTATTTTGAATAATGTTGACTTGCTTTCGATTCACTCAAAGGCAGTCCAAATAGTCCCGTGGCAGACAAAATTTGCTTTCCATCCACGCAAACGTTGCTTTATTGAATGTTCAAATAATGGAGCTGCACATAAATTTCTAAGCGAAGCCAAATATGGGTCGCCCCATGGACGCACCAGCGGAATTCCTCTGCGTGACTTCTCCCAACCTCGAAAAGGAGTCGGTTGCGCGCCTGTAGTCTCAATTGTCCCGACTTGCGATTGGTGTGTGGCTGAATGGGTGGAACTCACGGGTTCGTTGTTTGTCAGTCTCGACGCAGCCCTTGCTTGAGTCGAGGTGCGCGCAGAGGGACGAACTTGAGCCTTATGCGTTCCACCCCCTGTTGAGGTCGATCGTCCATTGATGCAGAGAGCGTCCTGTGCCCTGTCAGAGCAGTGACATGTCTGTTCTTTTCGTAAATTTCCAGGAGGAAAACGAGGCCAGAGGCGGTCACAGGGACATTTTACTAACATAACAGCTATGTCAATTTCCTCTGCTCTCTTTAATGAGGGTAGACTATTCGTAACAGCTCTACGCTCAGATGTTCTTTCCCGCAGAAATGTTTTGCCCTAAACTATCAGTGTGTGGCTGAAAAAAAAACAACGAGAAGAAAGAAGTGAAGGGTCGAAAGAGATTGTGTCTACACCTCTTTGTGAGAAAGAAAAGCTTTCTTGGTGCTGAAGCGCTATTAGTGCAGTGCTCGAACATGATTTTCTCTGTGCGTGGTTGCCGAGAACAAGAAGTCCTTGGATATCTGCATTGTCCTCAGTTCAGTCCCTGCATCCCTGGCAAAAGTCACATCAAGCGCGTTATTGCAGTAGCATGCCGAAGGAGGGAGGAACGGATGACAATTGACAAACAGCTACGATGCACTTCAATGCCTCGAGACTCCTCTCCTCCCTGCGCTCCTAGTACAGTGAAAGTTCCGAGAGTTTTCTGCCCAGGCAGTGACTTTCTGAACAGTCGGGGCAAATCCGGGTTCGACTGTGCTTGCTGCTGCCCTATCCTGGTCATCACAAGAGTGAGGGGGGGCATGGCAAACAATGCAGGAATTTTCGTCCCCTCGACGCAGAAGAAGGAAAACGGCGGCGTCCACAACACACACATTTCATCAGCGAGCAAGGTGGATGGAGATATTAGGTCGTCGAAGCCGAGACCGGACTAACTTTCCGACAATAATCATTTCTCCTCTTTCACACGAAGCTGGAGTAAAGCAGCTTCTTCTTCAGCAGCACAGCAAGACCTGTGTGCAAAATGGGTGCACATTTGCACGTACACAAATGACTTCGCATGCGGTGAGTGAGTGCAGTAGGATCGCCATTTAGCCACGCCGCCGCTGCATCGAAGACCGCCTCTACACCCAAGTACGGCCGCTGCAGTTTGGAAGTCGGATCAAGACAAAGGGGGGGGGGGGGGGGAAACAAGACGCATGAAGACAGAGACACTTTTGACATATCAAACTCCATCTCCGCTCGGCATCACAGTGTCTCGTCCGCGCCCTTGATCCCTCGTCGGAAAGCCTTGCACAGTACAGAAAAAAAAGCTGGCGGAAAAGTCATCAAGTCAGAGAGAACTTAACTGTGACCAGTGACTCTGCATGCGTCCGGTGACTTCCACAAAGTCAGTCGCCCGGAAAGTTGGTATGGCCAAATCGAGACTTGACTGTGTCGTGGAGGGCAAAGCGCAGGTCCACAAGAAAAAAAAAAAGAGACAAAAAACACAAGCGCGCCCGTTGCGGTCGAAATTTTTCGCTCGCAGCACCTGGTACCTATAATTAAAAAAGGTCCGCAGAGAAATTGAATGGCCCGAGAGGAGAACGTGTGCAATGTCACACTAAATGACTCTGACTGTCCGTCGGGCCATGTTTTGAGAGCAAAAGCATTTCTTTCTTTCTGTCAACCATACCTGCAGACTTCGCACCCGCCGAGTGCGGACGCTCGAAGCATCCATGGACGACGTCGCGGACGAAGAGGTCGAGGCTGAGCAGGTGTCTGGGATTACTGTGGCCTGCTGGAAGTCAGGGAGATGGCGTCTTCTGTCTCGGGCGAAGAGAATGTACAAGAGATACTCGCACGTCAGTGGCTGCGTCGGAGTCGCTCGATCAATCCTCTCCTATTTGCGCTCTTTGGAAAATTGATTCCTGTGACAAAATGTCTGCACGGGGGCGGAAGGAGGAGAAGAAAAATCTCTCGTCCTTTACTCAACCTATTTTGTCACCCCCTCCCCGACTTCTACAAGACAATAACAGAAGCGTAATCGGTCGTCAACAGCAGAGAAATATGCGACCTAGAAATCCAAGTCAGACGTGTCATCATCGAGGAGAAATCTTTTTTGTCCTTTGCCCAAGTGCTCACTGGTGAAATGTTATACTCTTCGGTGCTCCTCTTCCTGCAGGTTCATCCCCTTCAAGCACCCGAGAATCCTGCGAGCTTTCCGCCGTTAAAAAGCTGGGGATTTTTTCTTTCTCTTACTTTTTGAGTAGGAGTAAGAGAAAACGGCTATAAAGAAGTGAACAATTAAACTTCTTTCCCCTTTCTTTGCTCACACGTGTGAGGATGAGTGAATGATAAGGATTTTCCAATTCTGTTGCCAAATATTCAAATGTGCCAGATTCTGAGATCCAAGGACGTTTTTTTTCTTTTCGCCGAGGGGTCGACGCTCCTAAGTAGGGAAGGTGCTTGTTGCTCTCGATGCCCGTAAATAGCCTTTAAGGACGGGGTGAGGACTAGTCAAAGACGACATCGCTAGAAGTTCGTACACAGAGTGCCCTAAGGAGATTCGCAATGTTGCTTGCCAAGAGTTTGCAAAGCTCTCTGGTCCGCCCTGAAGGTGGCTTCGCACTGACACTCTTTTAAGTGTTATGACAACAGTGCTTACACACACACGCGCGCGCACACGATGCTACACCTTGGTCTATCTCACTTTATTGACAACACTACGAAGAAAAAATATTTCAGCCAATGAATGCATCTCCGGAAAACTTCAACTGCTGTCATAATATCGAAGTATTCCAGAACAAAAACCTACGAATGCGAACTCACATTAAGAGAAAGTGGCAACAGAGGAATTTCCACCTGTGTAGATTCGTCTGCAGTTGATTTCCTCCCCCAGAGGTTTTTGCACACACTCAAAAACTGTCTTTTACACAGTAAAGCTGTTGTATTATACATTAGACATAAGTACCTCTACGTTTGCGGAGCATTTATGGTACAAAATGATGATGTATTTTACAATTCTTGGTCTCTCTTGAGCGATGCCCACAGTTTAAACTACGAGGCACAGCAATGTTGTTGAGCAAATCTTTGTTCTTCAGAGCGTAGCTAAATGTAGCCGTTTGGTAGGGGATCAATAAGGAGAGTAAAGACTATACAAAGATCGGAAGCTCTTTAAAGGTAATATAGGGATAGACAGAGTAAAGGGTTAGGACGGAGGAAGGGGGGAGATTCAAACTGGATAAATAACGTTAGCGTTCTAGCTCATCATCATTTGGCAAAACTCGTCAAAGTCCATGGTGCCACTTCCGTCTTCGTCAATCTCCTCGATGATGCCGTCCAGGTCGTCACTTGTCAGTCTGGGATCCAACTCGGCGATGATCTCTCTCAGCTGGCCGGTGGTGATGAAGCCGGCGCCGTCGCGGTCGTATACTCTAAAGGCTTCCTTCAGTTCGGCCTTCATGGTCTCCTCGTCTGGCTCCTCCACCAAGAACTTGGCACACAGTTGGCAGAACTCGCCGAACTCGATCTCGCCGGAGCCGTCCTCGTCAATTTCTTCCAGGATCTCTTGCAGCTCGTCCTTGGAAGGTCTGAAGCCCATAGCTCTGAGGATGTCATCGAGGTCGTCGGAAGACAGATAGTTCTGCTTCTTCACATCGAACAGGTTGAAGCAGAGCTTTAATACCTTGACCTCATCTACTTCGAGCGCGGTGGCCTCGGTAATTTCGTCGAAGTCGATGTCTGCGAACTGGTTTGTCGCCTCAGGCGCTGCCATGCTGATGTCCTCGTCGTTCTTGCACTCTCAAAGTCAGGAAGAGCTCAGAAGGAGAGCGAACCTTTGGCAATCACGAGTCTACAACAGAAAGAGCAGGATTTTTTTGACCTGTCAGTTCACCACATGTTAAAAACGAGAGGTCACTCAAACGCTCATCCCCAAGGTCGGCGCACGCAGGACTTACCCGGAATTGTTGCTCGCATAGGTGTCCTTGGTGTGTTCTCGCACTCCTGTTCACCCGGTACAATGTCTGCTGCGACACTCTGTAATTTCCCTCTTCTCTCTCTCCCTCTCTCTCGCTGTCCCAGAACCTGGAGTTCGTAATCCACCTGTCTTGCCACGCACACACGACGAGAGAGAGCGAGAGAGCACGCAGAGGAGCAGCCCCCGAGAGCGACTGGAGGTGATTTTGACCCGAAACGAAGTAGAATGGAAAAAGTCTTCTTGCTGGGGAGAAAAAAGAGAGAGAGAGAGAGAGAAAGGGGAAGACTCTATCAGACAAGATGCCTTGGAGTACCCGAGAAGTCGCGCTGACAATATAAGGGGAGTCATGACGTCAACCTTTGTCTTATTCATATATTTCTTAAGATAACCTTTTGTCTGTTTGACGTCAAGTTTAAGATTCGAACATGTCTGAAACATTTTCAACAAGAAGTTTGAAGTCAGCATACGATGAATTAGACGGCGACGGCGTTCATGCCACTATTGACCAAGCTAAACACCATGTACAATCAAATGCATGATCATGCATGCACACACGCAGGCAAGCATTAGTTACCCGCTTTTCATAGGTCCGGTGCACGAGTAAAGGCGTACGTGGCGCACTTTCAGTGAATAGGCGAGGGGAAGTCATGTTAGGTAAGGTTAAGTATATGATGAGTAAGAAGATTTGTAGTGGTATATGACACGTTTTGAACGTTTTCATGCCATTTCGTACCTGGCAAATCAATCTTAAACACCTTAACTGTGCGTACAACCCGGACATAGTCACACTCAGTTCTTTTCAGTCTGACAACTAGCAGCTCCTGTTAACCTCAGCATAACTTCGGAAGCAATATAACAACTTTACTTTGTGAAACACTATAGATATCTCAGACCATCTAAGAACGAGCTGTCTCTCGTAGCAGTTCTTCGCCTCTCTCCACTGTCTGGCAGAGTTCAGAAATGACCTGGGGAAGAAGCTCCTTCGTATTGTCTTTCTGGCTAACCGCCATGTGAGGGCAGGCGACACACAAGAAAGGTGAGGTGGGTCGTCAGAGAAGATGCGCGTCTACTGTATCATTGTGGCTCTCCTGTGTGCACGTGCGCGCCTGCGCGCGCGTCTGTGTGCGTGCGCGCGTGCATGCGTGCATGTCAGAGGTCGACTCTTTCCCTTGTCGTTCGGGGCGGTTCACACAATGCGCCATGTGCGTGTGCTATCCCAATCTCTCCACCGGGGAAAAATATTCTGGGGCTGTAATTCCCCCCCCCCTTCTCCTCCTACCCCGCCTGCGTGAGCTACATATGTACGCGCGCGTGGCCAAGGCGTGAGGATCGCGTTGCCCTGGACTTCTGCAAGTGCGTGCATGCGTAGAACAGTTCACAGGTGAAAGTAGGGGAAAAATGGCAAGCCACTGTCTGTAATAACATATGGAGAGAGAAAGTATGTTTTCCGCCAGCGCAAGGACGACGCATGGATTGCATGCCTTGGATAGATGCACTTGACGATCATGAATACGGGGGGAAGCAGCTGCCTTAAAAACAGTCTTACAAAATGTCCAGAAGAATTTGTCGCACGAAATGCTGCCGCATACTTAGGATGGAGAATGTCAAGTTGACGTGCAATGCATGAATGTCTGAAACCTGTATTGTGTGTACTATGTTTGAGTGACGACAAGGGCCTTTTAGTGACAGTGAATTGATTTTGAGGGATTTTTAGGAGGGGTCACTACAGTGATACATGTGTGTTCCATTGTTGCAACGATTCTTTAACGAAACGCTGTCGCACTGTTGTTACGTAGTCATCAGTTAAACATTGTGTTTTTAATTTTGTTTTGGCCGAGACGCCTCCTACAGGTCCTCCACAGGCTTCACGCAGGCTTTGGAGGTCAACATTGAGCATGTGTGGTGTGCTGCGTTCCGTCTCTGTGCAGCAGGGTTTGCTTTGCAATTCTACAGTTGACCGTTGACAACACGATGGACACAAGAGGTCCTGTCACCAGCAAGCGGTAGTTTTCACACGTTTTTTTTCCCTCTGCCTCTCAATCATTGTTCACACCCTTGCTTTCACAAACACACACACGCATAAACACCTGAAGAAGAAGTGGCGAAATGTGGACTCATCTTATTTGACGTGGCACCTCTTACCTTTTAGTCACAGTTTTGCTCCAAGAGACGCTGGACAATTGAGCTCTTTTTCCTCAATGCAATCTCTTCATAATACGACGCCAGCAAAAAAAGTGATGAATCACACGACGTCTGTGTGATTCGGCAAATTTGCTACTTCCTCTTGTGTTTCTTCTTCGACTCGAACCCGGTTGGGACTGGAGTCACTTTCAGCAATATCTTTTCCCAACAGGTATGCTAATTTCGCGCAAAATTTCAAGTGGATCTTGACTTAAGTGCATTTTTTTTGTAAAGAGTTGGGCTGTATAGTGCGAAGTTCACCACAAGCTGAAGGTTATCTGCATGCGATGCACCCCGAAGGTATCTCTTGTTTTCAGCGCTGCCACAACGTTAAGACTGCATCGGAGAAGATAAATAAATCATGGCACAAGAGTGGCAACTCTTTCACTTTCCTGAAGAACAAGTCGTGTCTTGATGATGATGTCACGTTAACGACGACGGGAGCACTTAGGTCCTCTTAGGGCCCAGACGGTCCTTGCTGCCACCAGTAGAGAAAGAACTAGGAGGTCGGTCTCATACTGGCACTCTCTTCACAGCGTGGCTCTCGTGATCGACGACGAAATCATGTTCGTGGCTGGATAGCAGCGGCTTCTGACGTCACTCGCAAGGCCAATCTCGGACGGATAGTCATGCATAAAGAAATGGCTTGGCTTCGAGTAATGGAGCTGGGGACCTGTCTGGAGGACGCCTCGGAGGACCCTCGGAGGACCCTCGGCGAGGGCAGCTTCGGCCGGCACCTCGCTGGAGAACGCTCTCCTGATGATACTGTTGAAGATTGATCAGATCACGATTCGCATCGACCAATCCAGAATGCATCGTGTGCTCGTCTCAATGTCGCACGAGTACTTTCACTCCTTGGTCAGCAAGCTCGGGTCCAACTGGGCGGTGACGTTTTGCGTACGCTTTCGCAAACACTCCAAGACATTTGTCGGTCCTCAGAACGACGTCAGTCGATGTCAGCGGCAGAAGAAACTGAGGTGGCCGAGAAATAATTACGAAGAAGGGACCACCCAAGATTTCTTAGTATTGTACCGGCACTTCTGAAACATCTGGCCATTGAGCAAGTATTTTTTCAAAAGAGAAAGTACCAGGGTACTTACGGTCTTTGCCGAGAGTAACTTCCGCGGAGACAACGTCGCTGGATACGCTGTATACTGAGACCTTTTGAGGTGGGGTTTTGACGTGAAATATGTAATTCAGATACTTATGCAGAAGATCGAGCAGATAAGTTCAAGTTATTGAGAACCCCTGTAGGTGCGTCGTCCCGTCTAAACCACCAATATCTCTTTCACCCTTATGTGCATGTGTGTGAGAAGAAAGAGAGTATAATTAGTATGTCAACAAAAATGCCCCACCTCAAAGATGAGAATGCGTCCTTCACAGAATCGAACCATTATCGCAAGCTGCTTCTAAATGGCTGCATTCCTTCAGCTCCTCCAAAAGAAGTTCTTTAAGAGGTCGTCGAGAGAGTGGGAAAGGACGCAAATCAGTTGTGCCTTGGCGGTGTCCAGAGGAGGATCGTGCAAAACATTGGTGCGATGTCGCCACACTTAACCGGAGTTCTGGTCTTCTCTGTCACTTCGGCTTTGGGTCTGCACTTCGAGTACCTGCCAACAGGTAAGATGATGCTTAGAATAAAGTAAACTCTTAATGTCAATCCATGACACCGGTACATGCTCGCAATTAGTTGAATAAATCGAGTTCATAGTATGGTACGTACCAGCATATTTATCATGCCAGAACACATTGGTACTTCGACACCGGTACTAAATTGATTTATTGGGTCTCTTTGGCCATAAAGACTGTAACAACTATGATGACCCCTCCCACCGCTCATAGTCTCAGGACCCCTCCACTGGTCAACCCCAGTGGACTCGAGGAGGACTCGAGGAGGACTCGAGGATGCTGTGAACTGAGTCAACATGCACTGTAAACTCTTTTCTGCCCAGTCGATTGTTAAAGGTGGGCCCCAAGCCTGAGCTCAAAATGAACAGTATGAGCTTGACTTTCTCATTGTCATTGTAACTTAAATGCACGACTGTGGGGTTTTTTTACACATGCAAACGCTAAAAAGCCCAATTACAGTTCTACCAAACCAGTACCGTACACAGGACTGCATGTCTACACACATATGTATACAGATTTAGGCTTACTAGAATGACAGTAAGCGTCTGCACTACTTCATTGCGCTGTGAGGTCTTAAAAGATGTTCTGAGACGTCTTTTGAGGAAAAACCTACTTTCCGTGATTTAGACACGAACGCCATCGATTGTTCACGCGGTGCCAATGACGAAGAAGACTCTTTCTTGAACTCGGAGATTTCTACGCACGTCTTCTCCCTGCGCCAGGAGCTGTTGCCGGCGGCGTTGGAGGCGTCCGAATCGTCTGCACGCAGGTCCAACCTGTTTTTCTGGTGGAGCGGCGTCTACACCTCGCTCGCCGGGCCCTTCAGGATGCGCTCGGATGTCGACGCTGTCACAGATCAGACGCCGTTTGCCTACCGCTTCCTCCTGCGCCCAGCGTCTAGGAGCTTCCAACGCGCATCGTTCGCGTTCACAAGGTTCGCCAGACTCGTCGATCCGGCTAGGACCTGTGACATAGCTGACCTGGACTCCGTTCTGCTTCAGTACAGCTACTTATTCAATCTGGACTGGGTGTTCCGCCACATCGACGTGGAGAGATTCGTGGATTTCCATCCTGATCTGTTGAAGCTTCGCGCGGACGAGATGGGCGAGAGCGTCAAGGCGGTGCTGGAGTGCGCCATCACCGCTGGAGTAGCAGAAAGCCAAGAGCTGGTGAGCGGACTTGAAAAATTGATACTTGCCATCACCACCAAGCTTAGTCTGGCCAAGAAGAGAATACGCCTCGTGGAAACCAGAAGATATCCATAGTCCACAGTAGAGCAAGAGTATCCTTGTGGACTAAACACAACGACAGGTCCAGAGCGTACAAAAGTGGCATCCCTGAAGTGGCTGTTGAAGACGACTAAATGCTGCAATGTTATCTTTTCCCCTTTTTACAAAATATTTTTTTAAGTTTAGCATTGATTTGCTGACTGAACCTAACATCGCAGACGTCATTTGAAGCATTTTTAAACGCTAAATAAAATGCGCGCGAGAAAACGATCTCCTTTGAAGTCGTCTTGCTTACTTGTTCATGATGTTGTCACCCCCTCCTCCGGCGAGGTTTAACTTTAGCCCTGCAAAAGCGAGTGCAGATATTCTTATGTCTGTGCGTTCACTGCAGTTTTTGAACGGTGGCTTCACAGTTGAATCATAGTCGAAATTGAAATTCCTTTTCATCAAATTTTGAAGAGTTTTGCTTATTTACAAGCAGTGCTAGAGCAGTAGTTCAAGTCCCTCAAAGTGGTTGCAGCTAGTTCTGCATCAGTCATGGTTGTCCTTTTCTTAGTCATTCGGACGTGAATGTTGACATCTCGTGCCAATGTTCGATCTCCCGAAGCTCAAAAGTGACTCCTCCGTGACTATTCCTACTCCTCCTCGTCATCGTTGATATCTTCAATCTCAGAGGAGTCAGCAGCAAAGGACTCACGACTATGGCAACAATGGCATCATCGGTCTCAAATTCCTTGGCACCTGCGTCTGTGTTTCCTCGAGTAGTCTAGATTTTAAGCCAATGGTCGACATTGCCGGCAATAGTCACTATAGGCGGGGACCGTGGTCGTTCATTATATGTAAGGAAATTCATTTCATACACTCAAATGTATCGGAACCAAACAAAACTGATCACTGGAGGAGGAGGTCGCTATGAACGAAGGCAGTGTACCGAGTGAATACTGTACTACATCGACAAGCTGCGTGTACAAAGTGCATTGCTCATATACCGCGTGGTTTTAAACACACCTCACCCAGTATGACTTAACATTTGTATGCTTGGACGACACAAAAATTTATGGAACACTTTACATTATGTGAATCACTTTACGGCTAATAGTCAACAAGAACGAACTGAGTAGGATACCAGATTTTTATTCTTAGAGCAGCCGCAGTGATATCCTTACCTTCAGAGACACAGAACGAGGTTGACGAATTGAACGATCGGATCTCTGTGGTCTCGGCTCATCTGAGAAGTCGTTTGGGGAGTCTCAAGGATGCCGTCAGCTCTACTAAGGAGGCCATCGCCGAAGCCAGGGACCGGAACAACAGGAAGAACTTTGGTGTGGCCGCAGCAATCGCCCTGGGAGGATTGCTACAGCAGGCAGGGGTTAATCTGGATAAGGTAATCACCGATAACTTTGGTCCTGTTTGCATGGTGTAATCGATTGTAAATGTGACCAATTCACAGATTGTTCCCATCACGTACGGGGACATCTATTCCACAGCAGGGGCCTCTATGGCGTCAGCCGCCTACGCAGGCTCGCGAGTGCTAAACTACAGAGACCCCAAAACCTCATGTGGCCTGACAGACTTGGACAGAGTTCTCTCGGACTACGAAATAATCTTCGGATTGCAGGAGCTTTACGGCAAATATACAAATTCGTCGAAGGCTAAGTTTGGCAAGCAACTCCTCAGAGACATAATTCCTTCAGTACTGCTGCCAGAGGCTATGGAGTATCATATTGTCTACTTCGGGATTGATGCCAGACAGGTGAAAAAGGTTTTTTAGTTTTTTTTATTATTCGGCCTATTTATAATAAAAGCAAGTCTATTCACAGGCTTTAAGCTGCTTGCTGGAGGAAGGCGGCATAAGCAGAAAGCTCTTCTTGGCCCTGGACTCAGTTTTGGCTGACCAGATGAGGATACTGAGTCTGAGCGCACAGCTCATTGATATGCTGGATGGACGCGATGATGATGGCCAAGATGTCTTGGCCACTATCCCATTGTCGGACGATGACGCTGATGGAGCCGGGACGAATGCGGCAGGAAACTCTTTTACTCCACTTTTACGGCAGTAACATAGCAAAGTGTTTTGGTCGACATCATCAGCATCCAACTGTATGTGCTGTAGGTATCACAGAATTCGGATACAATTCCATTGACTGGGTGACAGGAGGGGCCTGAACATGTACTCCAGCGTTAAGAGTCACATGATGCCCAAGGTAATCGCCTAAGCGCTGAAGGCGCTGGAGGCGTTGTCAATAAACGACTTGCACTCCCATCAGGTCAAAGCAATATGGATAACCTTGACAAGATATTGATATCACTGCTTAGGACTGAGCATATTACGTACATGCGTGAGTCAGCCTCGAGGTACGATTTCTACGGGTATTTTCATCTGACTGAGTCCCATTCCTCACTTGGCCGTCGTCCGTATACGATCCACCGTCCGCCAATCCTCCCTCTCCCTGAGTACCCAACGTTGGCCAACGTTCTGGTCAGTTTTGTCACATTCTTGTAAGACCGGTGCCTCTATGGTCCTGCCAATGTCCTTCACCACATTGGCGAGATAGTTCAGCACCTTCTTGGGGGTCTTAGATGAGGCAAGATTTCCATTGCTTTCCTGAGAGGAAAATTAAGCACTGAGCTTAAAGTCTTAACAATTTAAGGATATTTTTTCATTTACCCTGTTAAAGGAGAGGCAAAGTCCTGAAGTGTTGTGCACCCAATATCCCCGATTGTCTTCATGAGAGTTGTCTTTTCTGAAAGTCCATGTTTGGTTTGCTGAGGTATCACAGGTGGTGAAGGTGACATTGAACGTCTTGTTGGAAGTCTCCTTTTGCAGCATGTCCGGCTCCAGACAGCGAGATGCGCTGCGCAGCTCGCCGCGAGTCGTGAACAAGATGGACTGCAATAGGGCAAAATGATGAAGTCAATTGTTTTACGTATCTGTCACAGGTTCATCCACGAGATCCGCGGATGAATAGTTCGCGAGGAGAGAGACAAAATTTGGCGGATTCTTTCACAGGACAATGAAAATTCCTGGGAAAAATTCTCATGGGAGCTGCCCAACTTTTTTTTCGCCCGCACAAAGCCATTCTCCATCAATTCCTTGTGAGACAAGAAACAGCAGACAGTGGGCCTCTTTGAGGCCAAGAAAACTGCAGTCTCAATTTCGAAGGTTACGGGGATCACTGAGACAAGAATGGCTTATACAGTACATTGAAGGAAGTGGCAAGGATCAAATGAGCAACACGTATTTGTGATGTCTATTCACTTTGGTAAGGTTGGATAGAGCTTCCTCTCGTCCACTATGCATTGATCTTGGCACAATCTTTGGTGCGGGTCGGTTACAGGTGATTTCCATGCTGCTGAACTCATTGTACCTGGTAGCCTCCGAGTCCATGGCACAGTCTCATTCCCGCCGATCCTCTCGTGCTTAGTGCATCTAGGCATAACCCACTGTCCGCTTCGTGAATCTGCAGCGAATGAAAACACTATTTTTCACTGCAGCTTTTTAAATGACGTCCCGGAAGTTCACCTGTCCAAAGAACGGCTGACCCACTGGGAACCCGTTATCTGTGTAGACGTGGTCGAGAAACCACTGGAAGCTGTGACATTTCAGCTCTTTCGATAGGGACACTCTGTCGGATAAGTCACCCAGCTCGAGACCTTTTGCGTCTGGAAGCAATGTTACTCGTACTTATATGGAGTACATAACATGCATGTGTGTTATAAAGAAATGGTTTTTTACTTGGGTTCATGAAGTAGTAGAAGTTCGTGTACGGAGGCTCAAGCCAGGCCTCAACGAACCTGGCAGTGTTGACCACTGCAGTCTCCAGCTTGGCCCTGGCCCCCCCAGGCACTGAATGAGGGCTGGCGGTGCGATAGATATGACCAACTCTGGCACAAGGAACCTGTCAAGGACACAGCAAGCGATTCAGTCAAAACTTCCATTGTGTCATGGCTGAAGCCCCTTACTTTGAGCAGTGATCCTCCGCAGCGCCAAGTTCTCACTGACAGTTCCACGTTTTCCCCTCCCCAGATGCTCATCCCCGAGTCATAAGAGCCCAAGGCGAAGAAGAACTCACGATCAATGGCAAAGGCACAGCCTAAGTGGACAGTGACAGGTTTTGGTGCAGTGGACCGAAACATCTAGCAAACATTCTAAAAGTTCCACACCTATCATGGTTGGAGACGGAAACGCATCAGTGTCCTTCTGTCCCACCACCCACCTACTGCCGACTGCAGCATCTGCCGGCCCAATCCAGTAGTGGAACAGCTTCCAGTCGAATCCTCCGCGGTCGTGGTCATTGTCGATGGGGCGGTAGCGGAATGTCTTGTACGAAATCTCGTCGATGACTATGAGTATCATCTCGTCAACCTGACATCCTCTTACATGCAGATATTCCTACAGACTTTTTTAAAGAATAGATACCTGGCATGACCACTCTGGTTCTGTCCCCCACAATCTCTGCCAGCATAGCCACAAGCCAGCCCTTGGTGACCTCGACATGAGCATCAAGAAATACAAGAACTGAACCCTTGGCCACCTGAGAGCCTGAGAGGCGGGCCCGAATGAGACCCAACCGAGATTTTAGTCGCAGGACCCGAGTAGGCACAGGAAGTTTGCTCACATGAGCATCCAGGGACTTTCCGAGCTCCTCTAGATATCACAAAATGTTTGGATGTAATCCATGAGTAAACTATTATGTTGACATAATACCTAAACCCGAATCATCGTCAACAAGAATAATTTCCTCCAGCAGGTTCCTCGGCGATCTGTTGATGACTGAGTGGACCGTCCTGAGCAGCGTAGACTTTGCCTCATTGTTGAAGACGACAATGACAGACGTCCGAGGCAACAGGCGAGGGTACTGCTTCATCAAACAGCTGCAATGAACCAGGGAATAGTTTCACTAATGGTGCCAACTCAATCGCGTGTGTAAATGTATCAGCGTTTGAATGAATATTATCGTTTTCTCCACCTGGGATTTCGGTAGTCTTTCAGCGTCCTGTCCAGCGGTACCATGTCGCTGGCCACCAGGTTGATGTGGTGCCTTCCGCTCGTCCTAGCGGCTTCCGCCTCTTTCTCCGCGGGTATCTCTACCGCCGATCCTTGGTCCCCGGGCCTCTGCAGCCCCAAATGCTGCCCATCATTGTCTTCGTTGAGACTTCTCGGCTCAGACCACTCATGCAGCCTGTCCGGCTCGTAGCCTCGCCACCGTGGACTTGCTAGAGGCGAGAGATGCGGCAGAGATCGTGGACCACCTGAGAGGTGCCATCGGTCGACCTCTCTATGAACTGCGGTCTTCACATACCAAGGGTATAACAAGGGGTTTTTGTCTCCTCTGGAGAGCCATAGGGTGAGGACAAGGGCCCATGACAAGGCTGACAACGCGGTGGTCTTCCTCAATGCGTAGCGGTTGACCCGGTACAAAAATCGCCTCAGCGACATTTTCTTCTTTTAATGACAATGATCACGAGGTCACTGCTGCATTGCTTTTCCTTTCTTTCCGACATCCAGGGTGAATGCTACAAGTCTCACTTTCACGACATCCCGCCAATCGATTTAAGGTAATAAATCCATGAAGAGGCCCAACTGCCTTCTTGACGCTTCACATTGCCCTGAGAGCTTTGCTTGCGTTCTGACTGTTGACTGTTGGCGCAAGCTTCCAAGCGAAGAAATGCCCAGCAACTAAGTACGAGTGTGTGCACAAGCACACGGACGACATCTCATGCTAGGTGGACTCACAAAGCTACAACAGCGCCGACGACAGACAATTTCTCCTCAGCGGGGAAGAAAATGATCGAGCGCGAGTAACTAACTGTTTTGGTCGTCTACCTCGAGAGCGCGCGCTTCTACCTGAAGAAATGAGCTCGGAGCTGTAATTCGACCGTGGAGCGGAGTGCCAAAAGTCGGCGTCAGATAGAAAGTGTAAAGCTTGGAGTACGCAAAATCTGCTCACTGGACCCAGCAAGGTTTTGGACACCCTCGGTGGTCCAAGAGTGGGACGCTGTCCCTGTTAAGGTTGTGTGTATCACATTGTCCCACCTTGTGCTCACGCCGTAATGGGAGCAGATGGAAGCCATTATGTTTGACCATCTCCATTGGTCGAGCGTCACTCCCTACGTCATAAGGAGCATTCTGTTCAGCCACTGATCATCATGTGCACATACAGTGAAAGCTTAGTTGTATGATAAAAATCTTGAATTGGCCATATATCTCTATCACTGGTTTCCTCAGTGAGCAATTCTTTATTGTCATTGTTTTGTTGACACGATGATCTGGAATTATTACGCCCAATGCTCACTCACTCAAGCGTTAAAAAAAAGAAATTTCAGCTCTAAAAAAATAGCGTTAATAGAGACTGCACAAAAAAGCAATAAAACTCTGTTAGACAAACTCACGGTCCTGGATGACTTACTCAACATCTCGTTATGGCAATAACGTCACTTTTTTCTTTGAACAGTGACCATTGCTTGATGTAATATTTCAGTCTAGTAGAGTCGCGTAACTAATCCGTAGTAATAAGTACGGCACAGTGATTTACAGAACATCAGAAGCACAAGGTTGTCTCTAGCGGACGAGACAACACAGCATAAAATTTTATGCGTGTATTTAGTCCATTTGCTTGTGTACCGCGTACCTTTTTTGTGTGGTCTAAGCTGTAAGGGAGAGAGTTCTGGATCTCCTTTTCATTGGAAACTCTTCTCTTATCTGGGCATGAGTTCGCACATATCTGTTGGCATCATCTTCAGAATCTGTGGTGGTGGCTGACGATCCAAAAGTGGTCAATGACCTCGCCATCCTGAGAGATGTTGAGACAATGCAGTTCCTTTTCAGCACGTACACAGTACCGCAATTCCCGTAGCGTTGCCCAAGAAGCTCAAGAGACGCATCACCAAGGTGTGGCGAGAGATTGAGACTCAGTTGCACTTTTGCTCCTACACATCTTACACAGGGAAATAGCATGTTCAGATCAGTCTCAGTTTTGACAACTACAGCACTCATCTGCCATAAGCTGGCATCACTAAGTATCGAAGACTGTGGACTGCAAGAGTGAAGGAAGAGTAAAACTTCTATATCCAAAAGTGAGTTCACTTGTGTCATTTCTCTTTTAAGTTCAAAAGGCGTTGCTTCTAAAAATGTACATGAGGAGGAGGCAACGTTACGGGAGTTACGGTACAAAGATTGAAAACTTTACCTTGTCGTCCGAGACTTCCTCGATCTCCATGTGGGTGGCGTTATGAGCCGTGATCCTGGCGTAGCCGTAGTCGCTGGAGCGATATGCGGAGTAGTCGGGCTGGGGCCTCCAAGAGTCGTGACGTTCTCGGCAACCCTGGACACGGAGATTGTGCAAAAGTTGCAAAAGGAATTGCAAAATATTCTCACCGCCGATCCCACGGTGATGTGCACGGTTGCCTTTGGGTCCTCGTACGGCGCTTTCGTGCTGCCGTTATGCACGTGGTAGTCGTAGAGCGGCCAGAAGCGTTCATAGTTGTGCTCGTGTGCCCAGATGGCTAAGTCCACGTTGTTCTCGTACAGCAGCTGCTCGAGGCCGAAGACACGCAACACAGGGATCCCAACCCTGTGAAAAGCAAAGCACAGTACGAGTAACGTCTTGTTTTGTGCGCATCCATCGCGTATCCACTCTGCATTCAGTGTGTGAAAGGTCACTGCAGAAATTGATCAGTTGAATATTATTTTACATTGGATCATCCGGAAGCAACAAAATGTAGAAATTGACCAAACCTTGTCAGTCTGGGTCGGTCGTAGCCGACATGTTGCGGCCTTAGGCATGTGCAAAATTGTCTGTATGGCTTCGACAAGATTTGCATGCAAAAAGAGTCTCAGAACGCTTGCCATCCCTGTCTTCTGGTTCAAAATGTGCTGAAAATGCTACCACCTGCGCCGACTGCTTTGATGAGGCTAAAAGAGTGGTTATGCCTGACGAAAGATATGAAATAATACTGCTGCAACTGAGAAGTTTTTGCAGTGAATCAGTTACTTGGTCCTCTTGGATGATTTCCACATTTTGATTACAGTCTTAGTTTCCACTTCTGGACTTTCGTCGGTCAGTTTTCCGTATGCCGTCCATAATAACACATAGGGGCATAAAGGGTGCATCAGCCATGTGGAGGAGTGAAGACAACCGAGTCATGGCTGAATGCAGTCCGGTGAACACGGACGAATACATCAAGTACGTCCGGCGGCGCAGGAACAGGGGCAAGAGGGTATTTAGTACTGTGCCGAGTAAGTCGGGCCAAGGTGCTGTTTTTCTTTCTGTGTGTGGGCAAAAAGACTGGATACACACGAAGCAGTTGCTGGTGCAACCCCAGACGTAACATTTCATATTTTAATTACAACACCCGTGATACAGGGTACATTTCTTTCCCTGAGGACAGAAATGAGGCGTTCTTGCTGACACTCATTCTTGACGCACCCTGTACACCGCAAGGTTGACAGAGCAGAGTTTCTCTCACTGCATGCTCACGAAGCACGGGATGAAACTGCATTTCGTATCTGCGAAACCAGAACGTTCTCCTGAAGGCTGGAGATGAATGCAAGGCTCATATTTTTGCACTTTCTTTTTCGCAATCTCACCCACAAGGAGCGAATTTTCGCGCACGTCACTCACTACGTCACCTCGTGTATGTGTCTCTCTTCCCACAGTCGTCGCCGTCGTCCGTCGAGCAGTACATGGGCCTGTGGCCGAACATAACGATCCACGGACGGAGAGAGCGATTTTCAGGCAAATTTGCTCTCTGCAAATAAAGTTACGGTTATGCTGGCTGGATCGTACCGTTCTATAGAGTCTGAATGTGCAGTCGTCACGCCATTTCTGAAAAATCCCGCAGGCTCTTGACATTCGGAAAATAAGGTGCAGGATCTAAAGCTCAACGAATGAATGGTTTTTTTCGTCGAAGAGGAAAAAAATGGCATGAAATCGTGCAAAATTACTCGTCGTACATATATGTTCGTACGTACTAGCTGCGCAATAAATCCTGTCTCATTCTCCTCTGCGGTTAGTCTTGTCCAACTTATGACAGGAGTGTGCCAGCTCCATGTATCTTTGAGCCGATAACACATGTTGCCTTTACAAAAACAACACACCTTCAGATCTTCCACTATCCACTGGTATTGTTTTGCCACCATCTTCATTCCATAGTTCATGAAATAGTAAAACTCGGTCGAGATCGACAGGAAGTGGACGGGGCCGAGGTCAAAGCTGAAAAACATGTTGTCCCCTCCGGGCATGGTGAAGCGGGCCTTGTAGTTGCTGAAGTTGCTGTCCAAACCAAACACAATGAGCACAAAAAATATCGGCATCACTTCTAGGTGGAAAAGAAAAGTATGACGTACTACATCTGCTCGTGGTTTCCAGGACAAGTGATGTAAGGCACATACGCGGCCACAGCCTCAATCTGGCGTAGGAACTCGTCACCAACTCGACCATTATTCTGAGGAAGAAGAGAGTGATTGAACCAATCTTGCAAGATCGACCAATGCAGTCTCTTACCTCGTGTAGGTCGTACGCAAAGTCTCCCACATGAATGACGGCATCATATACGCCAGCTTGAGCCTCTTTCTGCAGTCTGGGCAATGACTGAGCATTGGTGTTGCCCAAGTCACCGTATACTGCGAGCCTATGAGGGGGGAGGAATAAATCACGAACGTACAAGTGTGTAAACGCAGTGTGTGTGATGCACAAATTGTGCAGCACAGTTAGCGTGCAGGGTAGGGATTTATATTGTTCAAGATGCCAGACTTCTCTTCGTCATTGTGGTTGAGGTCAGTGCCTTTAGGCAGTTGAAAACCTATCCATGCCGGCAATATTTATTTTTGTAGCATTCTATAAGGCTGAAGTGAGGTACATGAGACAGCAAGGAAAGAAAGGGAAACTTCAATATCATTTGTTCAGGTTAGGTTAGGCAACCAATTCTGCTGGCTACGAAGGTGGTTCCTAATAAGTTACACCTCACACCTTTCTTCGAATATCCTTTCATATCACATGATCAGAGTAGCCAACTGATAGATGGTTGACACTAAAAAAAACTAAACACGCCAAGCATGGACCACGCTGGACATGGCTGGTTTCATAGGTACTTGGACCACGACAGGATGGCATGTTATTGCTCCTGAGTCGTGACAAAGCAATTTGAGCGGAGAAAATGTGCAACTAAGAGCCAAAGTCAGGCAAGGGGAAGCCTTTTGTCGTAATTACGGCCACTAAAGAAAATATCCACACACACAGAGTCTATGAGCAACTTGGTCCATGCCTTTGTCAAGGAGACCTTCAGAGAAACTGTGTTAGAATTAATCCCATGGTGTTCTGCTGATTTACAGCTGCTTGCAACAAACTAAAAGCCAGGAATCAGACAATTGCCATCTGAATTATTCCTCGTAAGGTAGAAGGTTAGTAACTTGGGCCTGCACCCTGTTTTTCACACCCAGTGAGTAGGAATAGGAGCATGTTTAGTACCAGTGAGTGTTCGAGCAACTTTGTACCTAGGCGACCATTTGTTGCTTTTGTTGGTGGGATATGTTCGAAACCAGAAGAGATCTGACCACCCCAAGTCACTGCCCACATGATAAACTAAGCAAAAAGAGTCGGATATTGCTGAAACCTTTGAGAAAATGACGTTTTTTACGGTAGATTGTATTAGGGTGCAGCTGTTCAAGCTTGACAGTATGGATGAACTGTCTTCTGGCCTCAAGTCCACCATCGACAAAGATCCTTGATACTCCAATAGCGGTCTGATCGAGTTCCGAAACATGTGTCCCGAACTCCACCAGGCTCTTGCCGGTGTCGTTCCAAGTGGTCCAAGATACGACGATTCCTTGTCCATTTTCTAAATAGCTAAGTATGATGGGACGTTCAAGTGTGTACTCGAAGTGCAATGTTCTTACCTCCAATCGTAAGACGCGTTTGCTCTGGCTGATACTGCCCAAAGTTGACAAATTCAAGTTCATCACTTTCCTCAGACTCAGCAGAGACTGTGAGGGTCAGAAACAGAAGAGGAAATAACCGCATGATTCAGTTATAACGTCGTCCAAGTGTTTCTGTCCAAATGGTGAGACCAATGCAGGAGATGAGAACAATTAAGGTCAGTTTCTATTATCATACTGGGTCATATCTGAGACGAAAACTAATCTGTCCTGGGACAGACAGACAAAAAAGTGGTAATGTCAGATGAAGAACTTGCTGTCAAACAGTCGCTATCACGCTGCTGACATAGACAATGAGGGCGCGAGTAAATTTAAAGGGAAGCAGTCAAACAAGTTTTGTGACCCAAGTAACTCTGTAGACAAGCAAGACGTAGATGCAGGTGTTTCAGTAGGACGGAACTCACACCCTCAAGTACACACATAAACGATGGGTAAAAATACGTTGAAAGTCCTGTCGATATTGAGTGATCGTCTGGCTGCCACGAGCCTTCACATAATGTGGAAATGATGGAGCTTCGGTTTGTCCGTCTGTCTGTTGTCCGTCATCACTGAGATCTCGGAAACCACTGGGCCGATCTTAACCAAACTTTCAGTGATTGCTTAGGGCCACAAGGAATGAATCAAGTTTATGTTTTTAACGTCATCAGCTGCTCTGGTTTGCCTCAGTATTGCTATATTCTTTCGCAGACTTCAATGTGCAACAGAGGACCATGAACTAGGTTTGAGAAGTCTGATTCCTGGAAAAACCTTCCGATTTAATAACGAGCTCTGGATCATGTCCACACAGCCGTGGTGCACATGAAACATGTATAGAAAAAAAGAGTGGAAGTTGGGGTGAGACTATCAAGTAAAGGGTGTAACAGCGAAAATGTCACGGAGTCTCTCAATCTCTGGCCACACCTTGGTGATGGAGTCTCCTAAACTCGGCTCAAGAGTCGAAGCATTCAGGGAAGAATATGACTCAAACAATTTGACTCTCTGGCCGAGTTTAGGAGACTCCATCACCAAGGTGTGGCCAGAGATTGAGAGAATCAGTGACATTTTTGCTGTTACACCCTTTAACTTAGTCGAGTCCTGCAGTCTGTTTTTCACATGCGTACGCACATATATACAACAATAGTACCGTAAACGTAGAGCGAACGGTGGTTCCTCCACAGACGTCGATCGCAAAGGCAAAGTTGATGCTCCTGGAACTTGTGGACGTACTAACTGCTATACAGGGAAGAATGTTGCTCACATATTCGACTTGATAAAGAACGAGCAGAACTGAACGATGTCTTGGAAAACATATGGGCGATACTGTCAGTTTGTGCAGTATGATTTTACTGCATTTTAAGAGCGTAAAAGTTTTGTATGCGCCCGGTAGATGCGGCTAATACAAAAAATGGAGCCAAGAGCTCGACCTCAGGACTTCATGACGATGATCAGACACTTCTTTTTTGCACCCAGGTTATGGCGACGAAGCAGCGTTCTGGACTCCAGACCTTGCGTTACCCACTTGACCTAACCTAATGCTCCAAATCAGGTGTGCACGAAGGAAACTATCGAATGCACCAAAACTGTCAGCGAGAACCAGGAAAAGCAAAGGTGCATCATCTTCGCCAAGCTGGATGACGCTTCAGTCGCCGTTGATCAGGTGCACGACAGAATCAGATTGCCTCGCTTTGACAGACTGAGACCGTCCGGGGTGGACCACAACAAGGTGACCCTGAGTTAACCCACTGGGGTCTGCTCCAAATACCGAGGGTATGACCCTTGCCACTGAAAAAATATCAGCCAACAACGAAAATACAGTACAGGAAGTTGCCAAGTTACTGAGACGACCAGTAGATATGAACAACACTTGCACTAGGTGTGAATGTATTGTTTACATACATTTTCGATGTATTTGTGCTGAGTTTTTGGGTCTGACTCTTCTCGACCCCTTGACTGTAAACAGACTTGACAACAACTACGTTCATTGGATTATCTATCCGTGAAAACACTCGAGCAGCTACAAGCAAGAAAACCTTAGTCTGCTCGTGCCGCTTCTAACTTGCCGAGTTTGCTTTGTAATTAACAGCTCCGTGGGCAGTTATAGGTATATGTTTCGTAATCCTTAGCTGACACTTTAAGATATCAGTACTACGTCAGTGCTAGTCTCTCCAGCTAGAAGAAATTGAAGGTCGATATGAGGCTTCAACTGGTCTTGCTGGCAGCTGCCACTGCTGCCATCGTGGACTCCACCAGCCAGGATCAAAAGCCCAATATAATAATCATCTTGGCTGATGATTTAGGTAGGATTATTACCCCTATACAAACATGACATTATGACTTAAGAAAGGAGAAGCCCTATTTTCAAGGCTACAATGATGTGTCTTGGCACAATCCTGAGATTCTGACACCAAATCTGGAATACTTGGCTACTACTGGGGTAATGTTGGAGAATGCATATGTTCAACCAATCTGTACACCCACAAGGTCAGCCCTCATGACTGGCTACTATCCAATACATACAGGGAGACAGGTACGTAATCCAATGCATACAGTATATGACTAAAGTGACATATGATGATCTCAGTCCCTGCAGATAAGGTAAACTTGAAATTAAAATAATCCTCATTGGTTCCGCGACAACTTCTTATGGCTCAATTTTTCAAAGACATTAAAGTTACGACAACTTTTGGACATCCATGGATGTAGCAAAGCATAAATATATTCTTACTTACGTGTTGGGTAATATGAGAACTCTCACTGCTAACATGTACAGCTCTTGTGCGTCTTAAATGCACAAGAGCTGTGCATTGGCTCAATTTAGGCACCCAAGACAATATTGAGGAATCAAAAGGATTAGATGCAAATTTAACCCCATGCAATGCATGCATAAGCGAATGCAACTGACTGGAATTACACTTGCAACCCTTTAAGTCTTATGAGAAAGCAAAAAACATGGCAAATTTTGAGGGTTTAAGTCTCCGTGCACTCTGCAAAGCAAAACCAATGAAGGTGATGCATTTCCTTTAAGTTGTGTGGTTTACTTTTTTACGCACTGTACAACATAGTGTATGCGTGCCATTTTTCCCATAGGTTGCAGTAATTAAACTTCAGGAGCCCAAAGGTCTCTACACAAACTTCACTCTTCTTCCGGAGCACCTAAATAGACTAGGATATGATTCCCGTATGGTGGGCAAGTATGTTGATATGGAATAACCAAATGTTTAAAGCACGAAGGCCATATGTATGGGTGTGTGTATGTGCGCGTATGCCTGTGTGCCCGCCTGTCCAGCTTTTGTGCAGCTGATTTCCAGCTTTTATGCGACCTATGAGTGCGATGTGTGTGGTGAGAGCCAAGTCCATGGCGGGGGATGCAGGCAGGTGGGCAGATGCACACATAGCCATTAAAATTTTGCCATACCTTCTGCCCAATGAAGTGGGTAGCCAGTGCGTAAGCACTAGTGTAGTATAATATAGAGCTTATACTAAAGAATGGTCTCCACATGCTCGGTAAAGAAGCCTTGGCTACTTATACAGTGCACGCATTTATGATAGGTGGCATCTGGGATACTGCAACGAAGCTTACTGTCCTACAAGCAGAGGATTTAGCTCCTTCAGTGGATATTATTTGGGTGCAGAAGACTATTTCTTGCACTCACGATCTCCTTCAGGTACGTAATGTCAGTTTCGCATCTCAGGTCATAAGAATAAAAGTGTGAATGAGTACTTGCATGTCCATCAGTGTGGGAATATAAATAAATTATGCTTTTTAAACTGCACTTTCAGAAACTTAGTTGCACTTTAGAAAGTCCTTACAAGAGAGATTTTTTGGTCGGTCTTTGCATTGCCAGGCCAGTTTGCTCTCACATGTTTCTGCTAGTAGATGACAACTTGCACCCCATGCAACCCTCACCTCAAGGTCAGCTCCTTCATGGCTTTGTCAAGTGCTGGGAGTGGCCACTTTGAGGCCTCAAGTTTTACAATGTGATGCTACAAAGAAAAGCTACACTAAAAGACATCACTCTGAAGCACATGCATAGAATTCCTTTGGTTGATCATGATCAAGTTCAAAAGGTGTAATTAATTTGTGCCCCCACACTGTATGCTCAATACTTCTTTCTTTAGTGGGAGGTGGAGAGCCTGGCTACGATTTTAGACGAAACAATGAAGTTGATTGGGCTTCTAATGGAACTTACTCAGTGGTAATAGTAAAGCTTAATCATGTACTTATTATTACAAAGAAGTTGAGTCCAATATGTTTACAGGATGTCTTCATCAGACGAGCTGAGGAGGCAATAAGAGAGCATGCAACAAAGAAAGCAGACCAGCCTTTGTTTCTGTATTTGCCATTCCAAAGTGTCCATAGCCCATTGGAGGTGCCTCAAATATATGAAGACATGTACCCAAATGAACACAACCAGGCCAGGAAGACATTCTCTGGTAGGCTTCATGCTTTTATGAAAAATTATTAAATATATTTGGTAATTCACCGTGTCTGCAGTCCATTTGTCTGTGTTTAAGGGATGGTGACTGCCATGGATGATGCTGTTGGGAACATCACAGCAATGCTGAAAAATTATGGACTTTACAGCAATTCCATCATTCTCTTTTCTTCTGATGTAAGACTTGACATTTGAGAATTAAGACAAAATGTTTTCATTGTGTCATCTCAAGAATGGAGGTCAAACTCAGGCTGGTGGGAACAACTATCCCCTCCGAGGGAACAAGAACACGTTATGGGAGGGGGGTACAAGAGCATCCTCCTTTATTCATTCACCCCTGATTTCTCAACAAGGAACAGTTTACAAAGGGTCAGTGTTGCATGTCAAGCATGATATGAAGTCATCACAGTGTTAAGTGTACTCATAATAGTGATTTTTTTTCTTGCAGCCTGATTCATGTGACTGACTGGTTACCTACACTTTACTCTGCTGCTGGAGGTCAAGTGTCAGACCTTGGCCCTCTGGATGGTATAAATCAATGGGAAGCTCTAGTCAGTGGTGGAAAGTCAGCACGAACTGAAATGCTGTACAACATTATCCCTGGAAAAAATGCGGGAAGAACAGTTGGAGCAGCCATCAGGTAAAGTGCAGCCAGCTCACACTTGGCATATCAGGACTGTGCAGTACTGTTCCCATTAAGAATCGGTGAGATGAAACTGATTCGTGGCACTGGTGGGTACCCAGATGGTTGGATTCCACCAGAAGATGTGCTCAACCTTGCAAATGCAGATGATATAAGCCTACGTAATTTTGGTGGCTGCTCTGGTCGTGAGGATGCCAGAAAGGTGAGTTACGCAGTGTTTCTACTCATTCAGTACTGAACTGCATGTCAAGAAGTTGATGTTTGCTCTCAATTTTCTTTCTATGGAAGCAAGTATCTTCTGCCGCTTTTGTACAGGACATCTGAATATTGCAGGATCTGTTATAGGGAAATTCCTGGTACCATTCTCCATTCAGGTTTTGCATCATATATTCTTCTAAAAATAGCACTGCAGATAAAAATAATAGAGTTTGCAGAGCATCAGTTCCTTGACATACTTTACTCAATATACTACAGCTGTCTGACTTGAGTGCATGCATCTTTGTGCAGGTTCAACTGTTCAACTTGACTGCTGACCCAACAGAGCACTTTGACATCTCTGCTAATCACCCTGATGTTGTTTCTGTGATGCTGCTTCGTTTACATGAGCTTGAGGTTGGCATGATTGACCCAGACATTTCCGAAGAAGTTGAGGCTGGAAATCCTAACAACTTTGGAGGTACCTTTTCCTCTGGCTGGTGCAATGCTGAGCCGCCAATTCCTACGGCAGATAGCGCTCCTGAGCTTGGGATGGAAGAAGAACTAATAGCCATTAACGTCATCTGACATTTTCTGTCATTGTTATGTTCTTCATGATTACAGTTGTGCTGAACAAAACTGGGCCCATGCGGTGCACATGTGTCGACAAACAGTGCAAGAAATGAACATACGAGAAACTTCTAGCACTAAGCGTATGTAAGATCAAGGACATTTTGAATTTGCTAGAAACTTGGCAGCTTCCCTGCCGTCACATTAGCCTGCTTTCTCTCGTCTTAGTTTAGTCTCACACGCTGCATGCGCGCGTTCTTATAGCAACGACTGTCTGGAGCACGTATATTTTAGACACTTAGGCCTTTGCACCAAGCATGGCTCCTTCTGTGCCTGCCATTGGCATCGATCTCGGAACCACCTACTCTTGTGTCGGCGTCATGCAACATGGCAAGGTCGAAATCATTGCCAACGACCAGGTACGCGATAACTTAGGGTGCGATTTATCCACAGTTTGCAGTTCAGTCGATCAGTGGCTAAAAACCAGTTTCAAGGTGTCCACTGTAGAGGAGTCCCAAGAGAACGTTTGTAAAGTCCCCTGAGTGGACCCACCGAAGTTGAATATGTTTAACACATCTTATCCTTCCACAGACACAGACGTGGTTAAAAACGGGCTGAACTACGCACACAGTCTTAACTGTAGAAGTCGTGGTGATGATGCACGTGGGGTTGCAAGCCAACACTTGTTGACTGCTTTTTGTCTTGATGCTGGCCAGAAAGATTCGGGAATACTGATGAAACTTTCAGGTGTAGATTGGGAGTCCAATTGACTCAATTTATGCCAAATATTGACTGAAGCTGTATGAATCGCACACTGTACGCATATCGTTGGATCACTTCTTAGGCCATACTCATTTCCACGAAATAAAACTATTGTTAGTCGAGTACACGTATACATGCATACAGTTCATCCCACGCAGTGTGATGTCGATCTTATGCAGGGCAACAGGACGACACCGTCGTATGTGGCATTCACTGATACCGAGCGCCTCATTGGCGATGCCGCCAAGAATCAAGTTGCCATGAATCCGTCCAACACTATTTTTGACGCCAAGAGACTCATCGGGCGAAAGTTCAACGACTCGACCGTTCAGAGAGATATCAAGCATTGGCCCTTCACTGTCGTCAATGACGGGTCGAAGCCCAAGATTCAGGTGGAATACAAGTGCGAGAAGAAAAACTTCACCCCTGAGGAAATTAGTTCAATGGTCCTGACAAAAATGAAGGAAACTGCCGAGGCATATCTGGGAAACACAGCGAAGGATGCTGTAGTCACTGTCCCTGCTTACTTCAACGATTCTCAGAGACAGGCAACAAAAGACGCAGGAGTGATCGCTGGACTCAACGTCCTGCGGATCATCAATGAGCCTACTGCAGCTGCCATTGCCTATGGCTTGGACAAAAAAAAATCGAGTGGAAAAGAAAGTAACGTATTAATATTTGACCTCGGCGGTGGCACATTCGATGTGTCCATTCTAACCATTGAAGATGGGATCTTCGAAGTAAGATCAACGGCTGGAGACACTCATCTTGGCGGAGAAGATTTCGACAACAGAATGGTGGACCATTTCATCAGAGAGTTCCAACGAAAGCACAAAAAAGATATATCAAGCAACAAGAGGGCTGTTCGTAGATTGAGGACTGCATGTGAACGAGCCAAAAGAACCCTCTCAGCGTCAGCACAAGCAAACATTGAGATTGACTCTCTTTTCGAGGGAGTTGACTTCTACACTTCTATTACAAGAGCTAGGTTTGAAGAGCTCTGTGCTGACTTGTTTAGAGGTACCATTGATCCAGTTGAGAAATCATTGCGAGATGCAAAGATGGATAAGTCCAACGTCCACGAGATCGTCTTGGTTGGTGGATCGACTCGGATCCCCAAGATCCAAAAGCTTCTTCAAGATTTCTTTAATGGAAAAGATCTTAATAAGAGCATCAATCCTGATGAAGCTGTGGCATACGGGGCAGCCGTGCAAGCAGCTATTCTCTCTGGAGATGCTTCTGAAACAGTTGGGGACTTGCTTTTGCTAGATGTAGCACCACTTTCCCTTGGCATAGAGACAGCTGGTGGAGTCATGACGACTTTGATTAAGAGGAACACCACCATTCCTACAAAGCAGACTCAGGTCTTTACCACCTATTCTGATAATCAGCCAGCAGTTACAATTCAAGTATATGAAGGTGAGAGGGCAATGACAAAAGATAATCACCTCTTAGGAAAATTTGACTTGACTGGCATCCCACCAGCTCCAAGAGGAGTTCCACAAATTGAGGTGACCTTTGACATTGATGCCAACGGGATCCTTAACGTCTCCGCTGTGGACAAGTCTTCTGGCAAGCAGGAGAAGATCACCATCACCAATGACAAGGGGAGGCTGTCAAAAGATGACATAGAGAGAATGGTGGATGATGCTGAGAAATTTCGTGCTGAGGATGAGCAGCAAAAGGAGCGAATCACTGCAAAGAACAGTCTAGAGTCTTACTGTTTTCATGTGAAGGCGAGCATTGAGGACGAAAAGCTTCGTGACAAGATTTCTTCTGAGGATCGCAGCACTATTACCAACAAGTGTGATGAAGCCATTCGCTGGCTCGACGGCAACCAGATGGCGGACAAGGACGAATTTATGGACAAGCAGAAGGAAGTGGAGTCTGTTTGCAATCCCATTGTCACTAAGTTGTATCAACAAGCTGGTGGTGGAGCTGGAGCTGGAGGCCCTGGAGGACCGATGCCTGGAGGAGGAGGGGCACCAGGAGGAAATGGACCAACAGTCGAAGAAGTAGACTGAGCTGGGGTTATTGAGCTTAGTGTCCGTCTCATTCTGTAGCAACAAAGTCAGAAAAACTACAGTGCTATAATAAAATGTTGTAGGAGGTACAGTGTCTGTATAACATACGGTGAGTAAAGTGGAGGGTAAGTCAAAATACTCGGAAGCATCCTTGCAAGATATTTCTTTACGACAGTTTAACCTGAAACCAGCTTTTGAATTCGTCAGAAACACGTGTCTGTAGAGTAAATTACAATTTTGGGCACATTAGGAAACTGCTTTGACCTCTGTCACTTGCCAGTAAGGGACGTCTCTTCAAGCAAAAAAACTGACTGTGCAGCCTTTGATCTGTTTGAAAATCACTTTTATCAATTGTAGTACACGTCTTTATCTTCAATAAGGTGTGCACTGTTCCAAAAGCTGGTGCCGTCTTTATCTTGTCAAGACTCGTGGCAGCCAGAGTCTCAATGAAAATTGATGGTACGTTTAACGTGCAAAAAAATTTATACGTTTATTTTGGCTTACCCTTCACATGCAGCACACTGGATCCAAGCGGGAAATTTGTTGCTGCTTGCCAGGTTCAGGGGAGCGTTACTTTACTTTTCTCAGGGAGACTTTGTAATAAACTTGTCAGCTTTCAGAACGGACGATCTCAGCACCAAAAGTCTTGGTCGCCTTAGGAGAGAGACAACCGCGGCAGGTTCATTATTAACTTTGTACTGACTGTGGGCTTTTGGTTTTAGATGAGGTGGTTTTGCCTTAGTTGGGCCTCCAAAAAAAACCGGACTTGATCCACTTTGCTGGAAGGAAGGAATGGTAAACACATTCAGCGCTGTGGTCACGCGCCCGCGCGCTTGTGTGTGTGCTAAGTCTGTGTGTCTATCTACGTCTCCGACCCGTGGACCAATCGTCCTCGCATTTGCCAACCACATGCTTACGATCGTCCTCGTCGCTACTATCGCCCTCCTCGAACTTCACGTTGTCCATATAGTTGGTGTCGTCCACGAGATCCGCACCCGACCCATTCTGTTTCTACTGTGGAACACGAATATAATATTTAACAGATCTGACGTTCACATGGATCTAACGATCAAAATGTTATGCCCAATTCCAGAATACCATGTTGCAATGAAGTCCTGACGAATACGGTGATCATTTGACACCTGCGTAAAGGATATGACGATCATTTCGTTCCCAAGGAAAATGATATTTGGTGGATTAACGGGACAACTTGGTGGGCACACACAAAAAAACCGTCAATCTTTCCACAGGAGGACGGGACCTGGGCTGATATCCCCAAATGCGTCGGGCATGAACCTGGTACTGAGCAGCAAATCTGCGGACTCTGTCCCAAAGTTGCTGGCTATTGTTCCGCAGGGTACTTGAAGCAGCGCTGCTGTAGTCGGGCTTTCCATGGTCTCTCGAGTCCATTCTGAGCGTGGCTGCCAAAAGTGCAAAAACCTCTGCTCCGCACTGTCCTCAGACAGAGGATCAAGACTGGACAGCAGACTAAAATTCAGTCCAAGGAGCAGACCCTGTCCAGACCTCAAGTAATGAGACAACAGCCTCAGACCAAGCTTCAGTCTCAAGTGCAGCAACCACCTGTGTTTCAGCAGCCTCAGCGCCGGCAACCACCTGCGTTCCCTCAGCCTCAACAATCCTGACTTTTCCGACCTGCCAAGACTGGGGCCTGCAGTAAGTGGTCATGTCAGTCTGGCAGATGGTTTTGCAAATTTTGTGAAGCAACTTAAAGCTGCGAGGGGGAGTGGAGCACCTGCAGCACAACCACAATAGCCTTACTGGCAGCCAGCCTAAACAGGCATATTGTAGACAACCTCGATCTCAGAGCCAAACCATCTTTCCGACAGCAACCACAACCTCAGCAGCAACCAGCATTTAGACGGCCTACCCAGTCACAGCAAAACGTGACCTTTTCAGGACAACTGAGGCAGCAGAAAGGTCTTCCTGTAACTCCTGACCACCGGTAAGACTTTACCGGTGGTCAGTGATATCAAATTCAGTGCCAGCAGCAGTCAGTTCGGACCCTTCCAAGTGTTTGGTCTGCAGTAGTCGTAATGCTAATCTTTTGTAGAGGAGCAAACACCAAGATGCATCTCTGGAACTGAAGATATTTTTGGTGACTGATTACGTACAAATGCTATACAAGGTATAATACCGCTTTTGAATGAAACTGGGACCTCTTAGGGAGGATAGACATTGTGCATACATATTAGGCTAGGTCGAAAGGGGTCAATTTTGGAATTTGCCTGAGTCCACTTGGGGTTTCATATGTGACGTCAAATGATGAAGCTGCAGTCAAATAGATTTGAAAAAAAAATGTGTTTAGCTTTGCCTCTCCCAAGATGAATTTTACTACATAAGTTCAGTACAAAAAGAGGTGCTGAGATTTTAAAGGCTGTGGGACAAAGCTGCAACCACTTTGCTTTCCATTTTATTGTTTGAGGCCACTTCAGTGCAGCATCTAGAACCTAACTAAACAGATCCACCTCAATTTTAAAATGTTGACCTAACATCCTTATGTACTGGGTCTAGAAATTTTTAAATTTGGGGCAATGGTAAAACACTAATTTTTTTTATTTTTATTTGACTATGAAGCCTTAGTTTGTCATATAGTAAATAATTAGACATGCCCACCTTTAATTCAAATTTTCGACCTAGCCTAATACATATCCTTGTAAAGATAGAGCTTAGTCTTCCCTCCCTCTCCAAAAAATCTACAGGGTGTTGTAGGCAAGTCTTTAGAATTGTCATTCCATGTGAGGGAAAAATAAAGGTTATCCCCAATGGTTTGATACACACGTACGTATGAGGGGGAGCAGCCGATTTGGGTCACATATGAACAGGTTCATTTCATCATACCTGATATTTTTTTCACCCTTCTTATGTGTATAATTAGCGTAGTTCAGGCTGCCAATCTGAACACCATGTCAAGACTTCTCAGATGAGTCCAACCTCAAGTTCTGGGGCTTCCTCGATGCAACTACTTTGCTCCTCCTCGGAGCACTGACAAGCTTATTACTCGTTCCAAACTCCTACGCAGGACACGAGTGTTGAGACTGTTAAATCTGCCTACATAGAAACTCAGATATTTTTTTTTCTTTTTGGCTCAAAATCACAGACGTCTTTGATACTGTTAGGAGGACACGTTGGAAGAAGATGTTTAAAAGTTCTTCCTGATTTTTTCATAACACCCCGCAGGGATATTCTCTAAAATGTCTCTCCTCAGATTTCGCACTTTGCGTTCATCCATGACATAGGAGAATTTCTGGCTCTCAAGAGAATTTAATCGGTCCATTCCTGAAAGTGGCCCGTGCTAATTGAAAGGCTAATTCCGCGGGATAAGACTTGACTTTCTCCAACAAGGTCAATTGATGACACAGGAGTTATTTAGACTTTACACTCCAATAGCTAAACATAAATGGGGGTCTTTGACTCGAAAAGTCTGCCTTTTGACAGGCTGTCTCAGTTATATGACAAGTTTTTTTCTGTTTTCATGTTTGAGTTCAAATTTCTTTAAAGATGCGGTTTCGTCCATTTGGCACCAATTTGACGATTTGAATATAGCGACACCTTCTGAAATGTTTCCAACAAGAAGCCAGAAGGTGGTGACCAAGATGCTTTGCACGCCATCATTGCCCCTGTTCTACGTCATTGGCTTAAAGTGGCCGAGTCACACGTTGAACGTGACATGAACAATGAATTGTGGTCGCGATCCCCAGCATTTCGTCACAAGTTCTGACGATCCTACCTCCTGATATGACCGAATCAAGCTGTGTTAGATTAAATCGTGCTGCAAGTCGACTGAGACAACCTGTAGTGACGTCAGAGCTCCGCTGGTAAGACTGTACGTAAAGTAAGTGACTTTGTTGCCCACAAAAGAGAGCTGTCTCCAGTCATGTTGAACGCCGTTAATCATGCAGGATTTTTGCCTCTCTCCTAATAGAGAAAGCTTTTAACGCCCAGCTACACAAGACGTGAAATATCAACGCGTCTCACACATCTCTGTCCAGAGCACCGTATGCATCGACAAGAACGCCGTCATTCTTGCAGCCGACGTTGACGGCGACGACGTGCTCAAGACGCTACGACTGCCGTGATCAGCACGTTGTTGTTGTTGTCGTATTAATCGGATTCTGCCCGAGTAGACGCCCCTTAAAGTTTGCTTGCCACCCACTTTCTTTTTCCTTCAACTTTCTCGGAATGTTTCTTCTCTTCTTAACAGACAAAGAAGGGTCTCATCTCATTTACGTCGGGCTAGTGACGTCTCTCTTCCTACAAGTCTTCGCAGAGGTGGATGGATAGATGTGCGTACTACACCTCATGCAGGTAGCTTGTTGATGTTTGTCTAAGAAGCCCATATTATCCAAGTCACTTGTGTGTACTTCGTAAGGTCCGCACAAGCAACATTCTTTTCCAGCTTCTCTCTCTCTCCAGCTGACTGTGACACTGAACGCAGGATACAAGGGGAATGGGCAAAATAAGCGAAAACTGGGTCTCACTCCGCGACATAAAGTTCCTTGCGCCACCTGAAACTGCGAGTGAATATGTATGAATCCCCCCTCGGACAAGACTCTGAATCTTTTTGCACAAATCACCAGGCCACTTTAGATAATTCAATGAGTCGGGCACACTTTCACGTTACCTCCAGATCCACGGAGCTCTTTCACTGATCGAATTCGAAGTTTGTTCATGTGGTAACATAAAATGCTGCTAATAGGCCAGTCTGTAGCATTGCCTCAGGTCTTTGAAAAAAAGTGTGAGGGGGGGGGGAGCTTTCTCAGGCCGAAAAGTTTAACCTCAATGAAATCCGCACGTTGAGGCATGTTGATCTCTTTTTACCGGCTCTGTGTGTGTGAGAGAGAGAAAGAGAGCACGCGCGCGTGCGCTGCCAACGCGCGTGCTTGCTCAAGTTTATCCCCTTTCTCCGATCCTGCAGTAATTACTTTACCTACTTGGGCCATGTGTCAACCTCTGTGTTATCAGCGGGGAAAAATTTAAAAAAAAAGTGATCATGAAGTGAAAAGTGTGAACATCAGCTATGGTTGTCTGCATTCCAGAAATCTGTCCTGACCTCATCTATCTGTGGACAATCATGATTTTTCTGACCTGGGAGGAGGTCACAGTAGAAGGTGGGTGAAGAAAGTATGACTTTCATTCAAAGGTATCTCGCCGAAAATTACTTCTTAGGGAGGTGTCAACGTCACGACAATCGACGACTCAGTAATCGAGGTAGAGTGACTGCGTGAGAGAAATTTGCGCTCTGCATACAGTCATGTGTCCGTATTAATTATGTAGATACACACGTAGTGTCTGTGCTGTATTCGCTACATAATAAAACAATGAGTGAGTAATATTACAGCACTTAATCATTTTGTCCATAGTTTGTTGCTGCTCTGACGACCACGAGCATCGACAAGATCCAGAAGCTCTAGGAGCAATGCAGGAATGTTGAAAGTTAACATTGACACTTTTATGTGCATGTCGACAAGTTTCAAGGAGGAAAGTATGATGACCCAACCTTTTTCTTTGGTACATGTACCGCCCAGCACTAACCTACAGTAGTCCTTGTCGCAGTCATCTTGTTCTTCTGTGATGGAGAACTTGGCATTGAAGTGTGTCTAGCAATAATATACAGATAGATGATGGTAATAATGGTGTCCAAACAGGCGAAGGACGAGCGAAGAAATTGGAGGTGGCAAGATAGTTTGCATCTATCATGAGGCAATTTGGCACTGGCGTAATGACGATGTAGCAACACCACCTTTGGACGAAGAAAATGGTGAAAAAAAAGCCGGAAGAATAATTGAACAATTCTCTTCATTGCAGCTTTGATGGCTTCGTCAGTGCGGATCTTGCGGGGCGGCAACACGGGGTTCACAGACAGCGTGAGTCAGAAATGGGGGGGGGGGGGGGAGAAGGGAACCTTCGATTTTTATGTCGCACACGATAATCTCGTGCAGGCCGTCATCTACGTGCGCGAGGGCGCGTCCGCCAGATTGAACTGCGACTTCACCATGGCCTCCTCGACGGATGGACAGGAGAGCCTCTATTCCGTGATCTGGTACTTTGAGGACGACGCGAGAATTCCCATATTTCGTTATCGCGCCATCGACAGCGAAGGCCAGAGGAAAAAGGCCTGGCTGAAGCAAGTTGGAGGAAGATTCGACATTGACGTAAGCACAAAGTTCATCCCTGATCTTCGTCACATTCAACTGCTGAATAGTTGACCATGAAAAGGTAAAGTCTGACCGCGAAAAATTAGAAATACCGAGAAAAAAAAACTTAATGCATGCAGCAAAAAAGCTAGCTTGGTCCAATGGTTTTTTGGCTTTTAGTAGCCACAAGCACCTCTCACAGCGGGGTAACTGCGTTTATTGGGGGGAGGGGGATATTAGAGGCTTGCAGCGGAGAAAAGCCGCCTCCTCCCATATGCTGGCGCTTGGGCCTTAAAAAAGGCCACCCACTTAAAGAGAATAAATGCGTCAAATTTCTGGCCAAGAGACGACGATGATGACGGTCAATTTTGAGAGAGAGAGAGAGAAATTGCGCAATTTGTGAGGTGTCCGTCAGTGGAAGATGCCTTGAGCCTCCAGGCCTTTTGTGCGTAAAAGACTTGATAGCCGCGCCTGCCTCAATGGCCAGGGTTAACGGTCCAATCATCGTCACCATTAATTATGCCACGCAGGTGGTTTGACAACAACCAGCGCAGAAAGAAAATCCGGGGGACCTCGCCAATGTCATTCGAATGACAGAATTGAGATTTCTTCTCTCTCACACACACGCACACATTCCCATCGCTTCCCCCGCTCTTACTTCTCAAGCCGTAGTTGATGTATATCTATATTTACTGACTGGAGTCTGTACAAACCCTCGTGCATTCACTCATGTTTAGACAGTAATTGTGTGACGGTGGTCTGAGGAGTGTCAGGAAGACACTTTCCTTCATCTCGTTGCTGCGCGGCTAAGAAACGCAAACAGATCTGTTTCTCTCTCTGACGACACACACACACACACACACACACACACACACACACACACACACACACATACACATACACATACACATACACATACACATACACATACACATACACATACACACATACACACTAAGACTGAGCGATTAGCCCAATTCATTTCATTTATGGATGTACTAAATCGGCTATGAATTACTTCCAGAAAGAAAGATCGCATTCTCAGAGATAGAAAAAAGGACTGTTTTTTCCCATCTCCAGTAACTCCTCAGTCATTTTTTTTTGTAACTCGGTCGTGTTTTCTGAAGAAACACATCAATACAGAGATGTTCTCAAGATTGTTCAAGCTGCAGTAAAACATGCTTTCTGATGATGAGAAACAGCGTCTGTGATGGGAAGTTTGCAGTCGCAAGAGTCAAAATAACGGACAACTGATTGACTCAGAGGAATTTCCCCAGTTGTTGCCACCTACGCGGCGTCGGTGATGTCGATGTCAATGAATCGCGCATCCCTAATGTGCATACACACAACTGGCAGCCGAGCGGAGAAAGAGTTGTCAACAATATTCCACTTTGTTCGTCGTCCCCCTCCGCCCCTCCGGATTGGCCTTTTCCTGTCTGTCAATGACTCTGCGCTCGTGTGTCACGGCCAAGTGTTCACCGACGTCGAGGATGTCACAAAAACCTATCTGTTTGTAGCGCTGCCTAAGCACGAAGTCGATCAATCAGCCATCCATAATGAATAGCAGCAGTTTATTATAGTACTGCGAGTTTAGCTGGCCTTCAGTCAGTGGAGTTTGGAGACCTTCCACACATTTGTGTCACCGTCCAATGGGAAGGAGATGGAGCGGACCTGTTGTTTCTCTTGGACGGACAAAATATCGTCTCTTTGCTCTTTGCCCAACTGGGATGCCACCTGCCCCCCCCCCCCTATATATATATTCTGTCCACCACCCAGCCGCCCATATCACCCTGAGCCTTAGACTAGCTACTAAATATACTTATCCTGTCCTGGACAAAGGGTTTTTAGGTGCTCACACAAGGTTTTTAGGTGCTCACACAAACAGCTTTCCGTGCCAATTTTCCCGCACACTGGTGAGAACTTGGCAAAGTGTTGTAGTTGCAGCGTTCAATAGTGCGTGGAAGGTTTTCACCTAAAATCCCGACGTCCTTTTTCTCCGTCATCTGTCTCGCCTTCTGTCGCCTCCGCCGCCGCCTGCTCGACCTCCCATTTTGGGGCAGAAAAATTGTGAAAGATGGACCGGAAAATGTAAAAATTGGGCGGAAAGAGACGGCTTCCGTTCCGCCAGTCCAGCCACCTCCATAGAGGATTATTTAGGGACTTTTCATTGGAGCCAAAACGCCGAGTTTTTGGCATCTTGGCACCGACGTCCTCGGAACGTTGCTCAGACAACTCGAGTAAAGTACGTAGGAGGAGGAAATAAGAAGTTTGCTTTAAAGTTGGAAACAGACCTCAGGAATGTCGGTTTTTTAAGTCTTTCTTCAATGAAAAAGGGTTTTTTTAGAGTGAGAGAGAGAAGTCGGTCCTTTTCCTTCTTACGAGACGTAACCAAGTCTTCCTACTTTTCGCATACAATGTGTGCTGTGAAGGAAAGAACATCACTCTTTTTTATTTCCTACATTCGTTTTTCTACATGCAAGATTCTATTCATGAGTGACTGTTCAACATCCAGCCTTTCAACCCTTGCAAAGAGACTTCGCCACATCCTCCCAATCACTCCAAGGGTTTGTTTGGGTGTCTCAGACATTCCATTCCAGAGAAAATGTAAACAGAGAGAACAATAAATCAGTAATTGACGTTTTGTGCTAGCCTTAGGGGCTTCTTGATGACTCCACCAGACAGGCCAGACCAACGGCTGGTCTCATTCAATAACTAACCAGTCACATTCTTTGTTCGTGGTCAAACGTGATGATATTCATCGATCTTCCAGGCAGAGTCTTGGTTTCGTCCTGTCTGACCGAGTCAGTTCCACCTCTAGTGAGCGATTTTTGATTTGATTGATCGGACCTAGAAGCAACTTTGAGGGGGTTTTTTTCGTTTTCGTTTTCGTTTCTTTTCCCCGACAGGACAATGGATTTTTGAAGGAAAACACTCAGCTTCTGTGTCAGTCATCGTCTGCATCAACTCTGTGTACACAACAACACAAGCGCACGCGTGCAATATGCATACAGGGTGGCCAACGAGTTCCTTGACAGGTCTAGCTGGCCTGGGGCAAGTTCGAAAAGCGATTGTTTGTCATTAGCCGAATATCGGAGACTTGAGGAGATTGACAATTTTGATATCCCGCCAACCGAGAAGTAGAAAGTGCGCATTCTTAGTACGTGCTTGTTAGAGTCTAAATATTTAAAAGTTTACCTATTAAGACGCCCCTTAGATAACACAGAGCATCATTGTGGAATCTTCAGGGCTGCATCTGAGCTCGGGTGCAGGTAAGTCCACGAGACCAGCTCTGATTCCACTGACGTTGGATGAATGGTGCTCGAAGCTGAGAACAGAGCTTCCAGATTAGAAGTCTGGACTACAGAGATCTCAAAGACGCCGATCTGGGCTGGAGGCTCTCATCGACTCTGACTGAATCGCTATATTCTTTATACTCAGACTTTGGCTGGACAAGACCTCCGAATCACCAGCAGCAAATTAGTGCCGAGTACTTACGAATAATATAATATACTTTTGAATAGCAACCTTATGCAAAATATTGAATGCTGATGTTCCTCACTGCATGGACATCACACGAGAACCTCATAACCAGGCGTATTCAAAATTGGCCTCGACGACCAGCCCCATCATGTACATGGAATGGACCTCTTCATTCCCAAAACCAACGGAGGAGTTCAGGACCTCCAAGCTGTGGTGCGATGAAATGTGGAACGTCAATTTAAAGATTCTGCTAAAAGATGTCATGGAAGGAAATCAGTTGAACATAAAAAACGAAGTTATTGGCCACCCTGTAATGTGCCCTCATTGATTGCTCAGACGTGACTCACGGTTTGCTCAAAGGACAACGAATCCCTCTGTCACTAATATACAAGCTCTAATCTGCTGGCGTTGCTACATAACCCCAGCTGAGCTAACTGAGATTATGCCTCAAGAGTGACCAGATTGGAGACTTCAGCGCAACTTTTCTTGGTCTCGCTAAGGGCAACAACAAAGAACGGTCAACAAACAGCAGAACGGAGAAGGAGGAGGGGAAGAAGAAGAAGAATCGCCAAACCGTCATCCTTCGGCCGGTAGGAAACTAGGGATGTCCTCAGCTCGACTCCCGCGAGCTGGTGTCTGCAGAAAAAAAGCCAAAAGAAGAACCACTCTCACTCGAGTCGTGCTTAGTGGAAATTGTCCGGCAGTGACTCACTTCCGCCACCTGCTCGTGATTCGAGCTCGACTCGTGACTGCACCACATGCCTAGTCTGTGTAGGTGACGCATAGGACAGACACAACGCAACCGTCGCTTCGCCCGCTCCAAAAAGCCCAGGTAGTGGCCCTCCAGGTGCCTCTTGAGGCGTGTCCCGTTGAATAAAGCTAGTGAAAAATCACACGAGAACATCGGAAAAACGATCGTCAGAGCGAAGAACATTAGCAAGCAGGTGAAAACTCGGTGCCTTTGGGCGGTGAAAGTGCAGAGAGAGAGAGAGAGAGGAAGTTGCAGACTTGCTGCAAAATACGCTGTGAGTATTGCCCCCAAAAACTTCCCTAATCCCAGCTTTGCCACCAAGCCAAGTCTTCGCTCTCCCCATCCAAGGCAGTCTGCCACGCAGCTCTCAGTTTGCCTGACCTAAATATAAATGCTTAGCCCTTAATAGTCATTATAGGGCTGTCTTAATGTTTCCAGCCACCAACCGTCTGCTTTATTATGCATGACTTGCTTGTCAGATCTCTTACTCTCGTTCTCTGTGAGCCAAGAGCTGAAAGGAGGAGAAAAAAAACAAGATAACCGTCTGTAAAGACATAATCTTTTTTGCTCAGTTCGCCCTCTTGTGTCGACTTCCTAGCAAAATTTTCATGCATTTTTGCTTCCTGCAGCAGCCAAGTTCTTAAGCTTCCTTATAGTTTCTATAAGCTTGAGTTTAGCCCCAAGATGACTGATAATGAAAGTGAGGTGAAATCTTGATCAGCCCCTGTGTGCATGGCAAAGGTGTGCGCGCCGGCGTGTGTGACCTCTGTAGCGAAGGCAGAAAAGTGGGTATTGCACCCTCGATATCCCTGTGGAGAGGAAGAGAAATCTCTCTCTCTCTTCTGCCTTGCACACACACTCACACGCACGCACGCACGCACGCACACGCACCACCACCCCACACACACGCACGCACGCACACACGCGCACACAAATTGCGTGCATGGAGAGAGAGAGAAAAAAAAGATATTGCATGCTTGCGTTTCCCCTGTTTTCTCTCGTGCAAGAAAATAAGAGGAAGTGATTTAAATCAGAGGTGAAGCCTTAGAACGAGCTTCACTTCACTCTTTATTCCAAAAGCTGGAGATTAGCAGCACAAGTCTTTTTCTTTTGGCTCGGATTTCCTGGGAGAAATCGTTTCATCGGCCTCTCCAATTTTTCTCCACGAGATTTTCGGGCTGTGCAGCAGCCAGGAATTAATCCTCGTCCCTCCTTGTGTGGGCAAGGAGGAGACATAATGTGAAAAGAACTTGAGAGCCAAAAGCCCTCAAGGCCTGTGGCAACGGCCAACTTGAGTGAGATCGTTGTCCTATCGAGGGCTTTAGGAGCTTTTAGCTCTTCTTCATAAAAAAAATTTACTCAGCTAAAACTCCAGTTCCTGTAATCATCTTTCTGTGTGTGGAGAGTGGGCGTCTGCGCTTGCAGCGTGAGGCAAAAAGAAGTGCGCATCACGCGGTGTCTCGCACTTTGCCTCCCCCTCGCCCCTGGCCCACACTGTGTAATTGCACAGGCACGCGACGCTACACAAAGGGCAATATCGCTGGTTTCCGGTGTTTCTGGAACTCGGACGCGTCTGAACCCCCACCAATTTTTTGGCGTTACTCATATGTAGAGAGAGAGGGAGGGAGGGAGGGGGGAAACTACGGCTGTGCAATTAAACTTCTCATTCAAAACAGACTGTTTACGTCACGTGTAAAGAGCTTTACACCTTTGGCAGACAGAAATTTATTCACAGCTCCCCCTTCTTCTCCTCTCCTGTCTGTTTCGTACAGGAAACTTTGCATGACTTGTGCAGAGTTATGTTGTAGCTCCGGAGCAAAGTTGCACAGAAGCCGGCGGTGTTTCTCTGCTCCTGGCGGGAGAAAAAGTTGACTCCTGATTACAACTTGACGTTCAAGTCGCGCACACAAAAATACGGTCTGAATACTCCTCCATAACATACGTACAGTTAGCATTGCTGCAGCAGCCACGACCGCGCAGTCACACACACATGCTGACTGTGGATCGATCACCTGTAGAGCAGCAACATACGGTGCCGGCGAGCAAAACGGGACTTCCGCTTTCCCATTAAAGACTCCGTGTCAGCCTTCGTGACTCTGTTCTCTTTGTACGTCGAGTCCAACCAGGGAGTCGTCGGTTGGTCCGCGGGTGGAAGCGCTGCCAGAAGCGTCACTCCGGCAGATTCTTTCGCCAACTTTCTTAGGCTTGACATGCGGTGCGTTGTACTGTAAGGTACGTTACACAAGACAGAGAATCCACGCACACACACGCGCGCGCGCGCACGCACGCACGCACGCGCTCACGCAGAGAGAGAAACCTTCCAGGTCCCCTCTCTCTCTTCCTTCTGCGTGCGCGCACGTTGGCATTGTACGTGCATCGTGTGAGCCGCTAAAGAAGCCGCAGACGAGCTGTGTGCCGAGGAGGTGACGGCCACTGCGTGCGGGTCACGTTCTTCAGGGCTCACACTGCGCGTGAGCAGCGATCTCCCCTCCCCCCCCCCCTCCTCTGCACCTCCTCCTAGTGCTGCACGCTCAGCTCAGCTCAGTCTAAGCAGATAACTCGGCCGGGCAAAATGACAGAACGAGCTCAAAATAAAAAGAAATAAGTGTTCTACCTGCGAGAAAGATAACTGCAAACGATCTGAGCGAAAAAAGTGGTCTCTGTGTGCTAGAAAAAACACTTTTTGACGTCCATCCTCTGTACTAAGGAGTGAGTGAATTGTTGCCCTCAGATTTTACACCCACACCTCTCTCTCTCTCAACACAGAGACTCTTGAAGTCTGATTTATGCAGCACAGGGCAGGAAATTAAAAGGCAGGCAAAAATCTGGGGCAGCACACACAACTGCTGACGTTTCAGTTTTCTCGAGGAAGAAAAACCCGCTGTGATGGACACCGGAGTGGAGTTTACACACAGGAAGTGATTGTATTAAACGCAAAAACAAGTTCTGAAGACTCCTGCGTGGCAAAATGATCAGTCTCGAAGAATAAAGAGAGGAAATTTCAATCACAACTTGATAGACACGGCCTTCAATCGAAGGCAAAAAGCCCCTGAGTGTGAAGAAAAAGTTGGCATCCTTGTTGGCCTCCAGTGTCTCAATCACCAGGATTGAATCGACGAAGAAAGTGAGGAGAGGAAAGTGCGTATTGGAAGATAAAAAAAAAACTGTCAAACGAAAATTAGGACTGTGTCACGGCTGCTTAAGAGAGAAGAACGAAGAAGACTGAGGATGTCACAAAAGATTTTGACACACTTTTGAGACACGGACTAAAATTCGGGAATATGCGTGACTCAGTCCGAAGAAAGCAGTGACACGAGGATGCGCGAGAGTCGCTGGCGCTCGATGAGCATCATGGACCTGAACCTGACCCGCCGGAAGAGCGGCGGAAACCTGGTCATGTCCAGGGCGTCCGTGGCCACCCCCATCTCCACCAACACGCAGAACAGCTACGAACTCATCAAGAGTACTCAGGTAAGAAAAGGAACATCAATTGCGGTCCTTTGTGCCCCGTAAAAACCTCATTTCTTAACGATTCTACCCCTGAGTAATAAATCTTACGTTGTCATTCTATAAAAAAAAAATAGATTTATGAAGTTGCTTGAGCAAGAACGATCGATTTATGGGGCTCAGACTTTGGCAACTATGCATAATTTTCTGCTGTGACCACTTGTGTTCCACAGTGGTACAGGACATGTCCATGTAATATCCCCCCTAATTAATTATCACAGGTGCACTGAGTGAAAAATGATGGCTAGTTGATGTAATCAGGTACCCTCAAGTCTCTGCAGAGGCAAGACTCTTGGCACCCGATCAAATGTACCCGCACCGGTACTGCTGTCTTCCAACCGGTACACCGAGGCCATCTCTGGAGTCAAAAAGATTTTGACTAAAATTTTGCATTTTCGCGTAATATTCCGGCCAATGCACATTAAAATCCCCCGTAGGTGTTCGTCCAGCAACTTGGACCCGCAAATGCCCTTCACCAGGACTCTTTGAATTGGCCAGTATAATTTCACATGTCTTAGTACTAACAAGAAGTCCTTAAACAGCCAACAAACCTTTCCCTCGCAATGAATACGTCACATGTGCACTCTGTCATGTGTGAATGAATGTTTGATGTCGCATGAGAGAAAACTAGACTGAGCGGAGTCTCCTTGAATCCCTCTGTAGAGGTTCTTGCGCTAATGAGTAGATTTTTTTTCTTGATGAACATCCGGTAGATTTGGTTGCGTTTTTCATGTCCAAGTGGAGCAAGGTTCCCCCCTCCTCCCCCCCCTTGCGTCACCATCAAAAAATCTCATTTCCTTGTTTGTCAGTGGTGGATCAATTTTTGCAGTTTTGTTTTTGTGCAAATCTGCACAAGATGATGAGAAAAAGAAGTGTTATTTTGGCTTCTGTCATTTTGGCTCAACTCTTCCATCAAGCCTTTGAATCTCCTGTTACATTTCTTTCCATTGTCTCCTGTTATCTACGAGAGTGTGTTGCAGAGATAACATGAATCATAAAAACTGTAACAAGCTTCAAATATCAAAAATTTGGACCCTGTTTGCTCAAGTCTTGAGAGTGCTGGATTAACGGCCCAGCTTCATCTGCTGACTTATCTGGCCACTGAAATAGGACACTTCATGCTGTGTGTGAGTGAGAACAGTGTTGTTAATGCTTCTACGTGTGTGTTTCCCTGCTTTCTTTTGTCCTTAGCACATGTTTTTTTCACGGCTAATGTTATTACATAAAGACAGATTCAGCTCTGTGCTGACTTTTTTTCGGTATGGGAAACCCTCTTTCTACAGTTGCAGGGTGTCTCAGGTAAATCTGGACGAGTTTAGGTGACTGCGTTTCTTGAGCAAAGCAATCCCTGCAAGATTAGCTTAACAGATATGTTAGCAACCTTTCACACTGCGTGCAACGTTGGAACACCCCAAACTTGGTCAAGATTTATCTGGGATACCCTGTAAGAGCCGCAGAAATAAAACGCTCTGCTGTCTTCATCAGTGCACCCCAAAAAGAGAGCGAGGGGAACGTTACCCCCTTGGAAACTTAAGCAATAAGTCTGAAAATCAAGTCATGCCCCCCCGCCTCCGCCCTTTGCCTTCGTAATGGATATACCATATTTGTACCCTGTTTTCACCCAGGGGTCCTAAATAAATGTCAAGGTGAAGTGAGATGTTTTCATCCGAGGAGAAAACGTCCACTCAAAGAGAGTGATGGGGGTTGAAGAAGCCCAAAACGTCTTCCGCCGAGGCTATTTTCACACACTAGCCAGATTCATGCAATCACAAAGGGGGGGGGAGGGCTTCAACCCTGTCCCGTCCTGTCCCTCCGTGCATTTTTAGGGGTCCATGAAGTTGCGCAGTTGTTTTCGTCCTTTCTTTATGCCGATGCAGAGAATCTGTCATCCACACACACTTCTATCGGCTCCAATAAACTTTACTGCTACGCTTTTATGGTGGCAAATTAGAGAAATAAGACTGCTCTCACTGTGCAAAGTCATTGGCACACTTTAGAGCAGTTCGTTCCTCTCCTTCTTCCCTTCACACAAAGGCGTAGAAAGCATTTATGAAGATTACACCTATCGCATTCACCTATTACTCTTTTCCTGGCAGCCTTTTTTGTATGATATTTGCTTTAACTGCTCTTCTCACTGCAAGCTGAGTGTGTG